>OMGI01000379.1_pt1 | contig 35696 bp, 55 predicted proteins | sample 1645801 | NCBI WGS metagenome assembly OMGI01 (sample SAMN05578584, study PRJEB25193) | human gut metagenome | biome: Human Microbiome; feature: human-associated habitat; material: feces | host: Homo sapiens | place: USA:Birmingham
ACCTCGCGGCGCAGGTTGCCTGACACGCAGGCCTCCACGGCGATGGCCCAGGCCTCCTCGGCGTGGGCCCTGCGGTACGCCGTCATCCCGGAGGTGTCGGGGGGCGCGGGCAGCGGGTCTGCCCTGGACTCCGTCTTCGCCTCGGTGCGCTCGTAGAGGTCTCGCTCCTCCGGCGGCAGCAGCGGCATGAGGTCGGCTATCCTCGCGTGGATGCCGGCGAGCTGGTCGCGCCTGCGGCACGGCTCGCACATGCCGGTGCGGTCGATGGTCGCCGACGGTCTTCCGCACGACGGGCAGGGCTCCATGGTCGGGCGGTAGTGGCGCAGGCACACGTCAACGCCCTTCTTCCGCAGGGCGGCGGCCTTCATCTTCACGGAGGCCGACGACCGCTTGAGCATCTGACAGATGTCGCGCTTCGGCATCTTGCCCGCGTTGGCGATGAGGAACTGCTCCTCCGCCACCGTCCAGTCGTTCCGCCTGCTGCCCTTGCGCATTCAGCGCCTCCGGAGCCGGCGCGCGAGGTAGTACGCCCCGTGGCAGGCGGCCGCTCGCAGGTGGTCGTTCGTGCAGTGCTCGCATCCCGGGTAGGGGTTCGCGCCCCTGGCCATGAGCGTGCGCAGCTCGGCCACGTTCCCCCGCGACTTCGGGTTGAGCACCTGGCGGCTGGTCTGTATGGCGATCTCCTCGCCGCGCAGGGCCGCGTGGAGGTAGCCGCACAGGTACGGTGTCTGGAAGACGTAGCCGCCGCCCTTGCCCGCGTAGCCCATGAAGCCCTCCATGACGATGGCCTCGTGGGGCTTGTCGGCGATCCACGCTGCCAGCTGCCGGGCGATGTTCTCGGCGCGCTCGCGCAGGGCGTCCTGGTCGGCCTTGACCGTGCTCTTGTAGTGCAGGGTCTTGGCGCAGACGATGCGGCGCTCGTTCATGTAGACGATGCCGGTGTTGGAAGTGCCTGGGTCCACGGCCACGATGTTCACGCCGCCCGCCCCCTCTGCCTCTTCGCCGCCCGCCAGTCCGGGGCGCGGAAGAAGGTGTTCGCGGCCACGTCGCGGTGCCACAGGGCCTCGAAGTCGAGCCCCGCGTCGTCCACCTTGGAACGCTTGGGGAAGATGACCTCGGCCAGGGACGGCCGGAACATCAGCAGGTATCGGGAGAGCACGGCCCACAGGTTGTGGTCCATGTTGAACTCCTCGCACAGCGTGATGTCCATCCCCTGGAGCATGGCCAGGGTGTAGATGTGGCTGCGGCCGATGCGCCTGCAGCCGGGCTGCCTGGCGGCGGTCTCGCAGATGCCGACGAGCCGCAGCCACTTGCGCGGGTAGTCGTCGGCGATCCAGGCAAGGGCGTGCTCGACCTGGCGCTCGGGCGTCATGGCCACCCCGTCGTACAGCTGCTCGCACACATCAGCCATGGCGCACCTCCCCGAAGTAGTCGGCGGCGGCGCTGTAGCCGATCTGGTAGGCGGCCCCGTATCCCCAGAGGAGCGAGAGCACGCCGGCGGCGACGACGATTGCGAGGAGAACGTCCGCTATGCGGTATGATCTGCGTGCCGCCTTCCTGCGGGTCGGCGACTTTCGGAGGGGGCGCGCCTCAAGTCCGTGGCGGGGTTGATCTTGCGCGCCTCCTTCCACTCCCGGAACCTGGCCTCGTTCTCCGGGTCTTCGTAGAACCGGCCCATGAGCAGCTTCACCGCGTGGCACATGCCGCGCTGCTCCGGACTCATGCCGCCTCATCTTCAACACCCTCGTACTCGTAGTCGGCGGGCGGAAGCTCGAAGGCGCTGGGCTCCTCGTCGAACTCGTCGGAGAACATCTCCCCCTGGCCGTCCAGGACCTCGCCGCTGCCCATGTCCACGGGGATGACGAGCTGGTCGCTGGTCAGCTCAAGGGTGACGAAGGTGCCGGTCATCATGGCAAGCTGGGGCAGCGCGCCCTTGTGCTCGGGGTCGAGCTCGAACTGCATGACGGTCTTGCCGGTCTTGATGTTGCAGCCCTGGAACACGGCGCGGACCTTGACGTTGTTCTCCATTAGCGCACCTCCTCGGCGGCGATGACGGTTCCCCCGAAGTCCGGGGCGGCGTAGTAGCCGTTGTCCTGGACGGCCTCAAGCACGTAGCTCGGGGACTTGATGACGGTCATGGAGCAGCCGATCGCGCCCTCCTTGCGCTCGATGGCGATGGTGGCGCGGTCTCCATGGCGCAGGGTGTCGGCGACGAGGCCGCACACCTCCCGGATGTTGAGTTCCTGCATTGCTCTCCTCCTCTACAGGTTGTTGATCTCTTCGAGCAGCTTGGTGCCGACGCCCGCGGCGTTCGCCTGGGCCTCAGCCGTCAAGACGGCCGCGTAGGCGTGGGCGAGGTCGGCTACGGCGTACATGCCATCGGGGTCCGTCGAGGCCTTCTCGATTGTGTTGACCACCGCCTTCTTTACGCGGGTGGTCAGGGCGTTGCCGGTCTTCTCTTCCACTGGTGGTGCTCCTTTCTGCTGGTTAGCTGACTTTCTTGCATTCGCTCTCGTCGCGCCCGAAGAGCGGCCCTAGCGGCATGTTGAAAACATCCGCTAGGGCCCAGGCGTTCTCCAGCGTGATGCGGTTCTCGCCCTTCTCGTAGGCACCGATAGTTGTTGCGGGGATGCCCGTCTCCTTGGCAAGCCCCTCGCGGCTAAGCCCGAGGCGCGCACGCTCTGCGCGGATTACTCCCGCAACCTCTTCCTTGGTGCATGCCATGCGTTTCCTCCTTTCTTGGTTCTCGCAGTGAACTGGGGGATGGATGCCGTGGCGGAGGCTTCCATCTGCCAATTCAGTGGGGGTGTAGAATGCGGGGGATGAGAACCGAAGACGGAGGGCGGCGGAAAGGAGGCCGCCATGACCCGATACTGGGATTCGACGGACTCTTCCGGTTACGACACGGACCCCGTTTTCATCGGACGCTACTGGGGCGACGTGCTGCGAGACGACGCTTTCGTTGCCCGCGATGGCTTTAAGTCAAGCAGCGAAGCCGCCGACGGCGACGAGGCAGGTGATGCGGGGGAAGAGCAGGCGAGCCGGATAGGAGCAGGAAGGAATGACGCAACCCGTTCCTGCAACTTGCCGCCCTCCGTATTCGGTTCTCAAGATGCCCCGTGTTGTTAACGTCGCCACGGGTAGCCTGACGGGGCGCCTAGCGCGCGAAGGTGCAGCAGGCCATGCCCAGCGCCACCAGCACGGTGACGCAGATCAGGAACACGGCCGCTACTGCGTTGTTGCTCACTGCCTTCCTCCTCTCTGGTACAATCACGTCCATGGACCGAGTGCCTATGGACATAGGGGAGTGGATTCCCGAGGACGCCGTGAAGGGCGCCCTCGAAGCCGGCGCCTGGATGGCCGACCATCCCGAGGCCTTGTTCGAGATGACCGAGCGCGACCGCAAGTGCCGCACCGCGTACATCAGAGAACTCAAGACGGGCAGGCCGCCCAAAGAGCCTCCCGAGGGGTACGCCAAGTTCGTCACGTACGTTGGTCCCTCGATCGCGGCCGATTTTGCTGCTGGGAAGGTCGCGAAGCTCGACAGGCGGGAGCGCCGCTGGGAGACGGTCCACCGGGCCGCCTCCGTCGCGGCCATAGTCGCCGCCATTGCCGGTATTGCCGCATTCGCCCTCAACCTATGGCTTGTACTGCGCTGATAAGGATTCCCAGAAGCCCGCACATGCAGCCGCAGCAGACCGCAATGCACCCTAGGATCAGCGACAGCCTCGCCTTGTCCTTCTCGCTCCACAAGTTCCTGTCTCCTTTCTGGTCGAAGATCGCCTACACCGCTAGCTGCTTGAGCGCGTCGAGTATCCATCCCAGGTAGACGACCTCGATAAAGCCCTGAATCGCCAAGACAGCGCCGAAAAAGCCGATATAGGCACGATCCTTGCTGGTCACTGCCCCTAATCCTCCCCGTGCCAGTAGACTCCGGCGCCGTTGAAGATATCCACCTCGAAGCCGGCGTCCACCAGAGAGGTGACGGCGTTCGCGCTCAGTAAGTCGAAATGGATGCTGGCGATGCCCGCGCCGATTCTGACCTCAGCCACCGAGTCTGGCACGTCGTGGTTGCGGAGCTTCACATCCTCCTCGTTCGCGGCGGACACGATCTCGATGACTTCCTTGAGCTTTTCGACCTTCATTGCGCTGTTCCTTCCTTCGTTTTTAGGGCAAATTCCCTTAAGTAAGTCCATATCTTAGGGGAATTAGTACGAATGTCAACCAGATTTGCAAAAAAATCTTGCTGATTTTGTACATTTCCCCTAAGATTCTGCTGCGTAAGGAGGTCGCAAAATGAAAACGCAGCTTCAACGAATCAGAAAACTCCGCGGCTTCAAAAGCGCCAAGGCTTTTGCCGAACATATCGGCATGAACCCCCACACCTATACAGACTATGAGCAGGGGCGTAGAACGTTCACGCTTGAGAGTGCCTGGGAGTTCGCCGATGCCCTCAATTGCACGCTCGATGACCTCGCGGGGCGCGACTTCAAGGCGGCGGCTTACGCAGACCCGAGGCAGGCTGTGATGAACGACGACTACGCCCGCCTCTCCGATGCCGGGAAGGACGCGGCCGCCGGGGCAGTGAGGGGCATCCGCGCATCCGAGGGCGCGCGAGCTCAAGCGGCGGGGCTGGAAGATCGTCAGATCGCAGCGTCCGCGTAAAGGTTGAGCGATGCAGTCGGTACCCTGCGACAACCCGAGACCCGGCAGGCGTGTGGCCTCCTACGCCCGCTTCTCCTCGCACAACCAGAGAAGCGAGAGCATCGAGATACAGGAGGACAACAACCTCGCCTACTGCGCCATCAACGACCTGGACGTGGTGGCCATGTACGCCGACGAGGCCAAGACCGGCCGCACCACCTCCCGCGCCGACTTCCAGCGCATGGTGGCCGACGCGAAGGCGGGGCTGTTCGACTACGTGGTCATCTACAAGGTCGCGCGCATCATGCGCAACCGCGACGAGATGGCGCTCTTGCGCATCACGCTCCGGAAGTACGGGGTGGAGATCCTTTACTCGGGCGAGGACATAGGCAAGGGGTCGGACGGCATCCTGCAGCTGGGCCTGAAGGAGGTGCTGGCCGAGTGGGAGAGCGCCCAGCTCGGCGAGCGCATCGTGGACGGCATCCAGAAGAACGCCGAGAAGTGCATGGCCAACGGCAACGCGATGTACGGCTGGGATATCGTGAACGGCTACTACGAGGTGAACGAGCTGGAGGCCGCGGTCCTGCGGCGCGCGAAGTCTATGCTCTCCAACGGCAAGACCGTGGCGGAGATTGTGAGAGCGTTGGACGGGCACAAGACGAAGCGCGGAGGCCCGATCACCCACAACATCCTGACCAAGATGCTCAAGCGAAAGCAGAACGCCGGGGTGTACTCTTACGCGGGGCACGAGAAGGAGGGCGGCATGCCCGCCCTGTGGACGATGGAGGAGCAGCGCATGATCTGGAAGATGCTGGGCGACGAGACGCGGCCGCGCCGGAAGGCGCTGAGCGCCGACTTCCTGCTCACCGGCAAGCTGTGGTGCGGCAAGTGCGGCACGCCCATGACCGGCACCAGCGGCACCGGCAAGAGCGGGGCAACCTATTACTACTACAAGGACAAGAAGGGCTGCGGCCGGCAGGTGCGCAAGGACGTGATAGAGGACAACGTGGCCGATGCCGTGAGGGCCGCGCTGTCCGACGAGGCGACGCGAGAGAAGATCGCCGACCTGTTCTGCGAGTACGAGGAGGGCGAGGACGCGACGCTGCAATCCGACGTCATCGCCGCAGAGTTAAAGGAGATACGGGCGGCCTACGCCAACATCCTCAAGGCCATCGAGCAGGGCGTGGTTCCCCCGGGAGCCAAGGAGCGCATCGCCGAGCTGCAAGGGCAGGAGGCCACGCTCAACGAGGAGATGCGCATCGCCGAGGCCATCGAGGCCGTGGCGCTGGACCGCGACCGCGTGCTGTTCTGGCTGGAGCAGATCGCGGCGGCGCCCGATGCCAAGACGCTCATCGACGTGTTCGTGGCCAAGGTGGTGCTCATGGGGGATGACGATCTTCACATAGTGATGCACTTCGATGACGGCGAGGGGGACGAGCCTCCAGCGAGCGCCGTCCTTGACCGGGGCGGCGGTGTTCTGCCAGATTGCACCAGGCTCCACCATGGTAACATTAGCCGAACACCATGGTTCGGCTATTACGTGGCATGGCGCACGGTCGTCATAGTCACGAAATACAGGAAGACCCCCTGCTAGGGGGTCTTCCTCTTTTCTGGCCAAATGAAAAGCCCCACTAGCGCGGGCGCTAGTGGGGCCAAACCGTGAAGGTTTCACATCGCGGCCATTATAGCATTCCGCTACACCTTCGAAGCGTATGCGGCTCCCTGGTACCTGATGGCGAACCAGCCGTCCGAGGTCTTGCCCCACAGGTTTCCGTCCTCGCTCGCTGTCTGCGTCACGGTCACGGTCGTGCCCATCGGGTAGGCCTTTCGCACGGCGTAACGCTTGCCCGCACCCTCGCGCACGTTGACGCCCGATGGGGTGGTGATCCTGTAGCGCGCCTTGGTCTCAACCGGCTTGGCGGCGCCGAAGGACTCGCCGCGCAGGTAGGCGTTGACGGCGGCCCGCACGGCCTCGTAGTCGTATCCGCGCGCCTCCAGGTTGCGCCTGCGCTCCGGGTCGTTGCCGTAGTCGCCGTTGACCACCTTGAGCACCAGGGCGCGGTCCACGGACATGGCGCCAGTGGAGCCCTGGCCGTCGTAGGCCGGGCGGATGCCGCCGCAGATCGTTGAGTAGGCGCGCGTCCTCTCGGCCACCCTGCCGCCCGAGGTGTTTCCCTCGATGGTGGCGATCTTCTTTGCGGCGGCGTCGTTGGAGGCGACGATGCCGATGTGGTCGTCCGTGCTATCTGAGTCCCAGTCGAACAGCACGAGATCTCCGGGCCGGAGCTGGGACGCCGCGAGCGTCTGGCTGTGGTGAATGGACGGGCAGTAGGCCCCCGGCATGCCGGCGCACGAGACACCCGCTTGGGCGAGCACCCAGGAGGCGAACATGGCGCAGTAGGCCACCCCGTTGGCGCCGTAGTCGTAGCCGCCGGGGCCGTCCACCTCGGCCTCGTACCACCGCCCGTACTTGGTGCCGCGCTCGGGGTCGTCGTAGCGGCAGTAGCCGACCTCGCCCCGCGCGATGCGCAGCACGTCGCTAGCGGTCGCCATCGCCGCCCCCGCTCCCCTCGCGCGGCGCCGATGCAATCCGATTCATTACATCGGCCAGCTCCGCGGCGGACACCGTGCACGACTCGCCCAACGAGGCGACTTGCGCGGCCCAATCCACCATCTTGGCATCGGCGGCGGCGCACTGCTCCTCGTACTCCTGCAGGCCGTAGGCGCTCGCGTTGGGCGCCGGCTCCGCGTAGGTGAGGGCGCGGGCGCTGTCGCCGTAGCCTTCCGTCGTGGTGTCAACGGGGACGCCGACGAGTGCCAGCACGGCGAAGGCTGTGCCGACGAGTTTGAGCACCATCTCCATCAGCGGTCCCTCGTACAGGTGCCCGGCCTCCACCTCGCCCATCAGGGAGACGAGACCCACCAGCTGGTCGCCCAGCAGGAACACCAGCGGAATCAAAGTCAGCCAGAACCACTTCTGGCGGACGCGCACCTTCCAGTTGATCATTCCGATACTCCTTTCTCTCCGAGATGGGGGGACGCGGTGGCCTTCGCGTGCTCGCGCATCCACGTCTCCATGTCCTGTATGTGGTCGTTGGTCACGAGGTGCTGGATGATGAGGTAGACGCCCTCGGTGAGCATCGCCGTGGACTCGGCCTGGCGCGAGTACTCCCTCTTCAGCAGGTTTATGCTGGCGAAGTCGTTCGCCAGCTTCTCGTCGTACTCCTCGTGCTTGCACTCCAGGCCGTCCACGCGCTCGTGCAGAGCGCGGTCTCCCTCCTCGGACTTCTCGGCCGCGTCTCGGGCGGGCCTGGTGAGGGCGCGGTACCCCTTGTACAGCAGCGCGCAGATGCCCGTGGCTCCGGCAGCGATGGCGCCGAGCCACACCACGTAGTCGCCGCCCTGGGCGAGCCATTGCCCGAAGGTCAGTTCCTCCAACGTTCGTCCTTTCTCTCGATGCGATTTTGCCCCGCCTGTCGCCTCCTCTGCGCGCCTGTTTCTTGCGCAAAAGTCCCAGACGCCCATGCTGGGGATGCGGCGCAAAAGCGTCTGGGACTTCCGCGAGACAAGGAGCGACGAAATGAGATTGGGCGACTACTACGAGGGCTACTACAAGGGCTATATGCGCTACCTGGCGCCGGGGACGGCGCAGGGCTACGACGGGGACTGGCGCAACCACATCGCGGGCGAGTTCGCCGGCTGGGAGATGGAGGACATACGGGTGCGCCACATCAACGCCTGGCTCGCCTCCGACCACTTCGCCGACGTGCCGGGCGCGGCTCGGAGCGCCTACAAGACGCTGCGGCAGATCCTCCGCTCGGCCATGGGCGACGAGCTGTACAGCGACGAGGTGGTTGACCCCACCACGCGCGGCATCAGGCTGCCTCCCATGGACACGGGCTACGAGGCGCCCTACCTGCGCCCGTCGGAGTTCCGCGAGATGGTTCTCGGCCTCATGGGCTTCGAATACGAGGCCACGGTGCTGTGCGGCCTGTGGCTGGGGCCTCGCAGATCGGAGCAGTGCGGGCTCAAATGGCCCGACATCGACCTGAGGACGGGCATCGTCCACATCAGGCGAGGCCTCCAGGTGATCGACGGGGAGGTCGTCGAGACCAAGGTCAAGACGCACCGCTCGCGCCGCCCCCACATGCTGCCCCGCTCGGGCCGCGAGCGCCTGGCCGAGATCAAGCGCGGGCTCAGGCCCCGCCCCGGCGACTGGCTGCTGGGGCCTGACCCCAACCCCGACCGCTACGCGCGGCGCCTGCGCGCCTGGTGCAGGGCGCACGGGCTGCCCTACGTGGCCCCGAAGTACTTCCGGCACACCTTCCGCACGCTGCACGCGCTCGCCGGCACCGATGAAACTGAAGTCCAGAAGATGCTCGGCCACGAGTCCCTGGGCATGGGCTACCGCTACATGAGCCTGGACGAGGACGTGCTGCGCGAGGACCAGGCCGCCTACGAGCGCCTGATCCTGCGCGCGTAGAATTACAAGTCCCAGAACGACACGGCCGTGGCGACGGCCCAGGCAACGGCGAACGGAGCCGTCGGCGTAAACTCAAGCCAGGCGAACGCCATATCCTCAGCCGTCACAAGAATCGTCGCCTTGGAAAGCCTCGTGATTCAGACAGGATGGGTCGAGACGGGAACGATGAGCGCAGCGGGAACGAAGAAGGTATCCGTCAATTTCACGACCGCCTACAAGAACGTCCCCACGGTTCTATTCGAGCCCCAGATAACAGACCCGACAGGCACGGCCCACTCGGTCTCCGCCACGAAGACGGGATTCGATATAACGCTGAGAGCTACCGGCGCGTGGGGCCTCGGCGGAAGATGGGTTGCGATCGGAAAGTAGGCTAGTCTTACAAGTCCCAGGCTATAAACGGCTCGAAGCTGGTCGACAAATCGGTAGGCACCGTCAAGCTGGCAGATGGGTCTGTGACTAGCGAGAAGATCAAAGACGGAACCATCGCTGCCGCAGACCTGACCTCGACGCTCAAAAGCAGGATCGAGGACGCTCCATGCGTCTACAGGGACTTAAACGCGAGCGGATCGGTGAACGCTAACACGGCGAAGGAATTCACCGTATCGCCGCCATCTGTGGCCGGTTACGCCTGCGTTGGCATCGTATCCGTGACCGTGAACAACCCGCGCTGCTACCTCTCGAAGTTTACGACCTCCGGCATCACCGTGCTCAACGCTAACTCCTCGGCTGTGTCGCCGACAGTCTACTACCGCCTGCTGTACGTCAAGAGCTAGCCTTACAAGTCCCAGGCTATCAACGGGGGCAAGTTGGTCGACAAGTCCGTGGGCGCCGCGAAGCTGGCCGATAAGTCCGTCACCACGACGAAGCTCGCGGACAAGGCAGTGACGCTCGAAAAGATGGGCGGCATAGGGGACGCGATCGTCCAGAGGGGGTCAAGCGGGTCATGGGCCTGGGAGAAGTACTCATCCGGCATGATGCACCTGCACGGCTCCACCGGGTTCACGACGACCCCGAACAAGGAGTGGGGGGCTATCTTCTACGACGGCGCCGTGCGAGGCGGGACGGCCTACCCGGTCTCCTTCAGCGCCACTCCGAGCGTCACGGTCTCCCTGGAGCAGACCACCGGGAGCATATTCGCCACGCAGCTCGACGCCGGCACGATCTCGTCGGCCCCGCGCGTGTACGTATGCTCGCCGACCAAGCAGACCGCCTCGCTCGCGGCAAGGCTCCACGTGGACGCATGGGGCGCGTACTCCGTCACAGGAGGCCACCCCATCGGCTAAGCGACAACGAACAACACCGAGCCTGTGATGTAGAACCCGTTGGAGGAGGCCGGCCAGCTCGTGGAGCTGCGGTTCTCGATGTGCAGCGTGCCGTCCGTGGTAGCGCGCCCGGTGCAGCAGTAGTTCGGCCTGTCCTCGCACGTCAGCGCCGACCTGGCGACGAACGCGGGCTTCACGCTCCCGGGGAGCTGGGCGGAGATCGAGCCCCATCCGGCCAGCGCGTCGGTCTTCTTGCAGTAGATCTCCGCGACGGCCCACCTCCCGCAGCGGTACAGCGTGCCGAACTCGCCGTTGTAGCCTATGGCGCCGACGGCCTGCCATCCCCACACGTCGTCGCCCAGCTTGTCCTTGGTCACGGCCTTCGCCGCGATCTTCGCAGACGTGACGGCCAGGGCGGCCAGCTTCGCCGTCGCCACCGCGAGGTCGGCGATCTTGCCTCCGGTCACTGCCCCGTTGCCGAGTTTCGCGGAGGTCACCGCCAAGTCGTCCAGCTTCACCGTCCCGACCGTCTGGGACTTGTAATCCCGGAGCTCTTCAAGCAGGGCCATGATGTCGATGCTCTCCTTGGCGAGCATCTCCGGCGCCTGGGGGTTGATGCCGTTGATCCGCACGGAGCAGATAGGCATCTCGCACACGGTGTCGCCGTCGTTGAGGTCGCCCTCCACGTGGCCGGGCACGACTGGGGTGCCCGTGGTCTCCTCGCCCTTGTAGACCTTCAGCTCCACCTTTTCTGCAGGAGCCGTCTCGACGCGCGCCACGAGCAGGTCGATGCGGTTGTACCCTGGCACCCCGTTGTCGATGTCCACCTCCTCGTAGTCGCCCTCGATCTCCCAGTCGTACCCGCAGACCGACCCCACGCCGAACAGCACGCGCAGGGTGTTGGAGTCGGTCATGGTGCAGGCGAGCTTGCTGCCGATGGGGAGCACGTAGCAGCCGTTGCCGAGCGTGCCGGCGTTCCAGTGCGCGGCGTGCTTGGACTCGACGTGATCCGCCCCCTTGTGCGATGTGATGAGGTGCGCCATGCTATCTCCCCTCGTTCGCGAACTCGGTCATGTCCCGGTCGTGGGTGTCCATGATGGACCGGTACTTCCTCGCGCAGTCGGGGCACAGCGTCAGGGCCATGGGCACTCCCAGCGTGTCGGTGTACACGATGTCCATCCACTCCTCGTTTCGCTTGTCCTCCGGCGTCATGAACACGATGGGCAGCTTGCCGCCGGGGTGAACCGCCTCGGCCCTGTCGCACGCCACGCGCTCGTAGCCCTTCTCCCTTGCCATGCCTATACCTCCATCGCTGTCTTGGTCTCGTAGGTTATGCCCCTGCTGGTCACGGTGGCGATCTTCTGGGCCACGTAGGTGACCACGCTCTCGCCGTGCTCCACCGATGTGCCGCCGACTATATCGTCAATGTCGTACCGGCCGTCGTCCGCGCCCTTGAGGCCGCACTCGCTCATCTCCTCCTGCATCTCCCTCAGGCGCTTGATGCCGTCCTCCTCCAGCTCGGCGGCCTCGGCGCTGGACGACTCGAACACCTCCTCGCGCAGGGCCATGCCGGTGATGGTCTGGGTCTTCGAGACGTTGCCAGCCCTGTCGGCGTAGAGGTCCACCACGACGCGCTCCAGGCCCTCGCCCGTCCCCAGGCAGTGGAGGTGGTTCACGGGGCGCGTCCGGCGCAGGATGAAGTCAACCCGCTCGCCGTCCAGGCCGTCGGAGGTGTAGTCGCCTCGCGGCACGGCCGAGAGCACCGCCTTGCGCAGCGCGGAGTCGTAGCGGATTCGCAGCTTGGCGCCGGCGCTGCGCAGCATGGCGCGGATGCCGACGTAGGCGTCCATGTCGGACGATGCTCGCGAGAACTTCCAGTTGCTCACGGAGATGCCGCTGGCGCTCTCATCGGCGGCCATGCGCTCCCACAGGCCGAGCCGCTGCGCCAGCTCGCCCAGGACGGCGTTCAGGTCGCCGGACACGGTGTAGTGGAGCTGGCCCGCGTCGGGCACGACGAGGCGGCTGGCGAGCAGACCGTGCCAGGTGCGCCCGGAAACGGTCACGTAGTCGGCCGAGGTGTCGATCTCCACGCCGTCCACGATCCCGCCGTACTCGGTGCCGTCGATCATGAGGTAGCAATCCTGGGAGATTCCGACGGACGACTCAACCTTGAGCGCGAAGGTGTTCTCCGTGCCGATGGTGAAGTCGCCGGCCACCTTGCCGACGTATCCCTTCTCCCGGCCGAACCGGTCGGCCCATATCACGTCTACCACGGGCTCGTCCTCTCCTCGTACATGACAACCTCCACGTTGTAGCTCCCCGACCACGAGGCCGTGTGGCGCCCCACGGGGATCTCCGCGAAGGGGCGCGCGTCGTCGTCGGTCACGCGCTCGGCGAACGCGTTGCGCTCGGTGCCGTCGGAGTGGCGCACGGCGATCTCCCGGTCTCCGTAGCCCCTGATGACGAGCAGCTGGCCCTCCTGCACCTCGGTCCTCACCTGGTACCGGTTGCCAGCGATGATCACGTAGGGGTCGCGGCAGGGGCCGGGGATGTAGATGTCGCACTTGGCCGGGAGGCGGAAGGGGTTCACGATGGCCATGGAGTTCGCGGCGCTCGACTTGTAGTCGTGGGGGTAGTCGTGCGGGTAGTCCAGGCCCCCGTACTCCAGGTCGGTGCGCGCCGTGAGCGTCACGGAGGCGGAGCGCACCCACACCGGGTCGTCGCTCACGACGGTAAGCTCGGCGGTGAGCCTGTCCTCCAGCTGGTACCAGTCGGAGATGGCCGCGCCGGGTATCCAGCAGCGCATGGAGCACCCGTTTGCCCACAGCGTCCCCGGCCGGCCCGTGCGCACGTCGTAGGAGGTCACGTCGGCCAGGCGGCGGCGCTCCTCCTCGGGTCCGGCCAGCTCCACGGTCAGGGACATCTCCCGTATGTCGCGCTCGAAGCCGGTGATGCGGCCGCCGATGGAGCGGTGCGCGCAGGAGGTGTCGAATATGTCGGTCTTCCCGTAGTGCCAGAACCCCTCGCCGAAGACGATCTCCTCGCCGATGGAGTTGACGTACCTGATCGTTCCGATCACCTAGTAGCCCTCCGAATCCCTCACGGCGCGGGCGAACTCGCGCCTGTTGTACTCCAGCACCAGGGGCGCGCCCAGCACGGCCTCCAAGAGCCGCCGCATGGCCCTGAGCTCCGCCAGGACGGCGGACAGGTCGCCCATGCCCCCCGCCTCGGCGATGGCCTCGCCGACGTTGCGCATCGTGCGCGGGTTGCTCAGCGGCAGCACCGTCTCGCGGCCCGCCTCGCCGACGCCGATGATGGCGGGGGAGTTGAACTCGCCGCCCTTGGCGTACCAGTCGATGCCGAGCGAGGGGATCTTGCCCTCCAGGAGGTCGCCGATCTGCCACCCGCTCGGCTTGATGGAGAAGTGCGGCAGCTTGATGTGCGGAATCTGGATCTTGAAGCCCGTGAAGAAGCCCTTGATGGCGTCCACGATGCCCTTGATGGCGCTCTTGGCCGTCTCCATCGGGTGGGTGATCGCGTAGGCGGCCTTGTCGAAGATGCCCGTCACCGTGGACACGAACCCGTTGAACGTGCCCACGACTCCCGAGACGAGCGAGTTGGCCACGTTGGAGACGGTGCTCTTGATGTTGTTCCAGATCGAGGACGCCACGTTGTAGATGTTGCGCATGATGCCCGAGAAGGTGTTGAACAGCCCGGTTATGATCGAGGACACCGTGGTGGCCAGGGCGTTGAAGATGTTGGCGCCCAGGCGCAGGATGCCGTTGACGATGGAGGAGAACACCTCGCCGATGCCGCGCCACACGCCCTCCCAGTCGCCCGAGATGCCGGCGCTCACCGCGTCGATGACGCCCTGGATGACCCCCATGAACATCTCGGCGGCGGCGCTGATGGCCTCCCAGACCGCCATGAACACCGACGACACGACGCCCCACACGGCCTGCCAGGCGACCTCGATGTTGCCCAGGGTGCCGACGATGGTCTCGAAGATGACCGAGAGGATGGGCACGAGCGACCCGAGCACGAACTCTGCGACGGCCGCAAGTGCTGGCACGACGTTTTCGACGACGAACGCCGCCACGGCCTGGAGCACGGGCAGGATGTTCTCGGCGAACCAGCGGTAGCCCTCCATTACGGCGGGCACGACGTTCTGTAGCACGTAGTCCGCGAGCTGCCCCAGCGCCGGCACCACGGTGCCCGTGATGAAATCGGCCAGCTCGAAGAGCACGGGCACCACGTTGTCGGCGACCCACTGGGCCATCTGCTGCACGGCGGGCACGACGTTGGACACGACGTACCCCGCCATCGCCTGGAGCGCGGGCACCACGTTGTCCACGGCCCAGCCCGCGAACTCCTGGAGCGCGGGCACGGCCTCCGTCTGGAGGAACGTCCCGAACTCGGCCACGGCGGGCACCACCGCATCGGTCAGGAAGCCCGCGAACGACTCGATGGCCGGCACCACGACGCCCTCAAGGACGCCGGATGCCCCCTCCATGGCGGCGGGGAGCACCGCGCCGATCGCATCCGCCGCCTGATCGACCACGGGGCCGAGCGCGTTCTGGAGTTCTGCCGCCAGGGCGTCCACGGCCTCGCGGAACGGCTGCACGTTGTCGTAGGCCCACTTCGCCCCGGCCGCGAGCGCGGTGAGCGCCCCGACCACGAGGAGGATGGGGCCTCCCGTGATGCCCGCGAGCAGCTTGGGCACGGCCGATAGCGCCGAGGCCACCTTCCCGAAGTTCATGGCGGCCACGGCGGCGGCGACCCCTCCCAGGGCCACGGCCACGTAGTCCACGTGCTCCACGAGGAAGGTGAGCGCGGGAACGACGGAGCCGGTGACGAACTGCACCGCGTCTCGCAGCGGCTCCTGCACGCCGTCGTAGATCTTCAGCGCCAGCTCCTCGAACGCCGAGCCCATGCCCGCCAGGTCGCCCTGCAGGTTGTCGGTCATGGCCGTGGCGGCGTCCTCGGCGGCCCCGGCGCACCCGTACAGGTCGTCCCTGAAGGAGGACAGCTCGCCCGCTCCGGCGTTGAGCATGAGGTTCAGGCCCTTGATGGAGTCGGCCGTGAACGTGCTCTGCAGGGCGGCGGCCTTCTCGGCGTCGCCCATGCCGTCGGTGGCCGCCTCCACGTCGGCCAGGATGTCGGCGAAGTCGCGGTAGTTGCCCTGGGCGTCCATCACGGCCACGGTAGCGTCGCCGATCTTGATGGAGCCGTCCTCCATCCTCTGCGTCATGTCGCGCATCACGGCGTTGAGCGCGGTGCCGGCCTCGCTGCCCTTGAGGCCCTGGTTTGCCATCATGGCGATGGCCGCCGAGGTGGTCTCCACGTCCATGCCGGCGGCGTTGCAGTTGGCCGCGCAGTTCTTGAACGCCTGGCCCAGCCCGTCCACCGTCGTGTTGGCGTTGGCCTGGGCGTAGGCCAGCACGTCCACCATGCGCCCGGTGTCCTCGGCGGTCATGTTGAACGCCGAGAGGTAGTCGGTCACGAGGTCGGAGGCGGCGGCCAAATCCAGCTCGCCCGCCTGGGCCAGCGACAGCACCGGCCCCACGCCAGCCAGCATCGCCTGGGTGTCCCATCCGGCGAGCGCCATGTATCCCAGGGCGTCGGCTGCCTGGGACGCGGAGAACGTGGTGGTGCTGCCGAGCTCGCGGGCCTTCGCCTCAAGGGCGGCCAGGTCGTCGCCGGTGGCGCCGGACAGGGCGCTCACCTTGGACATGGAGGTCTCGAAGGCCGATCCGATCTCCACGACGGCAGAGGCGGCGTCCTTGATGCCGCCCACGGCGGCGGTCACGGCGGTGGAGGCCAGGTTTGCGAGCGTCCCCTTTAGGACGGTGTAGCCCTCGTTGGACTCGCGCGCGGCCTTGCCCCCGGCCTCGGTGCCCTTCCAGTCCAGCCCGGCGTCGGCCTTCTTCAGGCCCTCGACTGACTTGGTGATCTTCTCGACGCCCTGGACGGCCCCCTTGTCGTCAAGGGTGACCTTGAGCGCGATCTGGTTAGCCATTGCGCGCCGCCTTCCTCTTGGCGGCTGCGAGCGCGGCGGCGAAGGAGTCGGTGGCCTCCGTGTTGGCGGCCTCCACGGGATCGGATGCCCCACTCTTGAGGGCGAAGTGGCGCTTGCGGGCCTCCAGGGCCTCGCGCTCCTCCTTGTTCCACTTGGTGGGCTTGGGAGGCTTCGCCAGGCGCGCCGACACGGCCTCCGCGAAGGGGGTCGATTCGGCGGTCTCCATGAGGGACGCGAGCAGGCCGACAAGGTCGCAGAAGGAGAGGCGGCGGCTCGCGTCGTCCCATTCCAGCCCGTAGGCGGACATGAGGGAGGCCCGGATGCGCGCGGCGTCCTGGGCCCAGTCGAAGGCGGCCGCCCCCGAGTCGTGGGGGCGGTCGCCGGCTATGTCGATGCCGTAGGCCTCCCACGCGAGCGCGGCCACCATTCCCTGGGGGTCGTCCCCGGAGGCGTCGCGCGCGGCGGGAGGGTCGGCGAACATCATGTGGGGGAGCCAGAGGGCCTTCTGCTCGGGCTGAATCGACTCGTCTGCGAACAGCTCGATGACGAGCAGGGCGCGCCGGGTGCTGTCGCGCACCCAGACGCGCCCTCCCATCCAGTCGTAGGCGGTGACGGTCTCGGTCTCCCCGGAAACTTCGTCAGTGTGCTCGCGGCTAGGCGGCGGGGTCAGGCTCGGTCTGCGCATGGCTCTCCTCCGGGAGGTAGTGCGCAGCCTTCTCGTCCATCTGGTCGTTGCGGCCCTGGACGATCTCCGTCACCATGCGGAACACCTGGGCCGTGACGGGCGTGCAGTCGGCGTCGGCCACCTCGTGGCCGTTTCCCACCGCCTCCAGCAGCTTGCCGTAGGAGTCCGCGCCGATGGCCTCGGTCAGCACGTCGCGGAGGACGGCGCCTGTCTTGGCGTTCGCCTCCGCGATCTTGGCGATGCTGTTGGTATCCCGCCCCTTGTCCATCAGCGCCTGGATGGCGCCCATCTTGTTCTGGGCGGCGGTGCACGTCTTGGCCAGGCGGGCGAGGTTGGTCGGGGTCACGTCAACCTCGGCGGCGATGCGGACGGTCCCGCGCCCGGTGTCGATGTCGATGTCCAGCGGCTCGTAGAGCGACTTGATGCTGATCTCCATGGGTCTTCTCCTGTTCCTTTCGCGCAGTAAAAGGAAAGGCCGGGGAGGCTGCGCTTCCTCCCCGGCCTCGCGGCTCATGTTCCTACGGGTGTCGCCTACGACCCCGTGACGGTCACCTTCACGGCGGCGCTCACGGTGGGCTTGGCGGAGCACTTCACCACGACCTCCGTCTCTCCGGCCGTCAGCCCGTGCACGTTGCCCTCGGCGTCCACCCGGCAGACCTTGCGGCCCGACTCGGCCACGGCGAACAGGCAGAAGCCGGAAGCATCGGTCGGGGTCACGGTCGGCTCGATCTTGGCCGTCCCGCCGACGGCCACGGTGACGGCTGCGACGGTCACGGTCTCGGGCAGCTCGGTGCCCGCGGCCTCCACCACGAGCAGCGGGTCGCCCTCGCACTTGAGGGCGCAGCCGAAGGGCACGTTGTCCGGCGTGTTGCCGTCGGCCCCGGCCCCCTTGACGTCGGTGATCGTGACGGGCCACTCCAGCGCCTCGCCGTCGGGGCCGACCTGGCGCAGCTTGGTCTTGCGCTCGCTGCCCTTGAGGTAGGCGAGGCCCACCACGTAGTCCTGGGCCTTGTCGCCGACGAGGCGGTCGCCGGCCACCGTCCATCCGCTCGTGACTGCGGTGACGTTGGTGGAGGTGGCGCCGCCCTTGTCCCAGTAGGCCTTGTCCACGGTGGTGTCGGCGCGGTCGTTGGTGAACGACTCCACGCCGGGGCCGAGGAACGCCCAGTCGGGCGTCCCCGTCGGGTTCGTGTCGATCAGGTACACGAACTGGTAGTTCAGGGCGAATCCTAGATCCATGTGGTTACCTCTCTTCGTACTCGATTGTCGCGTCGAAGGCCCACACCCAGCGCCCCTGCTCGTCCCATCGGAGCTGGCGGGGGGTCTCGGCGGAGTTCGACACGAGGCGGTAGGAGCCGTCGCGCGACTCAAGCGCCCCGCTCCTGTTCATGGCGCGCGAGGCGTCGTCGGCGTCGGCGATGGCCTCCTCCTCGTTGATGCGCTTCACGATCACCGTCAGGCGCAGCGAGGTGGTGCCGCTGCCGTCCCAGTACCGCTTGCCCGGCACGGGCATCCCGCACGTCAGCACGGTGGCCTCGGGGCGCCGGTAGGAGTCGGCCATGGAGAGGGAGACCGGCTTGCCCAGCGCACTCTCCAGGACGCCCCTGGCCACGTCCACGGCGTCGATTCTCGCGCTCATCGTATCTTCCCTTCGTAGATCGCCGCCACGTAGTCCATCCACTGCGGCAGCCTGTCGCGCGCCCACGCCTCGTCCCAGTGGTCGGTGGTGCCGGCCTCGGTGTGGGCGTGGGGCAGGTAGTACTGGTTGGCGGCATAGGGCGTGGCCCAGATCAGCAGCCCCGCGCGGAACTGGCTGGCGAGCTGCCCGGAGGCCCGCAGCACGCCCTCGTCCATGGGCACGTAGCTGCGCATCTCGAACTCGGCGCGCATCGCCGCCTCCTCCAGGATGTCGCCGCGCATCCTCTCCACGGCCCGAAGGCCCGACAAGTCCACGGTCACGCTCATCCCAGTGCCACCTCCCAGTGGTGCACGCGCCCCATGCCGTCCAGGCAGGGGACGCAGGACGTGGCGGCCACGGGCGGCGAGCCGTCAACGCTCACGAGCGACCCAGCCGTGACGGCGAAGGCGCCAACGGTGCTAACGGCGTCCACGAACAGCGTGCCCTTGGGGCCGTCCCGCAGCTGGTACTCGGTGGCCCGCACGTCGTCGGAGGACTCGAAGCGCACGAAGCGCATCTTCCGCTCCTCCCCGTAGCGGCCGCCGAACCCGCCGTCGTCCAGCGGCTCGCGCACGGCGCACGAGGAGGGGAGCATGCGGCGGGGGATGGGCGGCGTCATGCCGGCACCCCCGTGTAGAGCAGCCCCGTCCACGCCAGCTCGCGCCTTGCGGCGGCAACGGCGTCGGTGCGCCACTGCGATGCGCACCCGGATGCCCCGAGGGACGCGGAGAACTTGCCGAGTGTCACCGACGCCAGGCCCTCGCCAACGCCGTGGGAGAACCCGTAGGCGGCGTCCACGGCCACCACGGCCATGACGGCGCGCCTCCAGGCGTCCTCCCCGCCCGCGATGTCGTTCGGGCCCACGAGGTCGGCTACAACGCCCAGGGCGGCGGGGAGGGCGGCCTTGAAGTCGTCCTCCCCGATCTCGCCGTGGGCCTCGCGGTAGTCCTCCAGGGAGGGCAGCTGGTTAGTCGCCGGCGCCGTCATCGGTCGCCACGGCCTCGGGCTCGGCCGCCTTGGCATCGGTCGCCACGGCCTCGGGCTCGGCCGCCTTGGCGGGCTTGCGGGTTCTGGCCGGCTTCGCTGGCTTGTCCTGCACCTCGCGGCGCGCGGTCTTGCCGCCGATCAGCAGTCCTACGGTCTTCATGCGCTCCCTCCTTACTTGTGGGACAGGTAGATGCCGGCGCGCTTGTTCTCGTAGCCGTCAACCAGGCCGTACTTGCGGTACTTCACGATGCTCGCGTCGGCGTCGGGGTTCATGTCCGGGCCGATGACCGTTGGGCCGGCGATGTGGCGGTCGAACTTAATGAGAGCGGGCTTGTGCACGATCAGGAAGTTGATCGGCTTGGCCACGCCCACAAGCTCGTAGTAGTCGCCCAGGCTCGCCTTGGCCGGACTGGCCACCTTGGTGTACGTGGTGCCGCTCTTGGTGTAGTAGTCCTTGCCGGCCACGATGTCGGTGTCGGCGGTCTTCTGGTAGCCGCCCTGTGCCGGGCGCCAGCCGCCGGCGATCTCGTCGCCGTCGCGGCCGTTGAGCAGGTCGATGGCGGTGTAGAAGCGGCCGCGCGGCACCTTCTGGATGGCGGCGAAGCCGTCAAGCGCCTCGCGGGACTTGGTGGTGTCCAGCGCCTTGACGGACTTGAGGAGCGTGGAGGTCGTGAACAGGTAACGCTGCTCCTCGGGGACCTCCATCTCGTCCATCTCGGTGGTGGCGGTGAGGATGGCCTCCAGGAACTGGGCGCCGTTCTCGATGCTGTCGGTGTTGTCCGTGATGCCGGACAGGCCGCAGATCTTCGCGAACGTGTAGGCGTCGCCCTCGGGGGCCACGTGCTCGCGCATCAGGATGTTCGCCGCCTGTCCGAAGGCGAGGTCGAAGGTCTCCTGGTTGTCCATCTCGTCCACCATGATCTTGGTGCCGCGGTCGTAGTCGGCCTCCACGGTCTTCCAGTCCAGCTGCACGCCGCTGTTGGCGGTGTAGCCGCTCGCGCGGTCGTAGTCGCCCAGGCCGCCAACGGTCATCTGCGGGTAGCAGAACTCGTGCACGTTCTGCGTCGGTCGCAGCTGGGATGGCGGGCTGGTCAGCACGGAGGTGACCGACGCCTGGCGGTACACCTCGTCCAAGATGGTCTGGATGCCCTGCGGGAGGGTGATCTGGTTGGGCATTTCCTACTCCTTTTCGGTATCTAGCCCCATGTAGGAGCGCATCTTCCTCGTGCGCTCGTCCTCGGGGTCGGGGGTTCCCTTCGGGTTGCCCCCCGTGCTCTTGCTCTTGTCGGAAGAGGCGAACAGGTACGGCGCCGCCCCCTTCAGCTTCTCCACGTCGCCCTCGAACTCTCCGAGGCGGGCGGACGCCGCCACGGTGTCGATGCAGCCGGCGGCCTTGAGCGCGGCTTCGGCCTTCTCCTTAGCCTGCTCAGCCTTGTACGCCTCGAACTCGGCCTTGAGGCCCTTGAAGCCCTCAGCCTCGGCCCGTGCCTCGTCGCGCTCGTTCTCAAGCTTGGAGATGTCGCGCTGGTACTTGTGCGCATTCACCGTGCTGCCGGCGGGCGCTGCGGGCTGCGGCGCGGGTTCGGGCGCAGGGGGAGTGTCCGGCGCTGCGGGCTGCGGCGCGGGGTCTGCTGCCGGGGGAACGTCCGGCGCGGGATCTGTGGGGGTGGGTTCTTGCTCTGCCATGTCTTCCAACCTTTCTCCGGGGTTTGTTTGCCGCGCTTCTCTGCGCGCTTCGGTACCCGATTGCCGCTCGGGCAGGCGATATTGGGCCGTTGCCGCCGCCCCTCGCGATGGATGGGAGTATCTGGGATGTGTCGCCAGGAGGTTCCGGGCAAAAGAAAAGCCCCGCCGAAGCGGGGCCGAATCGCTTGACGGGGCAGCCTTATGCCGAGGCCAGCTTGCCCTCTCTGATGTCGTTTTCGAGTTCTATCATTTCGCTCCAAGTCGCGATGCGGAACGAATCCCCTTCGCCGATGACGATGGGGAGATGGCCCAGGCACATCGGGACGGCGAGGCGATACCCGTAGATTGCTTGGCCGTTTCTGGTGCCGCGCAGGAACGGCTCACCTTCTATATCCTCCATCACGGAATCGTACAGTCGCGTCACTTCTGCCGGTATCATCGCGCCTCCTCAAGCACCTGCTCTACTAGTGCTCTGTTGAACTCCTTGTCGTCAACCCTTAGAAGCTCGATGGGCCTCTCTATCTTGAGTCCCATCATCGTTCCCTTGAGCTTGAACGTCTTGATGTAGTCTCGCATGGCTGCGTCCTCGTAGATGTTGCCTGTTTGGGGGTCGTAGATGCGCAACGCTCCGGACTCGTTCCTGTGCACCGAGACGATATGACCGTCTCCGGTGTCGATGTCGAGAGAGAAGCGCAGCGTGTAGCGCCCTTCTTTCACATGCTCCTCCAGGAACGATAGAACCCTTCGAGGGGTATTCGCGCCGTCGGCTATAGTGCACTGCGGGCGCGCTCCGGTCTCGGGGTCGATCCATGCCCTATTATACTCCTCGGCTAGCTCCTTGGCTGCCCCATGCCTCGCGTAGGGGAGTGCGGCCACGTCGTATCCGCGAAGCCTCGCCTCGAAGGCCACGACGCAGCTCTGGCAGTTGAACCACCTCTTCGGATTGTTGTCGGCTCCTGGGTTGACCCTGCCGCCGTCCGCTCTCTCGAAGCTCATAGGCTCGCCGCGCACGACGCCGGCAAGGGTCTCGGCATGCGCTCCCCTGGACGCCTTAGCGGTTCCGTCCATCTTGGCCCTGACGCTCGCGATGGCGCCGCGCAGGACGCCCTGCTGGTCGCCGGGGGACAGGCTGCGGAAGTGCGCGAGGGTGCCGCCCCTCCTGGCCATCTCCTCGCCCACGGCTGCGGTCACGGCCGTTTTGTCCAGCCCGGCCATGGCCCGCCTGGCGCTGGGAGTCCCGAGGAGCTGCGGCAGGGTGCGGTTCGCGCTCGCCGGCATCTTCGACTTCGGCATATCCCCGGCCCACTCGCGGTCGGGCTTGCGGTGGAGAACGGGCTTCCCCGTCTCGCTCTTGGCGTTGGCGCCGTCGATGTATGCGCGCATCTTCTCCTGGCGGTTGCGCAGCTTCTGCTTGGCCTTGTTCACGGCGTCGAGGTTAGCGGCCGACTTGTCGCGCTCGTAGAGCGTCTGTGCCCCGCGCAGCTCGCGCTTCGCCTCGCGAATCTTGCGCTCGCGGTACCGCTGCCCCTGCTCCAGCTCGTACACCTCGGCTCCCGGGAGGCCGCTGGGGTGCTGCGGGTCGGGCTCGTACATCCTGGGAGCGCCGTGGCGGTAGGGGCCGTAGCTGTGGCGGCAGTTGACGCCTCCCAGTATGTCGCCCAAGTCACCGCTCATGCATCGCTGGTAGAAGTCGGGGTACACGACCCCGTCGATGACCTGCTCGCCCCTGAGGCTGTAGCATTGCCCCTGCCACTCGGCATGGCTCGGGCGGCTGTCGCTGTGGCTCGACACCTCCACCAGGTCGATGCCAAGCCGCTCCATCCTTGCCATGGTCATGCGCTGGGCGTCCTGGACGATCTGGGTGCGCACGTGGCGGCGCACGGCCACGTCGGCCTTGTTGCGCACGGTCACGCGCCCCGTGTCGGCGTCCTGGTAGGTGATTATGTCGATGCCGTCGCGCTCCAGCTTGCGCACGGCGCGGTGCAGCGCGGCCTCCCTGTCCGCCTCGCCGGCGTTCACTCGGGTGACGGCCTCGATGGATGCGCTGAGGAACGCCTGATTCGCGCCCTCGGCCATCTGGATGTTGTCGCGGGCCAGCACCTCGGCCATTCCCTTGACGGTGGCGTCGATCTGCGCAGGCCACTCTGGCGATCCCCCCGCTCTGGCCACGTCGTCCTCGTCGGATGCCTCAAGGCACTCCTCCACGACCTCAAGCACGGCGGCGTCGATGTGGGGGCGGTGCTCCTCCACCATGCGGCGCAGCTCCTCCGCCTGCGACTGGGCGAGCAGCGCGGCCTCGGTCACGGTGCGGGGCGACTTCCCCCACCCATCGGCCATGGCCCTGGCGAGGTGGTCGAGCATCCGCGCCTCGATCTCGCGGTAGACGGCGGCGACGCGCTCGCCGGCCTCCTCGATCTGCTCCGGGGACAGCACTAGAAGCCCGGATCGAGCACGGCGGCCTGGTTGGGCACGGCCTCAAGGGCCTCGTCCTCGGTGAAGCCGTGCCAGTCGCGCAGGTACTTGCGCTTGAGGGCCGTGATGCCCAGGACGCTGATCTCGGCCAGCGCCATGTTCTTGTCGGTCTGGGTGTCGGTGATGATCGAGTCGTCGAAGCTCACGGACAGCTCGGCCATGGGGTCGACATTGGTGCCGCAGAGGTGGCGGCACACTCCTGCCACGCCGCGCACCAGCTCGGCGATGGAGCCGCGCAGCGCGTTCTGGTGCTTCCTGAGCGTGCGCGCCAGCATGGAGGAGTCGCTTACCACCTCAGTGGCGGTCTTGAGGCCGTCCTTGTGATCCCAGGCCCAGTACTGGTCGCCCAGCCCGCAGGTGATCGAGAGCATCTTGAGCCCCGTGTTGACGGCCCGCTCGTTGTCGGCGATGCGCATATCTGGCTGCACGACCTTGAGCGGATCGACGCCCTCCGGGCCGGGAGGGGTGCGGAACACGATGTCGTCGGCCTCGCCGAAGGCATAGTACTCGGTGACAGGCTTCCCGTCGGCCCCCTTCACCGGCTTGCCGTCGGCGCCCCTCCTGGCCTTCTTCTCGATCAGCTCGTCGGCCACGAACATCTTGGGTCGCGCGACGCGCAGGTGCGCCAGCAGGGATGTCAGCGCCTCGTCGGTGGCCTTGATGGCGCTCACGCCCTTGTCGAACACGGACGCGCCCATGGCGCAGTAGCTGAAATGCTGGTTCGGCACGGCGGGCTTGACGAGCGCGAACGTCTTGTGCGGCGATTTGGTGTCCAAATCTGAGGTCACGCCCTCGGGGAACACCATGCGGTGGCTCTTAACGTCGAACAGCTGGGTGAGGATGTGGTAGGTGCCGTCGAGCAGGACGTGGGCCTGGCACTGGTCATAGTCGCGCCCGCCCAGCTCCACGCGCGTGACGAAGGCGCACTGGGTGCAGCTGTCGGCCGACCACGTGAGGGGCATCACCTGGTGGGCGTCGTAGTCCTCGATCTTCACGCGGGCGTCGGGGTGCATCATGCCGTCGTCGCTCACGTCGTCCACGCCGATGGCCCAGGCCCCGGTGCCCAGAGCGAAGGCGCGGGTGGTGAAGTCGGCCTGGGCGACCCCGAAGTTACCGAAGTGGGCCTCCAGCACCTCGCGCATGCCATCGTCCTCGGCGGCGAGCTCAAGCTTCTCGTTCATCAGCAGGTCGCTCCACGCCTCGGCCGCGAGAGCCGCCGGGTGCAGCGTCTCGCGGTCGCTCCTGAACAGCTTGAAGCCGCGCCGCGCGCGGTAGTGGTACCACCTGTTGTCGGCCGTGTACCAGCCCCAGTAGCGCGCGATGACGCCCGCCATGCGCACGTCCGGGGAGTATCCGAGCATCCTGAGCCATTCGATAGCGAAGGCGTAGGTTCCGCGTTCCTCTGCCATTAGAGCCCCTGCCTGATCCATACGGACGCGGCGTAGCCCACCGCGTCTATCGTGTCGTCGTTCACCTTGGGAAGTGTCTCCGTAATGTCGCCCGAGGGGGTGGTCACGTACTCCAGGGCCGGGAACTGCTCGGCCGCCATGGGGCACCGCTCCGGGTCGATGACGATCCTGGTGCAGCGGTTCAGCCACCTCACGCGCTCGGCCGGGGAGTTCACCCCCTGCTTGTACGCCTTGCGGGCGTTGAGCCCCTGCTGGCGGTAGTACAGGATCATGCCATTGGCCGCGCTGTCGCACCACAGGTCGGCGTCCTCCTCGCCGAACTCCCCCAGGCGCTCGGCCAGAAGCGGCGCTGTGCGGGTGTCGTGGGCGTCGTGCCCGGTGGCGGTGTCCTCGTCCAGCAGCCACAGGGTGCCCTCGTCCACGTCGTAGGCAACCCTCATGTGCACCCACGGGTGCACGCTGCCGGCGTCCACGCCGTGGCTGATGTTGTCCAGGGCCTCGCGCTCCTCTTGCGTGATGGGGCGCACCTCGATGATCTCGGGGTCGATCACGTTTGCGCCGGTGCCCACCTCCTCGCCGTCGTACTCGTGGCGGGCCGCCTTGGGGTTGCGCTTAGCCAGGGCCTCCGCGTTGGCCACGAACGCCTCGCCCAGCCACTCCCTGGGCGCATCCCGCCAGTGGGAGTGGTGCACGATGCGGCCCTCCTGCGGCTCGCGGGCCTCGCGGTTCACCCACGAGTTGACGCTTATGGGCGGGTTGTAGGAGAGGAACGTCCACGTGGGCAGCTCGCCGCCGCCGCGCAGCACGGTCTGCTTGACGTTGCGCACGTAGCCGTAGCCGGGAAACTGGCTGGCCTCCTCGAACCACACGTAGGCGATGTAGCCCTCCTCCGGGGTGAGGCCCTTGAGCGGGGAGTCCTCGGGGTTCACGTTGTCCGCGCCGAAGAAGTAGATGACGTTGCCCGTGGGCTTGTGCACGGCCTGCAGGGGCGACTTGCCCCACGCGAACTCGTCGGCCACGCCCATCCTCCGGGCGGCCTTCTTGATCTCGGCGTAGACGGACGTGCGCAGCTTGTTGGAGCGGTTGCGCATGCACAGGGCGTTGCGGCCCTTGACCGAGGTCACCCCGGCCACGATCTCGGAGGAGATGTGGGACGACTTGAGCGAGCCGCGCCCGCCCTTCTCGATGTACTCCTCGTGGAGGTGCGCGGCGATGTCGCGGTGCAGGTCGATGAAGGCCCGCCCGATCAACAGCCCGAAGTCGTACGTGCGCAGCGCGCCATCCGGGGCCTCGCGCTCGTCGGGCAGCACGTCCAGCAGCTTGGCGCCGGTGTCCACCATGACCTTGGCGGCGTCCTTGTCGATCACGCCCTGTCGCGCCTTCTCCACGGCGATCTTGGCGGAGTGGGCGTTCAGGGCCGCCATGCGGTCGATGACGGCCGCACGGGACGCCACAGAGGCCCTGGCGGCCTCCTCAACAAGTTCCTCGTACCTTATCCGAACCTTATCTTCCGCAAAGAGTGCCGACGCTTTGGCATCGATACTCTCTGGCTTCCATTTGGCCGCATGCGGGTACGCCTCGATGTAGGCCCTGCGCTGCGTCATCCCTCGGGCCAACGCCTGGCAGTAGGCCTCCTGCTTGGGCGTCAGCACCGGTTCTCCCGATGCGGCGTGACGCGCTTGCACCACGGGCACCACATGGTCTTGATGTGGTTCCTCTCGCGCTTGCGGTTGTTCTGCCGGCGGATGGGGAAAGAGCCCCCGCACCGGAGGCAGTAGAGCATGCTCCTGGGCATCGGGCCTCCTCTCTCTGGGCGCTATGGTCGGAAATGTGTCGCCAAAAGGGGACGGGCCGCCCGGATGGACGGCCCGCCAGATAGGAGGGGGAGGGGGGGAAGGAATGACTAGGAAGCCCCTCACCGCCCCCATAGTCCCCCAGGTGTCGCTACCGACATCGCCTGACCTCGCCCAGGCTCACCCAGCACACGATCCCCAGGGGCACCAGAACCGCCGCCAAGGCGGCGCGGGCTAGCACGGGGCCTCCGTTCGCGGCAGCGGCGTCGCGTTGTCGGCGTATGCTCCGCACCTCAGGCACTCCCTGTCCATCACATAGGGTATCCCGTCCTTGTAGATGCCGAGGCAGTAGGTGCGCCAGTCGTCGGGGCCGTCCTCGTTGGTCGTCGTGCTCGCCCCGTAGCACTCCGGGCGCAGCGGCGCTCCTCTCAGCGTCGAGCGGCTGACGCTTCCCTTTTTACGCCCCCTGGCTCCCATCTACCCCACCACCTTCGCGCCGCAGGAGAAGCACCAGTCGATCCGCGATGCCGGCATGGCCATGTCGTCCGACTCGTTGTAGGCCTCACCGCACGCGGAGCACTTGAAATCATCGCCGGTCTCGCACCCTATGTTCCTGCACTCCCGCACCCGCTGCCATGCCTCTCCGTCGTGGACGGCTATGGCGAACTGCTCGTCGGTGACGGCGGCGCGGGCGTTCCAGGCGGCTGCGGCCTTCTCGTCCGTCTCGCCGGTCATGTCGAACATGCAGTGGTCGCACGAGATGACGGCGAGCGTCCTGCACACGTAGCCGTTGCCGATGTCCTCGCTCGTCGCGTGGACGAAGGTCGGCTTCCCGCCGCAGAACGGGCACCGCTTAAGCTCATCGCTCATCGGATTCTCCTTTCCCCGCGCCCCAGCAGCACCAGTCGCTCGGGCGCGTGTACTTGCGCACCACGGGGCAGTAATCGGGCGGATAGAGGTCGTCCATCGAGTCCCAGTTGACGCAGCTCTCGCAGCGCACCAGCTCGCCCTCGCACACCCACGAGGCGCGCTCTCCGTCGATCTCGGTGACGCGCATGATGCGCTCGTCCCCGCGCTTTGCATCGATCATTCGGCCACCTCCTCGAAGAACTCACCCAGAAGGCTCTCGCACAGGAGGATGCTACGGCCTTCCCTGTTGAGCCTTGCGTATGGCGATCCGCTGATGGAGATGTAGGGGACGCGCTCCCACACCTCGCCGACTTCGACAAAGACAAGGTTGCCGTTGTTTGTAGCGTCTGCGAACCTGCCTGCGCTGATGCACCTTAGCCTCATCGCGCCTCCTCCATCCACTCGTCCACGGTCTTCACCTCGATGCCGCACGCCTCGGCAACGGCCTTTTCCAGGCGAGCTCCCTCCGACTGCTCCCAGCCGGGAAGGAGGGCCACGCCGTCGTAGTAGGGCACGGGGTACCTGACGCCCAGCTTCTGCGTGCGCGTGGTAAGCTCGTTGACGCACAGCAGCATCGCGGTCTTGTGGGTATCGTCCGGATTAACCAGATCGTGCGGGTCGAACGGAACGTAGCCAGCATCAAGGAGGAGGGCATATGCTTCGATGAAGATGATATGGTTGCCGCCCAGCTTGCCCGTCACAGGGCCGGAGATGTAGAGCCTAGTCATTTCCCGCCCCCTCTCAGGTCGCGCCCGCACTTGGGGCAGTGGTTAACGGGCACGTAGTCCTTGAGCCACGCGCCGCAGAACTCGCAGCAGTGATCGAATCGCATGCGGCAGTGGTACGGCTCGATAACCGCCACGAAGTAGGTTCCAGACGCCAGGGGCTTTCCCTCGACGCCCTCGCAGTACTCGCACATAGCTACTCGCCTCCCGTCCGCTTGTCCAGCTCCCTCTGCCGCCGCAGCAGATCGCGCACCATGGCCACGGCCACCTCTTCGTCGTCCCTCAGGCCCACGTCGTGGCCTATGTGCGCGTTGTAGTACTCGCGGGGCGACAGCGTGGCGTCATCGTCGATGCGCTCCTGGGTTTCGGGAGGGGTGTGGGTGAGCCACGACGCGTGACACCATGCTCCGCACGTACAAACCCGGACGTATTCCCTCCCATCAACTTCAATGTGGGCATCTTCCACCGTCAGCATTTCTTGCCGCTCGATGCCGCATAGGCTGTACTTATTGCCATCTTCAAAGCCATATGAGCCAGCGCACCGCGAATGCGCTTCATCGAGCCACACCGTCTCGCCATCCTTGATTGGCTTCCCGTCGGCTCCCAGCACCTCGGGGGCGGGGCGCTTCACGCGTTCGCTCTTCGCTCCGAACTGCACGTCCCACAGCTTTGGGCTTGTCTCGTCCTCGTACTTGTCCGGCTCGAATTCCCAGCTCCCGTCCATGTACACGCGGTACGTGGCAAAAGCTCCGATTTCCTCCATGTCCGAGCTTTGCACCGGCTCACCGTCCTCGTAGCGCGGGCGCGGGAGGAAGCAGCGGTGCAGGTAGTCGCGGAACTTCTCTCCGTCTCGCGGCTCGGGCCAGTCATATCCGCACTTGATCGCATTACGGAACCACCACATGGGCTTCCTGGACTCGCGAATTGCATCCTTCCGGGCCTCGGCAAGCTCGGCGTCGATCTTGTCGGCGATGATAGAGAATGCCTCGTGGTCGCTTGGCCATTCCCCGGTCACGTCCTCTACGAGCGCCTTAATCTTCTCCGTCGGGTATGTCCAGCTGTTCCCGTCTACTCCGTTGTACGGCTCGCCGTTCGTGGCCCACCGCAGCAGCTCCGATGCGGTCATGTCCTTGGGGTCTTTATCGGTCATAGGTCGTTCCTTCCTCTCGTATTTCGTCCCATGCGGGGTCGTCATCCATCTCGGGCGGCTCGCCGTCGAAGCTGCCGCACTCGTCCGTGTACTCGGGTTCCGTCCAATAGCCGAACTCAAGGCACCAGCCCCAGCCGCTCTCGGCGTGGTCGGTGTCCCAGTGGGAGCAGCGGTCGCACCAGGCCATGGGAACGGCCTCCTCGGGCGGCTCCAGGTCGATGTCGGGCACGTCCCAGGCCCGCTTGCCGCAGGCGCTCATCGCATCCGCCTCCATCCGTCCATGCCCAGGGCCGTGAGGTAGTCGCACCCCTCGTCCAGGAGCAGGTACTCCCAGTGGCCGCCCTCCCAGGGCGAGGGCATGTGGCCCAGGGAGTCGTCGATGCCCTTGAACTCCGCCCATCGGAAGTGCAGCCGGCCCTCGTGGGCCAGGCCGTGGCAGTAGGGGCGCCCGTCGGCGTCGAGGAGGTTGTTCCCGAAGCCGCACAGCGTGATCGTGGGCTTGCGCACCTCCCGGCCGCTCTCGTCGAAGAGCTTGCCCGCGCCCCGCCGCACGGGGTGGTGCTGCTCCAGCGGCCAGGCGCGGCCGCAGACCGGGCAGTAGGGGAGCGTCACGCTCGGGCGGCCCATCAGCGGCCACCACATCTGCGGCAGAGTCGTGACCTTAGCCATTCAATCCACCCCCCCCCTCGATGCGCGCGCCACCCGGTCGTTGGCCATCGCGCAGTACTCGGCCGACATCTCGAAGCCGATGAAGTGGCGCCCGGTCTCCACCGCCGCCACGGCGGTGGTGCCGCTGCCCATGAACGGGTCGAGCACGGTGCAGCCCTCCGGCGCGATCTCCATGAGCGCCTTGACCAGCTCCAGGGGCTTCTGGGTCGAGTGCACGCGCTCCCCGCGCACGGGGGCGGGCACGGAGTAGAGGCCCGGCAGGTACTTGGCGCCCGCAGAGGGGGTGCGGTCTATCGCCCCCTTGGTGAACCACAGGGCGAACTCGCACTCGCTGCGGAAGCTGTTGGGCTGCGGCCGCAGGTTGATGGCCTTGTGCCACACCACGGCCCCCCGGAACACGAAGCCGGCCACCTGCATGGCGTCGGCGGTGTTGGCCCACTGGCGCCAGTCGGTGAACACGAGCGCGGAGGCTCCCGGCTCCAGGGCGCGGAAGGCCAGGCCCATCCACATGGACGACCACAGCACCAGGCTGCGCTCGTCGCGGTTGTCGCCGTAGAAGTCGGGCTTCGCGGCGAACCCGGCGGTCTGGTACTTCGAGGAGGTGGTGCCGGATCGGTCTCCCCGGAAAAGGCCGCCGCTGGAGTAGGGCGGATCGGTGAGCAGCAGCCCGACCGACCGCTCGGGGACGTCGCGCAGGGCGTCCAGGGCGTCGGCGCGCTCGATCACGTCGATTCTAGCCATGGCACACCTCCCAGACCGAGCCGCAGGAGAGGCAGGCCTTGAGGCGGTCGCCCCTGGGGCTCACGTCCGTCGAGCCGCATTCGGGGCACACGTCCCCCTCTATCCCTGACTCTCCCAACGTAATTTCTTCTTCTTCTCCGTGAGGAGAAGAAGAAATTACTTCCTTACTTCTTTCTTTACTTGGCGGCATGTTGTGGGTTAGCCCTACCCCAGTACCGTGGTAGCCCGCAGTTTCCCCATCGCTTCCGCACGAGTAGGAAATGGTGTGGGAGTCCTGGGGTAGTACCGGGGTATCCCCTCCGTAGCAGTCACGCAGGATCTTCGAGAAGTAGCCCGACGGCGGCAGCTTGCCGATGTTCTCGGGCGGGCGCGGCACGGTGGTCTTGGACGGGTTCTTCACCGTCTGGTAGACCGAGAAGTTGGGGACGCACACGCACTGCTCGCCCTCGGCCTCGTAGTAGCGTATGCAGCCCGACTCCTCAAGCTCGGCCATCCATCCCAGAAGCTCCGCCGGCTCGATGTCGTCGTAGGGGAACACCTGGCGCGCGATCTTGCGCGGCGCCCATTTCTGGCAGCCCGTGTCGTCCCCCATCACCCACAGCCCGACGAAGAGCAGCCGCGCGTCGCGGGAGCACTCCGCAAGGCTGCCGGAGTCGAAGAAGTCGGGCTTTATCATCCGTTGGCGCGGCATCGCGCCTCCTCTCTCACGGGGCGGCCGTTCTCGTCTATCGCGTACTCGCGGTGCACGTAGTCGCGGACGGCCTGCTCCCGTATGAACTGCTCTATCCTGGCCGCCACGTCCTCGGTGGCGGTGAATCCGATGTTGTGGCGCATGGTGGGCCCCGAGGCGGCCTCGATGCTGCGCCTCATGGCCTCGTCCTCGCGCACCCAGGCGGTGCTCGCCGCCCTGGCCTCCTCGAAGGCCTTTCTCCAGTCGCGCGCCATCAGAACGGGATGTCGTCTTCGGACAGGGACAGCTGCTCCTCCACGACCTCGTACTCCGGCTCGGGCTGCCCCAGGCCGTCCACGATGGTCACGGCGGCGGCGATGTCGGCCTCGTCGTAGGCCTCGGGCGGCTTGGAGATGATCTCCCGAACCTTGGCCATGGCGTCCGCCACCGGGACGCCCCGCTCGTCGCGGGCGCGGATGAGCGCCAGCTTGTAGGCGTCGATGGGGGCAGGGGGAGCGGGAGGGGCCTGCACCGTCTCGGCTGCCGGCGCTTGCCGCACCGTCTCCACGCTCTCGACGGCCGGGGGCTCGTACGACTGCGGCGCGGCCTGGTCCATCTCCTCGGCCCCGTACATTCCGCGCATCTCCTCCGGGTACATCCCCCGCCAGCCCTGGCACTTCGCCACCTTCTCGATCATCATTGCCGGACGGCTCTTCCAGTTGCCCCAGCCGGTGGTGTAGTCGGCGAGGGAGACGCGGACGACGAACGGATGCGATCGCTTCTTCGAGTAGACGCGGGCCCAGCCGCCCAAAAGGGTCTGCCCCAAGTTGGGGAAGAAGGCGGCGCCGGGCACCTCCGTCACGCGGCCCTGGCTGTCGGCCACGATGATCCCGCTCTCTATGCCGTCGTAGTCGTCGTGCGAGCAGGCGATCTTGTTGAAGACGTGGTAGCTCGTGATGATGGAGGCCTGGAAGTTCCCCGTCTTCTTGTCCCGGAAACCGACCAGGTACGCGTCCTTCGCGCCGATGGGGTCGAGCTTGTGAGCCTGGCAGAACGCGAGGAAGAGGGACACGTCGCGCGGGGATGCCTCTGGGCACACCAGGTCGCGCACCTCCTTCTCGCCGAACTCGACCATCTGGCCGTCGTCGGCCTCGAACTTCACGATCTCGCTACTCATGGCGCACCTCTCCCTCGAACCTGATTGCGGCGCCGGTGATGCCCAGGCCCTTGAGGGCTGCGGCCACCTGCTGGGCGAGCGCGCGGGTGCCCTCGAACTGCGTGGACAGCGACCAGCGGCAGATGGGATCCGGCTCGGGTTGCTGCTCGGGCTTCGGGGCGGGAGATGCTACTGGACGCGGCGCGGGCTCCGGCTCCGGCTCGGGAGCCTGGGCCGCCACGGCCGCCTGGGCCGCGCGGAACTCCTCCATGCGGGCGCGCTCCTCCTCCAGCTCGCTGTTGCGCTTGATGGCCTCCACGAAGGAGAGCGTCTCGCAGAAGCGCGCCACGGCCTCGTCCTTGAACGGCAGGTCGAGCTTCATGATCTGGCTGTAGGCGTCCAGCGCCTCGGCGGCCTTGTCGGCGAGCTTGCCGCAGGCCCACTCCTCCGACCGCTTGGGTGCCAGCCACTCGGTCTCGATGAAAGACTCCAGCGGGATGAGATCGGCGACGGGGCCGGCCACGGCCTCGTACTCCTTCTGCAGGGCGGCGCGGCGGCCGTCCTTGAACGCCTTCTCGCCGGCCTTGAACTGCGCGTCGATGTCGTCGCGGGCGGTGTCGATGATGCCGATGATGCCCTTGACGCGGCCCTCGAACGCGGCCATGGGGGCCATGTAGGCGTCCTTGATGCGCTTGAGGTCGGCCTTTATGGGATCCTTCATCTTGTTCAGGTCGGAGCGGGCCTTGCGGGCCTCTTTGCGCCGCTCGTCGTCCCCGTACTCGATGACTGTGCCACGGTACGGCTCCACTTGGGACTTCACCCACGCCTCCACCGCCGCCAGGTTGTCGTCGATGACGGCTGGCGTGTAGGTCACGGACAGCTCGCTCGTCGGCTCCTCGATTACCTCGGCGGTCACCTCCACGGCCGCGCTACTCATCGTCCCCCTCCTTCCCGATGGCGTCAACGCACATCTGGTAGAGCTTCTGCTCGGCCTCTGGCGGCTCGTAGCCGCACAGCTCCATGGCATCGGTCAGCGAGATGAACTTGCGGCAGCTCCCGGCGTCGATGTCCCCGTGCCAGTCGAGGATCGAGCGGTCGTGCGCGTTGAACGCCATGACCGCCCACTCGCGGTCGCGCGGCCAGTCGTCGCGCAGGTGCTTCATCGCGTGCCATACGCCGGCCCAGTAGGGGCTGTCCGCCTGCCAGTCTCCAAGGGCGACGATGGGCGCGAGCGCCTCCTCCCCGTCCAGGACGTGCTCGGCGAGCCACTCCTCGCGCGCGCCCTCGGTCTCCTTCCAGAGGGGGTCGACCATGTCCCTGCGGCGGGCGCGGTCGTCGGCCTCGGGGTCCGCCGGGGCGGGGGAGTACAGCTCCACGTCGCCGGGGTAGAAGTCGGGGAAGCGCGCCACGGTGCCCTCCTCGACGGCCTCGGCGGCCTTGTCCGGGTCGGAGAAGCGCCCGACGTACTTCATGCCCGAGGGGACGGCCTCCGCGACCTCGGCTCCGGCGAGCAGCACGGCGGCCTCGATGGCCGCGCGCATCTCGTCGGCCTCTCGCTTCTCGCGCAGCGACTTGGCCACCGACTCCCAGGCCCTCGCCCCGGCCTTGAGCAGCGTCTCCTGGGCCTCGGCGTCTCCCTCGAACTCGCCCATGGCCTCGTACCAGCCGAGCGGCATCTGCTCCACGGCCTCGCCGTCGCGCTCGGCGCCCTTGCGGATGCGCCCCACGCGCTTCTTCTCGATGCCGGTCACCTGGGACACGTACTCGTCATCGCCGAACAGGGTGAGCGCCTTGAAGATGTCGGCGCGCTCGGCCTCCTCGTAGGTCTTCTTGGTGTCGGTGCGCCAGGCTGCCTCCACGACCGCCCTCTCGTCGCCGTCCTCCACCACGGCCGCGAAGGACTTCACCTTGAGCAGGCGCATGGCCTCCACGCGGGAGTTGCCGGCCTTGATGCGGTAGATGCCCCCGTCGCGCACGAGCACCGGCGGCTCGTCGGGCTGCTTGGTCTCGGGGTTGAACGACTCGGCCAGGCGCTTGACGTAGTCCTTGTTGGCCTTGAGCGTGTAGTCGCGCCGCGCCATGGAGTTGCCGTACTCGTCCTCCAGGGGGAACACGTCCTCGATGCTGACGGTCTCGATCACGCGGCCCATTACAGATCACCCCGCGCCACGACGTAGGCGTCCACGACCTCGATGCCGCCCGCCTTGAGCGCGTCGATGACCCTGCGGGCCGCGCTCGCCGCATCGGCGGCCGGCCGCTTCTCGGCTGCGCGGATGCCGTTGTCGAGGAACGAGGGGAACTCGGCCCCGTGCATCCCGCTGCCCTCGGGGCAGCTGAGGTAGGCCAGGACGCACGCGGCGCCCTGCGCGAACTCGGGCTCCATCTCGTAGCTCTCGATGGTCGCGACGATCTCCTCGGCGAACTCGCGCGGGACGTAGCTGCCCGCCCGGTTCTCCTTCATCTTCTCGGTCTTCTTCTTGCTCATTTCGTTGCTCCTATCTGGTAAAGGTAGATCGGAAGAGCGTCGTGTAGGGAAAGAGTGTAGATCTCGGTGGTCG
>OMGI01000399.1_pt1 | contig 34867 bp, 32 predicted proteins | sample 1645801 | NCBI WGS metagenome assembly OMGI01 (sample SAMN05578584, study PRJEB25193) | human gut metagenome | biome: Human Microbiome; feature: human-associated habitat; material: feces | host: Homo sapiens | place: USA:Birmingham
GAGAACCCCGTGACCGTAACGCTGCCTGTGACCGCTTCATGGATAAAATGAGCAGCCTGACCGGGGTATTCCATGATGGAGCCATGAGCTTTGATAAGGAGACAGGAAAACCGAAACGCTTTCAGGCTGGCAGCCTTTATTTCAAAGGCGCACCGTCCGAAGATACCCGGCTTGACCTCTGGTTCCCGGAAAACCGGCGCACAGAAGAATGTGTGTCTGCCTATGCGTCCCTCTATCCGCTTATAACCTATTACCTGAACCGACTGAATGATTGGGGGCTATGCTTCCGGCAGTGTAAAGTCTGCGGAAAATATTTTCTGGCAAAGAGCCAGCGGTATGAGCTGTGCAGCGACAAATGCCGCAAGGCGCAGGCACTTCAAAACAAGCGGGAGTTTGACGAACGAGCCAGAGAAAATAACTATGATTTACTTTATAAAAATGAGTGCCAGAACTGGCGCAACAAAATCAACCGGGCAAAGAATACCAACGGCTTTCCAGCTGACCGTCTGGAAAAAATACAAGCTACCTTTGCTGACTTCAAGAAAGAAGCATTGCAGAGAAAAAAGGCTGTAAAAACAGGAACAGCCAGCCCGAAAGAATTTACGGACTGGCTGTATCAGCAGAGTAATGTAATTGTGGAACTGACTGAATACTAAATTTTTTTCTCGTTGTGAGGTTTCTGTGACATTTTGCTGATACTATAAAAAGAAAAAGGATGTGATACTATGCGAATACTGGTTGTTGAAGATGACCAGCTTTTGAATAAGACATTAAGCTATAATCTGTCGGCTGTCGGATATTCCGTGGATGGGGCTATGTCAAAGGCTGTTGCCATAAGATTTCTTGAAAAACAGGACTATGATTTAATCGTTTTGGATGTCAATCTGCCGGATGGGAACGGATTTGATATATGCCGCGAGGTAAAAGAACGCCGTCCCGATACCGCCGTGATTTTTCTAACCGCAAATGATATGGAAAGCGATATGCTGAAAGGATTTGAATTGGGCGCAGATGATTATGTAACAAAGCCCTTTCCTATCAGCGTGTTCCAAAAGAAAGTATCTGCTTTACTGAACCGCATTTCAGCACAATCCGGCGGAGATTTCTACGATGATGGGAATTTGTATATCAATTTTTCCGAATTATCAGCGTGTCTTGCAGGACAGCCGATTACCCTTACATCATTGGAATATCGTTTACTAAAAGTGCTGACAAGAAATTCTCAAACTGTCCTGACCCGGCAGGTATTGCTTGAAAAGCTGTGGGATGCAGATGAAAATTATGTGGATGAACACGCACTTACCACAACGATCAGCCGCATCCGCAGTAAAATTGAAACGAACCGGCATTCCTACATCAAAACCGTTTACGGTATGGGCTATATGTGGATTGGAGGAGTGCAAAAATGATTTCAAAAAAACTCTCCTTAAATAAAGTCTGCATAATACTGGCAACTACCATTTTACTTTTATCCGTAGTCATGCTTTCGGTTCTATATATCCTGACCAAAGAAATGTCTGTGGTATTTTGTAGCATGGCGTTTTGTTTGCTTTTTCTACTTTGTGTTACTGCTTTTGTGATACTGATACGGCGAAAGCTGACTTTGTTTTCTGAAATTCTTTGCTGCACCTTAGACGAAATGATGAATGGAAAAATAGATATATCACAGGTTGCCGAAGAAGAAAACCTGTTTTATAAAATCAATCATCGGCTGGTGCGCCTTTATGAGGTTATGCAGGAAAGCAAAAACAGCGTTGCCAGTGAACGAGCTGACTTACAGGAATTGATTTCCGATATTTCTCATCAGGTAAAGACACCAATATCAAACTTAAAAATGATAAATGCCACCTTATTAGAACAAGAAGTGCCACAGGATAAACAGCAGGAATTTCTACTTGCCAGTGACACACAGCTTGATAAACTGGATTTCTTAATGCAGGCTATGATAAAAACTTCCCGGCTTGAAACTGGTGTTATCTCACTTGAAAAGAAACAGCAGCCCATCTATGATACTCTTGCTATGGCTCTGGGCGGTATCTTTCTGAACGCTGAAAAAAAGCACATACAGGTTGAAGTAAACTGCCCGGAAACATTGGTTGTTTCCCATGACCGCAAATGGACAGCAGAAGCCTTATTTAACATATTGGATAATGCAGTTAAGTACACGCCGGAGTACGGTTCTATTCGTGTTTGCGTTGAAAGCTGGGAAATGCACCTGAAAGTCAGCATTACCGATACCGGCAAAGGTATTCCCGAAAACCAGCAAGGAGCAATTTTTAGGCGTTTTTATCGGGAAGAAAATGTCCACGATATAGAGGGAATCGGCATTGGGCTGTATCTCGCAAGGGAAATTATTAGCTTACAGAACGGTTATATACAAGTAACTTCTCAAGTAGGAACAGGCTCAACATTCTCCGTTTTTCTTCCCCATGAATAACCTGTTTTTTGAAATGTCACAGGATTGTGACATTTCAGGGCAATTTATTATGTCAGCTGTGACATTTCTGTGAGGATTGCCCCTTATAATGAAGCCATCACAAGAAAGGATGGTGTTCTCTATGAGCATTTTAGAAACAAAAGACTTGAAAAAATACTATGGCACCGAGCCGAATATCACAAAGGCTCTGGATGGTGTAACTCTCACTGTCGAACAGGGAGAATTTGTTGCCATTGTGGGGACTTCCGGCAGCGGAAAATCCACATTGCTCAATATGATGGGGGGCTTGGATGTTCCCACTTCCGGTAATGTAAAGGTCAAAGGAAAAGATTTGTCAGGGCTGAACGATGAACAGCTTACGATTTTCCGCAGACGCAATATCGGTTTTATTTTCCAGAACTATAACCTTGTTCCCGTTCTCAATGTATATGAAAACATTGTTTTGCCCGTAGAATTGGATGGCGATACAGTAGATAAAAATTTCATGGACGAAGTTGTGCAAATGCTGGCACTCGGCGATAAGCTGCAAAATATGCCGAACAACTTATCCGGCGGTCAGCAACAGCGTGTAGCGATTGCTCGCGCCCTTGTATCAAAGCCTGCCATTATATTAGCCGATGAACCAACGGGTAACCTCGACAGTAGAACAAGCAGCGATGTATTGGGACTGTTGAAAGTAACAAGCCAGAAATTTCATCAAACGATTGTGATGATTACCCACAATAGCGAGATTGCCCAGCTTGCAGACCGTATTGTCCGCATTGAGGACGGGAAAATTGTAGAATAAGGGGGCAAAAACTATGAATGATATTTTATTTGGGAATAGCAATCGCCCTGTTATCAAAAAATTATCCAACCGTTATTTCAAAGCAGGAAAGAGTAGAAATATCATTGCAATTATTGCAATCGCTCTAACTACTATACTCTTTACAACCATTTTTACATTAGGCTCTGGTTTGATAGATACCGTTCACGACCAAAATATCAGAAAACAAGGTGGCGACGGTCAAGCGGTTTTGAATTATATAAGCGATGAGGTTTTTGATAATATAAAAGGCAATGAGATGATTGAACAGATTGCCTATACAAAGGCAGTGTCTTACCATATCAATAATCCCGGACTGGAAAAATGGCGTGCTGATATGTGGTTTATGGACGATACTGCTTTGAAGTTTGCACGGTATGAGCCAACAACGGGACACCGTCCTGAAGCAGAGAATGAAATTATGGCTGATACCAAAACGCTGGACGTACTTGGTATTCCTGCTGAAATCGGAGCAACCGTAACTTTGGACTATCAAATTAAAGGGATTTCATATTCAAAGAATTTTGTACTATGCGGATTTTGGGAAACAGACAGCCTAAGTAATATTGGACGCCTTATTGTTTCTAAAGCCTTTGTTGACAATAATTCTGAACTTTTAACATACACCTACCCCGAAGATAATGACTATTCCGGCGTAGTCGCCGCTTATGTTATGTTTCATGGAAACGGAGCTATCGAATCAAAATTACATCAGCTTCTTGCTGAAACGGGCTATACTTGTGATACTATGGGCGGAAGTCCATCAGATGACAATTATGTGATCGCTCGTGTTAGTCCTGCATATCAAGGCAATAATTTTTTAGAAAATCCAGCTTTATTGATTTCGGGGATTGTTGGCATACTTTTAATTATGATAACAGGGTATTTGATTATATATAATATTTTCCAAATCTCTGTCATTCAAGATATTCAATCCTACGGACAGCTTAAAACTTTAGGCACAACAAAACGACAAATAAAGAAACTTATCAGCAAACAGGCTATGTTACTTTCCTTTATCGGTATTCCATTCGGCTTGCTAATTGGTTTCTTTGTTGGACGAGCATTAGTACCATTTTTAATGAACGGCACAGTTTATGCTTCGGACGCAGGAGTAAAAGTAACTGCCAATCCAATTATTTTTATCGGAGCTGCCTTATTTGCACTTGTTACAGTGATTATTAGTGTAAATAAGCCTGCCAAAATAGCAGGTTCAGTATCGCCTATTGAAGCAATCCGCTATACTGAAAATGACACAGCAGCATTTCAAGGCAAAAAGACGGCTGATAAAAAGTCTATACATGGAGCCAAAATTCATCGAATGGCATTATCAAATCTTGGTCGGAACAAGAAACGTACAATTTTGGTTATTATTTCTATGACTTTGAGTTTGGTATTGTTTAATACGGTATTTACACTTGCAAGCGGCTTTGATGTGGAAAAATATGTAGAAAAATTTGTAAACAAGGATTTCATCATTTCTACTGCGGATTACTTCAATTTTAAGTTTGGGAATAGCGACAGCAAAAATGACCTTTCTACTTCTTTTATTGAAGCAGTTAAGCAAAATCCGGCATTTGATGAGGGTGGCGAATTATATACCACAAAGATTTTGGAAGAAACATTTTCTGTTGAGAATGGAGTTACCTCAAATTACAACAAAGACGCCGAGGGAAATCCTTTGGTTCAATTATATGGAGCAGATGATTTTTTACTGAACTCAATGGATGTTATAGAGGGAACGATTGATTGGGAAGCATTAAAATCCGGGAACTATGTACTGTATGCCCTGACCGCAGATGACAATGGAAACATTATTGATGACCCTAATATTCATGTTGGAGATACACTTCACTTCAATCATGTGCAAATGGACGGACTTTCCAGTCGTATAGATAATAGCTTTGACTGCAAGGTTATGGCAAAGGTGCTAATCAATGAAAACACCGATACGATAAGAAGTACCGGATTTGCAAAATTTTATATGCCGACAGAGGTTTTCTTACCTCTTTGCGATCAACCTCATTTGGTGAGTTTCCCATTCAATGCAGTTGACGGTATGGAAGCTGATATGGAGGAATTTTTAAGCAGCTATGTTGAGGATATTGAGCCGAGTATGAATTACGACTCTAAACAAACATATATCAATTCCTTTAATGATTTAACTTCTCTGATTATTACCATAGGGGGAGCGTTAAGCATTATCATTGGCTTAATAGGGGTTACAAATTTTGTAAACTCTGTTCTTACCAGTATTATTACACGCAGAAAAGAACTTGCCATGCTTCAAAGTATTGGTATGACAGGAAAGCAGCTAAAGAAAATGCTATCATTTGAGGGCTTATACTATGCTGCGGGAACAGTTGTTGCGTCAATCGTATTTGGTTCTCTGGTATCGGTTATCATTGTAAGAGCAATTTCAAATAGCATTTGGTTTTTCACTTATAAATTTGTTATTTTCCCTATGTTTGTTATCTATCCATTTTTGATTGCGCTAACGGTTATTATTCCGGCAATCATATATCGAAAGATCGCAAAAACAAGTATAATAGAACGGCTGCATCAAAACTAAATAATATAGAAAAGCTGGAAGCAAAATCAAGTCTGCTTCCAGCTTTTTTGTATTTGCTATTGTATGTGGTTGACTAAGGAATATTGTTTAAGCGTGAGTTTGTGATATTGGGTGTGGTATCTTTAACTATGGGAAACTCCCTGCTCCCAGCGGGACACCGCCTGCCGGGAAACCTCCAAATACGACGCCAGCTCCTCCTGACTAATGCCCTCCCGCTTCCGCAGGCGAATCAGCTTTTCCGAAAAATTCATAGGCAATTCCTCCCTTGCTTCTGCCCCAATTTTACCAAAAAGCGCCAGGCAAGTCCACCACGGCAGGGTTTCAGGGCCGCAACCAAATGCAACATTTGAAAAAAATCTTGCGAAAACCGTTGAAATCCGGTAAACTGGCCTCAGAAATTCACCTGTTGGAGGGGAAGCCGCCATGCTGAAGAATATCTTTCTGGATCTGGATGACACCATTTTGAATTTTACCGCCGGGGAGGCCAAGGCCCTTTCCCAAACGCTGCGGGAGGCGGGCATCGAGCCGACGGAGGCCATTCTGGACCGCTACCACATCATCAATACCGCCCACTGGGAGTTGCTGGAGGAAGGCCGTCTCACCCGTGACGAGGTTCTGGTGCAGCGCTTTGAGCAGTTATTCCGGGAACTGGGCGTTAACCACAGCGGCAAGGCCATCAGCGAGCGGTATGAGGTACTGCTCTCCTGCCAGCATGACTTCATGCCCGGTGCGGAGCAGCTTTTGAAGGATCTCTCCTCCCGGTATGACCTGTACCTCGCCTCCAACGGGGCTGCCGCCGTCCAGAATCCCCGGTTGGATGACGCCGGACTGCGCCCCTATTTCAAAGGCATTTTCATTTCGGAGGAAATGGGCGCCGACAAGCCCTCTAAGGCATTCTTCGATGCCTGCTTCGCCGCCATTCCCGGCTTTCGGTTAGAGGAAACCGTCATGGTAGGGGACAGTCTGACCTCCGACATCCGGGGCGGATCGAACGCCGGGCTGCGCACTGTCTGGTTCAACCCCCACGGCAAGGAGCCCCGGCCGGATATCCGGCCGAACTATACCATCCACGCTCTTTCGGAGCTGCTCCCCCTTCTGGCATCTATACAGTAAAGCAATTTCATTTTACAGCTATTCCGTGGGAATCGACACATCAAAAATCTCGATTCCCCGCCGCAAGGCGTATTCCACCGTGTAGCGGGTCCCGCCGGCGGTGCCGTCAAAGGCGGCGATGAGCAGCATGGCGTGATCCACCATGTAGCGGTCCCGCCGCTGCATACAGGTGGAAGAATAGGTGTCGGAGACCATGGTCTCCATATCGCACCGGGCAACCAATTCCCGGTAGCGATCCCGTTCTGCCTCCGGCCAGGCGTCCGCCTGGGTGGGGCAGGGGATGGCGGCCTCCACAGTGACCTCCTGATAACGCTCCCGCAGAGCCAGCACCGCCTCACAGAAATAGAGGTCGCAGCCCTGGGCCATGCCGCAGAGAAAATGCCGGTACCCCTCCTGATAGGCCAACAGCACCGCATCGGCGATCCGCTCCTTCAGTCTGACGCAGCGAGGGTCTCTCTCGTTGTAGCCCCATGGCAGCTTTGCAGGTCTGTGCCCGGTAAAGCAGCAGGATTCCTGTCTGGCAGGCATCTCCTCACCTCCTCAAGTGTATCATTTTCATTATAGAACATCTGTTCTTTTTTGTAAAGTCAAAAATTAGGGGTTGCATTTTTGTTTCTTCTGTCGTATACTATCACCCGAAGAAAACAACTGAATCTTTGTCTTCAGGGCGGGGTGTGATTCCCCACTGGCGGTAAAGTCCGCGACCGGATACTTCGGTGTCCGCTGACTCGGTGAAACTCCGGGACCAACAGTTACAGTCTGGATGGAAGAAGATGAGTACGGGAAAGCCGTGCACTTTATGTGCGCTCCTTTTTCGTTTGTTCACCTTGGAGAAGTCAAAGCATCCAGGGTGTTTTCAAATGAAAAAAGGAGTGTATTTTTTATGTCTGAACCCAATGCCAACGCGATCCCCTCCACCCGTGCGGCCAATCGGAGCCGCACCCACAAGCTGACTATTTCCGCAATGCTCTCCGGCGTGGCTTTCCTGCTGATGTTCATTGAATTCCCCATCCCGGCTCTGATCCCCTCCTTCGTAAAGCTGGACGTGTCCGATCTGCCGGAGCTGTTGGCCGCCTTCTCTCTCGGCCCTGTCTACGGCATCGTGGTCACCTTCCTGAAGAACCTGCTGTTCTCCGTGCTCCACGGCACCTCCTCCGCCTATGTGGGTGAGCTGTTCAACTTCGTGATGGGCAGCGTGTTCTCCTTCTCCGCCGGTTACATCTATTCCCGGAACAAGTCCCGCAAGGGCGCTCTGATCGGCGCTGTTGTCGGCGCCGCGCTGATGGCAGTCCTGTCTGTGCCCTTCAACTACCTCCTGGTGTATCCCGCCTATGTGGTATGCTACGGTCTGCCTCTGGACGCCATCATCGGCATGTATCAGGCTATTCTCCCCTCCTCCGACAGCCTCATCAAGTGCCTGACCATCTTCAATATGCCCTTCACCTTCTTCAAGGGAATGCTGGACGTGGTTCTTTGCTTCCTGATCTACAAGCCCCTCTCTCCCCTGCTGCACAAGTAAACTAATCCGCATATATCGATCCTCACAAGCCGATGCGGTCCCTTTCGGGGCTGCATCGGTTTTTTTGTTATGCGTCTTGAAAAACTCCAAATTACCTGATCGCTGGTCTGCGCTGCACCACTAAATATATAAGCGCCACCAGAACGGCAAAAGCCGCATACAGAAGGGCCTCTGCCTTCACTGAAACGGTCACCGCCTGCGGCTGATCCACCCCGTTTCCGCTGTCGGAACGAATCCTTACCTCTTGCGCGGTTTTTTTATCGAAATTCAGCATTTTTGATCTCAAATTCCATAGTTAACCCCTTGACAACGGCGGGTATCTGTGCTATTTTACCAGTAGAGTTTCGGATATTCGTTATGTGTTCATATATCCGAACAGCAAAAGTTTTTTATCCAACCACTACCGCCTTGCGGAACACAGCTCTGAAAGATTGGAGTCCACCTTCATGGAATATCACAATCCAACCCTGCGGGTCCTCCGGATTCTGGAGCTGATCGACGCCAATTCCGGCGGTCTGAGCCTGACGGAGATCGCCAATCTTCTGGACCTGCCAAAGGGTACCATTTCCCCCATTCTGAAAACACTGGCTGCCACCAATTACGTTGTGACGGACGGCAGTCTCTACAAGATCGGTCCCCATACCTTTGAATTGGGGCTGTCCTACGCCAGCGGCCAGAATGCTCTGTCCATTATCCGCAGTGAAATGCGCAGCATCGTCTCCCAAGTAGACGAAGTCTGCCAGATGGGTGTGCTGGTAGGGCAGGACGTGCACTACCTCTTAAAAGAGGAGGGCCACGCCATCATCTCCATCATCAGCGATGTGGGCCACCACCTCCCTGCTCATGTCACCGGCCTGGGCAAAGCGCTTCTCTCCGGCCTGACGGACGATGAGGTCCGGCAGCTTTACGCGGGATACCGCTTCTTCCCCTACACGCCAAACTCCATTATGGATCTTGATACCCTCATCGCGGCGCTCCAGGATATCCGCAGCGCCGGGATCGCCTATGAAAACGAGGAATCCACCGCCGAGATCTGCTGCGTGGCGGTCCCGCTGGCTGAAAACGGTCAGGTCAAGGCGGCTATCAGTGTAACCACCCCCAAGTTCCGGTACACCGATGAAAAAAAGCAGCAGATCACCCAGCTGCTTCTGAAAAAACGGCAGTTGATCGAAGAGAGCTGCCGTATTCAGAATTGCAGACTGGTTTTCTGACCCTCATGTGTTACCATCTGCGGATGGTGCCTATATATGTAAAAACAGCATATTCAGATAAGAAAGATAGGAAGGATCTTGCGTATGAAGAAAAATTACGTAGTCATGGACGGCAACACGGCAGCCGCGTACAGTGCGTACGCCTTTACCGAGGTGGCGGCCATCTACCCCATCACCCCGTCCTCCCCCATGGCGGAAAAGGTGGACGAGTGGTCCGCCAAGGGCAAGAAGAACCTGTTTGGTTCCACGGTGGACGTGATCCAGATGCAGTCTGAGGCCGGTGCTGCCGGCACCTGCCACGGTTCCTTGCAGGCTGGCGCCCTGACCACCACCTTCACCTCCTCTCAGGGCCTGATGCTGATGATCCCCGCCATGTACGCCATGGGTGGCCAGTTCCTGCCCAGCGTCATGCACATTGCGTCCCGCGTGGTGACCTCCAACCATCACTCTATCTTCGGTGACCATACAGACTTCATGACCTGCCGTATGACCGGCTACGCCATGCTGATGTCCTCCTGCCCTCAGGAGGCCATGGATCTGGCCGCCGTGGCTCATCTGTCCGCCATCAGCGGCCGGTATGCCTTCATGCACTGCTTTGACGGCTTCCGTACCTCCCACGAGATGCAGCGGATCGAGGCTCTGGACTATGAGGATCTCCGTGGTCTGGTGGATCAGGAGGCACTGCAGGCCTTCCGCCATCAGTCCCTGAACCCTGAGCATCCCACCAACCGGGGCAACAACGTGAACCCCGACGTCTACTTCCAGTGCAAGGAAGGCGCCAATGTCAAGGCCAATGCCCTGCCCGACACCGTCCAGCACTACATGGACGAGATCAACAAGCTCACCGGCCGTGATTACAAGCTGTTCAATTACTACGGTGCGCCCGACGCGGAGGAAGTCATCGTGGTGATGTGCTCCGCCAGCGAGACCGTGAAGGAGACTGTGGACTATCTGAACGCTCAGGGCCGCAAGGTGGGCATGGTGCAGATTCATCTGTTCCGTCCCTTCTCCGTGAAGCACTTCGCCGCCGCCATCCCCGCCACCTGCAAGCGGATCGCTGTGCTGGACCGCAACAAGGAGACCGGCTCCGTGGGCGAGCCTGTGTATCTGGATGTTGTCACCGCTCTGAATCAGGCTGGCCGCGGCGATATCCGCGTGGTGGGTGGCCGGTACGGCCTCTCCTCCAAGGACACCACCCCCGGTCAGATCATTGCCGTGTATGACAACCTGAAGCAGGAGACCCCCAAGAACAACTTCACCATCGGCATCAATGACGATGTGACCTATACCTCTCTGGACTACAAGGAGATCGAGCTGGCCCATCCCGGTCAGATCAGCTGCAAGCTGTGGGGTCTGGGCGGCGACGGCACCGTGGGCGCCAACAAGAACGCCATCTCCACCATCGGCTTCGTGGGCGGCAAGTACGCTCAGGCTTACTTCTCCTATGACACCATGAAGTCCGGCGGCCTGACCCAGAGCCACCTGCGCTTCGGCGATGAGCCCATCCGCAGCACCTATCTGGTGTCCTCTGCTGACTTCGTGGCGGTCCATGCCCCCACCTACGTCAAAAAGTACGACACCACCGAGGATCTGAAGGAGGGCGGCACCTTCCTGCTGAACTGCCCGTGGACGGTGGAGGAGCTGGACGCGCACCTGCCTGCCAAGATGAAGCGCGATCTGGCCCGGAAGCACGCCAACTTCTACATCATCGACGCTGCCAAGCTGGCACAGGAGATCGGCCTGGGCAAGCGTACCAATAACATCCTCCAGGGCGCCTTCTTCGCCCTGACCAAGGTCATCCCCATGGATCTGGCCATTGAGGATATGAAGAAGAACAACTACAACTCCTACTTCAAGAAGGCCGGTCAGAAGATCGTGGACCTGAACGATCAGGCCGTGGATCTGGGCGTCAGCGCCGCTGTGAAGGTGGAGATCCCCGCCTCCTGGGCCGATGCGCAGGACGCTCCCGTCGCGGAGCCCAAGGGCCTCACTCCCTTCGTCCGGGATATCGTCATGCCCATGGACCGTCAAAAGGGCGATCAGCTCCCCGTTTCCGTGTTCCAGAAGTACGGCGTTCTGGACGGCACTTGGGAAAACGGCACCTCCGTGTTCTCCAAGCGCGGTGTCGCCACCAAGGTCCCCAAGTGGGATGGCAGCAAGTGCATCCAGTGCAACCGCTGCTCCATGTGCTGCCCCCATGCCGCCATCCGTCCTGTGCTGCTGACCGAGGAGGAGAAGAAGTCCGTTCCCGCCGGGTTCGAGACCGTCCCCGCCAAGGGTCTGGGCAAGGATTCTCCCTACTCCTTCCGGATGCAGGTCTCTCCCTATGACTGCCTGGGCTGCGGCGTGTGCCTGACCGCCTGCCCCGCCGAGGGTGCTCTCACCATGACCTCCTTCGAGGACATGAAACCCGAGCAGACCCTCTTCGACGAGGTGGCCATGAACGAAAGCTACCTGAAGAAGGACGCTATCAATGACAAGAGCGTGAAGAACGTCCAGTTCGCAAAGCCCTACTTCCAGTTCTCCGCCGCCTGCGCTGGCTGCGCTGAGACTACCTATATCAAGCTGCTGAGCCAGCTGTTCGGCGATCGGATGTACATCGGCAACGCTGCCGGCTGCTCCTCCGCCATCTCCGGCGGCGCCCCCATCCTGCCCTACTGCAAGGACTGTCAGGGTCACGGCCCCGCTTGGGAGCACTCTCTGTTTGAGGACAACGCTGAGTTTGCCTACGGCTTCTTCCACGCACAGGACTCCATCCGCAAAGAGCTGCTGATCCGTCTGGAGGCCATCAAGGCCGCCGGTATCGCCGTGGAGGCTGTGGAGGCCTATGAGAACGGCTGGAAGAAGACGGAGACCTCCCGTACCGTCACGGACGCTCTGATCACCGCTTTGGAACAGGCAGAGCAGACCGAGGACGTGAAGTACATCCTGGAGAACAAGGAATATCTGGCTAAGAAGTCCGTGTGGGCTGTGGGCGGTGACGGCTGGGCCTACGATATCGGCTACGGCGGCATCGATCATGTGATGGCCCAGAACCGTGACGTGAACCTGATGGTGCTGGATACCGAGGTGTATTCCAACACCGGCGGTCAGTCCTCCAAGTCCACCCCCACCTCCGCTACCGCCAAGTTTGCCGCCGGCGGCAAGCGGGTAGCCAAGAAGGATCTGGGTGCCATGCTGATGCAGTATGGCTATGTGTACGTCGCCCAGGTGGCCATGGGCGCTGACCAGGCCCAGACTCTGAAGGCTCTGCGTGAGGCTGAGTCCTATGACGGCCCCTCCATCGTGATCTGCTACTGCCCCTGCCTGGAGCAGCACATCAAGGCCGGTATGGGCACCTCTCAGGACGAGATGAAGAAGGCTGTGGAGTGCGGCTACTGGCACCTGTACCGCTATGATCCCCGCCGGATCGCCGAGGGCAAGAACCCCTTCCAGCTGGACTCCAAGGAGCCGGATACCTCCAAGGTGATGGACTTCCTCATGGGCGAGAACCGCTTCGCCTCCCTGAAAAACAACTTCCCCGACAAGGCCGACGCCCTGTATGCCAAGGAAGTTGAAGACGTAAAGGCCCGCTACGCCAAGTACAAGAAGCTGGCCGAGGGCTAACCCTCCATTCCTCCTACATTCCCTATTATCCCTCTCTCAAAAAGGAAGCGTTCCGGTTCTCCCGGAACGCTTCCTTGATCATATAATGAGCTAAAATACACTTGCTCATCAATTTGCCGGCGGTCTCAGCAAAAAAGCATGGACGGTTTCCCTTAATGGGTTCCGTCCATGCTTTTTGTTTTATCCGCGGCAGGCATCTACCAGCAGGCGGAGCAATTCGTCCTTTCCGCTGCCCTTTTCCGCAGAAAAGGGGATCAGAATATCCCGCTCCGTCAGTTCCAGCGTCTCTCGGATCAGCTCCAGCGCCGGTTCCACCTGACTCTTTTTCAGCTTATCCAGCTTGTTGGCCACCACGATCTCCGGGCAACCGGTCTGGCGGAACCAGTCGTGCATGACCAGATCGTTGGCCGTGGGCTTATGCCGGATGTCCACGATCAGAACACCGGTGGTAATGGCGTCCGCCTCCCGCTGGAAATAGGTCTCCATCAGCCGGGCCCAGCGCTCTTTTTCCGAGCGGGACACCTTGGCATAGCCGTATCCCGGCAGGTCCACCAGATATGCCTTCTGGTCGATGAGGAAATAGTTGATGTGGGTGGTCTTTCCCGGCGAGGCGCCCACATAGGCCAGATTCTTTCGGCCTACCAAACGGTTGATCACCGAGGATTTTCCCACGTTGGAGCGGCCCGCGAAGGCAAACTGGGGCAAACCGTCCCGCAGGAAGTCCTTGGGCTCTCCGGCGGAGCGCACAAACTCCGCTTTGTTGAAATTCAGAGGCATACGTCCCTCCCTTTACTGCCGTAAGGCTGCTTCTTTACTGTTTTCTACCGGCAAAAATGCAGGGATCGCGTCGGCTTTTGTCTCCACTCTGGAGGGGCAGAACACCTCGGCAAACACCTGATCCACCGTCTCCACCGGTACGAACCGCAGCGCCGCCCGGACGGTCTGGTCGATCTCCTCCAGATCTCTGGCGTTGTCCTTGGGGATCAGCACCGTGTGGATGCCGTACCGCTTGGCGGCCATGGTCTTTTCCTTCAAGCCGCCGATGGGCAGCACCCGGCCCCGCAGCGTGACCTCGCCGGTCATGGCGATCCCCGCCTTGATCTTGCGGTTGGTCAGGGCCGACAGCAGCGCCGTAGCCATGGCAATACCGGCGGAGGGGCCGTCCTTGGGCACTGCGCCCTCCGGGAAATGAACGTGGATGTCCTTGGTCTTATAAAAGTCCGGATCTATGCCCAGCGTCTCCGCCCGGCTCCGCAGGCAGGACAGAGCCGCCTGAGCGGATTCCTTCATCACGTCACCCAGATTGCCGGTCAGTTCCAGTTTGCCGGAGCCATCCATCACGTTGACCTCGACCTCTAAAATCTCGCCGCCGGCCTCCGTCCAGGCCAGGCCGTTCACCACGCCGATCTCCTCCTGCTCCACATGGACCGTAGGCGGGTAGGGCTGCATATCCAGCAGCTTCGGCAGGTCCTTTTCTGTAACGGTAACACGCTTTACAGTTTTTGACAGCAGCTGCATATCCGTCTTTCGGCAGACGGCGGCCAGCCGCCGCTCCAGCTGGCGGACGCCGGATTCCCGGGTGTAGTCGCGAATGATGGCCCGCAGGGTCTCCTCGTCGATCCGCAGGCTGCCCTTCTTCAGGCCGTGTTCCTTCATCTGCTTGGGCAGCAGGTGATTCTTGGCAATTTGCAGCTTTTCCTCATCGGTATAGCTGGAAAGCTGAATGACTTCCATCCGATCCAGCAGGGGCCGGGGAATCGTATCCAACGAGTTGGCCGTGGTAATGAACATCACCTGAGAGAGGTCCAGCGGAATTTCCAGGAAGTGATCCCGGAAGGCGTGGTTCTGCTCGCTGTCCAGCGCTTCCAGCAGCGCAGAGGCAGGATCGCCCCGGTAATCGCCGCTGAGCTTATCGATCTCGTCCAGCACCAGCAGCGGGTTCATGGCGCCGCTGCGGCTGATGGCCTCCACGATGCGGCCCGGCATGGCACCGATATACGTTTTCCGGTGGCCGCGGATGTCGGCCTCATCCCGGACACCGCCCAGAGAAATGCGGCTGAGCTTCCGGTTCAGCGCCTTGGCAACGGACAGGGCGATGGAGGTCTTACCCACACCCGGAGGGCCTGCCAGACAGATGATCTGCCCCTTCCCCTCCGGATTCATCTGCCGGACGGCAATGGTCTCCAAAATCCGCTCCTTCACCTTTTCCAGACCGAAGTGCTCCCGGTCCAGCACCTTCCGGGCCGCGTCCACATTCAGACGCTCCTTCGTATATGTACCCCAGGGCAGTTCCAGACACACGTCCAGATAGTTCCGGATCACCGAAGCCTCCGCGCTGACATAGGGCTGCTTTGCCAGCTTGTTGATCTCCTTTTCCAGATGCTCCCGGGTCTCGTCCTCTAATTTCAGTTCCGCCAGCTTTTGACGGTATTCTTCGATCTCGTTGTCCTCGTCCTCGCCCAGCTCGTTTTGCAGGACCCGGATCTGGGTCCGCAGGATCTGTTCCTTCTGCTGCTGAGCCAGCTCGTCCCGGACCTTGCCTTCCATCTGGCGCTCATAGCCCAGCACATCCCGCTCCCGGGCCAGGAAGCCGTTCAGCTTCCGCAGCCGCACCAGCGGAGACAGTTCTTCCAGAATTGCCTGCTTATCGTCATACCGCAGAGCCGTATTCTGGGCGATAAAATCCGCCAGATACCCCGGCTCCTGGCAGTCCAGCACCGCGGCGGTGACCTCCTCGGCCACATTGCCTGCCAGATGGGCATAATCCTGGAACAGGCCCCAGGTCTGCCGCAGCAGGGCCTCGGTTTTCGGACCGTGGCTCACGGCAGCGGATTCCTCCACCACCTCCACGTGGCCCTGCAAATAAGGCTCTGTCTGCCACAGGCGGCGCAGCCGTGCCCGGCGTCCGCCCTCCACCATCACCCGCAGGGAGTTTTTCCCCAGCCGCAGGATCTGGGTCACCCGGGAAATGGTGCCCATGGTGTAAAGGTCCTTCTCCCCCGGACGGTCCGTGTTCAGTTCCCTCTGGGTCACCAGAAAGATCTCCTGACCGGATTCCATGGCCACTTCCAGGGCCTTGATGGAAATACGGCGCTCCACGTCAAATGTCAGGTTCGTATGAGGGAAAACCGTCAGGCCCCGAAGGGCCAGAACGGGAAGATTCAAGGTGTTCGCTTCCATAAATTGCTCCTCTCTGGAGAGTTCAAAGAGGGGGAGAGGCGCTGCCCCTCCCCCCTGTTATACCCAAAAGGGCCGTCAGGACGCCGATTTCGGCGTACCGGACTCGCTCCGGCTCTCACTTCTGCCGGGGTTCAGCTTCACGGAATAGTTGATCTTGTTGGGATCGTGGGTCAGCTCCGGCTCCGCCGTGCCTTCCACACATTCCTTGGTGACCACCGCTTTCACAACAGTCTCGTCGGAGGGGATCTCGTACATGACCTTGGTCAGCAGACCCTCCATGACCGCCCGGAGGCCACGGGCGCCGATGTTCCGCTCAATGGCCTTATCAGCGATGGCGTTCAGGGCATCCTCTGTGAATTCCAGATCCACATCATCATATTCCAGCAGCTTCTTGTACTGCTTCACCAGTGCGTTCTTGGGCTCCTGCAAAATTCGCACCAGATCCTCCCGCTGCAAGGCGTTCAGCGGTGCAATCACCGGCAGGCGGCCCACCAGCTCCGGGATGATGCCGAATTTCAGAATATCGTGGGGCTGCACCTGCGCCAAAAGCTGGCTGACGTTCTTTTCCTTCTTGCTCTGGACGTTGGCACCAAAGCCGATGGCCTTCTCGTCCAGCCGCTTTTCGATGATCTTTTCCAGACCGTCAAAGGCGCCGCCGCAGATGAACAGAATGTTCTTGGTATTGAGCTGGATGAACTCCTGATGGGGGTGCTTCCGGCCGCCCTGAGGCGGCACGTTGGCCACGGTGCCCTCCACGATTTTCAGCAGCGCCTGCTGCACGCCTTCGCCGGAAACATCCCGGGTGATGGAGGTATTTTCGCTCTTGCGGGCAATTTTGTCGATCTCATCCACATAGATGATGCCCCGCTCGGCCCGCTCCACGTCAAAATCCGCCGCCTGCAAAAGCCGCAGCAGAATATTCTCCACATCATCGCCCACGTAGCCGGCCTCCGTCAGGGTCGTGGCGTCGGCAATGGCGAAGGGCACCTTCAGAATACGGGCCAAAGTCTGAGCGAACAGCGTTTTGCCGGAGCCGGTGGGGCCCAGCATCAGAATGTTGCTCTTTTGAAGCTCCACATCGTCGCCGCCGCCGAAATAGATCCGCTTATAGTGATTGTAGACCGCCACGGACAGCGCCACCTTGGCAGTCTCCTGTCCGATGACATATTCATCCAGCACCGCCCGGATCTCCTTGGGGGTGGGCAGCTGATCGGGGACGTCCTCCAAGGGAGTGGTCTCCGGGCCGTCGAACCCCTCGTTCAGAATGCTCATGCAAAGCTGCACGCACTCGTCGCAGATGCGGACGCCGGGGCCCTGGATCATACGATGGACCTGCTGTTCCCTCTTTCCGCAGAAGGAACAGCGCAGGGCCTTTTTGCCTTCGTCACTCATGGTATTACCTCTTTTACTTCTTAGCAGTGATGATCTTATCCACCAGACCGAAGTCCTTGGCCTCGTCAGCCGTCATCCAGTGGTCCCGCTCGGAGGCCGCCTTGACCTCTTCGGCGGTCTTACCGGTGTTGGACGCCAGGATCTCATTCAGGTTCTTCTTGATCCGCAGGAAATGCTCCACGTCGATCTCCATGTCCGTGACCTTGCCCTGCGTACCTGCGGAGGGCTGGTGGATCATAATTTCGGCGTTGGGCAGTGCGATCCGCTTACCCTTGGCGCCGGAGGACAGCAGGAAGGCGCCCATGGACGCAGCCATGCCCACGCAGATGGTAGACACGTCGCACTTGACGTACTGCATAGTATCGTAGATGGCCATGCCGTCCGTCACGGAGCCGCCGGGGCTGTTGATATAAAGCTGAATATCCTTATCCGGGTCTTGGGCCTCCAGATACAGCATCTGGGCCACTACCAGACTGGCGGTGGTGGCGTTGACCTCCTCGCCCAGGAAAATAATCCGGTCATTCAGCAGACGGGAGAAAATGTCGTAGGACCGCTCGCCGCGGTTGGTCTGCTCTACAACATAAGGGACTAAGCTCATAAGTTGACCTCCTTTTGTAACGCGGCACATTTACAGCGCAAATCGTGCCTGATAAACCATTCTCTCATGATACCACGGGTACCATGAGAGAATGTGTCGAATCTGTAAAATGTACCGTGATCGCCGCGAAAAAGTTTCGCCTTTATTCGGCTTCCTTTTCTTCCTTCTTGGCAGCCTTCTTAGCGGGAGCCTTCTTGGGCTTCTCCTCGCCCTCGGCGGTCTCAGCCTTCTTGGTGGTCTTCTTGGCAGGCTTCTTCTCCTCACCCTCGGCAGTCTCAGCCTTCTTAGCGGTCTTCTTGGCAGGCTTCTCGGCGGTAGCGCTGTCCACCACCACGGCCACGGCCTTCTGGGTCAGGATCTGATCGTGGACCTGCTCCTTGGAGAGATACTTCTTGACCATCTCCACATCCATGCCGAACTGCTCAGCCATCTTTGCGAACTCGGCTTCCACCTCCTCATCGCTGGCCTCGATGTTCTCAGCCTTGATGATGGCGGCGGTAGCCAGATCCATCTTCACCTGACGCAGAGCGGGTTCCTTGGCCTCCTCCAGCAGCTTGGCGTCGTCCATGCCGGTCATCTTCTTGTATTCCTCATAGGGGAACTGACGGCTGATCTGGGCCTTGAAGTTGTCCAGATACTGATGGGCCTGGTTCTCCACCATCACATCGGGGATGTCGGCGGTGATGTTCTCGGCCACCTGGTTCATCAGGTTCTCCTCGAACACGCGGTCAGCGTCCTTCTGACGCTCCTCGGTGATCTTCTTCTTCAGGTCGGCCTTCAGGTCCTTCAGAGTGTCGAACTCGGAGACGTCCTTGGCGAACTCATCGTCCATAGCGGGGACTTCCTTCTCCTTGACCTCGTGGACCTTCACCTTGAACACAACAGCCTTGCCGGCCAGGTCAGCGTGATAGTTCTCGGGGAAGGTGATGTCGATGTCCTTCTCCTCGCCGGCCTTCATGCCGATGACCTGATCCTCAAAGCCGGGCACAAAGCTGCCGGAGCCCAGCTCCAGATTGTGGTTCTCGCCCTTGCCGCCATCGAAAGGCTTGCCATCCAGGAAGCCTTCGAAGTCGATGACGGCGGTATCGCCGCTCTTGGCCGCGCGGTCCACGCTCACCAGGCGGGTATTGCGGTCAGCCAGCGCCTTGAGGCGCTCGTCCACGTCAGCGGCCAGGACCTTGACCTCGGGCTTCTCAGCCTTCAGGCCCTTGTACTCGCCCAGAGTGACCTCGGGATACACAGGGGTGGTAGCCTTGAAGGTGAAGCCGTCCTTGGTGACCTCGCCCACCATCTCGACGGTGGGATAGCCAACGATCTGCAGCTTCTCCTGCTCAGCAGCGGCTTCATAGGCCTCGGGGAATGCGATATTGATGGCTTCCTCGAAAAACACCTCTGCGCCATACATCCGCTCGATCATCTTGCGGGGGGCCTTTCCGGGACGGAAGCCAGGAACACTGATCTTCCGGCGCATCTTCTGATATGCCTTTTCGACGGCAGCCTCAAACTCAGCGGCATTGACCTCGATGGTCAGCGCCACCTGGCTCTTTTCAACTTTTTCACAGCTCTTGACAGTCATAATTGTTTACTCCTCCGTTCATCATGGGCGGTAAAACCCATCCTCATAGGCAACAGCCCATGCAAATTTGTATTTTACCAGAAATATTTCAAGATTTCCAGTCTTTTTTCTACTTTTCGCAAATTTTTTTCGGCACAAACCCCAGATAGTCGCCGGAGATCAGAGAAAATTCCGTATTTCCGTATTTTCCCTCCTGCCTCCGGCGGATCACCGGCCCGTGGAGATGGCCGTAGCAACACAGCTCCACCTTGTAGGCTTCCAGCAGGGACAGGATCTCCGGGCACTGGTAGCCCTGATACAGTGGTGGATAGTGGAGGAAGCAGAAGATGGGCTTCTCCCCCGCCGCCTTCAGCGAAGTCTCCAGCCGCAGCAGCTCCCGGTTCAGCACCTTGGCGTTGTGGGGCTTCTGCTCCTCCTCCAAAAACCAGCCCCGGGTGCCGCAGACGGCGTGATTGCCGTAAAAAAAGCAGTTGTTGTGCAGCAGTTCCAAGGTGGTGAAGCCATTGGCCTCACAAAAGGCGCGGAACTTAGCGGCGGTGGCCCACCAGTAATCGTGGTTGCCCTTGATGAGATATTTTTTGCAGGGAAACTGCTCCAGAAACCGGAAATCCTCCACGGATTCCTCAAGGTTCATTCCCCAGGAGGTGTCTCCCGCCAGCACCAGCACATCCTCCGCCGTCAGTTGGCTCAGGGACGCCCGGATCCGCTCTGTATAGTTCTCCCACGCGGGGCCGAACACCTCCATGGACTTGTTGCTGTTTAGGGATAAATGCAGATCGCCTATGGCGTAAAGCGCCATTCGGCGGCACCTCCTTTCCGATGTTGTTTTTCAGATGACTTATTTCAGGAAGTCCAGCACCGCCTGCTCCATGGCCTGCTTCTCCACCGTTTTGTCAAAGCGGCGGGACTTTCTTTTCAGCTCCGCCAGACGGCAGGGCACCGGGACGCCGCTGACCGCGTGAAGCTGGTCCAGCAGCTCCAGTCCGTCGCCGCAGGGCGTCTCTCCGATGGCGGTGAGTACGCTCCCGCAGAACTTGTAGGGACTGGCGGTGGAGACCACCACGGCGGGAGTCTCGTCCCCGGAAGCGACGCGGTACTGCGCCAGCACCTCCGCCGCCACGGCGGTATGGGGGTCGATGAGGTAGTTGTGATCCTGCCAATACCGGCGGATGGTTTTCTCCGTTTCCTCCTCCGAACAGCAGCCGCCCCAGAAGGCATCGTCCAGCTTTGCTTTGATATTGTCGGACACCTGATACCGGCCTGCGCTGCCCAGTGCATCCATATACATCCGGATTTCGGCGTCGTTCTCCCCGGAGAGGTCGAACAGCAGCCGTTCCAGATTGCTGGAGATCAGAATGTCCATGGAGGGGCTGATGGTGGTGTGGAAGGGCCGGTTCCGGTCATAGATGCCGGTGCGGAGGAAGTCCGTCAGCACATTGTTGCTGTTGGAGGCGCAGATCAGCTTATTTACCGGCAGACCCATACGCTTCGCGTAGTACGCTGCCAGAATGTCGCCGAAGTTGCCGGTGGGGACGCAGAAGTTCACCTTGTCCCCCATGGTGAGAGCGCCGTCCCGCACCAGATCGCAGTAGGCGGAGATGTAGTAGACCACTTGGGGCAGGATACGGCCCCAGTTGATGGAGTTGGCAGAGGACAGGAAATAACCCCGCTTGTCCAGCTCCGCCCGGACAGTCTCATCGGAGAAGATACGCTTAACGCCGGCTTGAGCATCATCAAAGTTGCCGATGACCGCCCGGACGTCCACGTTCTCCCCCTCCTGGGTCACCATCTGCCGCTCCTGCACGGGAGAGACGCCGTCCTTGGGGTAGTAGACCTGAATACACGTCTGGGGCACATCCGCAAAGCCGGCCATGGCCGCCTTGCCGGTATCGCCGGAGGTGGCCGCTAAAATGCAGGCTGTCCGCTTTTCGCCGGTTTTCCGCAGTGCGGCGGACAAAAGCTGAGGCAGCATCTGCAGTGCCATATCCTTGAACGCGGAGGTGGGACCGTGCCACAGCTCCAGACAATATAGGCCGTCCTCCACCTTCCGCACCGGCGCGGCAATGGGATCATCGAACTGCGCCGGACCGTAGGCGTTCCGGCCAAAGGTCAGCAGCTCCTCCTCGGAATAATCCGTCAGGTACAGTGCCATGACCTTCGCCGCCCGCTGGGCGTACTCCATGGGTATCAGCCGCTCCAAAAAGGCCCGGTCGATCTGAGGGATCTGCATTGGGGTCAGCAGACCGCCGTCCCGGCTCAGGCCCATTTTCACGGCTTCCGCCGCAGAAAGGGACACGTTCTTATCCCGCGTGCTGTAATACTTCATATCGGTCTCCTCCTTTATGAGGCTAAATAAATGCGTTTTCAATATAGGAAATGCGGAGGCTGCCGCCCTCGTCATAAACCTCCGCCACGTCGAACCGGACCGGTACGTCCAGCTCGTTCGCCGCCAGATACAGCTCTGCGGCACTGCGGAGCCGCTGCTGCTTGCGGCCGTCCACAAACTCACGGGGCAGGGCGATGGAGCCGCTCCCCCGAAGCTTGACCTCCACGATGCAGAGGAGCCCTCGCTTGTCCTTTGCCACTAAATCCAATTCTCCAAACCGGCAGCGCCACTGACTTTCCAGCAGCGTATAGCCCTTCTGCCGCAGATAGCGGGCCACCGCCGCCTCGCCCCGGTTTCCGGCGCTCTGGGTCTTACCCATGGCGTTTGGCCTCCCACTTTTTCAAAAAGCTGCGCCGGTGCTCCGGGCAGGGACCGTACTGGTCCAGCATCGCATAGTGCAGCTTCGTACCGTATCCCTTATGCTTAGCGAACTGGTACTGGGGATATTTTGCGTCCAGCTCTCCCGACACATACCGGTCCCGGCTGACCTTTGCCAGAATGGACGCCGCCGCGATGGAGGCGCTTTTGCCGTCCCCGCCTACGATGAGCTGATGGGGCATCTCGATGGCATATCGGCTGCCGTGGTCCCGGTTGCCGTCGATGAAAGCCGTATCCGGTCGGACGGACAGGCCCTCAATGGCCCGCTGCATGGCCAGCATCCGGGCGTTGAGAATGTCCATCTCGTCGATCTCCCACGCCTCCACACGGGTCACGCTCCAGGAAACCGCCTGAGTGGTGATGACTTCGTACAGGGCTTCCCGCTTTTTCTCCGTCAGCTTTTTGGAGTCATTCAGGCCGGGGATGTCCAATTCTCCCGGCAGGATCACCGCCGCCGCGTACACCGGCCCCATCAGGGGGCCGGCCCCGGCCTCATCCACGCCGCAGACGGTCTCCGCACCGCTGTTCCATGCCTGACGCTCATAGTCCCAAAGTTCCATATCAATACTCCACGATCATTTTGCGGCAATTTTCGCAAATATACGCCGGGAGCGCTCCCGGTTTCCTGAGCCAGCCCAAACTGCTGCACATATTCAGCACAATGCCGCCTCTGTCCTCGATCCCACGCCGTGTCATCATCAGGGCAGCGTCTCTCCCGGCGGCAGGAAATACAGGCCGCCGGTGGGAACGTAAGCCGCCTGACCGCGGCGCATTTCTTTTCCGCATAATGGGCAGTCCAGCGGCGTTTCTCCTTTCGTCAAGGCAGCTCCAGCGTAAAGCGTCCCAGCTTGGCGGAGCGGAACTCGTCCAGCAGGATCTTTGCCATGCGCTCCGTATCCACCTCGCCGCCGGAGATCAGAAAGCCCCGCTTCTTCCCTGCCGCTTCCAGCAGGCGGTAGCCGTAGGCTATGTCATTTTCCTCCGCCTCCCGCTCCGGCAGAGCGGACAGCTTATAGGCAGTTTTCAGGGCATCGGGATAGTGCTCCCCCAGATAGGCCATCAGGTGACAGCCCAAAGTTTCCACGTCTAAAATATCGTCCTTCACGGCGCCGGTGTAGGCCAGATTCATGCCCACGCTCTGATCGTCAAACTTCGGCCAGAGGATGCCCGGCGTATCCAGCAATTCTAAATTCCGGTCGATAGGCACCCACTGCTTGGAGCGGGTAACGCCGGGACGGTCCTCCGTCTTGGCGGTTTTGCGGCCTGCTACCTTATTGATGAAGGTGGACTTGCCCACATTGGGGATGCCCAGGATCATGACCCGCACCACCCGGCCGGTCATCCCCTTTTCCGCGTAGGCGCGGAGCTTGTCCGCCAGCAGTTCCCGAACGGCCCCGGCGAATTTCGCCGTGCCCACGCCGCTTTTGGCGTCGGATTCCAGCACGGCGTAGCCCTTGGCCCGGAAATGCTCCGCCCAGCGCTTCGTCCCCTCCGGGTCCGCCTGATCCACGCGGTTCAGCACCACCATGCGGGGCTTGCCCGCCGTCAGCTCGTCCACGTCCGGGTTCCGGCTGGAAACCGGAATGCGGGCGTCTAAGATTTCGCATACCGCGTCCACATTCTTGATCTGCTCGGCGATCATCCGCCGGGTCTTTGTCATGTGGCCGGGATACCATTGAATATTCATGACCAAATCACTCCGATCCGTTTAAAGTCCCGCTTCTCCGTCTCATAGTCCGGACCGGGGAAAATCAAAAAGGCAGCCTTCCCGATGACATACCGGGTATCCACCGTACCCAGCCGGTAATCCCGGCTGTCGCTGGAGCCGTTGCGGTTGTCGCCCATGACGAAAATGGACCCCTCCGGCACCGTCAGGGGAAATTCGGTGCCCTCGGCGGTGTAGGTCGGCTCCCGGATGTAATCCTCCTCCAGTGCCTCACCGTCCACATATACGATGCCCTCGGCAAAGTCGATGTCCACCGTCTGACCCTCCACGGCGATCACCCGCTTGACGATGGGGTCATCGTCAAACACGCCGTTTTTCCGCAGGATCACGATGTCGCCGTACTTGTAGTCATGGTACAGCATGGAGTTAACCACCAGCAGACGATCCCCGTGCTGCAACGTATTGAGCATGGAGTGGCCGTCCACTCCCATCATGCGGATCACAAAGGTAAAAATCGCCACCACCACCAAAACGGAGCCTACCAGCGACTGCACCCATTCATACAGGTCCCGGCCCTTCGCCGTCTGCTTTTCCTGTTCCTGCATCAAACTCTTCCTTTCAGACCATAAGGCCAATTACGCATTATTGGAATAGTATATCAAAAAAAGCCCGGCGTCACAAGGTCTGCGTCAGATTTTTATAACAAAAAAAGAGAGGCTTTCGCCTCTCTTTTTCTGCTCAACTGAAAGCTGATTACAGCTTCTCCTTGACCTTGGCGCCCTTGCCCACGCGGCCACGCAGATAGTACAGCTTGGCGCGACGGACCTTACCGTTGCGGACGACCTCAAAGTGGTCGATGGAAGGAGAATGGACGGGGAACACCTTCTCAACGCCGATGCCGTAAGAAACACGGCGGACGGTGACGGTTTCCTCAATGCCGCCATGCTTCTTGGCAATGACGGTGCCCTCAAACACCTGGATACGCTCGCGAGAGCCTTCCTTAACCTTCACGTGTACGCGAACAGTGTCGCCCACCTGAACGTTGGCGGTTTCCTTCTGCAGGGCTTCTTTGTTCAGTTCCTTGATGAGATCCATGGATTTTTTCCTCCTGTTAATAGGCGTTCATGCCGCTTTTTATGCGCATTGGCACACTTTTAGTCGGCGCACGACAGAGGACCGCCCTTTGTAAGCCATGATAGAATACCATAGAATCTGTCAAATTGCAAGGATTATTTTAGAGTTCTTCCGAAATTTCTTCCGTTTTCGTCTCTCCGGCAAACCAATCCGGGTGGTTGTACAGCTCCGGGAAGGAGTGGAACACGCCACGGTGCTTAAAGCCGGGGAAGGTATCCAACTGCAAGCCGTTGATCCCCTGAAAAATACTCTTTTCGATGTTGGGATTCGTCTTTTTCAGCTCCCGCAGCAGGAATTTGATCTCCTGCCGCTTGCTGCGGCCCACGCCGTCCCCCGCCGCCTCCCGTTCCTCCGTGAACCGGCAGGCGCACTGGAGAAATTGCAGGTGGTTGTAGTTCTTCCATGCGATGATGGCGTCCTCGTGGACGCAGTACAGGGGCCGGATCAGTTCCATGCCGGGGAAATTCTTGCTGCGGAGCTTGGGGGGCATGGCCTGAAGCTGTCCGCCGTAGAACAGGCCCATGACAGTGGTCTCGATGACGTCGGAAAAGTGGTGGCCCAGCGCGATCTTGTTGCATCCCAGTTCCTGAGCCTTGGCATACAGGAAGCCCCGGCGCATCCGGGCGCAGAGATAGCAGGGGTTCTTCTCCACGCTGACGGTGACATTGAAAATGTCGCTGTCGAAAATCGTGATGGGAATCCCCAGCAGGGCGGCGTTATCCTCGATGAGTTTTCGATTCTCCGGCTTGTAGCCGGGGTCCATCACCATAAAGACCAGCTCAAAGGGCTGAGAGGTATGGCGCTGCAATTCCTGCATCAGCTTGGCCAGGATCACGGAGTCCTTGCCGCCGGAGATGCACACGGCGATCCTGTCCCCCGGCTCGATCAGCTCGTACCGCTTCACAGCGGCGATAAAGGGATTCCAGATGGATTTGCGATAGGTTTTGATAAGACTGCGCTCGGCAGTCTCCTGCGGTGTCAGTTCCCGGGACATACGTTTTGATCCTCTCTTACTGTTACAGCCAGATGGCTCCTAATTTCAAAATGGACGCCGTCATCCGCCGGAGCCACGGGCGGTTCTCCCAGTCCTCCAGTGTATAAAGCTGGCTGTCCTCCACGATGTGGTCCATATCCTCCAAAAGCTCCTCGATCACCGGCATGTGGTAGAGCATCACCGCGTCCTCATAGTGAAGCTGGAAGCTGCGGTAGTCCATATTGGTGCTGCCGATCAGGGCCGCTTCCCGGTCCGCCATGGCGCTTTTGGCATGGACAAAGCCGGGGGTATATTTGTAGATCTTGACGCCGTGACGCAGCAGTTCTCCCCAGTAGGTCTCCGCCACCAGATACACCAGTTTTTTATCCGGGATAGCGGGGATCATCAGCCGCACATCCACCCCGGCGTCCGCTGCGATGCACAGTGCCTCCTGGATGGATTCCTCCACGGCGTAATACGGCGTGGTGATATACAGCATCCGCTTGGCAGAGGCGATGAGCTGAAGATAGACAGCCTCCACCGGATTGTCCGGGTTATTCAGCGGCCCATCCTCAAAGGGCTGGCAGAAGCCCTCCACCGCCGGACCTTCCCGGCGGGAGCGGTAGTAATCGTCCTCGTTGGGAAAATGACGGCCCAGCATCTTCCACATCTGCATGAACTGCACAGCAAAGCCCCAGGCCCCGTCCCCCGTCAGGCGAACGGTGCTGTCCTTCCAGTAGCCGAAGCGCTCGATCCGGTTGGCGTACTCGTCTCCGATGTTGATACCGCCGGCGTAGGCCACATAACCGTCGATAACAGTGATCTTCCGGTGGTCACGGTAATTGAAGTACAGGCGGTTGATATACCGGTGGACGGGGTTGAAGATCTCCACCTCGATCCCCGCGTCTTTGATGGCTTGCAGCGTCCCGTCAGACAGACGGGTCAAGGTACCGAAATCATCGATAATCAGGTGGATCTCCACCCCGGCGGCGGCACGTTCCTTCAATACGGCGAAGATCTCGTCCCAGACAGTCCCCTCCGCCAAAATATAATACTCCATGAAGATATAGGTCTCCGCCTGCCGCAGATGCTCCACCAGATCCCGGAAGAAGGACTCCCCCTCACCGAAATAGGCGGCGTCCGTATTGCGGTACAGCCAGAATTGCCGCTTCTGGAGATAGGCGGCCAAGCGGCCCCACGCAGGGCTGCGGCGGGTCAGGGCGGTCTGATTCAGGTCGCTGAGCATTTTTGCGCTCTCCCGCTGGGGGATCGGCGGCACCGGCTTCAAACTCAGCTGCTTGGCCTGATGCGTGCCGCCCCATAGACAGAACAGGAGCATACCTGCCACCGGCAAAATCAGCAGCAAACACATCCAGCTCAGCTTATAAGACGGACTGCCGCTGCGTTGGTAAACCCGAATGGCCACCGCCGCACCGATCAGCTGGAGAAATCCGTACACAAAGCTGGCCTTCTCTTTCAGAAAACGGGTCAGCAGAAGGGTCACAGCGATCTGCGCCAACACCGTCAGGGCGCAGAGCATCAGACTGGCCGCAGCGGAGATCCGCCGCTCCGTGCGTTCCTGATTCCTATGGGACATTCTGCCCATACCGTCACCTCCCGGATTCAAATAATTTTCTATTATAATTATAGCAACACAACCGGCAATCTTCAACTATATTTGAAAAAAGCGCATGGCTGGAATGGCCATGCGCTTTTCATTCAGCGGTAATTCTTACGCAGCAGATCCTGCTTGATGTCCCAGAGCTTCTGGCTCAGGTCCACATAGTAGTTGTGGGGATTCTCAAAACGCTTTACCTCGTCCCACAGGGTATCGATCTGCTCCCGACAGTACTTCTGGATCTCCGGCAGCGTGGGCTGCTGATACACCAGTTCGCCATGGTCAAAGATCTTCTCCTGGAGGGGCTTGATGGTATAGTCCGTGTAGGTCCGCCGCTTCCAGGTGGCATCCGGATCGAACAGTTCCAGAGGCTGACCCTCCTCGATCACTTCATCCCACACGGTGATGTAGTCCGCCTCCGCCTTGCCGGTGGCCTTGTCAAAGATCCGGTAGACCTTCTTGAAATGGGGATTGGTGATCTTGCCCACATTTTCGCTGATCTTGATCTTCGGCACGATGGTGCCGTCCTCTTTCTCAATGGCCGCCAGCTTATAGACACCGCCGAACACCGGGTCGCTCTTGGAGGTGATCATCCGCTCGCCCACGCCGAAGAGGTCCACCTTAGCCCCCTGACGGAGGATGTCCTGAATGATGTACTCATCCAGGGAGTTGGACGCGGAGATCTTGCAGCTCTCCCAACCGGCCTCATCCAGCATCTGCCGGGCCTCCCGGGTGAGATAGGCGATGTCGCCGGAATCCAGACGGATGGCGCACTTGGTAATGCCCTTGGGCCGCAGCACCTCGTTGAAGGCCTTGATAGCGTTGGGAACACCGGATTTCAGGGTATTGTAGGTGTCTACCAGCAGCGTGGCGTTGGTGGGGAACACCTCACAGTAGGTCTTGAAGGCCTCATACTCCGAGTCGAACATCTGCACCCAGGCATGGGCCATGGTGCCGCCGGCGGGAACGCCGAAAAGCTGGTCGGAAATGGTGCAGGCCGTACCGGCGCAGCCGCCGATATAGGCAGCCCGGGCGCCGGAGATGGCGGCGTCCGTGCCCTGTGCCCGGCGGGAACCGAACTCCAGGATCACGCGCCCCTCCGCCGCCCGGACAATGCGGTTGGTCTTGGTGGCCACAAGGCTCTGGTGGTTGAAGATCAGCAGCAGGAAGGTCTCCACCAGCTGCGCCTGAATAGCCGGAGCCCGGACAGTGATGATCGGCTCCCGGGGGAAGATGGGAGTACCCTCCGGGATGGCCCAGACGTCACCCGTGAATTTGAAATCGCGGAGATAGTCCAGGAACCGCTCGGAAAACAGATCCTTGCTCCGGAGATATTCAATGTCCTCCTCAGAAAAATGCAGATCCTGAATATAGGCGATGATCCGCTCCAGACCGGCGCAGATGGCATAGCCGCCGTGGTCCGGAACATCACGGAAAAAGATGTCGAAATAGGTGATCCGATCCTTCAGCCCCGCTTCCAGATAACCATTTCCCATGGTCAATTCGTAAAAGTCGCAGAGCATCGTCATATTGAGTTTATCTGTGATATCCATCGTGTGTCTCCTTCTCGTTACACCACAAGTTACCACACATTATAGCTATCTCCCCGGATAAAAGCAATTCTTTTATCAATTTTTTCACAAATAAACATTGACAAGGCACCTCTGCTCCCCTATCATAACTAAGACGGCGGCCGACTTTCGCGTATCCCTCACCTGCCGGCCCCCTTTGGAAAGGAAACAAGCCATGGAAGTGATCTTAGGCATTGATATTGGCGGCTCTACTACAAAGATCGTAGGGCTGCGGACCGACGGCAGCGTGATCTCCATGCTCCGGGTCCGGGCGGAGGATCAGGTCACCAGCCTGTACGGCGCACTGGGCAACTACCTGACCAGCAACGGTCTCTCCCTCGGAGATGTGCGCCGGGTCGTTCTGACCGGCGTTGGCGCCAGCTATGTGGATGGGGATGTGTTCGGCCTGCCCACCTGCCGGGTGGATGAATTTCAGGCCAGCGGCACCGGTGCGCTGGCTCTGTCCGGTCAATCCTCCGGCGTAGTTGTGACGATGGGTACCGGCACCGCCTTTTTGTGGGCGGAAGCCGGAAAAGAAGTGCGGCACCTTTGCGGCAGCGGTATCGGCGGTGGCACGCTGGGTGGCCTCTGCCGCAAGCTGGTGGGTATGGAACGCTTCTACCAGATCAAAAAGCTGGCCGCTCAGGGGGATCTGAGCCATGTGGATCTCACCATCAGCGACATTGCCCGGGACCCTGCCTCCACGCTGGACCCCAACATGACCGCTGCCAACTTTGGTGATCTCTCTGAGGACGCCACCCCCGCCGATCTGGCCGCCGGCGCGGTAAATCTGGTCCTTCAGGCCATCGGCACTATGACGGTGCTGGCCTGTCAGAGCTGCCATACGGACACCGTGATCCTCACCGGCTCCATGACCACGCTGGATCAGGCGGAGCCAAACTTTGCGGCTTTCGAAAAGCTCTACGGCATCCATTACGTGATCCCGGAAAACGCCACCTTCGCTACCGCTATCGGTGCCGGACTTTGCAGCCTGCGGCAGAAATCTGTAAAGTAATATAGCTTTAAAGTCATTGCATTGACTAATTTTATGCATCCGCATAGGAAATCAACCAAAACAGCTCTCCGGTATTCACCGGGGAGCTGTCAGCGGGGCGAAAGAAGTTCGCCCCGCTGAACATTTTCGGAACTATATGAGAGTTCCGAAAATGCGGGATTTTAATGGCGCAGGGAAACAGGCGAAGCGCCGCCGGTGGCGGATGAAGCAAGCCTGTTTCGAGGAAGGCTCCCAAACAGCGGATACGCAGTATTCACTGTTTGGCCTGAGCCGACGGTGTATCCCTTCTTGGGTTTCCCGCGCACACCCTTCCTTACCATAGCGGAGAATTCATCGTTTTATCAGTAAGAAAAACAGCTCCCCGGTATTCACCGGGGAGCTGTTTCATGTTGGATCGGATCGGATTTACTCCTGATCGTCGTCAGAGTCCTCTTCCAGAGAGCTCATGTCGAACTCCAGCTTCTCGCCGCAGTTGGGGCAGATGACCTCGCCATCCTCCAGCACGGACTCATCGAAATAGATGGTCTCCTCGCAGGTGGGGCAGGTGGTGGCGTAGCAGTCCTCGTCCTCTTCGGCGTCATCCTCATAGTACTCGTCGTTGAAAGACTCCTCGTCATCCTCGTCATACACGATGTCCTCGATATCCTCCAGATCATCGCTGACAACGTCCAGACCGTCCTCCAACTCGCCCTGAGCATTCCACAGGTCCTCCAGCTCCAGGCCGATGTCCTCCAGAATGTCCACCATAGCGGACAGGATCTTGCCCTCGTTGGTCTCCGTGTCGATCTTCATGCCTTCCATCAGGCCCTTCAGATACGCAACCTTCTCAGTGATCTCCATAGTGATCGCTCCTTTCAAAATATCAATTTTGGAAATAAAGGGAGGATTATCGTTATAATCCCCCCTTCAAAACTTATTCCTTCACGCGGCCCAGGTACTCGCCGGTGCGGGTATCCACCTGAATCTTCTCGCCCTCGTTGATGAACAGAGGCACCTTGATGATGGCGCCGGTCTCCAGAGTGGCGGGCTTGGTGACGTTGGTGGCGGTATCGCCTCTCACGCCGGGCTCGGTAGCGGTGACTTCCAGCTCCATGAAGTTGGGAGCCTCCACGCTGAACACGCTGCCCTTGTAGCTGACCAGAGTGCACATGGTGTTCTCCTTGACGAACTGGAAGCCGTCGCCCAGAACGTCCTTGTTCAGCGGGGTCATGTCATAAGTCTCGGGGTCCATGAAGTAGTACAGATCGCCGTCGTTGTAGCTGTACTCGGCGTTTCTGCGCTCCACAGTACCGTTCTCGAACTTGGCGCTGGGGTTGAAGGACTCCTCACGGATTGCGCCGGTCATCACGTTCTTGTACTTGGTACGCACGAAAGCGGCGCCCTTGCCGGGCTTGACGTGCTGGAAGTCCACGACCAGCATGGGCTTACCGTCCATCTCAAATACAACACCCTTACGGAAATCGCCTGCGGAAATAGGCATAGTTAAATCCTCCTCACAAATCTTTACGAGAAAACGACCGTGAAGTGGACATTTTCTCAATTCTTTCCTGTCTTATATAATTTGACCGATGATATTTTACCCTATCTTGTCCGTTATTGCAAGTGGTTTTCCGGTTATTTTGTGTTTTCCCCCGGATTTTTTTGGCATTTATAGGGGCAGGCTCTTTTAAACGGGCGCTGCAGCAGGTGCAGAACATGGTTCCACAGTCCCACAGGTCCCCCCAGCGGCTCCACCATCCACGCCCGGACGCCCGCCCGGTGGGCCGCCAGCATATCGGTCAACAGCTTATCTCCCAGCATGGCGGTGTGGGCCGGATCTGTTCCTGTTCGCTCCATAGCGGCCCGCAGGCCCTTTGGACTGGGCTTTCCGGCATGGCCCTGATAGCCGATGCCCAGATCTCCGCAGAACTCAGTCACGCGAACGCCGGATCGGTTGTTCGACACGATCATCACGGTGATCCCGGCGTCCTTCAAGCCGTCGATCCACTGGCGCAGGGCGTCATCCGGGCGGCGGACCGCCTTGGGTGCCAGTGTATAGTCCAGATCCGTCAGCAGCAGCGTCACGCCCTGACTTTGCAGAAAGGCGGGGGTGATGTCCCGGTAGCTGTCAAAAAGAATGTCCGGCGTCAGCATAAGCCGCCCTCCTCTCACATAAGAATAACTGCAGTATACCAGAATCCTGACCGCTTCACAAGGGGGAACCGCCATGCAGCTCTATTTGACCGTCCGACCGGAGGACACGCGAACCGCCTCCGCCTATCCGGCGGGACTGGCCCACGCCGCCTACCGCATCGGGGAGGGGTCCTCCCTGTTGAGCCGGAATTTACTGACACCGGCCCGGTCCGGGCCGATGGCCCCGTTGCCGGGGCTGCTGGTTCTCAGTGACCGTTCCGCGCCGTCCATTGACCGCCCGGCGGCACTGGCCGAGGCCGTGCTCCGGGAATGCGCCCGCCGCAGCTATGGCGGAATCGTTCTGGATTTTGACGAGCCGTCCCGGGAGGATCGCCGCCGCTTTGCTGCCCTATTGGGGCAGCAGTGCGCCAAAAGCCGAAAGTTCTTCTACCTTCCCCCGTCCTACGCCGGGGCTGTCGAGCGTCCCACCGTCATCTTGAACACAGCCATCTCCGGCGGCAGCTTTGAAACCCACATCCGGGAGGAGCTCGCCCGCTACGGCGGCGGGCGGAATGTGGTCTTTGACCTCCAGCGGCTGCGGATGGACTTCCGTCTCCCCGCCCGGAGCGGTCAGGGAGAGCCGCTGACGCAGGCGGCGCTGGACGCGCTCTTGAAGGAGCGTCAGCCCGCCGTGTTTTTCTCCAAAGACCTGTTTGCCCGCTACTTCACTTATACCAAGAACGGTGAATCCCACTTCATCCTCTTTGATGACGCCGACACGCTGCGCCAAAAGCTGCGTCTTGGGCGGCAGTTGGGCGTGGCCGCCGCGTTTTTCCAGTGGCCGGAGGTCTGCGACATCGCCGACTCGCTGTTCCGCCGCAAGTAAAAAAGAAGTACCGCACCTCACGGTGCGGTACTTTTGCTTCTTAGTAGAAACGCTTCTTGTTCTTACGAGCGGCCTCAGACTTCTTGCGACGCTTCACGCTGGGGCTTTCATAATGCTCTCTCTTGCGAACCTCGGCGATAACGCCTGCCTTAGCGCAGCTACGCTTGAAACGCTTCAGTGCGCTATCGATGGATTCGCCTTCCTTGACATGAATCTCAGACATTTATATTTCCCTCCCTCCGAGACATCCGGCTTGATCCTGGATGCTTAGGGGCTACGTATAGCCTTAACGTACATCATTATAGGAAATAATCAGAAGAAAGTCAAGGATTTTTTCTCAAATCCGAAAAATTTGATGGTTTCCCGCATTTGAGCCGATCGTTTTCCCTTACCGGGGCTTTACGATCAGGTTGATCAGACGGTTCTTGACCAGAATGGTCTTGACGATCTGCATCCCCTCGGTGGCCTTCTGCACCTTATCCACAGACAGTGCGGCGGCCTTGACGGTCTCCTCATCGCTGTCCACCGGCATGGTGACGGTGCCCTTCATCTTGCCGTTGACCTGAATGGCCATCTCCACAGAGGAAGCCACGGTCTTGCTGGCGTCATATACCGGCCACTCCGCCTGGCAGCACATTTTGCCGGTCTTTGCGGCAAAGCCCAACTGCTCCCACAGCTCCTCGGTGATGTGAGGTGCAAAGGGATTCAGCAGGCGCAGCAGGATGCCCAGATCGCCCCGGGTCACGCCGTTGGCGGTCATTTCGTTGACGGCAGTCATCATGGCGGCGATGGCGGTGTTCATCTTCAACGTGTCGATATCGTCCGTGACCTTTTTGATGGTCTTGTGGAGGATGGCCTCGTTGGCGGGGGTCAAGTCCTCGCTGTCAGTGGCGGTCTCCGCCAGATTCCAGACCTTATCCAAGAAGCGCTTGGAGCCCTTCACCGCGTCGGTGGACCAGGTAGCCGCCTGCTCAAAGTCGCCCACGAACATGATATACAGACGCATGGTGTCCGCGCCGTACTGGGCCACGATGTCATTGGGGTTCACCACGTTGCCCCGGGACTTGGACATCTTCTCGCCAGATCGGAAGAGCACACGTCTGAACTCCAGTCACCCGT
>OMGI01000401.1_pt1 | contig 34805 bp, 51 predicted proteins | sample 1645801 | NCBI WGS metagenome assembly OMGI01 (sample SAMN05578584, study PRJEB25193) | human gut metagenome | biome: Human Microbiome; feature: human-associated habitat; material: feces | host: Homo sapiens | place: USA:Birmingham
CGACCACCGAGATCTACACTCTTTCCCTACACGACGCTCTTCCGATCTGGCTGGCAACCGCCTGACGGCAGAATGGACCATCCCCATCACGGATGCGGATAAGGCGAGCAAAAATCTGATCTATCATGCGCTCTTCATTGCACCGCCGTCCATCACGGCAGAGGATGTTACACTGAGCATCGCGGAGAGCAAGGCGCTGCCGCTGGAGGTCAATGCCGCGTCGGGATACCATCTGTCCTATGAGCTTGCCGATCCAACGATCGCATCCATTGACCGTGCATTGAAGCAGGTGACCGGCCAAAGGGCTGGCACAACGACCTATACGGTGACGGTCACCAACCCCTCCGGATTGCAGACCAGCGCCTCCGCCCAAATCACAGTGACGATGCCGACCGTCGAGGTCACCGGCACAAAGACATGGGTGGACTATGATGATATGTACGGCCTGCGGCCGGACTCCGTCCAGTTCCAGCTTTATGACGGCGATACCGCGGTCGGAGAGCCGGTCAATATTTCCGCAGATGATAATTGGGAACACACATGGACCGTTCCCAAGTATGACGACGCATCCAGAGAGATCTACTACACCGTAAAGGAGATCGGCTCCTATCCGAATTACACCTCGAAGCCTACCCCTGACGGACGGGGCGTGATCAATACCCTGGATTCCGATGTGCTGATCGGCAGTGTAACTGTTTCCAAAACGACCGCCGGCGGAGATGGCACATTTACGTTCCGTCTGGTGGGTCCCGGAAATACCCACTATGAAGGTGTTGTCGGCGCGAATGGGACCATCGACAAATGGACGCACAACAACACCGGAATGGTGGTGGAAAAGCTCCCTGCGGGAACCTATACCCTGTACGAGTTCCCCACTGACGGGTATTATCTCGACAGTATCACCGCAACGGCCGGAGCGGCAGAGTCTATCAACGGCGGCCAGGCGCTTCGCTTCACCATCAGCGAGAGCAATCCGACCGTCAGGGTGTCCGCGAAGAATGTCGCAGCGAACGGCGGCTCCATTACCGTGACCCATGAGATAAAGCAAGGTGACTTGGGAGACCCAGATGACCAGTTTACCTTTGTCCTCAAAAATGGGACGTCTGAGGAAGCGCGCATCACGCTCTCTGCAAACGGGACCTATACGTTCCATGATCTGAAGGTCGGCAGCAGCTACTCCGTCACTCAGATCTTGGAAGACGGCTATACGGACTATGTTGTCAGTGTTTTGAACTCCAAAACCGATCCGGGCAAGGTGGATCCTGAGAAGAAGCAGTATACCTTTACGCCAACAGCCGACAATCTGAGCGGTAAGGTTGTATTCAGAAATGTGAATACAGCCGATCCGACCGACCCGCCTGAGCCGGATGTGCCGGAATCCGCTCTGGTCACCTTCCAGGTGGTCAACGGAACATGGGCTGATTGTTCCAGCGCCGATCAAACGGTAGAAATCGCGCTGACGGACGGCCACGGAACTCTGGCTTCCACTCAGGTACCGACCGGAATGAAGCCGGATGCCGGCTATGAAGGCGGCGCATGGGACGTTACGCCGGACACCGCCGAAAATGCCATTACCGAAGACGTGACATACGTTTATACTTTTGTAAATTATTCTCTGACCAAGTTGCAGTTTTTTAACGTATAGAATTTCAGCTTAAACTGGTCATTTCGTGAACTTTATCGTGGTGCTTTGTGTCTAAGCGGAGTATGATATTTTACTGTGCAAAGGGCAAAGCAAAGGGAAAACGACAGTAAAAATCTGGCCGTACAGCTGAGATCATTTCCGGCGGCGCTCATCTTTAATCCAGCAGACCGAGGTTATTCAGCACCACCGCGATACGGCAGAAGTCCTCAGAGACCTTCAGCACGTTATCATCGAGGCGGCTCGGGTCCGGATCGCTGTACCCGGACAAAGCTCCCTTTTCCATGATTTTTTGGACAGCGGGCCGGTAGGCGGCCGGCACATCATTCAGTTTCTCGTAAACAGGCATTTCCTCTTCCTCCTCATCGTTGGCATTGTTGTATTCCCTGGCGTCGATCAGCCAGTAGTATTTGGCTTGGCTCCTGAAGGTGCGGATGTCGCCGTTTACACGGGCGTCCTTGGTACTGGCTGGGTCATTGATCCGGACCTTGTCATCCTGCCACCACAGGACTACGAAATGGCCGGAACTGGTCCAGAGGCCCTTGTTCATCAGGGCGATGGCGTAGTAGCCTTCCTTCAGCTTCTCCACCACCTTCTCGTGGTTGGCGTGATCCGGCTTCCCGTAGGTGTTCGTCCAGTTAAGCATCTGGCAGTCGATGCCGAACTCGGCAAACTGCGGGGTAAAGTAGGCGTAGTAGGTACCCTGGTTGAGCGCCTTATACCCATGGGCCATGCTCCAGTTGCAGGCGTCCTCCGGGGTGAAGGTCTTGCCGGTGATGGTCTCGATGAGCATGGCCGCCGCTGTAGGCCCGCAGCCAGAGCCGCCAATGGTGGCGTTTTCCCCCTTCACCCTGTATGGCTTGTTTTTCCACCGGGGGTCCGTCTGGAGATAGGAAACGGGACGTTTGTTCATACTGTTCCTTTCCGGGCGGCCTTTTGCCGCCCTGTCGTACTTGACAAAGCGGCCCGGTCTGATATAATAATGACGAAGGGACGACTGCGACAAGCGGTTAGCCCAGTTACAGATTCATAGGAATAGACCTAGAAACCGTCACTTGGCAGAGTGGCGGTTTCTGCCTTTTATCCGTATCGTCACCGTATATCCGAGGATATGTAGTGTGATCGTGATAGGCATATGCCTCACCCCCTTTCGGGTGGTGTGGCCAACCGCCTGCCGTTGCGCAGCGTCCCTCCGGCCCTTTGCAGGGCATTTCCATCTTACCAGACACGCCGCATCCTGTCAATTCCTGCCGCCCACACGGGCGGCTTTTTTATTACTCGCCGTCCAGCTTATCCTGGACCTTCTGGCTCTGGGTACCGAAGTAGAAGGCGATGATCACCGCATAGATAGTCATGAAATCCTGGCTGATCTGATTGGTACACGCCATGAAAGCGAACACCCCTGTCAAAGCCAGAGTAACGATGCTCTTGACCGACATCAGTGCGGCCACCCGCTTCATAATCCGTTCATTCATGCTGCTCCTCCTTTGTCTCCTTGGTCCTTGTCGGGCCAGTTGTTATGTTTGCTCAGGTTCTCCAGTATGGATTTGATGGCGTAAGCCAGGATCACGGCAATGATCTCTGTGACGGCTTTCCCGGATAGCTGTTCTGCGATTTGCTCACGGCCCAGATAGGCCAGCAGATAGGAGCACCACACCCAGGCACAGCCATTGAACAGGCACAGCCAGACGGCGGCTTTCATGGTCTCCATGCGGCCCTGGCGGCTCCTGTGGGCGCTTAACCACCACAGGCCAAGGCAGAACACGCACCCCGCCCCAAAGGCCGCTACAGCGGCCAGAATGATGTTTACGCTCATTCTCCGACCTCCTGTCCGGCCGGCACAGAGGGCACGATCTTCGCATACTGACGGATGCGCTCCATCAGCTTCTTGATGGTCCCGTTGCCGCCCAGCTCCTCATAGCTTTTGAACATAAGCTCCAGGTTCTCCAGCTCCTCCTCGGTGACCACGCAGGGGTCCCGGCTCAGGACGCGCTGACACTCGGCAAAGAGCCGGTCGTGGAGCACCGCCAGGATGGCGTCGTTGACCGACTTCCGCCACCGCAGGGACTTTTTCAGCCTGGCCAGGGCAGTGCCCAGCGCGCCGGCGGACAGTCCCAGCAGGAACTGGAGCCAATATTTTTGGATTGTCTCCAATATCTCACCCCACGACACGCTCAGGCCTCCCGAATCTCTTCCTCAGTCCCCAGGTCCTCCCAGGAGGCGGGCAGCTGGGAAGGCGGATAGACAGTATTGGGCTGGGTGCACTTCCACACGTGGCCGTTTTCCGTACAGCAGTCCTCCGGCTGGTACAGCCCCCGGGTCCCCTGTGGCTGGACGTAGGGGCCGGCCAGCTTGGGGTCTGTGGTGTGGCAGATGTCCCACAGGCTCACCGCCTTATCCGGGGACCAATCCGGCTGCCCGGTGGCGTCGTGCTGCTGCCAGAGCTTGTAGACAGTACCCTGCCACTTGTAGGGAGTGCCCACCGGCACATCGGAAAAATCCCGCTGACGCCAGGTTGGGATGGTGTCCTGGCTGGCCGTCAGCTCGGTACCGTCCGCCTCGCCGGACACCGCCCGGGCGGCCAGAGCCGCCGCGTCCGCCTTTCCCCGGGCCTCCAGCTCCTCCTTGGCCAAAGCTACAATATCATCCATTGCTCTCCACTCCTTCCTCATAGGCGATCTCCATCTCTGCCTTCAGGTCGGCGGCGCTGCCGGCGGCCTCCAACTCCGCAATCGTCTGCTCCTGGCTTTGTACCGTGGAATCCAGCTCCGAGATGGTCTGCTCCTGTTCCTGCATCTCGGCGGCCTGCTGATCAATGGTAGTCTGCTTCTCCTGGAGGGCGGTCTCCTTTGCTTCCAGCTCTGCCGTTTTCTCCTGAAGAGCGGCGTCCTTCTCCTGGAGGGCGGCCTCTTTCTCCGCCACCGTCCCTTCCAGTCCGGTCACGGTCTGCTGAAGCTCCGTCACCTGGGACTGGTAGCCCGCCACGTCGCCCAGGTACTGCTCCGCCACCTGCAGGTGGACGGTGTAGCTCCTGGTGCCCATGTCATACTCGATCCGCTTTACCTCGAAGCCATAGCCGGCGGGCAGGATGGTGTCTCCCTCCACTGTGGGCGGGTCCCATTTGATGGCCTCGATCTGCTCCAGGGAGGCGAACTCCCGTTCAAACACGGCCAGATACCGGCCGTTGGAGACACCCCGCATGACCAGGCCGCAGGTCACGCCGCCGATTTTGATCTTGTTTCCGTACAAGCTCATGTACTCATCCCTCCGTCTTGTTTTTCATGTGATTGCTGATCTGCTTTTGCTAGAAAGGGCATCAGCTGCTTGGGCCTCAGCCGGCGGCGGGCACTGTAGCCCCTGGCAGCCGCATCCGCCGCCTGCCGTTTCCTGGCCTGCCCACGAAGCCGCTCCAGCTCTTTCTCTTCCTCCGTGGCCTCTCTCCATACTGTGACGCCCACCAGTTCACCCTTCGGCCCCACCTCCGGCTCAATCCAGGGGTAGTACAGCCGAATTTTTTTGGCCAGGGGACCGCCGGCAGGCACCTCCCACCAGTCCGCGGGGTCCAGCTCCGGCAGGTCCTTCAGCCTGGCAGGCCGCTCCAGAGGCATACGCACACCGCCCGGGTCGGTCCTGTACTCACCGTACCACAGATAATCCAGCACCCCCATCGTCTTTTTATGGACCAGCACGGGCCGTCACCATCCTCTGCAGTTTCACATAGGTTTCCGGGTCCAGGTGGGCGGCAATGCTGTTGGCCTCCGGCAGGGGGATGTGTCCAACTTGGACACCGTCACGCTTCAGCTTGCCGTACAGTCCTCTGACGGTCCGGACCTTCAGACCTAGTTCCTCAGCCACGGCCTCCGGCGGCTCTCCAGCCTCCCGCCGTCGGGAGATCTCATAGATATACCGGCTCACGCCGCCCACCTTCTGTCCCCGGAAGCAATAGCGATAATAAAAATGCAGGGGCATTCCGGTCTGGATAGCCAGGGAAAACTTGTCAGCCTGTTCCCAGTTCCATATCTGGGGCACCGAGGTGGGCTCGCCGCCTCTCACGGCCAGCCTCCGGACCGTGCGCCCTGCCCGAGCCAGGGTGCGGCTCACAGTGGATCTTTCAATTTCCAGCTTCTCTGCCAGTTCCTGCTGGGTTTTGGGGAGCTTGGTAAGCGCCAGCAAAAGCAGCTGCTTCTGCCGGGTCGTCAGCACCTGAACCTGTTCCAGATACCGTTTCCAGTCAAAGCGGCCCGACGGCGCCGCACAGGAGCGGATCAGCTTCTTGGCGTCCACCCAATTCTGCATCCGCGCCAGGCCGTTATGAATTACTCTGGACACGGTGGACTTGTCTACACCGTACAGCTTCCCGATGGCCTCCAAGGACAGCCCATCGTTGTAATAGGCATCCAGATAGAGTCTCTGGCGGTCTGTGAGCTGCTGGGAACCCTCGGCCATCCAGCTCTGAAGCTGTTCCATACTGGCGCCCACCTCCACGAAGTCGCCAGCCTCCACCTGGTTCCAGGTGTGTCCCTCAATATCGGACCACACCACATTGTTTTTCTCAAAAAAATCAAAGGACATGGCGCCTATATCCAGCTTTTTCCGCTGGGCTTTCCTGGCTTTCCTCTGCTCCGGCGGGTCCAGGTGGTCCAGCTGCACCTGCACATCCCGGATGGCCGTCCGGCAGGTGGCGATCTTCCCCTTGATGTCAGCCTTCTCCTGGGCGGTACCAGCCTCGTGCAGGGCCGCCTGATACTCCTTCACCCGGGCCTTCAGCCTGTCCAGCTGAGCCCGGACCTCCTCCACCGTCGTCATATGCTGTCCTCCTGGTGGCAGTAAAAAGCGGATTCCAGTGCCGCCCAGCTCTCAAATTGGGCCTCCAGCTGCGCCCAGGTCAGCTCCGCGTCCTCCAGGTCGCCCCACGTGATTGGCTCGATCACGAAACGCAGGTGGGCCGGCTTGATCTCCTCCACCGTCCGCATGAGCAGATCGGCGTCGATGTTGATAAAGCCGGCCTGCTCTCCGTAGAAGCGCAGGGAGAAGGAGTATTCCCCGAAATTTTCGGTCACGCCGGCGCTGTAGCCGGTCAGTGCCTCCGCCATGGCCCGGATCATCTCCGCGGTGGTGGTGCCGGTGGAGCAGAGCTTTGCGATCACCTCGCTGCGGCGCTGCTCCAGCGTCTGCCCACTGTCCGGAGAGAGACCCACCAGCCGCTCCCACTCTTTCAGGCCCCAGGTGGCCGTTGGTACAAAGAACTGGTCGGCCAGGTCGATGGTGGCCTCCCGGTACTCCAGCGCCAGCTCCGTCATGGGCTCCGCCACCCCCACGGTGTAGGGGCTGGCCCGCAGACGGTTTGGCAGGCGCTCCAGTCGATTCAGTTCCATGACGCGCCTCCCCTCAGCCGGCGGTGACGGTCACGGTCCCCAGGACCGGGACCTGCTCCGTGGTCACGGGGATGTTCACCGTCCCGTCGTTGACCGTCATGGAAGAGCAGTCCACCACCCCGCTGCAGGACAGCAGCATGGCCATGATCCGGTTGTAGCGTACCGGCGTACTGGCGCCCATCTCCATCCCGTGGAACATCTCTGTGATCTGCTGGGACAGCTCCTCCTGGACCGCGGAGGGCAGTACGCCCCCCTCAAGCGTGCAGGCGGCCTCCACATCGATGGCCAGGGCCTGGGCGGATACCACAGTCACCGAGGCTCCGATGGGGCGCTGAGACTCAATGTACTGGGCCGTCTGCTCTACAATGGTTTCGTCCAGCGGCTCCTTGTCCTCGCTGGCCACGATCACCTTCACTGTCCCATTGCCGTCCCACAGCGGGATCACGGCGGCGCTGCCTACGCCGGCCACCGACCGGGCCCACTGCTTGTAGTGGTTGGCGTTGCCCGAGGCCACAGGCTCGGCCAGGAAGGTATGGACCCGGTTGTAAAAGGAGGCGTCGCTCTCCTGATCGGCTCCACCCTCGCCCGGCGCCTTGTTGGTGACGCCGGTGACGCCGTACAGATTGGTGGCCAGCCGGGTCACTGTTCCCGCGGCTACGTTATACTCCTCTCCGGGCTGTTCCGCCGTGGCGGTAGCCTGGGCCGTGCCCTCAGAGATCACCGCCTTTTGAATGGTGGTGAAGCGCAGCCCGCCGTTGGACACGGCCACCGTCCCCTGGGGGATCTCCGCCCCATCTTCGCCGCTGAAGGTCAGCAGCACATGGGCTGTGGCCGCCGGCGTCCGGCTCAGGCCGAACATCCCGCCGAACTTGTCCAGGTATGGGCCGGACTCCTCGCTGGGCACTGCCGCGGCCAGCAGAGTCGGGTGGTAGCTCAGCCCCTTGTAGATCTGGTAGGCGGCCTCAGAAAACAGCAGATCGGTGTAGGACCCCTCCCGGGTGTCCACATCCAGCCCTTTTTCCTTCAGCCGCTGGACCATTTCCGCCTTGATACTCTCAGGCGTAACCTCCTGAGACAGTTCATCAAATTTCAGGGACATCCACACTCACCTCCCCATAGATGGTTTGTACCGCACAGCGGATGGACAGGGTGGAGCCGGAAAAGCCCACCGACACCTGCTGCACATCTGTGATATAAGGGTTGACCACCAGGCAGTCCCGGATATAGCGGGCCGCCTCCGACTCCTTCACCGCCTGGGAGAAGGGGCGGCCGGTCAGCGCCTGGAGCTCATTGCCCCAGCTCCAGCTGAACAGGTCCAGGGACGCCCGGACGTAGTGCAGGGTGTTCCACACCCACGTGGCCACCGCCTGGGCCCCGGTGACCCACTGGGGGGCGCCGTTCTTCCAGATGGGCCGGTCCTGCTCAAAGTCCCAGGCGATCTCCCGGTACAGCGGCAGGACCGCCGAGGACTGGCCGGCCTCCTCCGCAGGGGCCTCAATCAGAGGGAACAATGTCACCGGGTCTCACCACCTTTGTCAACACATAGTAGGATTGGCCGTCGGCGGTGGGCAGCATGGCCACCCTGTCTCCCACCTTCAGCCGGTCGCTGGTCACCTTCATCGTCACCTTGCCGGATAGAACGCCCGGCAGCTCCCACAGGGGGATTGATTCAATCGCGCTCATTCCAACCGGTATGTAAGTCCGCACATAAGCCCCGCCGATGTCCAGCGTGGCCTTTGTGTCCTCCACTGAGGACAGCTCGACCTGGAACGGACCTTCGTGGCCGCCCAGAAGCCGTGGATCTACCCACAGGTCCTCCTCGTCCAGCTCCTGGCCGTCCGCCGCCCGGACCTTCAGCCGGCCATCGCCCACGTCCACCACCGTCCCCAGGACCCAGCCTGGGGGCAGGATCTGGCGGGCCTGGTCCCGCATCTCCAGCAGGAAGCCGGCATAGGGATCTCCTTGTCCGCTCATTCCAGATCACCCCCAGACTCAGACTGATACATCATGTTTCTCAGCTCCAGCTCCAGCGTGGTCATGTAACTGCCGCCGCTCCAGCTGTGCTGGTCGCTCTCGATCCAGAACACGCCGGACAGCCCGGTGGCCGGCTGCCGCACCACTACGGTTTTCCCCGTGGTCAGCCGCGTGTCCCCGATACAGCTGACGGTGATGGTCCGGCTCAGGCCCTTTTCCTCCAGCACCTGGCGGGCCTCTGCCTGGGCGTCCTCGCCGTCCTGCTGGGTGATGTGGGTCTCCATCAGCCCGTAGAGGCGTACCGCCTCCTCGTCCCGGACGGTGGCTAGCCGATTGCCGTCCCGGTCATAGATCCCCACACTGTTTCTCATGTTCTCAATGGATTCCGTGGTTTCGGAGCTGAGCAGGTTGGACTTGGGCCGGATGACCAGATTCTCCGCCGCCTCGCTCCGTACAGACACCACCAGCTTGTCCCACTCAAACCGGACCATGTACTGTTTGCCCGTCTGCCGGGAGGCCAGGGTGTAGAGTGTCACCACGATGTTCCAAAGCGAGGTTTTTGTAAACTTCCTCCGGACCTTCACCCCGGTGGAGGCCAGATTGCCCACCGGGATGCCGTACTTCTGGCAGATCCGCCGCACCGCCGTCTCCGGGGTCTCGTCGCGGATCTTCTCAGTACCGTCATTGTTGGCCAAGAACATCCCACGGTCATGGACGGTCACTGGGATGGACGCCTCCGCGTCAGACAGGGACCGGCGCACCACCTGGCCCTGGAACAGCGGGGCCCCGTCATCTCCCCACAGGCTGGCGATGGTCCCCGCCGGACACTCCACCGCCGGCAGGTTGGGGTCCTCCTGGCTGGCGGCCAGCTCAAAGGTCAGCGTCCTGGCCGCCCGCTGCTTGTCTCCGCTCCAGGTCACACTCCCCACCAGCCCCCAGGCGTTCTCCACTGTGGTCTTCCCGTGGGTCAGCTTCAGGATCATGTCAGCTCACCCCCAGCTGCGCCTTCGGGGGGATGGTCAGCACGGTCCCCGGATGGATCAGGTGCGGATTCTTGATGCCGTTGTAGGCGGCCAGGGCATTGTAATATTTGGCGGTGCCATTTCCATAAAAGCGCCGGCAGATCACCGACAGGCAGTCCCCCGTCACCACCGTGTAGGTCTGCAGGCCCTGGTCCGTCTCCGGCTCACTCCGGCCGCCGCTGTCCGTCCCGGCGCTGCTCTCGGTGGTCACAGCCTCCAGGGGCGGGGATGCCTTCAGGTAGATCTTCGCATAGACGTCTCCGGTGCCGTCCCGTTCCTCATAGGAGATCTCTTCAATGACCACCCGCTCATTGACCACGCCGGGCACCACATACCGGACAATCTTCTTGCCGGTCACCCACTTGGACAGCTTCTGGATGTAATAATAGGGGTCCAGCACCGCTCCCGGGGCGTTGAAAGGATATTCCCGGGCCGGCAACAGGGCCTCCAGCGGGCCGGAGAAGGCCGCCGGGTCACCGGGCAGGTAGACGGTCCCGGTGCCGTTTACCGTCACCTCACGGACGTTCTGGGCCACGCCCCAGCCAAAGGGCAGGGGAGGCACAGGGAGCATCAGCTCCTCGCCGTCCGCCAAAAAGGAAAAATTCAGGCTCATTCTCCATACACCCCCGCCGTCTTTGCCGCCAGGATCTTATTCAAAAGGCGCTGGGCTAACCGGTCGATGTCGGCCTCCTCCCGGATCACGGTGCCGTTCATGATGATCTGGATGCCGCCGGAACCACCACCTCTGGCATAGTTCCGGGCCTCGCGGGCCGTCAGCACCCGCTCCCCCTCATGGAGCAGGGCAGGGAAGTTGTTGTAGGGCACCCGTTCCAAGCCCGTGGCATAGCCTGTGAAGGCATATGCCGGGTCATACTCCGAGGAGCTGGGGTCCATTCTGGCGTCATAGCGTCCTGATTCGGTGCCCCAGTAGTTCCGGCGTGCGGCCGTGCCCTTGGTCCGCTCCTGGCTCAAGCTGTAGGCGTTGGTGGCAGCCTCCAGGGCAGAGGTATTGTCCCTCAGCGCCTCCAGGGAGTCGGCCTCCGCGTCCTGCATCATCTGGTATTGGTCGCTGGCCTCATAAGCCGCCTGGGCCATGGCCTCCGCCGTGGTGGTCAAAGCCTCCATCTTCAGTGCGGCCTCCTGGCTCCCTGTAGCCTCATATTGGGCGCTGGCTTCGCTGAACTCCTTCCGCATGGCCTGCAGCTGAGCCTGATCTTCGCTGGAAAAGATGTAAGAGGTCGCCTCGCCCAGCAGGACGGCGGACAGAGCCTCCCGTTTGTACTGTTCCTTCAGGTTTTCCATGTAGGCGGCATTCTCGCCGGCGATGCGGTTCACATTTTGCATCACCTCACCCAGCAGTCCGCCGTAATCCTCAATCTCGGCCCTCATGCCCTGGTTGCGCTTCTCGTTGTAGCCCTCGCCATAGGCGTTCTCGATCTCTGTCATGGCGTCGGCCAACGTGGAGGTCAGACCCTGGGTGGTGGATGCCATGGTCTCCATAGCGCCGCCAAAATTCTCCACCATGCCCGCCTGGATAATATCCACGGCAGACTGGCCGGAGATTTGCCCTTTGGAGATCATGTCATAGATCTGTCCCTGGGTCTTGCCCATCGCCTCAGCCAGCATCCCGATGACGTCCACGCCCCGGTCCTGAAAGATATTCAGGTATTCCAGGGTGGCTTTGCCACTGGACTGCATCCGGCTCATGGACTGGGCCATGGCCGACATATCACTGGCGGTTCCGCCCACGGCGCTGCCGGCGTCTCCGATGGCTGTCATCAGCTCCAGCATACGCTCCGGAGAGTTCTTGAAGCCGGGGGCCAGAGCCTGGCTCATGGCGGTCAGATCCTCATACTCCATAGGCGTAGCCGCCGCAGTCTTTCGCAGGTCCTCCAGATACTGGTCGCCTACGCCGGCGCCCAGCATACGGTTGAAAGCGATGGCGTCGATCTCCCGCTGGGCCGCGGTGTCCCGGCCGCCGCTGTGGGCGTCTTCCCGGGTCTCTTTGGTATTGTCGTATAACCCCGTGTAATAGTCGATAAAGGCGTCGTCCTTTTTCTCCGCGATCTCTGCCGCGCTTCCTGCCGCGCCGATGATCCCGCCGATGGCGGCACCCACCGCCGTACCCACGGGGCCCAGCAGGGAGCCGAGGGCCGCGCCGCTGGCGGCGCCGCTCAGGACCCCGCCGAACACAGAGCCGGCGTCCTCTCCAAAAGCGGAGCCTACGCCGAACTGCGCCCACTGGCTGGCCACATCTCCGGCCATATTGATCAGGCCGGCTTTGCCCAGTGCGGAAAAGACGCCTTCTGACCGCTGGCTCTGGTTGCCCAGCTCGCGGAGCGAGTTCTGCGTCTCCCGGGAGGCGTCGTTGGTCTCTCGCAAAACGACGTTCAGGGCCTCGTACTTCTCCCGGGCCTGGGTCAGTGCCTCGGCATTTGCCTCATCCGCCGTTTCCTTGTAGGCCTTTTCAGCATCCTTCAGGGCCTTTTTCGCGTCCACCAGCTTGGTCTGCAGCTGAGCCTGCTGCTTGACCAGGCCTTCCAGCCGGGTTTGATATGCCTGGGCCTTCTGCCGGATCTCCTCCATGCTCCGGCCAAAGCCGGAATTGGCGTCCCGCATCCGCTGGACATTTGGGCTGTACTGGTCCCGCAGGGTCACCAGAATACTCGCTTCGTTCGCCACGGGCCTCACCCCCCTCTTACAAGTGGATTCTGTGACAGACGGCGGAGATCACTCACTGGTTTCGTGCCCGGTCCCGGCGCTCCTCCAGCTCATAGAGGAGGAACGCCCGGACCATGGCTCTCTCCCCGGCGGTCATGTTCCAATACCGTCCGGGCTCCCACCCCTTGATCACAAAGAGCAGGTACAGCATCACCAGGTCGTCATCCCCGCCGTCCCTTAGTTTTTTTCAATTTCCTCCGCGACGGCCCGCTTCGGGTCAGCCGGCGCCTTGGGGTCCCACTGCCGGAGTACCGGCTTGCGGTAGCCACTCAGCTGTTCCACAGCCACGGAAATGGAACGAATCTCCCCGGGGAGTAGGAGGAGCTTCACCAGCTCCGCCGGTGTGGCCGCTCCCTTATCCGCCTGAAGCTCGGTGTCCTTCCAAATCCCGCTGTCGTCGCCTACCAGGACCGTCTGGACCTCATACTCCTCCATCTGCTGCAGCTCCAGTGCCTTGGCGTAAGGGACCGCCTTCAGCTGGAGTACAAAGGGCTCGCCGTACAGCTCGCTCAGCCGGACCAGCTCATAATCGGCCCTGGGGAGGTCCTTCTGGACGTTGGGCGTGTCCGGGCGCATCAGCATATCTACCAGTTTGCTCATATCAAGGCTCCTCTCTTATGCGGTCTCCATGTACTTGTGCCGGGTGAACGTGAAGGGGACCTCATCCTTCTGAATGGTCTTGCGCTCCCAGTTGACCAGGGGCACCTCGTCCAGGGACACGTTGTACAGCGCCACCCGCTCGGCGCCGTAGGCGTCCGGATCATCCAGCTTGCTGACAAAGGTGCCGCGGGGGTCCTTGCCGGCCTGCACCTGATCGGCGTACTCTTTGAAGCGGCTGTAGACCTTGTAGATCCCCATGGAGCCGGTGCCCTTGGTGCTCATCACCTTGGAGTCCTCGATCAGCTCCCGGGCCAGGTTGACCGCCTCCTTGCTCTGGGTGTACTTCGCGGTAAACTTGTAGCACTCAGCGATCAGCTCGCCGTCCCACCACAGTTCCCCGAAGGTCCCCGACATCACTCTCTTTGCGCTGTCAATGGAACTCATGCCGCCATACCTCCTGTCACGGTGTTGCCGCCCATGTAAAACTCAAGGTCAAAGTCCTCCATGCCGTCCAGGATCGTGCCGCCCAGCTTGATCCACAGGAAGGAGCCGGTATCGGCCTTCAGGATGTCCTGGTCCGTCATATCGGTCACGTCCACGCCCTGCTCCTTCAACCAGGCCCGCTGCTTCTCCAGATTCAGCTCGGCATAGCCGCTGCCCTCCTGCAGGACGCCTTCTTTCTCCAGGGTGGTCAAGAAGTCCTGGAAGGCCGCCAGCAGGACCAGCTTGTTGTCGTAGCTGTTGCCCTGGCCCACATACTGGTCCTCAATCAGGATCTTGGACTCCCGGCGGATCAGGTCCACCGCGTCCACGATCTTGATTTTCTTCAGGGCCTCACTCTGATCTGGGGGAACTGTGGTCAGACTGTTCACCGCCCGCCCCAGCTTCACTTTGCGCCCATCGTGGATCAAAATCAGCTTCCCGGCGGCCACGGCGGCGTCAGCGTTGGCCACCTCGGCCACTGCCGTCACTTCGGGCAAAGACGAGGAGGTAGCGGAATTGCTCAGGGGCGTTCCGGCCAGCAGGCCGGCGATCCGGCTGCAGTACTGGGCGCCGGTGTAGGTGGTGCCGCCGGCCACGATGCCGGAGGCGCTGAAGTTGACCACCGCCATGTTATCCGCAGCGTGATCCGGCAGGACCAGCTTGCCCACGCAGTATTTGGCCCGGACCCCATCCAGCCAGGTAACCAGCGCCTCTTTCTCATCCTCGTCCACATCGTCCGGGGCGGACAGGTAATTGAAATCGCTGGCAGCCAGGGCAGCGGCGCCCTTCTGCACCAGATCATCTTCGGCGCCGATCACCACCAGCAGGACCTTCTTGGGGCGGTTGATGCCGCCGATCAGCGCCCGCTCCACACTGGCGGCTACATTTGCCCCCAGCTTGTCCGGGATGTCCGCCACGTCTCCCACGGTGTAGAGTCCGGGGGTAGCCGTGGCGTCCCGCACGATCATGGCCACAACCCCCTCCTTCAGCCGGGTCACTACCGTTTCCGCGGCCTTCTTGATGGTGATGGTCAGGGTAGGCATACCCAAATCAGCCATTGTCTGTCTCCTCCTTCTTGTTGACCTCAATGGTGAGGTCGTAGTATTTTGCCAGGGCCGCCTCTGCCTGCTCCGTCTCACGGTCGTCCTGCCAGGACAGGGTAAAGGTCACCTGGGCGTAATCGTTAAAATAGTCCCCGTGAACTGCGGACAGGTCCAGGCACCTGTCTCCCACTTGGACCGCCGGGCAGGAAAACAGCTCCAGCGCCAGGGTAAGCCGGTCTCCCAGAGCTTCCACCTGGGAGTTGTGCCGGACATCTACCTCCTCGAACAGAGTCACGGTCACCTCGGCCGTCCGTTCCACCAGATTCCGGGTAAAGGTCTCCATGGTCTGCTTTCCCATCTCCACCATGAAAGCGGGCCGCTTAAAGTCCTTGGGCGTCAGGTTGCGGTAAGCGTCGCTGTTCGGGAACCGCTCCTTCATCAGCTCCTCCACCGCGTCCAGTATCTCGTTGATTCTCAGCACAGGTCATTCCTCCAGGTTTTGTGTCAGCCTCTCGCCCAGACGGGCGGAAGCGGCGGAGGCCGCGGCCTCCGGACTGCTCGATTGGTACATATGCTTGCCGGGCACTCTGGCCCTCCCGCTTTGATTGCGGAATTTATACCGTTTGTTCTTCCCGGTCGGACTGGGGAACCTGTGGCCGGATTCAATCGCGTTGGTCACGGCCCCCACAGCCCGGCCATATTTGTCCGTTTCTTTCTCCTTCGCGTGGACCGCCACATAACCGCCGCCGGAGCCGGTGTGGACATGCTGCCATCTCCGCACCTTCCCCGAGCCGCCGATCTTGCTCTGCACCTGGGCCAGAAGATCCTCGCCCACATCCTGCAGGACCTCCCGCTTGATCTCCGGGGTCCTGCGGGCGGCGGCCGCCAGGCGCTCGTCCAGTTTGGACAGGTCATGGTCATCAAGATGAAAGGACTGCATCACAGATCCTCCGTCCGGCAGATCTCGTACTCGTTCTTGTACGGGTCCAGCACATGGGCCAGCTGTACGGCGTAGTCAGTCCCGTTGACGGCCACCACGCCGCCCCGCTGGAGCGTCACGGCCTTGGGCGTCACCAGCACATAGGTGATGGTGTTGGTGGAATACGGGTTTTCCTGCTGGAATTTCATGTACTTCTCCGTCAGGACGCCTGGAAACTTCGCACCGCCGCCCTCGTCCATATCCGCCTGACATTGGGCGATCTCCACCAGCGCGGCCGACACCTTCCAGTGCAGCCGGCCCTCCGGCAGGATGGAGGTGAGGAACAGGTGCTGATCCCCCCAGCGCAGGGCATTGTGCAGAGTTAGTTCCTGCCGGCGCACCACGATGGCCGCATCTCTGGCCCCAATGCCCACCTTGGAAAAGAGATTGGTTTTGCTCTGAAATGTGATGGAAGCCCATATCCTCCGGATGGGCACCCATTCCCAGGTGCCGGGCGCGGTTTCCCGCAGCTCCAGCACCTGGGCAGCCTTATTCAGTTTCCCCGCGTCGATCTGCTCAGTCATGGCTCACACCCCCTCCGCCTCGGATGTGTCCAACTTGGACACATCCTTGTAACGGAGCTGCATTTTCAAGCTCTGCGTCAGATGACGCATGGAGTTGGCTTCCGCTGCTGTGAGCTCCCGTTTGTCATCCAGATCGGTCACCAGCAGCTTGGCGAGCATCTTAGCCTGGGGGCTCTCCCGGTCAAATCCGGCCCGGATGCCGTCATCGATCATGCTCTCGGCCACCTCGATGAGGGCCGTCATCTCCTCGTCGGTGGACTCGTAGTCACGGGCATAGGCCCGGGCCTCCTCCACGGTGATCACCATATGTTCTCACCGCTCAGCCCGCCGCCGCAGCCTTGGTGGTGACTTCCCCATCGACAGTCACGGTTACCGTGGGCACGTCAGCCGCCGCCGGGTCGAGGAGGCCGTAGCAATAGGCGGCCGTGTCCGCCTGGATTACGTCGTAACCCTCGATTACCCGCATCAGGGTGCGGTTCTTCACGAAGCCCGCGTGGGCGCTGGCGTCAAAGAACTGGTAGGCGAACTCCACAAAGTAGCAGCCGGCCTTGAGGTCGCCGTAGAAAAAGGGGGCCTTCGTGCCGGAGGTGCTGTCGTTGGGGAGCTGGGCGTCGGAAAAGACGTGGACGGGCAGGTTCTTGAAGAGCTTCCGGGTGGCGTTGGCGGGGTCGGGCTGGAGCATGGGCCTGCCGTTGGCGTCTTTTGCCTTGTCCATGACGTTCCAGCCGGTCTGATTGGTGACGATCACGCCGCCCACCAGGCAGGCGGGGTCCAGATCCAGGTTGATGGACTCTCCCAGGGCGTCCAGGCTGGCCAGCTGCTTGGCCGACTTGCTGGTTTTCAGCGTGTCAAAGATGTCCTTGTTCTCAGAGAAGATGGCGTTCTTGACGAACCAGTTGTTGAGGTATGCGATCAGGCCCGCCTTCTCCACCGCCGTCAGGATGTTGGACACGGGGATGATCATGCCCTTGAGGGCGATGGCGAATTTCACCGCCTTGAAGGTGGGGTCTGTGCCGTCGGGCACATCGTCGCCGTCGTCAAAGTCCTTCAGGCCAGTGATGGAGCCCGACTCAAAATCAAAGCTGCCGGAGAGGGAGGAGGTGGGGATCACCGTCACCAGGTCCTTGGCGGAGATGTAGCTCCGGCGCAGTTCCCGGATTGCGGTGTCCACGTCCTCGGGGATCAGGTTGGCCTCCCCATTGGTGGCGTTGGTACCCGTGACCAGCGCCTTCAGCTCGGGCTCCACCGTGATGACGGCGCGCTCCTCGTCGGAGAGCGGCTGGCTGCGGAGCAGCTTGGCGATGATGGCGAAGCCGGAGATCTCCTTCTTGGTGTCCGGGTCGCCCGGATCGGTGCCCTCCGGCTCGTCAGGGACCAGCGCCCGCTCCCGCTCGTAGAGCCGCTTCTCCAGCTCAAAATCCTTCTGGAGCGCGTCGCACTCGTCCATCAGCTTGGCCGCGTCCTCACTGTGGCCCTCGTCCTGAGCCTTCCGCGCCTGGGCAAACTTGTCCTGCATCGCCTTGTGGATCGCTTTCATTTTCTTGTTCATCTGTTATTCCTCCATTTCCATCAGCGCAAGGCTGGTGTCCATAAACCGCATCCGGAGCGTCAGATCCGGGGCCTCCTCCCCCGGCCGGGGAAGGGTGTCCGGCTCGCCCTTCCCCCCATAATGCTTGATGACCCCGGCCTCCTTCTGGGCCGGTACCGCCACAAAGGACATCTCATAGGCGTCCGTGGGCTCGTCCAGGTCGATGTGGCACCGCTTGCCCTCATATTCCTGACCGGGACAGTGTCCGCAGTAGGTCTCCCTGCGGTCTGTGCCGCAGATGGAGCAGATGGCCTTCGCCACCTGGCAGCCCACCGATACCTCCCGGAGGATGCCGCCCTCAATGGCGGCGATCAGCGGCGCCGTCTGGTCGTTGCGGAGCATATATACCCGCAGCACCAGCCGCTGCACGCCCTCCGACTCCTCCACGGCTCCGGCATAGATCCGGGCCGTCTGGCCGTTGGCAGTCCACCTGTGGTCCATGATCACGGTTTTCCCCACGTACAGCTCAGCCAGTCGGGCCAAAGCCGCCTCGGTAAACCGCTCCTGATCCCGGTCCACCTGGTTGTCGCAGGCGGCCACCCGGAACACAAAGACCTCTTCCGCCGTCAGTTCCTTCAATGCCTGCCGGTTGATGAGGGCCAGCTCCTCTCCGGCCAGGGCCTGCTTCTCCACTCTGGCCGCTTTCTGGATTGCGTCAGCGCCCATACGATCACTCCTCTCTGCTTTCGTACTGTTTCCCCACATCCTCCAGGGGGATAATGTTCCCGTTGGCGATCAGCCGGTCCCCGCCGGGTGCCGACGCCATCCCCAGATAAGCCCGGGCCTCATTGGGCATATAGATCGAGTTGGACACGGCCTGCACCATGCTCTCGATCTGGGTCTTGGTGTCAGCCCGGAGCAGCACCGCCGTATTGAACTGGGCCGCCTCACCCTGGTCCATCTGCTTAGGCTCCAGCAGCTTCCAGCTCAGCTCTTCCTCATAGCCTTTGAGAATCCACAGCAGCGTATCGGTCAGAAAGGCCAGCTGCTGGGACTCGGAATTGGCAAAGGAAGATTTTTCATAGTCGTTGACCTGGTTGGGTTTGACGCCGAAGGCCGCCGCGATCTGAAGGGCGCTGTGCTTCCGCAGTTCAATGAACTGGCTGTCGGTCAGCTTGATGTTCAGCGGCTCGATCTTGGAGCCCAGGGGCACGGGAATGAAGGTCTTGGTGGCGTCCATCTTCCCAGTGGCATAGGCCTCCAGGCCCCGTAGGAAATTCTGTTCCGCCTCCGAGTTGAGGTTGCCTGTGTACTGGACGGCGGCCTTGGCGGTAAAGCCGTTCTTGTAGAGGGAGTTGAGCATCTGCTGGGACTGCAGGCTGCCGTCCAGCGTGCTGCGCAGGATCTCCTGGACCGACAGTCCAGTGATCCCATCCAGGCTCAGCCAGGTGCGGAAGTGGAGTACCTCGTCCTGGCACAGCTTGTAGCGCTTCCCGTCCGGCGCCGACCAGATGTACCACAGCCGGGCGTCCGGGCCCAGAATACGGCGGTTGTCAAACCACACGCTCACCCGGTCGCTGCGCATATGCCAAAGCTGGGTGTTCGCACCGTGGCCGAAAATGGCCGCGTAAGCGTTGCCGAAGTGATTGCGGGACATCTCCATGTCAGCCCAGAAGTAGGTCGCGGCCTGGAGTGGGTTGGGCCGGTAGCGCAGGATCCGGTAAAGCGGGTCGTCCCGCATCTCCTCCACTCCTCGCTCCCGGGTATTCCGAATCAGCTTTAGGGGCAGCTTGGAGACGCCCTCGCTCAGCACCCGGAGGCAGGTGAAATAGGTCGCCTCGCTCAGCTTGCTCCGAGGGACGCCCCCCAGGTTCAGCAGGTCAATGAGCTGGCTGAGCGTCACCTGCTCCGATCCGTCTGCCGGAGCCGCGGTCCGGCCGTCTGTTTTCTGCACCAGTCTCTGAAACAGCCCCATGGTCAATCACCCCCTTCTCTGCGGCAGCGCCGGGCCCACAGGACAAGCCCCACCACCAGCCACGGCAGGAACAGGAGCAGGGCCAGCAGAAGCCGCCCCAGCCACCGGCACCCCCGGCCTGCCAGGATAACCAGCTCTCCCACGGTTTCCATCGTCCAGCGGTAACCAGGCTCCGCCCATAGCCAGATCGTTTTGATGTAGTTCATGTGTTCCACCCCATCTTGCTCAAATACTCCGACATGGCCCTCTCCAGGTCCACCGGGGGCGATTCGGTGAGCTTCATCCGCGTCACATGGGCGTCGATGGCCGCGTCCACCGGGTCGATGCGCCGGGTACGCCTGCCCGCCTCCTTGTCCACCTTCATCTCCTTGAAGCTGTTCCGCACAATGCGGGCGTTTCGGAAGGACATATCCAGCAGCTCGTTCCGCTGGTCATAGAGATACTGTCCCGACTTCATGAGGAGCTGAAGCTCCTCGGTCCCGCTGTTCAGGAATCGGGCGGACTGCTTCACCTCCAGCAGGGGCACGCCCAGCTCCTCCAGATCCTTGAGGAAACAGTCCGCGTTGTGGGGGTCATACCCAAGCCCCAGGAGGGTCAGGTCATAGGCGGCCAGGGTGTCCCGCAGGGTGGAGAGGATGAAGCTGTAGTCGTTCTTGAAGTCCTGGAGGCTTCCAGTAGCCAGCAGGAGGCCATTGTGGGCCCATACGTCATAGGGAGCCAGGTCGGTCTTGATGTGCTCCTCCAGCCGCCCCCGGGGCATGAAGCTGATGCTCCAGCCGTAGTACATGGGCCGTTCCCGTTCCGTCCATTGGAACTCCAGCGCCAGTGTGGTGAGGTCACCGCCGGAGGACAGGTCCAGCCCGGCAAAGCAGGAACAGCCCCGGAATCGCTCCAGCGTCAGAGGGGAGCGGCATTTCTTCAGAATGGTCGGCGTCACCAGCTTTTCGTCGGCGTTCTCCGACCACATATTCTGACACTTGGTGATGTAGTCGGCCAGCTCCCGGCCGCCGGCGTCCCTGGCCGTCTGTGCGTCGGCCTGCATGGTTTCCATGCCTTCCTCCGTCTGGCAGAGCACCGGGTTGGACTTGAGAAAGTACTCCGGAGCAAAGATGTCGTCCCCGTCATCCAGGCTGTAGATGTCCACAAAGAAGTTTTCTGCTGTGGACCCGCCGGCCAGGATGGCCTGGCAATATTCGTCCAGCTCATAACAAAAGCTGTTGAGATCGTCGCCCCGCGTGGTGATCATGGAGGTCAGGGCCTCCTTCAGAGACCGCTGGCCGTTGTAGATGGCCTTGTAGATCTTGTTGTCCCGGTGCTGGTGGATCTCGTCGATGGAGGCGTAGATGGAGCGGAAGCCCTCGTCCAGGCCGCCCTCCCGGGACAGGGCCTCAATGGTGCAGCCGGTCTCCCAGGAGGTGATCAGAGATTTGTAGTCCTGGATGCGGAAGCACTCCATCAGGTCGCCGTCCGCGAGAACAAACCGCTCCACGTCCTCCCAGGCCAGCCGGGCCTGGCGCTTCTTGGTGGCCACGGTGAACAGCTTGCCGAAGCGGTACCCGCCGAAGCCGGCCAGATAGGTGGCCGTGATGCCGTTCTCAAAGGTCTTGCCGTTTTGCCGGGCCACGGACTTGTACTTGCGCCGAAACCGGCGGTAGCCCTTGCGGTTGACCCACCCCATCGGCACGCCCAGGTCGAAGGTCTGGCAGCCGTAGAGACGGACCGGCCGGGGCTCGGCGCCCTCCATGATGGTCAGCGTCTCAGCAAAGTCCAGGATCTCCTCGCTCTTCTCCGGCCGCCAGAGGTAGGGGAACTCGTCCGTTCCCTGCCGTTCCAGATCCCGCAGATGGCGGCGGCACGCCTGGATGTGTAGTTCCCCGGCCACCACGTCGCCGGCTGCCACCCGCTCGGCGTAGGCCGTCGCCCGGTCCTTCATTCGCCCTCCGCCGTCTTCTTGAAGCGGTCGAACTTGTTGGACTTCGGCACCGGCGGCTCCTGGGGGATCACCAGCTTGCACCGGCTGGTGATGTTAAGTCCCAAGGCCCGGGCGGTGGCCTCACACTGGGCGAAATACTTGTCCTGGAGCAGGGCCAGGCTCCGCTCCAGCTCCAGGGCCACGTCCTCGTCGTCGATCTCCTCGCCGGCGGCCACGGACCGGCCTTCCTCTGCCGCCAGCTTGGCCCGCAGCTCCCGCAGCCGCGCCCGCTTTTTCTTGGGCAGAGTCCGCAGGAGCTTGGTGTATCTGGCGTAGAAACCATGCGCCACCACGTACCGGGCCAGCTCCCCGGCGTCCACATTGCCGATGATCTTGATCCGCCGCAGCTCTGCCGCCAGGGCGGAAAATTCGTCCCGCTGCTTTTTGGACAGGTACTCCGGCGGCTGGATGGCGTCGGCCGGGGCCGTTGGCTCGGTGGCCATGCGCCGCTCGATCTCCTCCTGGGTCAGGTGCTTCCGCCCCTTGACCAGCAGGAGGTTGATGGGCTCTCGGTTATTTGGCATCTGCTGTTCCTCCTCTCCCTCTCGGTGTGTCCAACTTGGACACCGCCCGGAGTGCGATTTTGCCCCTTTTTTCGGCCTGTTTTGTCTCGCGTGCGCCCAGGCAGCGCGCGAGCGACGGCTAAAAAGACCAATCCCACCAAAGCCGCCGGAGGGGATTTCCCTCCATCGGGGAGTTTTTGCCGCAAAACAGAGGCCATGCGGTCATACACGCTTTCAGCCCGTACTTTTTGACCCGCCCCTCGGGTGCTTGTGGTGGCTTTCCTCGGCGCTGTGATGCGCCTTGCAGTCGCCTTTGAGGTTCGTAATATCCAGCCGCCGGGCCCAGTTGACCTCGATGGGCTCGATGTGGTGGACCTCTGTGGCAAGCTGGATGTCCTCCTCGCGCCGAAGCCCGGCCTGCCACTCCCGCACGCACTCCTCGCACCGGTAGCCTATGGCCTCCAGTTTCTTGCGGCGCAGCGTCCTCCACGGCCTGGAGCGATAGAACGCCACTTTGACCGGGTCGCGGTGCTTGTCGTAGCCTGCATGTCGCTGCCGCTGCATCGCCGGCAAGCGCTCCGCGCACTGGTCGCATATGGCGTTGTGATTCGGGGTCGCCGCCCCGCACTTGCTGCAGAGTTTCAGCAGCATGGCACACCTCCGGACAAAACAAAAAGACCAGAGCCAACGATCTCACCCACTGGGTAGATCATCAGCTCTGGTCCTCTCGACACTGGCCCTCTGCGATATTCACGATATACCGGCTCTTGCACTGCCGGCAGTACAGACGTAGCCGCGTGGCTTTCATGTCCGGCGGCGCTTCCTGCAGTTTGTTCCGCAGTCCTGCTGTCAGGCACTTTGGGCAAAGCACATAGCCATCTTTCACTGGGAATATTTTATCAGCTTTCGACCCGCACTTCAAGGCCTTTTCCCCCTGTTCTTAAAAGTGTGTCTAATTTTCCACTAGATTTCAAGATAGACGCGTGCGCGTGTGTGCGTGCGCGTGCGCGCGACAACTTAAAAAAAGAATTGATTTCCCTTTTTCTGGATATAACTGCCATAATAATACGCTCCGAAGTCGTTTTGACAGTTCCCACGTCTGGCCCAGACCACATCATCCGGGATCTCAATGCACCCGCTTTCATCTCGCCACCGCTCCGGCGGAGCAAGCTGTCGGCTCAGGCTCCGGGAACAGCTCCATGGATGCCGGCCGATGGGAATCCAGACGCCGTCTGTGCGCTCCTTGTTGAAGTATTCGGCCAAACGTCGGTACCCGCCTTCCATCATCAGCACCGGCTCATCCCATGCCTCGCCAGCTTTCCACAGGAAGCGGACCACTGCCGGTGGGAGATCCCTGTCCCGGAATACCGCGTGGATGTGGTAACGATGATCCCCATGCAGGCCCTCAATGCAGTAGATGTAATCGAAAGGCCGTTCAATAAACCGGGCTGACCTGGCCATAAATGCCCGGAGCGCCGCCCGGACTCCGGCGAAGTTCCGAGGAAGATGCTCATCATCGAAGGTGAGCGTGTGATGGGATCCTTCAAAACCGAACAGTGCAAGCCGCAGCTCCAGCCGGTCTATCCTGGTCCGGCATACGGCGGAGTGCTGGTAGCGTATGATCTCATTCTTGTCGCGCCGTACCTCAAAGCTGTCGTGCTGAGAGAGACGGGGCCTCAGAGCCCGGCACTCCTTGACCAGAGGGCCGGCCCGCTGGCGGACACAGTACCACAGCTTATCATCCGCCATTGTCCTCACCTGCGGCCGTCAGCCTATCCAATGCCTTGCCGATCTGTCTCCACCCCTTAATGTCCAAGGTGACGTCTCCATGGAGTACACCTCTCAGGGTGTCGTCAGTGATGCCGCGGCCTGCCGCTTTCGCTACATCCGCCAGACAGCCCAGGCCATGCTCCTTTCGGTAGCTCTGCAGCCGGGCCAGGATCTCCGCCTTTTCCGTACTGCATCTTCCTGTGATCACAGGCTCTGTCACAGGCGGCTCTCTGGGCGGCGGTGAGTCTCCCAGTGGGCGCTCCTCTACTGGCGCCGCCCTGGGGACTGCCCGCCAGGCGGTCAGCAGGACGTCAGCCACATCGAGCCGGCGGCCCGCGGTCATACAAATGGCACAAACATCATTTACGCGGCAGGCTTTGACCAGCTGTCCTGTCCGCTGTTTCGGCCGAACGTAGTCCTCCGGCAAGGGGGCTCCACAGATGTCACAGGTATATTGGATCATGTCCAGCGCTCCTCTCTCAGTCCCGCTTACAAAACCGCTTCATCAGCCAGGACTCACCACATTGTCGGCCCTCAGGGGTACTGGCGGCGCCCATAGCTACAAGGCGCTCCATGGCCAGCTCCGCGCTCCCGTTCTGACCATTGGCGGGATCATTGATCTCATCGATCAGGTTTTCCATGTCCTTCAGCTTGGCCAAGGCACCATAGACCTGGGGCGGGAGTGTGAGCATTGCTTTCCAGTCCACACCCTTCAGCCCCCAGCTTCCTTTGCTGTCTGTGTACGTCAATCTTCCCATTATGTTTTCTCCTCCTCTCTCTCCGGCGGGCGGTTGACCAGCATGGTGTTTTTTAGTTTCTGCCGCTTCAGTTGAAACCGCTTCTTGCAGTACATACAGGTTTCCTTGCGGTTTCCATCCCAAATTACAGGGACCTTTCCGCCGCAGTAAGGACATACCTGATAGCCAATCACAGGTTTATTTGCCATCAGCTTCTCCCTCCGGCGGGCGCTTTGGCTCCGAATTGTCAACATGGATTTCGCCCCATATCTTAATTTTATTGTCACAGTCCATCAGTGGGCTGCTTGGCAACAGTCTTGCCCACTGGGCAAGTTCTTCTGGTGTCCAGTTTCTGATTTTCATACTTCTCCCTCCGGCGGGCGGCGGTAGACCTTGTAGTTTCCGGTTGGATTATTCAGAGTTTCGCCCATGATGTATTCCTCCAGGTCAAGACCCGACCCCTCAAGTGAACTGGTGTCGTATAGTTTCCCCAGAACCACCAGAGCCGTCTCTACGCTCCCGTCTGGGTACTCCAACCAAACTTCGTTGAGATACATCTCGTTAAGGTCCGCTTGCGTCAGCGGCTCGTTGCTGGGCTGGGGTATGGCGCCGCCGGTCACCCCTGCGGCCCGGACCTTCTCCAGCACCGTCCGCATATTCCGGATCGTGTTCTGGTCCCACTCAGAGAGCCAAATCAAAAAGGCGATCTCACGCTTCGTCAGATCTATGCCCTGAAAAAACTCCGCAAATTCATTTGGGACGTTCATTTCTGCCACTCCTTTCTCCTATAGACCGCCGCACCATGCAGTGCGATCATCTTCTCCCGGGTCAGCTTATCTATGGCCCGGCCGATATTGCGGTCTCCTTCCATCTTGGACAGACGATCCAGGTTATACAGGGTCTGAGCGGTCACCAGTACATTTAGCCGGCGCAGGTTCTTCTTTCGGCTCATGTCTCCGCCCCCTTGTGCTCGCCCGGCTCCATACTCTCCATTGCTTTTTTGAGCGCCATCCCCTCCGCAAGCCAGCTGAGGAGCGGCATTCGCTTCTCTGGCAGCCCCTCCGGGATCGGCCGCCCACAGCATGGGCAGGGATCCCCCGGTTTCAGTAATTTCATGTCTGATCCTCCTCCATCCACTCCTCCCGGGTCTTTCCCTGGAGGTACATACACTCCTCCGGCTTGTTGAGCCGCGACCTCCAACAGCAGTCCCGGTCCCATCGCTGCCAGAGGGTTCCGGACGAATACACAAAGTGCATCCCTGGGGCCTGTCCGCAGCAGTTACAGCAGGACAGGCCCCGGCAGCGATTCGTGCATGGCTCCAGCCGTACAAGCTCACCCATCCAGCTCCGGCCTCTCCCAGCACATGGACTCCGGCAGTTCGGGGCAGGCCATCCAGAGCACGATATTGGGCGTCAGGACGACGCCCTTTGCCCCGGCGTGCTCCCATTGGCCCGTAGAGGCCTCCCACCAGTAGAGGCCGCCTCCTTTGGTCAGCGGCCCGGTGATACACCAGCACAGACCGGATTTGGTTGGCGTTTCGGGCCACCAGTGCCAGATCTCCCCGTGGCTCGGATCATCGGCTGGCCGGTCAGGATCTCCTTGTCTGCATACCTGCCATGCGTTGCAATGGTCACTACAAGTATTACAGCACTTATCACATCCGGGGTGTGCCTTTTTGCACTGCTCGCATGGATCTTCATGCCATACCGGTCCAGATACCGGCTCTGTCCGCTGCACTTCCGCAGCGTCAGCTGGCTTTTGCTGCGACAGCGCAGCGGGCGCAAGCTCTTCCGTCAACCCCATCAGGAAGTCGGTGGAACAGCCCAAGAGCTTCGCGGCGCCCATAAGATCCTGGCACTTCCCAGGGCTCAACTTGGCGTATTTCCAGCCCGCCGGGTCATCAAATTCTCCGGCCGCCCACTTGCGGATCACAGCCACAGAGTGCTTGGTGTAATACTCCCAGGGGATCTGGTCCGTATCAGAAAGGCCGGCGGCGTCAACGGCCCGAAGGAGCCGTCTGGCGTTCCGCTCCGTCTCTTTCTGGTACTTGCGGCCATTTTTCACCATACGCTCATGCTCGGCCGCCTTCTTTTGGTCGGACTTCTCCTTCCGCACAGCCCTGGCCTTGCTGCACATACGCTCGCACGGAGTATAGGCCTGCTTTGCCATGTCACAGGTCAGACAGCAGGTATTGCCGCCGCACATTCCAGACCACCCAGGAGACTCGCAGTCCCTTCGGAGGAACGTGTCTCCACGTTTACAGGCCTTCCCGTCCGGACAGGTCAGCTCAGGCTCCCAGCGCCACCCGTCGTTATACCTGGCCAGCAGCTTCTCAGCTTTGGCACCGGAGGGCGGCGCGGCCAGCACCCTGTTCAGGCGCTCCTGGAACTCTCCCGGCAGACGGGCCAGCGCGTAGGCCGTCTGTTCCGGAAGCTCGTCCTTCTCAAACAGCTCCATATAGGCCGGGATCAGCCCCTCCCGGATCACCTTCAGCCGGGCCAGCTTAGGCGCTGAGATCTTGCAGATCTCCGCCACACGGTCCCGCATCCGGCCGGAGAACTGGTAGCCCTCCTCCTGAAGCCGGTAGAGCAGCATCTCGATCTTCAGCGCCTGCTTGCTCAGTTCCGCCGCGGTCAGATCCCGGCTGTCACTGTTGGCATAGATCAGCTTCAGCTCCTGGAGCGTGTCCGACCCGCCGCCATCCCGGATGCAGGGGACCAGGCGGAACTCCTCATGGCCTCCGTCAACCAGGAGGCGGAGTGCCGCCCGGCGCCGGTGGCCGGCCATGACGGTAAACCGTCCCGGCACCTCTCCCGGCTTGACTCGGATAGGCTGGAGCAGGCCGCAGAGCAGGATATTTTCCGCCAGCTCCTCCAGGCCGTCCATGCTGTAAAAGTTCTCCGGGTCCGGGTCCAGCAGATCAATGTCGATCCGCTCGTACCGTTCCCTGCCGGCTGCTGTGTCCAACTTGGACACAGCTTCTTCGCCTAGCAGGAAACTGCCTAAATCAAACCCCTTCATGGCTGATCGCTTCCTGTTCCAGCAGCTCCGCTACCCACGCCCGGTAATCCCGGGAGGCATTGCTCCAGGGGGACCACTGGGCCACCGCCTGACCTGCCCAGGTGGATTCCCGCACCTTGTCGTCACTGGCCCGGATCACGTGCTGGAAAATGTGGATAGGGCTTTCGTCCCGCAGGTAATTGATGGCGTCCTCCGCCACATCCGACTTCTTCCAGCGGGTCACCAGACAGCCGGAGATCACCACGTCGGGACAGGCCTTCCGAATGCTGTCGATCTGCTTGACCAGCTTGCCCATACCGCCGGTGGAGAAACCGTCCGTATCAGTGGGGATGATGATCCGGTCGGCGGCCATAATAGCGTTGACGCAGGACAGGCTGAAGTAGGGTGGACAATCAATGACAACCAGATCATACACGTCGTCCTCCGCCAGCACCTCCAGGAAATTACGCAGCGCGAAGAAAGCGGGCTGCTTCAGGCCGGCCATGCACTGCAGGTCCAGGTCTGCCAGCTCCTCGGTTGCCGGGAGCAGGTCCAGGTTGGGGATGTCCGTGTGGTCGATCAGGTTTTCATAGTGCGGTTCGTCGCCCTGGATCACGGCCGTCAGGCCCGCCTCGTTGGGAGTGGTGACGATGCTGGAGGCGTTGGCCTGGCTGTCCGCGTCGATCAGCAGGACGCGCTTTTTACAGCTGGTGGCCAGTATGTAGGCTAAATTCACGGCGGTGGCGGTTTTGCCCACTCCGCCCTTTCGATTCACGATGGCAAAAGTACGCATGGTTTTCATCCTTTCGTTCAGAATGGAAGTTCAATATCCGGGTCAGCCAGTTCCTCGAAGCTCGTCTGCTTGTATTCCGGCTCGGTCTTGGGCTTCGGAGGCTTGCTTATCTGGGTCAAGCTTTCCTTGAAACGCTGGTGGGCGCCGTCAAAGACCAGGTAGCTGATCCCGCCAGCCTCGCCCTCTTTGTTTTTGGCGATCTTCAGGACGCGGAGGCTCTTGGGATTTTTAGGCTCGTCCTTGTACAGCAGGATCACTCCATCGGCGTCCTGTTCGATCTGGCCGGACTGACGCAGGGAGTGCAGGCCCGGGGATTTTTCCTGCTCTCCGGACTTCTGGGGACGTGAGAGCTGGGACAGGGCGCACACCGTGATGCCGGTGGTCTGTGCCATGGTGTGCAGGTCCTTGGAGATCTGAGTGACCTGTTCCACGTCGCTCCGGCGCCGGTCCTCCGGTGCGATCAGCTGCAGGTAGTCGATGTAGATGATCTCATACCTGCCTGACAGCGCCAGGGACTGGATGTCCACCACCGACAGTCCGCCGGCCTGGATGATCTTCAGCTTGCGGTTTACAAACGCGGTGGATTTGAGGGCGCAGTCGTTCCAGTCCTCCTCCGTCATGGAGTGGCCTTTGATCCGGCCGAAGTCCACCCCGCACACAGCAGCCACCGTCCGGTCGATGATCTTTTCCGGCTTGGTCTCCAGGGAGAAATATCCTACCCGGTGATCCTTGGCCTGCTCCCAGGCCAGCTGGAGGGAGAACGCCGTTTTGCCCGCGGATGGGTAGCCGCCCAGAACGATGAAGTCACCGAGTTCTGTTCGGAAGGCGTTGTCGAGCTTGGGCAGCCCCCAGGGGATCAACTTGGCCGGCTTGCTCTGCCGGTCGTAGAAGTCTTTCAGGCCCTCCTCGGCTGTCACCACCCGGACGCTGGGGCGGTCCCCCATGATCCGGTTGGCCTTGGACAGCAGTGCCTTGGTTTCCTCGAAGTTGACGCCCACAGGAAAACCTAGTTCGGCCAGCTTGGCCATCTTGGACCGCTCAACGGTCAGATCCGCATAGATCTCCGCATTGGCTGCGGTCGGCGTCAACTGCATCAACTCGTAGAGAAATTGCGTGTATTCAGCGCCCATCCTGTGCCGCACGGTCATTGCGTCAATGGGCTTGCCCTCCAGGTACAGCTCCCGGCAGATATGATAAACGCTCCGCATAGGGCCGGTATAGTCATCTTCACGGGTCTTGTGGAAGATGATCCCTTCTACGGCCGGCGCGTCAATCAGCAGAGAACCGATGGCGCCGCGCTGGGCGTCCAGATACTGCTCTGTCAGTTCTATATTCGTCATAGCAGGTATGTCCCTTCTTCCTCCACCACCCTGGCCGGAGCGTCACCGCCAGTGCCTGGCGGCCTGTCCGCCTTCTGACTCTGGACAGTCTTTTTCTTCTCGGTCCACTTACGGTCACGGAGCCAGCGGAAGGCATAGGGGATGCCGCGCCCCTCCCGCCAGTCCTCACAGTCCAGATGGCGCTTCAGGCCCATGGACATCTCGTGCAGAAGCTCCTCCTCCGAGGCATACTGCGCCACAAGCTCCTGGTCCTGTGGGATAAGGTCCCACTGCTCCACCGCCTTGGCCCGGTCCTCGTCACGGGGGTATGCGTTCCAGAAGCCCTCAAACCGATCCGGCTGCCACTCAGGTACCGCTTTTGGACGCCTCTTTTTTCTGCGGCGCTTCTCATCCCCCTTGGGGGGATTATAGGGAGGTATATTACTTGTATTATTATCTTGTATTATTCTGTCCTCAATTTTAAGGGGAGGGTCCCCGCAATTTTGAGGGGAGGTCCCCTTAAAATTAAGGGGAGGGGGTACGCTGCTTCCAGGCGGGCCGCAGATCCAAATTTTACGCCTCAGGACTTCGTTGGTCTCCTCGCTTCGCTCCACCTCCAGTTGGATGTGGCCGCGGTCCTTCAGCTGCTTCAGCAGACCCTCCACCGTTTTGGCGGCGACCCCCAGCTGCTCGGCCAGGTACGCATTGGAGGCCCAGCAGTAGCCCTCGGCCTGGGCCAGCGCGGACAGCTCGCCGTACAGCAGTTTGGCGTTGGGGCGCAGGGAGTGATCGTCCCGAACCCGGGCTGGGATCACGGAATATAAACTGCGATAGGGTTCGCCCATGGCTCTCACTCTCCTTTCGCCCCTGACGCCGCCTATTGCCGCGGAGGAGGCAGATTTTCGTTGATTGGCAGGCGCACCCACCAGAAATCATAAAACTTCTTCAACCTGGCTGGGGAGAGAGTACCGACCTCGCCCTCAAACCAGCTTTTTCCCCGTTCGGTAAAGAACTTGCCGACCACATACCGTTCGGACCGGATCCCGTTCTTGGGTACCATGTGCAGGACGATCCGCTCACCGTCATAAGGGCCAAAGCCTTGGCTCCGGCGCCGCAGATCCAGCAGAGCCCAGTTCTCAAAGCGCAACGTGACGCGCCTCCTTCCAGAATGGGGTTGCATTTTGTCTCAGGTATGCTATAATGATTTTGTTCTGATGTTGTGGGCCATGTGTCCACGTCATTCTGCCGCTTGGGTGTTCCCGCACCTGGGCGGCTTTTTTATGCCCTTTTCTCATAATTGGTCCTTTCTTGCTCTCACCACAAACGGCCGTGAGAGGACAGCAGGCGGAGGCTGTCCCAATGGGTCAAAGAGAGAGTACGAAGATGAACGGTAGGTTCCCGCTGCCCTCTCACAGCCGTTCGTGGCTTGGTCAATATCAGGCGTAGACGTCCAGCTCCAAGCCGGACTGGATGATCTCCCGCAGGTCGTCCATGATGGCCTCGAACTCCGGCCGCTCCTGGTCGTCGATCCTGCCGTCCTCGGCCATGGCCATCAGGCGCTCGACGCTGTGGGCCTGCTGGAACTGGCTCAAACGTAAGTACATCCGCACCGCCATCTCCAGGACGCTCCGCTCCTGAAGCTGGGGGACGATCTGGAGGATCAGGCTGTTGGTCTCCTGAAGGTGCTGGTAGGCCAGCTGTGGGGTATGGTAATAGTGCGCCATCCGCTCCACGATGTCGTTGGGTGGAATCCGGTACCCGTTTTCATAGGCCCGGAGGCTTTCCACGGAGACGGCTATCATTTCGGCGGCCGCTTCCTGGGTATAACCGGAATCCCGGCGCGCGGTTTTGTAGATATTTCTGTGTTCTTCCGGCATAGACTTATCCACCTCCCTGTGTTATTTTGAGACTGCCTGGGACTCCGTTTCAGGCTCCTGGACAGGCTCTTGTCTTAGAAACGCCACCAGGTCCTGCTTGAATACCCGGAGCTGGTGCCCCACATACACACCCCGGAGCTGGCCGGAACGGATCAGCTCATAGATGGTGTGTTTCTTGACCCGCAGGATAGGGACCAGCGCCTCTACCCGCATCACCAGTGGGATGTCGTCAAAGGACAGGGGCGGTCCTCCTGGCTCGGCCTGCGGCTGTACCTGGGCTCCGTCGGTGTCCAAGTTGGACACATCTTTTGCCGGGGCCGTCTGGACCATTCGGCACCGCCCCTCAAACTCACAGCCCTGGCAGACGCCGCCGAAGCCCGCCGGCTTCTTGCCCAGGGTGATCTCATTGGCGGCGGCCAGATGCCGCCCGGAGCAGACAATAGCTTCTCGTGGGATGTTCATGGGTGACCTCCTTTCTGTTTTTTGCACGCTCATCCAGCCTGGGCGCTGGGCGGCCCCGTGCGGCCGAACAGCTCGTCGATGGTGCAGTGCAGCACGTCGGCCAGGGTACTCAGCCGGGCGGTGATGGGTACCGCCTCACCAGTCTCCCAGCGGGAAACCGTGGCGACGGACACCCCCATCTTCTCGGCAAGCTCGTACATGGACATCCCCAGCCGCTCTCGCAGTTGACGAATTGGCATATTGATCCCCCTTTCAGATTGGACTTGATTACTTGCGGTGTAAATGATAGAATAAAAAAGTCAGATTATTCTGTCATTTGCATAAGGTGTTCTATGGTCACTAAGAATTGTCGAAAAATCATTAAAACTATTTGTCGATTTGGTGAGGAAGCCAAATATGGCTTTCACAATACAGCGGATCTTGCTGATGCTACGGGTCTTCCTCATGCTGTTGTGTGTTCTGCGTGTGAACAGTTAGCAGAGGAAGGGTACATGGAAATCGAATACACAGGAAACATTAATCCTATCGTCTCAGACGTAAGACTCACTGAACTCGGGGCCAGTTACTCTGAAGTACAGCGAGCCGCCCGCTTGGCCTACATAGCCAGTAAGTGGATTGATTTCGTCGCGCTTATCGTTGCTATCATTGCGCTTATTGTTTCGATTGCCGCTTTTTTTAGACCGTGAGAAAAAATGCGAGCAAGCTCATAATCAAGCCAAGAACGGAAATAATCAGTGAGATCCTGCTGATCAGCGGAAAGTTGCTCCATTTGCGCAAGCCGTTTCTGTAATACTCGTACTTTTGATCATTGTCTTTCATCTTCCTCACCCCCTTTACTTCACCCTTGATTTACTCCACGGGTAAATCATAAATCCTCAAAAGTGGATTGTCAACGATATTTTTCCTCTAAAGTAAATTATCGTGATATTGCCCTATTTCTTTTTTTAGAGGAGGGATAGTGCTTGGACAAAGCAGTTTTTGTGCAAAACATAAAAAAATACTGTTCTGTCAAAGGTGTAAAACCAACTGTCGCCTGCCGTGAAAGTGGAGTGGGGAACAGTTTTATAAATAACATTGAAAGCCGCGGACAAGTTCCTTCCGTCGAAAAAGTTCAGCTCCTCGCCCAGTATCTCGGCGTCACCGTGAGCGAACTCCTGGGGGAGGATGCCTCGGAGATCTCCCAGGGCCCCGCCCAGCCCTATCTGGTCATGCGCTACAATCAGCTCTCCCAGGAGGGGCAGGAAAAGGTCATGGCCTTCGTGGAGTTCACGGCCCTGCAGGAAAAGAACGCGAAGAAAGAGGATGAATAGACCATGGCCCCGGACATATCTCAGCTGCTGCACCGCTATGTCGATGAATACGGCTACTCCTGGCCCACGGCCTGCCAGGTGGTCAACCGGATGCTGGGAAGCAGCTACACCCAGGAGGAGCTGGCCGCCATCTACAGAGAAAAATAAATGTGTCCAACTTGGACACATAGCAAAGCCGCCGGCAGCTGGTAGGTGATCCTGCGCCGGCGGCTTTCGTCTCTCAGGAGACTGTTGCATTTTCTCTCCGGCTCTGCTATACTGCCATTGACAGTATCAGGTGCCGCAGGCGGTACAGTAGCCGTGTTTCACAGTGTCCGGAGTTCCCAGGGGAACCCCGGGCCTTTTTGTTTCTGGAGGTGGAAAATCTCCACCTATGCAGCGGCGTCCGCCCGTGGTAAAATGAACGTGTTATTAGGGCGGAGTAAGTTAGGGCGGAGTAAGTTAGGGCGGAATGGCAAGCGTACCTGGGATAAGTGCGCCCATTTTCCGAAAAAACCGAGATGAATACAAAATGTGGAACGAACTATTGACAGCTACAAGATATTGTGGTATAAAGAGCCTGTAATTGATTCTTGTGCGTACTCTGCTGAAATGCGGGGGGCAGACCGGACTCGGCCTGTTCGCGGTTGACGCATTGCACACGTTGTTAAGTTTGTACGTAATGCGGTAGGGGAGACTATGCCCAAATGCCGCACTTTTCCCTCCTGGGACTGTATCAGAAAGAGCTTTAGGCGTAGCAAAAAGTGCAACTGGACAAAGCAGCTGCCAGGTGCTACCCTGTCAATGTGATTAGGTCAGATTTTGTAGGTCAGATTTTTACCCGCCGGGGGGATGTTGTGCCCGCCCGCCGGAGACTTGTCAGACCGTAAACCCTGATCGGACGGAAAACCGAATAGATTGATTCAGGTCCGAAAACGAGTAAAGATGTTTTCGGGCCTTTTTGCATCTTTTTTGCGGAAGCGTCTGAGCGGCCATCCCGGCGATCCGCCGGGGCATAAACACTGTACGGAGAGATTTCACGGCGAGAGGAGGACGCCATATGCCCCCGCCCTCGTTGAGAACAGCAAGCCCTCTGGGCTTGAACAATGACGCCTATGCACCGTGGTCCCGGGGGATCTTCCCGGGCCGTGCAAAGCAGGAAAAGGAGATCTTCAACATGAAGCATCACAACGATCATTTGACAGTAACCTCTGGGC
>OMGI01000404.1_pt1 | contig 34600 bp, 30 predicted proteins | sample 1645801 | NCBI WGS metagenome assembly OMGI01 (sample SAMN05578584, study PRJEB25193) | human gut metagenome | biome: Human Microbiome; feature: human-associated habitat; material: feces | host: Homo sapiens | place: USA:Birmingham
CACTCTTTCCCTACACGACGCTCTTCCGATCTCAGCCGTCGAATTTGAATTTGAACTTGTAGGGGAAAGCCGGGCGGTGCAGCTCGTCCTGGTAGTCCATGGTCAGCTGATAGCACATATCCTGCGTATTGTAGCAGGCGTACTCACAGCGGGACTGTCCGAGGCAGGCTTCGGGCGTGCGCAGGTTGGAACCGGAACCACCGAGGTCCACGTTCATCTTGTGGGTCAGCTCGTGGAAGACTTCTTCCAGCTGGACGGTCTGGGTGCCCAGCAGCACGATGTCGCCCGTGGAACCGTGCATGTTGGTCAGGCCGGAACCGCGCAGATCCCAGATGTCGCACAGGTCGCGCAGGAACTTGGTGTCATAGTATTTGCCGGCGGGCTGGGCCACACGCATGGTGTGGAAGTGGGCCACGCCGGGGAACTGTTCGGGCTGGTCGCAGTAACGGCCGATAACGCCGCCGCCGTAACCGAACACGCCCACGATGCCACCGTGTTTCCAGTGGGTTTCCTTGTCGTTGTAGGAAAGCTCCAACACGCCCAGCAGGTCTTCGGGGCAGTCCGCCGGGATCTGATAGTCAAGACCCTTGGGATTTTTGGCCCGCGCGGCCGCTTCCTGTTTAATGTCGGACACAAAGCTCGGCCAAGGGCCGCTTTCAAGCTCGTCCAACTTGGGGGTTGCATATTTCGCCATTGCCATACCTCCACATGGTTTGGTTGTATCACGCCATCGCGTGACATGCCGTTCAGGTGCGCCGATCCCGGAGCATCGCAAAACGGACTTCTGCGCGTGTGCCGATGCGCGGCGGGAACGCATCCCGCCTCGGTGCCCCGGCAACTTCCCGCAAAGCCGCCGCAGCGCCCGCTCCGCAAAAGCGGAACGCCCCAAGGGATCACGAACGAGCGGGCGAGCCAAAGCCTCGGCCCCTCGGGCCGCAACGCGGTCTTTTCGTTGCATATCTCATTTTTCCTCTGATGACAACCGGCGGGGTCGAACATTGACCACATTTTCACAGCGTCGCCCCCGGTCCCGGCGGGGGGCACGCGCCGCCTTTGCCAAGGCGGCGCTTTAAGCGTAAGATACGGGCGTTTTACTTTCCACCGTAAAGGATAACGACAGCCATGAAAGACGAACGCGGCTTGTATTATCATCCCCAGGCGGGCAACAGCCGCGCCCGGGTTTACGTGCGGCGCGGCCGGGACGGCGAAGTGGAATTCCGGCTCTGGCAGGCGGACCATCCCGAAGTCTGGGAGCGCCATCCCTGGCTCAGCTTGAGCGTGGTGCAAAACGCGGCCCGCTTGTACAAAGAGGAACGCAACCAGGAAGCCGACCCGCTCAAGCTCTACGACCTGGCCGTGGCCAGGACGCTCCTGCGGGAGGACGAGGCGTGAGCGAGCGTTGGCTGCTGGCCAACAGGGCCTTTTTCGTGCGCGACCTGGTGCGCGACTACTGCATGGTCTTCCGCCTGTTGTCCGACCAGCGGCGACGTTTTGAGCGCGACGGCACGGTTTCCTATTCCGCCCTGCGCGACCTGCTGGGCGAGGCCATGCGCAAGGGCGTGTTCTGGCGGCTCAAGGATACGGCCCACCACCTGTTCCGCAATACGGTCCGCACGGCGGCGACAGCTACGGAGGCTCCGGCGGAAAACCTGGGCATCATGCTCTGGCAGTACGCGGCCAGCCCCCATCCCGACGGCACCGCCGTGCAGAGCCCGGTGGAGGCCCTCATCGACTGGTGCGTGGGTTACGCTTTTCACGAATGCGCCAAGCTCAAGGAAGACGCCTTCCAGGGCCAGCATTACGCCAACCGCCTGGCCCAGCTGGGCCGTCACCCGGCGGTGACCGGCGAATTCTACGGCCCCTTGAGCGCCCTGGCCGCGCAGACCGCCGAAAGCTCGGCGCGCGAACTGGAGCGCATCATCCACGTCCTGTCGCACGGGCTTTTCCTGCTCACCCGCTATCTGACGGCCGAGGGCCGCAACTGCCGCCTGGCCCGCTGGCTGGCCTGCGAGGAGCCTCTGGCCCGCGAGGTTTTCGGCCCGCTCTATCCGGATCTGCTCACGGCCCTGTACGACGGCGAACCCGAGCGCCTTTATTTGCTGGCCGCCCGGGATTTTCTGGAATCGGGACGGCACGAGCCCGCCATGACCCTGCTCCGGCGGGCGCGGGAGCGGAACCTGCTCAATGACGAAAGCCGGGAGCTCCTGCGCGGTCTGGAAAGCGGCTCCGCCGGGGAGGCCGACACGGCGCTGTGCGCGGCCTGCGCTCAGAACGGCATGCCGCGCTGCCTGGCCGAGCCGGAGCCCGCCGCATGAACAAGGCCTTTCGCGCGCTGCGGGTCTGCCTGGCACTCCTGCTCTGCGCGGCCCTGTTGTCCGGCTGCGGCTCGCGTTCCTGGCGCAAGGGCGGCGTGCCGGGCAGCAAGCCCTACACCGTGCGCGGCAAGACCTATTATCCCCTCAAATCCGCCCACGGCTTTGTGGAAGTGGGCACGGCCTCCTGGTACGGACCGGGCTTTCACGGCAAAAAAACCGCTAACGGCGAGCGCTACAATCAATACGCCATGACAGCGGCCCACAAGATCCTGCCATTGGGCACCAAGGTGCGCGTCACCCATCTGGGCAACGGCCGTTCCATCATTGTGCGGGTCAACGACCGGGGTCCCTTTGTGGACGACCGCGTCATCGATCTCTCGCGCAGCGCGGCCACGCGCCTGAACATGATGGGCACGGGCACGGCCAGAGTGCGCGTCCAGAGCCTGGGCGGCATTCCCCAACTGCAGGAGAACGGCGACATGAGCGGCCCCTTCTATGTGCAGGTGGGAGCCTTTGCCGACAAGAACAACGCCTACAAACTGATCAATATCCTGACCCGGTCCGGCCACAAGGGCCGCCTGGAGTTCGGCAGCAACAACATGTGGAACGTGCAGGTGGGCCCCTGGCAGGATTCCAACGGCGCGCAGCAGATGCTGGACCTGTTCAGAGCTCTCTACCCCCACGCCTTTGTGGTGGGGGGGAGTTGAGCAGTCAATTCTCACGGTAAGAAAACTCAGAGAAAGCCATGAAACAGCGTCCGAACCACACCGGCAGCACGACAATTGACAACATCCAGAGGGAACTGTTCAACGTCCTCAATCATGCGTACGTCTCCATCGCGCGCGTCGATCTGGCGCGTCGGGACGCCGTTATCCTGCAAAGCCGCGAGAGGCCCGAAACCATCGCCAAGGTCTATGACTGGAATACGCTGCTGCGGCATTGCTGCGCCGCCTATCTTGGCGAAAGCGACAGCCAGATGATTCTGCACAGTTTTTCCTCGGCGCATTTGCTGCAGATTTTTAAATCGGGACAGCACACGCTGTCCCGCGACGTGCGCCTCACCACTGGCAGACTCCGCTGGATCTCCATATCCGCCTTTCTGGTACAAGAGGAGGGGCACCCTCCCTACGCGTACGTCATGGTCCGCGATGCCGACGAACAGCATTTGCTCAGAAACGTCGTTGACCGTTATGTATACAATAACTGCGATTACTTCATCTATCTGGACGCGAAAAACAACAGCTATACCATGTTCAGCGGCAGCAGCGACGGGACGCCCCTGCCTCCGGCCCAATGCAACGACTACGCCACGGAACTTGTTAAGTATGCGGAAGCCTTCGTGGTTCCGGAAGACAGGCAGATGGTCATCCGGGAAATGCGGATTGAACGAGTACTGGAACAGTTAAGCGTCAACGGGCTGCACGCCTTTTATTGCGGCGTCCTTGACCCCGTACGCGGCTATACCCGCAAGCGCCTGGAATACCGTTATTACGACCAGCCGTCCGGCATGATCCTGCTCTCCCGCTCCGATGTCACCGCCATATACCGCGAGCAACAGGAACATCAGAGCGCACTGGAAGCCGCTCTGCTGCGAGCTCAGACCGACCCGTTGACCGGGCTGCTCAATTATCAGGGCACACTGGAGCGCGTCTCTGAGACATTGGCGCAACAACGCGAAAGCACGGCATTTCTTTTCATTGACCTGGACAACTTCAAGATGGTCAACGATACGCTGGGACATGGCATGGGCGACGAATTTTTGCGCCGGGTCGCGGCTGTTCTCCGGCAGGAGGCGCAGCCCAGCGATGTGCTGGGACGTGTCGGCGGCGATGAGTTCGTGGTTCTGCTGTCCGGTGTGTCGTCAGCGGACATGGCGAAGAAACGTGTGCAACGGCTCTGCGACGCCATCGCGCAACTGGCGGACAGCGATTATTTTCTTCATTTGCCGGTTTCCTGCAGCGTCGGCATCGCTTTGGCTCCCGACGAGGGCAGCGATTATAATATCCTTGCCCAGAAAGCCGACCAGCGGGCCTATAAGATCAAACAGAATGGCAAAAACGGCTGCTCCTTTTGAACCTGAGGCGAAGCCGTTCCACCAAGGCGGCAGCCTCCTACCGTTCCTCCACCGTGCGCAGCAGGGGGCTGTCGAACAGGGCCGCGGGCGTGACCACGGGCTCGTCCGGCGGCGGCATGTTTTTCCCGTAGCGGCGGGCGGCCTCTCCGGCCAGGGAGGGCCGCGCCGGATTAAAATCTCTGAAATGCTGCGGCGTGCAAAGGGTGATGCCCGCGCCGCGACGATAGAGTTTCCAGACCAGTTCCGAGCAGTATAGTTTCGCGTCGGACCAACGAAACTGCCGGTCATAAGCCCGGCCCAGCATGCCCAGGCCGAGACGCCGCATGCGCTCCAACACGTCGGGCGTGAGCGCGGCGTCTGCATTCTTGAGGCGTTTAAGCACATAATGCCCGCCCGCGCCGCGCGCCGTCCAGGCTGCCAGGGGCGTAAGCTTCACCGGCTGCACCGCCTCCAGCACCAGCCAGCGCCCCTTGTGGCGCATCACAAGGCCGCAGTGGGTATACGGCGAACGGGTCAGCAGGCGGATGAGCGCGCTCTGGGACGAGGTGGAGGCGTGAAAAATGATGTCCCCCTCCCGGACCTCCGGCGCGGTCGCGGCGGCAACGGGCCGCCGGTCCGGCATCGCCGCGAGCAGCACTACCAGAAGCAGTCCGGTGAGAAAGAAAAGAAAGAAACGCGGCCGCGATATTTTTTCTTCACGAAGCATGGAAGAATGTGTTCCGGGTTCAGGCGGCGACGCGTAGCAGCCAGACCACCGGCGGCGCGAAGGCGGCGGTGAGGATGCCCGCCAGAATCATGGCCAGACCGGCCATGGCGCCCGCCTCCTCGCCTTCCTGCAGGGCCGCCGCCGTTCCCTGGGCGTGGGAGATTGTGCCCAGGGTCAGCCCACGGGCAAAGGGGGAGTTGACGCGCACAAGGTTCAGGGTCCAGACGCCCAGCAGCGAGCCCAGAGTGCCGGTAGCCACCACGAAGGCGGCGGCCAGGGAAGGAATCCCGTCGTAGATTTTGGCGACCTCCACGGCAAAGGGAATGGAAACCCCTTTGGAGAGGATGGACATGACCACTTCACGCGGCAGGCCGCCGCTCTGGGCGATGAGCCCGGCGGAAAACATGGCGACAAAAGCCCCGGCGCTCACGCTGACAATGATGGCCACGGCATGGCGCAGCAGCAACTTCCTGTAGCGGTACAACGGCAGGGCAAGGCTGACCGTGGCGGCCCCGATGAGCGCGGTCATGATCTTCCTGGCCGGTTCATAAGCCGCGTAGGGCACATCAAGAAGCAGCAGCGCGCTGATCACAACGGCGGCGCTGAGCCCCACCACATTGATCAGCGGATGCTTGTAACGCAGGTACAGACGGCGCACGACCGCATAGACAAAGACCGTGCCCGCCACGCAGAGCAGGGTCGTCACTGACCACATGACTCCGCTCCTTTCTCAGGGCGGCGGCGCAGGGCCCCGGCCAGCCAGCCCACCACGAGCAGGGGCAGGGCCGTGCTGATCACAATGGCCGCCAGCAGAACCCAGCCGTAATCGTAAAAGACGCCGCCCCAGTTCATGAGCCCCACCGCGATGGGGACAAAAAAGAACACCAGGTGCTTGAGCAGAAAATTGGCGGCCTCGCTGATGTGGCTTTCCTTGACCACGCCCGTGCAGAGCAGAAGGAAAAGCACGATGATGCCCAGCACATTGCCGGGGATAGGCAGGTCGCACATCCGCGCCAGCCAGTCCGCCGCCCAGGCGAAAGCAGCCAGGATGCCCATTTGCCAGAGCAGGGTCAGAGTCTGCCGCATGCCAACCTTCTTTATCTTCCTTCCGGCCGGAGCTGACGGGCGCGCCTGAACGCGGGACGAAACAGCGTTGTGCCGCGCGTCAGCCGTCGACGCAGCCCTGATTGCCCGAGCCAAGCACGGCAAAGCCGTGCGCCTTAGAGCAGATTAACTTTAAATTTTACAAATTTCCAAGTTAACATTCTGGCGAAAAACGTGGTTTTCGCCAGAATCCACGCCGCTTCGCGGCGCGCCGCACCGTGTGCGTCGTCAGAGCAATTTCAAGAGTGAAATTGCTCTGACTGTGGCTGCAACGCAACATGCAGGCAAGAACAGCACGGCCGGGAATCAGGACAACGCCGCCGCGACCGACGGGAACAATGAGAGTTTGAGGAAAGGATCCCTGTTTGAAATTATATGCGATTTCAAACAAAGTCCGCCCTACAGATTGGCCGCGTACCAGTCCCCGGCCAGGCGCAGACCCTCGCGCACGTCGTAGCGCGGCTCATAGCCCAGCAGCTTTTCGGCCCGGCTGATGTCCGCCAGCGAATGGCGCACGTCGCCCGCGCGGAAATCGCGGTGCACGGCTTCAGCCGTGGCGGCGGCGGGCAGATGCCGGGCCACTTCCTCCCGGATCAGCAGAAACAGTTCGTTCAGTGTCGTGCGCTGGCCGAAGGCCACATTGTAAATCTTGTCGCGGGCTTCCGCGCGGGCGCGGCTCGCCAGCAGATTGGCCTGCACCACATTGTCGATGTAGCAGAAGTCGCGGCTGGTTTCGCCGTCGCCGTTGATGTACACGGTTTCGCCCTTGATCAGGCTGGCGAACCACTGCGGAATTACCGCCGCATACGCGCCGTAGGGGTCCTGACGCTGGCCGAAGACGTTGAAATAGCGCAGGCCGATGCTGGTGAAACCGTAGCAGCGGGCAAAGACATCGGCATACAGCTCGTCCACATACTTGGTCACGGCATAGGGCGAGAGCGGACGGCCGATCTTGTCTTCCACTTTGGGCAGCTCCGGCGAATCGCCGTAGGTGGAGGAAGACGCGGCGTAGACGAAACTTTCCACCTTGGCGTCGCGCGCGGCCACCAGCATGTTCAGAAAGCCGTCGATATTGCAGCTGTTGGAGAGCAGGGGATCGTCGATGGAACGCGGCACCGAACCCAGAGCGGCCTCGTGCAGCACGTGCCGCGCTCCCTCGCAGGCCTTGCGGCAGGTATCCAGGTCGCGGATATCGCCTTCAATGAAGGTAAAACGCTTCCAAGCCTCCGGCCCCACCAGGTCGCGGACCATATCCAGGTTTTTCTGATAGCCGGTGAGAAAGTTGTCCAGTCCCACCACGGTCTGGCCCATTTTCAAAAGATGCTCCAGCAGATTGGAGCCGATGAAACCCGCCACGCCGGTCACCAGCCAACGGGAGGGGGCGGCGGTCATTGTTTCGCACAAGGCGGCATACGCGCTCATGGTTGCGTCCTGTTTTATTGTTTCCTGAGGGTTGATTATAACGGCGGCCCGCGCCTCCGGACCCGCGCCGGTCGGCCTCGGCGGGCCGCTCTCCTTGTACTCCGCGCGACGCGGCCTGTAAAGACGCGGGCGGCCCCGCACGCTCCACCCTCTTTTCAGGGCCGGGCACAGGTGCTATAGGCAAGACCATACCGGGGTCGCCCCGGTACGGCGGCCCCGCGCCGCCGCGACGGAAGGGAGAAAAACCGGCATGAAAATCATTGTCCTGGGCAACCAGGCCAGGGCTTTGTCCAATTTCTGGAGCGTGTTGATCCGCCAAATGCGTCAGGGCGGGCATGAGGCGCTCTGCTGCGTGCCGCCCGGCGACCCGGAGGCCGACGCGGCGCTGGAAACCCTGGGCGCGCGCGTGCTCCACTACGAGCTGGACCGCAAAGGCCTCAATCCCCTGCATGACGCGCGCTCTTTCGCCCGACTCAGGCGAATATTCGATGCGGAGAAGCCGGACCTGCTCTTCGCCTCGACCATCAAGCCGGTCATCTACGGCGGCCTGGCCGCGCGCCGCGCGCGCGTGCCGCACGTCTACGCCACCATCACCGGTCTGGGCTACGCCTTTGAGGCCGACAGCCTGTTCAAGAAATGCGTCAACCGTCTGAGCGTCTTTCTTTACCGGCAGGCGCTCAAAAACGCGGAAGGCGTCTTTTTTCAGAATCAGGACGATATCCGCATCTTCCGCGAGTCGGGCATTCTGGGTCCCGGCGCGCGCGTGCTCACGGCGCGCGGCACGGGCGTGGACATCCGGCGTTTCGCGCAGGCTCCCCTGCCCCCGCTGCCGCCTGACGGACCGGTCATCTTTCTGCTGGTGGGTCGTTTGCTGGAAGCAAAGGGCCTGCCGGAATACGCCGCGGCGGCGCGTCTGCTCAGGGCCCGCTACCCCGAAGCCCGCTTTCAGCTGCTGGGCCCGCCGGAACAGGGCCTGGGCAGCGTCAGCCTTGACCAGGTCAGAACCTGGGAGCGCGAGAACGGCATCGAATATCTGGGCGAAACCAGGGACGTGCGGCCCTATCTGGCCGCAGCCCACGTGCTGGTGCTGCCCTCCTGGCGGGAAGGCACGCCCACGTCCATCATGGAAGGCATGAGCATGGGCCGCGCCGCCGTGGTCACGGATGTGCCCGGCTGCCGGGAAGTGGTGCGCGACGGCGTCAACGGACGCATGACGCCCGTGCGCGATCCCGAGGCCCTGGCCGGGGCCATGGAAAGTTTTATCCTCGCGCCGGGAACTATCGCGCGCATGGGCGAGGCCGGGCGCGAGCTGGCCGTCAGGGAATTCGACGCCGAAAAAGTGGCGGCCCGCATTCTGCGGGACATGCATGTGCCCGCCGGGGCATAAAGGAAGGGCAATGATCAGTACGTACCGCATGGCGCTCCTGCAGGCTCTGGACATCTTCTGCCTGCTGCTGGCGCTGACCATCACCGGCGTGACCACCATCGCGCCGGATCTGAGCGTGTTTCACGACTACACCGGCGCTTCGCTGTTCACGGTCTTTTTTTACATGCTCTTTTTCTACATTCTGGACGCCTACAGCGTGGGGCGGGAAGATTTCAGGGAAACCTCGGGCCGGGTGCTGGTGGCCTGCGTGCTGGGCATCATCTCCTCGGCCACGGCTTCCTATTCCTTTGACCACTGGCGTTTCGACCGCGAAACCCTGCTGATGCTCTTTACCCTGTCCCTGGCCTTCAGCCTGGGCTGGCGCTGGCTTTACTACCGCAATGCGGACAAGCTGACCCACCCCCTGCGCATCCTGCTGGTGGGCGTGGACCGCGCGGGCAAGGTGCGCCAACTGCTGGCCGAAGGCCTGCCCCAGGCGACCATCATCGGTTATGTGGGCGAACGGGATCAGGGCCCGGACGCGGGCCCCTGCCTGGGGCCGCCCTTCAAGGCCCTGGACGTGGCCAGGGAAAAGCGGGCCACCATGATCCTGCTGCTGCCCGACGCGCCCATTGACGACGACATCGCCCACGATCTGCTGGAAGCCAAGCTGCGCGGCAGCATGGTGGTGGACATCCGCACTTTTTACGAGCACGTGGTGCAGCGCCTGCCCCTTTCGCAGATCAACGACGAATGGCTGTTGCAGACCGAGGGTTTTTCCCTGAACACGCGCGGCTCGCTGCGGCGGCTGAAACGGGCTCTGGACGTGCTGATCTCGCTGGTGCTGCTGATTCCGGCCACGCCCGTCATGCTGCTCACGGCCCTGATCGTGCGCCTGGAATCGCCGGGCCCGGTGATCTACCGCCAGGACCGCGTGGGCCTGTACGAAAAGGAATTCACGGTCTACAAATTCCGCTCCATGCGCGCGGACGCGGAAAAAAACGGCGCGGTCTGGGCCAGCGCCCACGACAACCGGGTGACCCGCTTCGGCAAGTTCATCCGCAAGGTGCGCATCGACGAGCTGCCCCAGATCTGGAATATCCTCAAGGGCGACATGAGCTTCATCGGTCCCCGGCCCGAGCGCATGGCCTTCGTCAAACAGCTCAAGAAGGACATTCCCTACTACAGCCTGCGCCATACGGTGAAGCCGGGCCTGACGGGCTGGGCCCAGGTCTGCTATCCCTACGGCGCGTCCGAGGAGGACGCCCGCCGCAAGCTGGAATACGATCTCTACTACATCAAGAATATGTCCATTCTGCTGGACATCCACATTATCTTCAAAACCATCGGCGTGGTGCTCTTTCCCAAGGGGGCGCGCTAGGAGCTGTCTCTAATCTTTTGTCAGCCCGGCGATATCCAGGCTGCGGAAAAAAGCGGCCGCATCCTCCCTGTCCGGAGCCAGGGAAAGGATTTTCGCCGCGAAAAAAAGAATGTAACGCCGCATGGCCGGGTCATCCCCAAAGGAGGCGGCCCAGGCGCGCCAGAGCTTGTCCAGCCAGGCCAGCAGCGGGCGCGCGCCCGCGCGGGCGCAATGCGTTTTAAGCGGGGCGTAGACCAGGCCCGCGTGCAGGGCGGCCTCAGCGACGTCGGCCTCCAGGCCCAGATGGGGAAAGACGTGCCCCAGCAGAGCCCGCACATGCCAGCGCGGTACAAAGGGGCGGCGCACATAGCGGTAGTGCAGCAGCACTTCCGGCAGATTGGCGGCGCGCTGGCCCGCGCCCAGCAGCAGATCGCCCCAGAAGGCGAAATCCTCGGCGCGCTCCAGGGCCGGATCATAGCGCAGACCGTGGGCGCGCGGCGCATCCAGGCGCAGCAGACTGCACCCGTTGACCACGGACGTGCCGAAAACCGTGGCCGCGCGGATATCCTCCGGCGTCCGGGGAAAACGCTCCAAGGCCGTGGACTGGTGAAAGTATTGCAGCCAGCCGCCGCAGACGGCCACATCCGAATGGCTTTCCAGAAAGGCCAGTTGCTTTTCCAGACGCCGGGGCACGGCAATGTCGTCGGCGTCCATCCAGGCCAGATATACGCCGCGCGCGTTGTCCAGGGCCACATTGCGCGCAGCTGCCCGGCCCCGGTTGGTTCCCAGGCGAATCAGACGGATGCGCGCGTCCGCGCGGTCCGCAACGCGTTGCGCGGTCTCATCCGTGGAACCGTCGTCCACCACCAGCAGCTCGAAATCCCGGCAGGTCTGGCCCAGAATGGAATCCAGCGCTTCCCCGATATACGGGGCGGCGTTGTGGGCGGCCATGGCGACAGTGATCAGCGGCACGCTGCAATTCCCCCAGAAATAGTGTCAGAGCCGTTCAGGCTGGGGCAAGGCCTCAAGCCCGGGCCCGGCCGTACAAGGCGGCAACAGCCTGACGGTCCGTGCCGTACAGGCTTTCGGGCCTCGTGGACATGGGCAGGCGTTGGATGCCGGGCGGCGCATTGCGGATCAGCGCGGCCGTCCTGGCAAAGACATTGGTGCCTTGCAGGCACCAGGCTCGGCAGCGGGCAAGGGCCTCCCGCCGCTCTTCCCAAAGCGGGCGCCCCAGGCATTGCGCAATGCGGGCCAGATTGCCTTCTTCGTCGTCCGGGTCAAGCGCCACAAAACCGTCCGGCAGGCCGCAGGCCGCCGCCAGATTGGGCGCGCCCAGATAAAGGGGCAGCGCCCAGCCGATCCAGGCGTCCGCCAGCTTTTCCGTCCAGAAATTGTCGATGTAGTTGTTTTCCAGCACCAGATGGTACGCATACGGGGCAATGGCCTCGGCCTTGTCGGACACGGGACGGAAACCCCGCCCAAAGACATCCAGATCGTCCCCCAGGATATCTTTCAGGCGCCGGACGAAACGGATGCGCCGCCGTTGCGCTTCCGTGGCCGTTTTGGTGGAGCAAATGACCGAGCATTTTTTGGACTTGGGCGGCACGGGCAGATTTTGGATGTCGCCGAGGCGGCGCAGGGCCGGAGATACAGGCGCGCCGTGGCCCGTGGCGACCCCGTAGTGCCAGTTCAGGCAGGGATTTTCCAAAAGAAGGGCACGGGACTCCACGCCCCGGAACGCATAGGGGGAAATGACCGTGCCGAACTGGCCCAGGTAGGAACGCGGGTAACGCTTGATTTCCGGCGGCTCGGTGACGAAGAGCACACGCCGTTCGCGCGGAACGCGGGTGGCCGCGCCCGCGGGCGGCTCGTCAAAGACCACCAGCCAGGGAGTGCTGCCGTCCTTTTCCTCCAGGACAAAGCGCACGTCCCCCATGCGGCCCGATCCGTCTTCCGTCTGGCGCAGCCAGGGCCAAGCCGCGTGCACGGTGCAGAAAAAGCAGTCCATCACCCACTTTTCTTACACTCGGAAGGACAGGTCGGGCAAGCGCTCCGCAGAGCGGCCAAGGTCATTCTGTTCTCCGCCCGTTGTTTTATTCTGCCCTCCGGGCGTTACAGTTTTCGCTTCGCTGTCGTTTTGGCCGCCTATCGTTGCTGCCTTCATCCGTAAGGCGGCCTTGCCGCCAACGGCTGAAGCCCGGCGCGGGCAGGGGCCGGGTGGCCTGCGCGACCCCCCAGGCCTCTTGCAACCCCTTCCCCCCGCGTGAGCTACGAGGGCAGCGCGGCTTTTGCTGCGGGAGCTTCCTTCGCTACGCTCAGGCGATCTCCCTCCGCGCCGCGCAATTGCCATTGACAGCCGGGCTTCGAGTAAAAAAGTCGTCCGTTGCCGGAAATTGACGCGCGGCGATTTCGGGGCGTAGCGAACCACGCGAGCAAGACCCGTTGTACGCCGCGTCATCGCGTTACGACGTGCAGCAGGGGCAGGGGCTTGTAGGGGGGGTCGGGGGATAGGCGGCCCAAGCCGCAACGTGGCGAAAAAGCCGCGCCCGCAGGGCTCGGAATATCTCATCCGTATGACAAGCCCACTAAAACAATTTATCTTTGAAAAATAACCTACTCTAAATACAAAATCATTCTGCCTACGGGAGGAGAACAGAATGATCCCGCAGCGCGGCCTAGGGCCTGTCGACACTATAGAATTTTTGTTCGCCCGCAAGGAAGATAAGCCTGTTTTGAGGGAGTGTACTCTTTTGGTACTCGACCGAAAAAGCAGGTGAAATCTGACGTAGCGAGCGGGCAAAAAGGCATAGTGTCAACAGGCTCTAGCGGGCCGCCGGTGTGCCGTCCGGGTCGAGCCCTTGCTTCATGGCCCGGCGCACCGCCTCCACCTTGGCGTGGATGTCCTGCGCGCCCACCAGTTCCGAGACCAGGGCGCAGCAGCGCGCGCCGTGGCGGGCCACGTCCGCGATATTATGTTCCTTGATGCCGCCGATGGCCACAAAAGGCAGCTCAATGTTGCGCGCCACCCACTCCAGATACTCGAAGCCCACCGGGTCCACCACGTCTTCCTTGGTCTGGGTGGCGAAGATGGGCCCCACCCCGATATAGTCCGCGCCCGCGTTCACGGCGGCCACGGCCTGCTCCGGCGTATGGGTGGACAGGCCGATGAGCATGTCCGGCCCCACCAGGCGGCGCACCTCAGGCACGGGCAGGTCTTCCTGGCCGATGTGCACGCCGTCGGCCCCCACCAGCATGGCGATGTCGATGTGGTCGTTGACGATGAAACAGGCCCCGGCCCTTTCGGTCAGGCGGCGCAGCAGGCGGCATTCCTCAAGCATCTTGCCGGCTTTGAGCTTTTTTTCCCGGTATTGCAGAATGCGCACCCCGGATTCCAGCAGGGCTCCGGCCACCACGGCCAGGGGACGGCCCAGGGAAAGGCGCGAATCGGTCAGGGCGTAAATGTCGGTACGGCCGGGCAGAATGGCGGGCATGGGGGGGTCTCCTTCAGGGTTTGCACGCCGCCCAGAGGCGGCGGATACAACTTTTCACAAAGCGTGCCGGGTGAAATGAGGTATGGGCCAGTTTGCGCGGCAGTTCAAAGCCGCGCGCGTCGAAATCTTCAGGCCGCAGCAACGGGTATTCCGCGCGCCAACCGGCTGTGGCGCAGCCTTCGGCCTTGCGCCGCTCCAGGGCCGCGCCCAGAGGCGTCCGGCCGGGCTCCAGGCCCAGCACGGCGCAGAGGGCTTCGTCCAGGGCCACGGCGGACGGGCTCGCGCCGATGAGCCCCAGGGCGAAGGGTCGCCCCCGGCTGGGACCGGTGACGTGCATGGCCCGCACGCCGTCGGCCAGCGCGGCCACCGGCGGCAGGGCCGCCCAGAGCGCGGCCAGGCAATCCGCGAAATAGTCGGGGTCGCGCCCTTCGCAGGTGTGGACCAGGGCTTTGCGCAGGCCGCTGACGCAGCCGAAACAGTTTTTCACCGCCAGGGTCAGCAGCATCTGGCTGTGGGCCTTGACCCTGGGCACGGAGAGAATCAGGTCGCACTCCAGGGCCCGCCGGGCCACCATGAAGCGCACGCCGCGCCCTTCAGGAGCTTCCGGCAGGGGCAGGCGCACGGGCACTGGCCGGTCCAGGGCGCGCACCTTGAGCTTCAGAGGGCGCAGGGCCGCTTCCAGGCCGATCTTGCGGGCCACGGCATCGGCGTGGCCGAAACCCGGCGAATCGGCCACCTCCACCCTGGCCTCCCGCTCCAACAGCCAGGCGCAGGCAGCGGCCGTCACTTCGGGAGCGGCGCAGGCCAGGGGCCGGGCAGTGAGCAGATTGGGCTTGACCAGCACGCGCAGGCCCACGCCCACGCGCGGCCCGGCGATCTCCAGGGCCTGGAACACGGCCTGCCGGAGACGCGGCGCGGCATAGTCCGGACAGGCCAGCAGAGCCACGGGCAGACCGCGCTCCACAGGGACGCGGGGCACGGCAAACGGGATGTCGGTCATGCGGCGACTATGCCGTCAGGGGCCCGATTTGTAAAGACAATCGTCCAGTCGCACAGCTCCGGCCGCCCTCCCGCCGCCGGGGGCGCTCTTTTCAAGCCGCCCCTCTTGGCGTAGAAACAGACAACCGCGTGAAGCGCGGGCCATAAGGATATAATACACTATGCGCCATTATTGTTTTTTGCTCATACTTTCGTTCTGTCTGCTGGCTCTGCCCGGCCTGCCGAACCCGGCCGTGGGCCCGGCCCTGGGGGCCGCGCCCCAGGCCACAGCCCCCAAGGCCGCCAAAACCGAAAAAAAGGACAAGGCTGACAAGGCAGCCAAAGCCGAGGACGCGGGCAAGGATAAAGCCGCCGAAGCCGCGCCGGCCCAGAAAGCCGAGGACGCCAAGGCCGAGGAAAAGCCCCTGCTCCCGGAGCATGACCCATGGGAAATGGTTTGGGCCGGTCAGCAGGACAGGCTTAATCAAATCAAGCAAATCGCCTCCAAGCTCAGCGACGGTTTCGCCGATGAGGCGGCCCATCTCACGGAAAAGGCCCAGCCCTTCGAAGAAGAGGCCCGCCGCCTGCTGGTGTTGACCAATACTTTCAAGAACTGGCCCAATCCCATGGAGGCCGTGAGCCGCCGCATCACGGTCACGGTCAACCAGGTAAACCAGGTGCTGGAGCCCATCCTGCTGGCCCGCTCCGAGGCCCAGGGCCTGCTGGAGCAGGTCAATTACATGGCCGACAGCCTGCCCGAGGATTTGCACGACGGGCGACTGAGCGCGGAAATGCGGAGCTACATTCAGGATATCGGCCAGGCCCGGCTGCGCCTCACCGCCGTGCTGGCGCAGTATAATTCGGCCCTGGCTCCCTCCCTGGCCCTGATCAAGCGTCTGGAGCAAACCCGGAAGGACATCAGCGCCCAACTGCCCGCGCTCTGGAAAGATTATTATCTGCAAAGCCCGGTGCCCTACTTCAGCCCCGAGGCCTGGGCCAATTTCGGCCAACAGATGATTTATTCCTACCAGGGCATGATGCTGCGCCTGCCCGTGGAGATGCCGGTCACCGTCAATCAGTGGAGCGCGGCGGCCCTGCGCTTCATCATCTGTCTGCTGTTCACCGGCGCGATCAGCCTGCTGTTCTACCGCCGTTGGATCAACCAGAATTCCAATCCCGTCAGCCGCCACATTTTCCGGGTCAGCCTGCCCTGGCTCTGCCTGGGGCTCTCCCTGCTGGGCAGTTCCCTGTCCGCCACGGGCGAATTTTACCGGCTCTTCCTGGCGCTGGGCAATCTTTCCATCATTCTGGGCCAGGTTTTCCTGGCCTGGGACCTGCGCCTGCTGAAATACCCGGACGTGGAACAGCAGCCCGCGCCCTTCCGGCGGCTGATGCCCCTGACCCTCTGTGCCTACGCCCTGCTTTACCTGCCGCTGACCAAGCCGCTGGTCCTGATGATCTGGATGAGTCTGGTCGTGGCCTCCCTGTTCTGGCGGCGGCGTTGGACCAAGGGCGACTACGGCTCCCTGCAACTGGAATCCAGCGTGCTGGACGGCGACTCCATCGTGCTCTGGCTCTGCCTGCTGCTGGCTATCTCCGGCCTGCATATCTACAGCATGGCCCTCTACCTGCTCTTTGTCTCCTGCTCCCTGGCTCTGGAACTCAGCCTGGGCGGCATGGCCCTGATCAGCAATATTAACGAGCATCTGCCCAAGGAAGGCGCGCGCGCCGCCCTGGCCCGCCTGCTGGTGGCCCTGGCCGCGCCCGTGGTGCTGGTGGTGGCCGTGGTGGGCGTGCTGCTCTGGGTGGGCACTCTGCCCGGCGGCATGTACCTGCTGAGCGAATACGTGCTCAAGGGCGTGAACGTGGGGGCCACCCAGTTCAACATCGTCCAGATCCTGCTGATCATCAGCGTGTTCTACCTCACGCGCACGGCCGTGGCCATGGGCTCGCGCTTTCTGGCAAAACTGCCCAAGCAGGGTTTGCAGATTGATTCGACCCTGATTCCGCCCATGCAGACAGCCTTCACCTACGCGGTGTGGGCCATCTTCGGCCTGTTCGTGCTGCGGGCCCTGGGCATGGAGCTGAGCAATCTGGCCATGGTGGCCGGCGGTCTTTCCGTGGGCATCGGCTTCGGCATGCAGACCATTGTGAACAACTTCCTCTCCGGCCTGATCCTGATCTTCAGCCGCACGCTCCAGGCCGGGGACGTGGTGGAAGTGGGAGGCACCACGGGCCGGGTGCGCAAAATCAGCGTGCGCGCCACCATGGTGGAAACATTCGACAATGCCCTCATCTACGTGCCCAACTCCGAATTCGTGGCCAGCCGCCTGATCAACTGGACGCGCAACAGCCGCACGGTACGGCGCGAAATCACGGTGGGCGTGGCCTACGGCTCGGATACGGCTCTGGTCATGAAGCTCTTGCTGTCCATAGCCAACGGGCACGAAAACGTGCTCAAGTACCCCACGCCCACGGTCACCTTCAATGATTTCGGGGCCAGCACCCTGGATTTCGTGCTGCGCTTCTGGGTCAAGGATTATGACGTGGGTGTGTCCACTTCCTCGGACATGCGCCTGGAAATCGAAAAACAGTTCCGCCAGCACCGTATTGAGGTGGCCTTCCCGCAGCTGGACGTGCACATCAAGGACATGCCGCCGCGCTTCAGGGCCCCGCAGGCCCAGGCCCGCGTCCGTGCGGCACGGCCCGCGCGGCGGCCGCGCCGTCGTCCGGCCCCGGCCGCGCCCGCCGGGGAAAATGCCGCCGGAAAAAGCGTGCAAATGGAAACAGAAACCAAGGAAAAGGACGTGCCGCAGACCGCCTGACGCATTTCGACCCTGTCGGCATCGCTGTCCCCCACCCGCAACCGGCAAAGGAGGCTGTAATGATCCGCCGCGCCCAGGAACGTGAAACGTGTGACAAGACCATGTTCGGCGGGCCGGGTATGGCCCATTTCACCAAGCTCCTGAACGAAACGGAATTCGAGGGCAAAGGACGGCTGTACAACCACGTCCTGCTCCGTCCCGGCGACGCCGTGGGCAAGCACCGCCACAACGGCGACTTTGAGGTTTTTTTCATCCTCAAGGGCGAAGGCCTCTATGACGACAACGGGTGCGAAGCCACGGTCAGGGCCGGGGATGTGACCGTCTGCCGCCACGACGAGGAGCACGCCCTGCTTAACAACGGCCCGGACGACCTGGAAATGATCGCCCTGATTCTCTATTCCGAAAAATGACAGCCACGACTGAAAAGGGGGCGGCCCTGAGCCGCCCCCTCCATTTCGCGGCAACGCCTTGCAGCACGGTCAACTTTCAAAATTAAATCGCTCAAGCGCTTCCGGCCTTCTTCTTTTTCCGGTTGACCACCCAGCCGATGACCCCGCCGATCAGGCCGCCGATCAGCGCGGCCAGCACCAGCTTGCCCGCGAAGGAATCCAGGTACGACGCCCAGGGCACGCTGTGGTCGATGTTCAGCTCCTTGAGGATTTCCCGGGCATGGGCTTTGGCCTCGCCCAGTTGCTCGGCCACGTTCTCGGCCGGGTTGAGAATCTGGTACTGGTTGACGATGACCAGCTTCCCCTGAGCCAGCAGATAGCTTGAAATCACGGCCTGCTTGTCCACTTCCCGCTGCCCGCCCGCGCGGCTTACCTGGTCCATGACCGCCATGAAGGAAAGGCTGGTGTCGCTGCTGTCGAAAACGCCCAGCGTGTCAATGTCGCCGATGCTCATGCTGCCGTCGCCGGTCTTGCCCAGCACGCTGTTGATCTTCTTTTTAAGCGTTGTCTTCAACTGCTCCTGCGCCTTGGTGATGCCTTTTTTCACCTCGGCGAAATCCTTTATGCTCAGATTTTTGTCCGCAAGCGGCCGCAACGTGGAAATGATGAAATATTTTTCCAGGCGCTGCCCGTTGGGGTCCACGAATTTTTTGTGGCTTTCCTCGTCCACGTAAAGCGCCAGGATCCGCATGGTCTTGGGCGAAATCCCGGCCAGGAATTCGCGCACACTGAGATAGGGCTCCTTGTCGCCTGGCAGATAGCCTTGCGGCACAGTGTAACTGATGCTCTCGCCCCCGATGTCCAGGCTTGCCGCGTGCGTGGTCACGGCCAGCAACAGGCAGACGGCGCAGGCGAACAGAATTTTCTTCATGACGGTTTTTCCTTTTCCGGTAATAAGGGCACGCGTGAGTCACTCTCCGCCGTTGGGCAGCGGCACTGCTTCGCACATTGAGCCCGCCGCGTTACGGCGCGGCCCGTTCGTCTTCCAACACGCGCCCGACGGGGATGTTCCGGAACATCCGCGCCGAGCGCGTGTCAGCGGGTCTTTAGAGCAGATTAACTTTGAAATTTTACAAATTTCAAAGTTAATCTGCTCTAATACTGGATATACGCCACGTGCGTCTGCAAGTATTCCAGAAGGCCGTGCTTGCCGTCAGCGCCGCCGATGCCGGACTTGCGCCAGCCCGCATGGAAGCCCTGCATGCCTTCGAAGTTTTCGCGGTTGACGTAGGTCTCGCCGAACTTGAGACGGTTGACGGCCTCCATGGCCAGGGAAACATTGCGCGTGTAGATGGATGAAGTCAGACCGTATTCGCAGTCGTTGGCCAGGGCAATGGCCTCGTCGAAATCGCGGAAGGTCAGCATGGGCAGCACCGGCCCGAAGATCTCCTTGCGCACGATTTCCATATCCTGGCGGCAATGGCGCAAGAGCGTGGGCATGTAGAAATAGCCCGTCTTCCTGTCCGCGGGCGCGCCGCCCGTGACCGCCTCCGCGCCGTCGGCCCTGGCCCGGCGGACCATGCCCTCAATTTTCGCCAATTGCTCGGCATTGATCTGGCTGCACATGTCCGGCGCGGGTTCGTCAAAGGGATCGCCCAGGCGCACGGCCTCAAAAGCCCTGACCAGTTTTTCCGCAAAGGCGTCGGCAATGCTCTCGTGCACATAGACCCGCTCGGCGCAATTGCAGACCTGGCCGCTGAAGATCACCCGCGAGGCCGTGACGGCCTTGGCCGCCAAGTCCAGGTCCGCGTCCGCGCAGACGATGGCCGGGGCCTTGCCGCCCAGTTCCAGCGAAACCTTGGTGATATTGGCCGCGCCAGCCGTGATGATGCGCTGCCCGGCCTCCACGCTGCCGGTGAGGGAAACCATGTCGGTCAACGGGCTTTTGGCCAGGGCCTCGCCCAGGCGCGCCCCGCCGCCGGTAACCACGTTGAGGATGCCCCTGGGCAGATCAAGCCCGGCGGCGATCTTGGCGAATTCCATGACCGTGACCGGGGCCACGCTGCTGGGTTTGACCACCACGGCACACCCGGCCAGCAGGGACGGGGCCACCTTGCGAGCCGTGACGAAGAGCGGGAAATTCCAGGGGCAGATGCCCGCCACCACGCCGATGGGCTGGCGGTAAAGCAGAATGTTTTCGCGCGGGCGGTCGCTCTGGATGATCTCGCCTTCGTAGATCCGGGCCCAACCCGCGTAGTAGTCGAAATACTCAGCGGTGAAATCCACTTCCACCTGGGCCAGGGGCAGGGTTTTGGCCTGTTCCTCGGCCAGGATGGCGGCCAGTTCGGTCCGCCGACCGCGAATGCCCTCGGCCAGTTTTTTCAGCGCTGTGGCGCGTGTGGGCGCGGGCAGCGCGGCCCAGGCGTCCTGCGCGGCGCGCGCGGCCTCCAGCGCGGCCTGGGCGTCTTCCGCCCCGCCGTCCGGCACCTGGGCCATGATTTGGCCGCTGGAAGGATTTTCCACATCAATCATGCCCTCGCCGGGCCTGCTGACCAGTTCGCCGTTGATGAATTGTTTATACGTGCGCATGGGCGTTCTCCTTGAAAAGGTTTTCGATATGAAAGAGGACGGCACCCCGTTGGAGCGCCGAAACGGCGGCGGCCGCGCCTTGCTCCCTGAAAATTCTGGCCCGGATGGCCGCGATGTCCGCCTTGTCTATTCTCCGCGTGATATTGACCCAGACGGCATGAAAACCGTAGCCGCCCTCAAGCATTTCCTTCTTGGCCTGTTCCTTTGTCCAGCCCTGAAAAACCACCCGGTACATGGCCATGATCAGGCCCGTCCTGTCCGCACCGTGCCGACAGTGCACCAGGATGGGCTTGGGCGCGTCGTGGATGATGCGCAATGCGCTGATGATATCCTCATCATGGGTGTTCCAGGAGTGCATGGGCACATTTCTGAGCAGCAGGTCCCCGCTTTTGTCCAAGGCGTCATCCCTGTTGGGGGAGCGCAGGGACAGGACGGTTTTGATGCCCAGGTTTTCCGCGCTGCGCAGGCCCTCTCCCTCGGGCTGGCCGGAGCGATAGACTTCGGAATCCACCCGGTAAAGATTGGGGAGCCCTTCCGCCCGCACGGGCTCGGCCCATCGGCTGTCCCTCTGAACGGCCTCGGCACGGGGATCAGGCGTGTTTACGGCGTGCAGCGCGTATCCAACGATCGCCGCCAACAGCAGCGACAATAAAACCGCTTTTGCCAAAACTCGCATCTATCTCTCCCGCCGGGCTCGCGCCCGGCCCGCATTTCGATTCCGAGGCAGATACGCTTTGAAATTAGGCTCAGTCCTCATTAAAACGCCGCCCGCGAAAAGCTGAATTTTTTCGGGCAGCAAGGCGCAAAGAAAAAATTGGGCGAAGCCGTATTGAACATACCGTGAGGCCAATTTCTTTTTTGCAACGCCGCTGTACGGAAAAAGACGGCTTTGCAGCAGGCGCTTTAATGAGGGCTGAACCTAGGTCCGGGTTCAAAGCATACGCGACCCTCAAGCTGCGGCGGGAGCGTGGTCCCACCTTATTTGCAAACATACCTCCATAGCGGCAAAGCCGTAAAGAGCGCGACCCCCCTCAAACGACACCCCAATCCCCGGTTCCGTAGTTCCGTGATTCCGTGGTTCGCCGCTTGTCAGACGGGCAGAAGACGGAACACGAAACCGGAGAATTATCACAGTCCGGTCCTGCGGCAACTTCGAACGTGTCAATTCTTAACGTTACTCCGCTCTATGGCCGGGTATTTTCCTTCCTGTAGCTGATGTGGTTCTTGCGACTGCAATAATAGCCGACGCCCAGGACGATAAACCAGAGAGGCGTGGCCAGCAGCGCCATTCTGGTGTCGTGCTCAAGCGCCATCAGGACAAGGATGCCGATAAAGAACGCCAGGACAGCCCCGCAGGAAAACAGGCCGCCGGGCAGCTTGAACCTGGATGCCGCATGGCGCTCGGGATGCTTCTTGCGATACACATAATAGGCCGCCATGATCATTGACCAGATGAAAACAAAGCACACTGACGAAACCGACGTCATAATCGTGAATGCGGACATGATGGTGGGCATGATGATCAGCATGGACGCGCCGAGCAACAGGCAGATACAGGAAAACAGCAGTCCGTCGGCGGGCACCCGGCGGGATGAAAGCCTGCCGAATCTTCGTGGAGCCACCCCTACAAGCCCCAGGCCGTAAAGCATGCGGCTTGTGGAATAGATGCCGCTGTTTGCCGAGGACGCCGCGGACGTCAGCACCACAAAGTTGATGATGCTGGCCGCGGCCGGAATGCCCACGGCCACAAAGGTGTTCACAAAGGGGCTGCTCTGGCTGTCGATGTCCGACCAGGGCGTGATGCACATGATGGCAAGCAGCGCAAAGACATAGAAAAAGACGATACGGTAGGGAATGGTGTTGATGGCTCTGGGCAGGCTGGTTTCAGGGTCCTTGGCTTCCGCGGCGGTGGTACCGATAAGCTCAATGCCGACAAAGGCGAACAAAGCGATCTGGAAACCGGCGAAAAATCCGAAAACGCCCTTGGGGAACCACCCCCCATACGCCCACAGGTTCGCCACGGATGCCGTATGCCCGGAAACGGAAGAGGTAAAGCCCGTGAGCACCATGTACACGCCCACAGCGATAATAGCCAGGATGGCCATTACCTTGATGGAAGCGAACCAGAACTCCATTTCACCAAACAGGTTCACGGAAACGAGGTTCAGGCCCATGATCAGGAGCACCACCAGAATCGACGGAACCCAGACGGAGATGGCCGGAAACCAGAAATGGAAGTATGAGGCGATGGCGATGACGTCCGCCGTGCCTGTCACCACCCAGCAGAACCAGTACGTCCATCCGACGAAAAAACCCGCCCACGGGCCGATGATGTCCTCGGCCATGTCCATGAAGGATTTGTAGCGCAGGTTGGAAAGCAGCAGTTCGCCCATGGCGCGCATGGCCAGGTAGATAAACGCGCCGATGATCATGTAGACAAAAACGATGGACGGCCCGGCGAGATTGATGGTTTTGCCCGAGCCCATGAAAAGGCCGGTGCCGATGGCGCCGCCGATGGCAATAAGCTGGATATGCCTCTGGCTCAAACCGCGCTTGAGCGCGTGCGGTGGATCCTGCCCGTCGGGGTTGACATGATGCTCGCTCATTCTGTTTTTCCTCAATGGCGGCAATCGGTTGTCACCCTCCCGTCCTGAGCATGCCAAACTGCCGGACATAGGTCGAGAAAAAAGAATCCGGCGGAAGCACGCTTTCCGTCAACACCGTGACGGGAAACGTCCCTCCGCCGGAATGCGATTGTGGCTCCGGGCTCTGGACTAGTGTCTGATTGCAAAGATTTCGAGCACGTTATGCTCTCAATTTTCGCTGAGTCACAGCGGCTACGCCTCGTCCCCCATGCGAAAATCCACGCGGATCTTGTACAGCTTGGTGGCCGGCAGATTGAGGATGCTCACGCCGGTGCGCGCGCTGATGCCGTCCAGAATGGCCTGGCTCTCCTCGCGCGAAGGGCTGATCAGGGTGAACCAGACATTGTAGCTGTGCTCGCGCAGATAATTATGGGTCACGCCGGGCTGGGCGTTGACCTCGGCAATAAAGGCGTCCAGCTTGTCCTCGGGCACCTTGGACGCGCAGAGCGTGGACACGAAGCCCAGTTTGGCGGACTGGAAATTGGCCCCCAGCCGGCGGATGATCTTAGTGCACCGCAGGGCGTTGACGGCCTCCAGAGCTTCCTCTTCGCCGACGCCGACTTGCTGCCCGATGACGGCATAAGGACGCGGCGCAAGCGGAAAGTCCGTTTGGATGATGTCGAGAATCTTTTTTTGGGTTTCCGTTAATTCCATGAGCTTATTCCCCTCGGGAGCGCTTTGTTTTTTTCCAAACAATGACGACGCCGACAACCAGCATGAAGCCATAGGCCAAGGTGCCCCACCACCTTCTCAGAAAGGAACTGAAACTGCGGAACTTATCCCTCACGGCAACGCCGAAGTCCTCCGATCCCTTGCCGCCTCGGCGGATGTGCAGCGCCTCAAGGCGATTTTTTGAACTGTTCCAGATGGTCGCCAGTTGCGCCTGAATGTCTTTCAAGGGGTTGAGGGCATGGAACTGATGTACGTTAAGAATTTTTCCCTGAGCCAGCATGACTGTGACGAAATCAACCATGCGCAACGGCGTCTTTACGTCGTCGAAAATCTCGAGCTTTTCCTCGGCAAAGAGATAAGTCAGGCTGACGTCATCGCTTTCCGCGATGCCCAGCATGATGTGACCTGTTTTCTCGGCTTCGTCGGGCGCGGGCACATGACCCAGGCGCGCCACTTTGTCATCGTAGTCTTCTCCCAAGCTTCCCAACTGGTTCTGAAAGCTGACGCCAATCTTATAAAAATTTCCGGCATGCAGAAGAATTTCTCGATGCTCGGCACTTTTCCAAGTAAAGAGTTTTTGCTCCATACGCAACGTGGTGATGCAAACGGCATCGCGGAGATCCACCTTGCCTGTCCCGCTCAACGCGCTTTCTTCCGCCGTACTCCGGGGAACATAGACGGCCAGGAGCCGTTCAGTCGGCAGCTTCTCGAAGGGCAGCCTGCTTCCCGGCGACCCGCTTTCCAGTCCGAGCCAGAACCTGTCCACGCCCAAGATATACCCATGCGGAATACTGTGCCGGATGGTCTGGTTGCCCACCACGAGCGGGGGACCATCATCCTCGGCGCACGCGCACAGAAGCAGCGCCAGCGCGCACACGGCAAGCCGAAGCGCCCCGTGCGGCACTGACATGTATTCTTGCGCCATGCGCCTTGAGCCTCCCGCCATATTTTTTCCCGGAATGTACCGCGCCAAAGAGCTCCGTCTTGCTCAAGCCTTGCGCGGCACGTAGGTGCACAGGGGCTCAGGCCCCATATGGTCGCCGCTCATGCTCTGGGCGCGGGCCCGGCAGCCGCCGCAAACCTTGTGAAACTCGCAGACGCCGCATTTGCCCGTGTAACAGGACTGGTCGCGGAACTGACGAAAGTATTCGCTCTTGCGCCAGATCTCCGGGAAGGGCGTTTCGCGCACATTGCCGCAGTTGAGCTCCAGATACCCGCAGGGCTGCACCTGGCCGGTATGGCTGATGAAGCAGAAACCCGTGCCGCCCAGACAGCCCCTGGTCATGGCGTCCATGCCGAAGGTTTCAGGCGTGACGCTCAGGCCTTCCTCACGCGCGCGCTGGCGCATGATCCGGTAATAGTGCGGCGCGCAGGTGGCCTTGAGGTGCATGTTTGTGCCCTTGCGGAAATCATACAACCAGTGCAGCACGTCCTCGTATTCCTGCGCGGTGATGACCTGATCCGCCAAACCCGAGGCCCGGCCCATGGGCACCAGCAGAAAGATATGCCAAGCCGCCGCGCCGATGCGCTCGCAGAGCTCGAAGATCTTCTTGAAGCTGCTCAGGTTGTTGCGGGTCACCGTGGTGTTGATCTGAAAGGGCACGCCCACGTCCTTGAGATAGCCGATGCCGCGCATGCTGTCCTCAAACGCGCCGGGTACGCCGCGAAAGGCGTCGTGACTGGCCGCGTCGGCCCCGTCGATGGAAATGGAGCAGCGCTCCACGCCCGCCTCTTTGATCCGGCGGGCGCTTTCCGGGGTGATCAGGGTGCCGTTGGGCGAAAAGGCGCAGGTCAGGCCTTTGGCGTGGGTATAGGCCACCAGTTCATAGACGTCCGGCCGCATCATGGGATCGCCGCCGGTGAAGATGATGATGGGATTGCCCACCTGGGGAAACGTGTCGATGAGCGCCTTGGCCTCGTCCGTGGACAGCTCGCCGGGATACGGCTCTGGGTGAGCCTCGGCCCGGCAGTGCTTGCAGGCCAGGTTGCAGGAGCGGGTCACTTCCCAGGCGACCAGACGGCAGACCGGACTGCCGTCTTCCAGAACGCGGGCGGGCATGCCCGGCGCATTGCCAGGCTCACTCCCCGGATGGCCGCCGGGATGGCCTTCAGGCATGGCTCCCGGATGCCCGCCGTGTTGCTCGTGTCCGTGCATCAGCGCGCCAGCCTTTGCCTCAGGATTTCCTCGGCGAAATAGGTGATGATCATGTCCGCGCCCGCCCGCTTGAGGCCCAGCAGGCTTTCCAGCATGACCGCGCGCTCGTCGATCCAGCCGTTGAGCCCGGCCGCGCGGATCATGGCGTATTCGCCGCTGACCTGATAGGCGCAGAGCGGCACTTCCACATGCTCGCGCACCAGGCGGATGATGTCCCCGTACGGACCGGCGGGCTTGACGATGAGCGCGTCCGCGCCTTCGGCCAGATCCGCGTGAGCTTCAATGAGCGCCTCGCGGGCATTGCCGGGGTCCATCTGATAGGACTTGCGGTCCCCGGCGGCCGGGGCGGATTCCGCCGCGTCGCGGAAAGGACCGTAATAGGCAGAGGCGTACTTCACGGCATAGGACATGATGGGCAATTCCTTGAGGCCGCCCTCGTCCAGGGCCGCGCGGATAGCCGCCACGCGCCCGTCCATCATGTCCGAGGGGGCCACCATGTCCGCCCCGGCGGCCGCGTGGCTGACGGCCGTCTTGGCCAGCAGGGGCAACGTGGGATCATTGAGCACCGCGCCGTCGGGCATCAGCACGCCGCAGTGGCCGTGGCTCATGTATTCGCAGAGGCAGACGTCGGTGATGACGATGAGTTTGGGCCAGCGCTCCTTGAGGCGGCGCACGGCCTGCTGCACGATGCCGTCCTCGGCGTAGGCCGAGCTGGCCTTTTCATCCTTTTCGGCCGGAATGCCGAAGAGCAGCACGGACATCAGACCCGCGTCCACGGCCTTTTCCACCTGCTTTTCCAGTTCCGCCGGCGAAAGCTGGTACTGGCCGGGCATGGAAGCCACTTCTTTGCGGAAAGATGCGTCTTCGGTTTCCACCACAAAGTAGGGCATGATCAGGTCTTCCACCAGCAAAGGCGGAGTTTCACGCACCAAGGTGCGGAGTTCCGGGGTCCAGCGCAGCCGACGGCCGCGATGAAATGCAGTAGTCATGATTTTTTCCTTATATATGCCGGGCGACCATCCACCCACCAAGCCGGGCCGCGCGGTTTAACGCCGCCAGCGGACAAAAGGCCGTCTTACAGGCCGATCTCTTCATCGGTGAGATAACACGCCGGATCCTGCGCCCATTCGTCGCCGTAAAAAGCCTCGGCCCGAGCCCGGAAGTTGCCGCCGCAGATGTTCAGATATTTACATTTCGCGCAACGCCCGCCCACATAGACCTTTTTGTTCTTGAGCTTGTGCAGCAGTTCGATGTCCGGGTCGTCCCAGATCTGGGAGAAGGGGCGCTCCAGCACATTGCCGAAGACGTGCTCGCGCCAGAACTGGTCGGCGTGCACCTTGCCGTCCCAAGAGATACAGCCGATGCCCCGGCCTGAATTGTTGCCCTCGTTATACTGCAACAATTCAAAGACTTCCTCGGCCCGCTTGGGGTCTTCACGTTTCAGGCGCATCCAGACGTAGGGGCCGTCGGCATGGTTGTCCACGGTGAGAATTTCCTTGGGATGGCCCGCGTCGAACAGGGCGCGGGTTTCATCCATGATCAGGTCCAGCACGGCGCGGGTTTCGGCGTGATCCAGGTCTTCCTTGATCAGTTCCGATCCCCGGCCCGAATAGACCAGATGGTAAAAGCAGGCACGCGGCACTTCCAGATCCTTGAGCAGACGGAAGATGCCGGGAATTTCCGCCACATTGCGTTTGTTGATGGTGAAGCGCAGGCCTACCTTGAGGCCTTCGGCCTGGCAGTTGGCAATGCCCTGCAGGGCTTTTTTGAACGCGCCGGGCACACAGCGGAAATGGTCGTGCACATCTTCCATGCCGTCCAGGGAAATGCCCACGTAGGAAAGGCCTACTTCTTTGAGTTCGCGCGCCTTCTGGGGCGTGATCAGGGTGCCGTTGGTGGAGACCACCGCGCGCATGCCCTTGCCGGTCGCATGGCTGGCCAGCTCCACCAGATCCTTGCGCACCAGGGGTTCGCCGCCGGAAAAAAGCATCACCGGCGCGCCGAAGGCCGCCAGGTCGTCGATCATGGCCTTGGCCTGTTCGGTATTGATATCATCCGTGCCGTCCACTTCCACGGCATGGGCATAGCAGTGCACGCACTTGAGGTTGCAGCGCTGGGTCATGTTCCAGACAATGACCGGTTTCTTGTCCTTGGAGAATTGCAGCAGATGCGAGGGGAGTTTGCCGGATTCACGGCCGTAGCGCAGTGCGTCCGAAGGTTCCACCTGTCCGCAGTACAGTTTTGAAATGCCTATCATGGAACATGTCCTTATTTTTCAATCAGAGTTTTCAGTACGGCAAAGGCCTCGTCAATGCCCTCGGGCTTGGTGCCGCCCGCCTGGGCCAGATCCGGGCGGCCGCCGCCCGCGCCGCCGCAGGGCGCGGCCACTTCCTTGATCAGGGCCGGAGCCGTGAAGCGGACGTGCAAATCTTTGGAGACATAGAGCAGCAGGCCCACCTTGCCCTCTTCCACCGTGGCCAGGCAGGCCACCCCGGTGCTGGAAAGGCGCGATCGCACGTCGTCCATGATCTCGCGCAGGGCCTTGACCGGCACGTTTTCCAGACGCGCGGCCAACAGGCGCACGCCGTTGATCTCCTCGGCCCGGCGCAGCAGGTCCGCGCCCGTCACAGGCGCGGCGGCGGCCTTTTCCGAGGCCTTGCGCATTTTCTTGACTTCCGTCTGCAAGGTCTGTACGCGCTCGGCCAGCTGACCGGGTTTGGATTTGAGCAGACCGGCCAGGGCCGCAGTTTCGGCGCGCTGTTCCACAGCCAGGCCGTAAGCGTTCCAGCCGGTGACAGCCTCAATGCGGCGGGTTCCGGCGGCCACGCCGGTTTCAGCCACGATCAGGAAGGAGCCGGCCTGGCCGGTGCGGCTGAGATGGGTGCCGCCGCAGAGTTCCACGGATTCGGGCTCCCGGCCTTCGCATCCCACAGTAAGTACACGCACGGTTTCGCCGTATTTCTCGCCGAACAGGGCCATAGCCCCTCCGGCCAGGGCTTCCTCGCGCGACATTTCGCGCGCGGCCACCGGCAGATCGGCCATAATGGCGCGGTTGACGTCGCGTTCCACGGTGGCCAGCTCCTCCGGGGTCAGGGCCGCAATATGCGAAAAGTCGAAACGCAGGCGCCGGCTGTCCACCAGGGAACCGGCCTGCTTGACGTGCGTGCCCAGCGTCCGGCGCAGGGCCGCGTGCAGCAGATGGGTGCAGGTATGGTTGCGGGCAGTGGACTGACGGCTGTCCGCGTCCACGCTGAGAGTCGCTTCCTGCCCCAGATGCACTTCGCCGCGCAACACTTCGATTTCATGGACAATGAGATCCGGCGCGGGCTTGCGGGCGGTCAGCACTCCGGCCTCGCCCGACACGACGGCAAGCAGCCCGGCGTCGCCCGCCTGGCCGCCGGATTCGCCGTAAAACGGCGTTTTTTCCGTGACGGCAAAGCCTGTTTCGCCTTCGCCCAGGTGGTCCACGGGCACGCCCCCGGCGTCCAGCAGAGCCGTGACCGGACTTGCGGCCGTAAGGCTTTCATAGCCCACAAAGACGCTGCGCAGACCGTCGTCGGCCAGCTTTTTGAAGGCCGCGTCGCCCTCGCCCGCGCCCTGGCCCAGCAGGCCGCCCTTTTTCTGGTGCTCGCGGGCGCGTTCGCGCTGTTCGCGCATGTGGGCCTCAAAGCCCGACCCGTCCGCCGTAAAGCCGCGCTTGCCCGCCACGTCCGTGACGATGTCCAGGGGGAAACCGTAAGTATCGTAGAGCTTGAAGCAGAATGCGCCCGGGATGACAGTCTGCCCGGCGGCTTCCAGGCGTTGCAGCTCTTCTTCCAGCAGGTGCAGGCCCTTTTCCAGGGTCAGGGAGAAGCGCTGTTCCTCCTCGAAGACCGCGCGGTCGATGAAGTCCGCGCTCTCCAGAAGATCGGGATAGGCCTCGCCCATGACTTCCGTGACCTTGCGGGCCACCTTGTGCATGAAGGGTTCATGCACGCCCATGAGCGTGGCGAAGCGCAGGGCCCGGCGGATCAGGCGGCGCAGCACGTACCCCCGGTTTTCATTGGAGGGCAGCACGCCCTCGGCGATGAGAAAGGCGGCGGAACGGCTGTGGTCGGCAATGACGCGCAGGGCCGTGTCCACGTCGTTGGTGTCCGGCGCGCTGAAGCTGTAGGTCACGCCCGCCAGCCCGGCCGCGTACTGGATGATTTCCTGAAAGAGGTCGCAGTCGAAATTGGAGCGCTTGCCCTGGCAGACCGCGGCGATGCGCTCCAGGCCCATGCCGGTGTCGATGTTGGGCGCGGCCAGCAGGGCGCGGCTGCCGTCGGCGGCCTGATCGAACTGGGTGAAGACCAGGTTCCAGATTTCCAGAAAGCGATCGCAATCGCACTTGCCGATGCCGCAGTCCGGCCCGCAGGACATGTCCTCGCCCTGATCAATATAGATTTCGGAACAGGGGCCGCAGGGGCCGGTGTCGCCCATGGTCCAGAAGTTGTCCTTCTCACCCATGCGGATGATGCGCGCGTCGGTAAGCCCGGCCACGTCCTTCCAGATCTCGGCGGCCTCGTCGTCCTCGCGGAAGACCGTGACCCAGAGTTTTTCCTTGGGCAGTTGCAGTTCTTCGGTCACGAACTGCCAGGCCCAGGCAATGGCCTCGCGCTTGAAGTAGTCGCCGAAGGAAAAATTGCCCAGCATCTCGAAAAAGGTGTGGTGGCGCGCGGTGCGGCCCACGTTTTCCAGGTCGTTGTGCTTGCCGGACACGCGCAGGCATTTCTGACAGGAAGCCGCGCGGGTGTAGGCGCGCTTTTCCTCGCCCAGAAAGAGCTTTTTAAACTGGACCATGCCCGCGTTGGTGAACAGAAGGCTGGGGTCATTGGGTGGGATCAGCGGCCCGGAAGGCACGATTTCGTGCCGGTGGCGCAGAAAAAAATCCAGATAACGGCGGCGGATTTCTTGGGCAGTCAGCATACGGGCTCCGTGGCGGCTGCGCCCGGCCGAAACTGCAACGGCCGGGGAAAGGATTACGGCCGGGGGATGCCCCCGGGTCCAGGCTGATGACAAAGTCCGCTTCGCGGCCCTTGCGCCGCCAGCGGCGGCGGAGCCGCCGGGCGGAAAGACACGAAAATCGCTCGCGTTGACGTTGTCAGCGCTCTTTGGCCGGGGGATGCCCCCGGCCTCAAACTACTCGTATTCCGGCGTGGCCGGGGAATCCAACGGGGCGGCGCCTTCGTCCAGATCCTCGGCGTTGGGCGTGAACTCCTTGGGATGCATGCCCAGGAATTCGATGACCTTGGCCTCAATCTGATTGCGCAGATCCAGGTTTTCATCCAGCAGGGCGCGCACCTTTTCCCGGCCCTGGCCCAGCTTTTCGGAACCGAAAGCGAACCATGAGCCGCTCTGCTCGACGATCTTGGCCTCAATGCCCAGATCCAGCAGCTCGCCGGAGCGTGAAATGCCCTGGCCGTACAGGATGTCAAAGGTGGCGATGCGGAAAGGCGGGGCCACCTTGTTCTTGACCACCTTGACCTTGGTGCGCGAGCCGAAGGCTTCGTCCTTGTCCTTGAGGGTCTGGATGCGGCGGATGTCCATGCGCACCGAGGAGTAGAACTTGAGCGCGTTGCCGCCGGTGGTGGTTTCAGGGCTGCCGTAGCCCTGCACGCCGATCTTCATGCGGATCTGGTTGATGAAGATCACCGAGGTGCGCGATTTGTGGATGGTGCCGGTGAGACGGCGCATGGCGTGGGACATGAGCCGGGCATGGCCGCCCACCTGGGTTTCGCCCATGTCGCCTTCCAGCTCGGCCTGGGGAATCAGGGCCGCCACCGAGTCGATGACCACCATATCCACCGCGCCGGAGCGCACCAGCATGTCCGCGATGTCCAGGGCCTGTTCGCCGTAATCCGGCTGGGAGATGAGCAGTTCGTCGGTGTTCACGCCCAGGCGCCGGGCATAGGCCACATCCAGGGCGTGCTCGGCGTCCACAAAGGCGCAGGTGCCCCCCAGCTTCTGACATTCGGCGATGATGTGCAGGGTGAGCGTGGTTTTGCCCGAGGATTCGGGCCCGAAAATTTCCGTGACGCGCCCGCGCGGAATGCCGCCCACGCCCAAGGCCAGATCCAGGCCGATGGAACCCGTGGGAATCACGGGAATGTCCACCTGCACGTCGTCGGATAATTTCATCACCGCGCCCTTGCCGTATTTGCGCTCAATGGTGGACAGCGCTGTGCTCAGGGCTTCGGCGCGGGCGTCTTCAGGGCTCAAGGCCGGTTTTTTGGCCATACTGCTGTTGCTCCAGGTAAAAGATATCTCAAGCATCGGCATGGCCGACGCAACCAAGACTCATAAAAAGGCTCTCGCTCTCCGCCCGGAAGGCGCCCCACAGAGGCATCATGTGCCGCACGCGGCATGACTTGCGAAGACGAAAAACGGCGCAAATGCCGCCACGCGGCCTTTGCCGTCAGTCCGGATATTCAAGCGCACCATAATAACAAAGCACCCGGCGCAAGGCAAATCCCCTCCCGCCCTGTGGCTTGCCGCATTCTAACTTAACAGAGATAATTATCAATAGCTGGAATGCCGGACTTTTCCGAGCGAAAGCCTTGCCTTTGGGCGCGTCCTTCGCGTACAAAGCCGGGCATGACTGCAACGCCGGACGTTATCGTACTTTTTTCCGGCGGCCTGGACAGCATCCTGGCCGCCAAACTGCTGGAGGACCAGGGCCTGAAGGTGCGCTGCCTGCACTGTGTCTCGCCCTTTTTCGGGGATGAAGCCGCGTTGCCGCGCTGGCGGCGGCTGCATAATCTGGACATCGCCAGCCTGGACGTCAGCGAGGATTTCGCGGCCCTGCTGCGCCGCCGCCCCGTTCACGGTTTCGGCAAGGTCATGAACCCCTGCGTGGACTGCAAGATCCTGCTGCTGCGCCACGCCCGCCTGTACATGGAGGCCGTGGGGGCGCGCTTGCTGGCCTCGGGCGAGGTGCTGGGCCAGCGCCCCATGTCCCAACGCCGCGACACCCTGCATGTGATCCCGCGCGACGCGGACGTGACCGGCCTGCTGCTGCGCCCGCTCTGCGCCCGGCTGCTGGCCCCCATCCCTGCCGAGGAAAGCGGCCTGGTGGACCGCACGCGCCTGCTGTCCATTTCCGGGCGCGGGCGCGGGGAACAACTGGCCCTGGCCGAGCGCTTCGGCCTTCAAGAAATTCCCACGCCCGGCGGCGGCTGCCGCCTGACCGAGCGGGAAAACGCCCGGCGCTACTGGCCCGTGCTCACACGCCGCGCCGACGCCGCGCCGTCCCTGGCGCGGGATTTCGCCCTGGCGAATCTGGGGCGGCAATTCTGGCGGCAGGACGACGGGCGCGACTACTGGCTCAGCGTGGGCCGCAACAACACGGACAACAAACGTCTGGCAGCGGCCGCCGGACCGGACGACGCCCTGCTCAGCCTGACGGGCCTGCCCGGCCCTCTGGGGCTGGCACGCCACGGCGCGACTTGGCCGCGTCCCTTGCTGGAGGAGGCCGCCGCCCTGACCGCCTCATATGCCCCCAAGGCCGTGGCCGTCGGCGGACTCACCGCCCTGCGCGCTTCCTGGAAGAACGGCGGCATGGAACTGACCGTCCCGCCGCAACGCGCGGGCACGCCCTGGTCCGAGCCTTCATGGGAAGAGGTGCGGGCCGAAATCCGGGAAGAAGCGCGCCTCAGGCGGGAAATGCCGCCCCGTGCCGCCCCCGGGGCCTGAACCGCGCCGGTGGAGCGCGCGGGCACGACCTTCCCTCTCTGAAGACGACGGCTCTTTACAAAAGAGCCTTTTGCAGCTATACATTCCTATTGCAACCTAAGAGAAGTTTATATGCCGAACCGATATCGCGCATGCGATACAACCCGGCCGGAGGATATATGGATCACAAGGACCTTGAATTTTTCCGCAAACTCCTGTCCGACATGCTGGAGGAAGCCCAACAGAAGGGCGACAGCACCATCGAGGAGTTGACCGACAGCAATGAAGTCTTCGCCGACCCGGCGGACCGGGCCACGGCCGAATCCGACCGCGCCTTTACCCTGCGCATCCGCGACCGCGAACGTCGTCTGATCCGCAAGATTCAGGCCGCCCGGCAGCGCATCGACGACGGCACCTACGGCATCTGCGAGGAATGCGGCGATGAAATCAGCATTCCCCGTCTCAAAGCCCGGCCGGTGACGCGTCTGTGCATCAACTGCAAGGCGAAGCAGGAAGAAGACGAACATCTTCGCGGGGATTAAGGCGGCCGCGTAAAACGCGCCTTTTGCCATCTGGACAGCGTCAGCGGACCGGCGTGGCCCGGGTCTGTACTGTTTTGTACTATCCCCGAGCCACGCCGGTCCGCTTTCTTGCCGGATAACAAAATCTATCGTTTTGCACGGCCGCCCAGTCCCGGAGAGGTCGCTTCCGTAACCTTGTAATTTTCATCCCGCAATTCTCATCCCGCTGTTCAGGCGGGATTTTTCATGGTCAATACCGCGGCGGGAACGGGACGCGCCGCTGTTGCCGCCCG
>OMGI01000413.1_pt1 | contig 34210 bp, 26 predicted proteins | sample 1645801 | NCBI WGS metagenome assembly OMGI01 (sample SAMN05578584, study PRJEB25193) | human gut metagenome | biome: Human Microbiome; feature: human-associated habitat; material: feces | host: Homo sapiens | place: USA:Birmingham
TGTCCCCGTTGGCGACAACGGAGCCATACGGGGATCGACAGCAGCGATAACCGCGTTTTTCGCCGGAATGCCGGCTTTGAAATTTGTAAAAATTTCAAAGCTAATCTGCTCTAGAGGCCCCGGACCCGCCGGCGTCGTATTCATTCCTTGGCGATCGTCTTTGACGCGTCTGCGGTTGCATGCGGGCGTGGGGCTTCGGCGGCCCAGGGAGTTTTTCCCCAGGGCTTGAAGACCGACAGCGCCAGCACACCGGCGAAGAGCAGGGCGGTACCCAGATTCTGGACCAGGTGCCAGATGTTCGTCCCGATGCTTTCAGGCGCCAGGGGGAACTCCATGGGCAGGGCGCGCGCGGCGGTGACGGCCGACTCCAGCGAGGGCACAAACCAGAGCAGGCCGAAAAGGATGAAGCCCACATTGGCGCACCATTTGGCCACGATCCAGTTGTATTTGAAAAAACCCCAGGGCGTGCAGCGGGCGTAAAGAAAACCGGTTATGAAGCAGCCTCCGGCCCCCGGTCCGACAATAAGAAAATCAATATAAAAAAGGATGCTGCTGTATACAAGCAGTTCATGCGCCGTTTGCGGGTGGAAGAGGCAGACGATCAGCACCATGCTTGTGGCTCCGCCTCCCCAGAGAGAGGCGAACAGCAAGTGGGCCAGGCGCAGATATTTTCTCTGCCCGGCACTTAACTGACGAGGCAGCATGGTGCCCTCCTTCCTTTTTTGCCGGAGACCATGCGCGGCATCCGGATGAAGGCGCGCGCAGCTTCGCCCCGCCGGAACCGTGAACGCGCCGGGGCCCTTACGCGGCGGAACAATCCCGCGCAACAGTTTCCGCAGGCTCAGTTTTTTTCTGCTGTTCTTCCAGACGCGCCACGCGCGCGTTCAGGTCGCTGTTTTCTTTCCAGAGATGGCGGTTTTCCGTATTCAGTTCCCGCCGTTCCTCTTCCAGCTTTTCCAGCTTTTCTTCCAGCTTCAGGCAGCGCGCGCAGTACGGCGCGGCCTTTTTCGCTTCCGACGGCGGCCCGGATTCGTGCGGGCAGGGCGCGGCGTCGGCGCGCAGGGGGCCGCGTCCGGAGAGCAGCCATTCGACTGAAAATCCGGTCTGCTGGCAGATTTTCAGAGCCACGTCCGTATTGGGCAGATTTTCATCCCGCTCGTAGCCGCCCAGCGAGCCCTTGCTGACGCCGATCAAGGCCGCGAAAGCCCCCTGCGAGGTTTTGCCGCGCGCCAGGCGGATTCGTGCTCCCAGCGTGTCCATAGAATAAATTTCCGTCGCCCGAAAATTTATCCTATCTAGTCGAAATTCTGGATTAAGTACAGATTTTCTGAATAATAAATAGGGTAAATTCTACTTTCTGATCAATATTTCAGTTGAACTGACTGATTTTTTGTTCTAATCAGAGATTGCGGGCGGTAAGAGGTTCCTGTTTCGCAAGCTGACTTTACCCGCCCCTCAACCGGAAAGCAATGTCCGGTCTGCGATGCGTCACGGGCGGGAAATCCGTGACGCATCGTTCAGGCATAGCCAAAGCCTCCCGGCGTCGCCCGGACAATGCGGAGCAGACAGATGCGCGGCACATTCCCCCTGGCATTTTCCGTCACTTCCGGCAAGGGCGGCGTCGGCAAGACCAATCTTTCGGTCAACCTGGCGCTCTGCCTGGCCCAGCTCAACAAGCGCGTGGCGCTGATCGACGCGGACCTGGGCCTTGCCAATGTGGACGTGTTGCTGGGCCTGACCCCGCAGAAAAACCTTTTCCACCTCTTTCACGAGGGCGCGTCACTGCGGGAGATCCTCTTTCCCACGCCCTACGGCTTTTCCATTCTGCCCGCCTCCTCGGGCGTGAGCGAAATGCTCACCCTGTCCACCGGCCAGAAGCTGGAACTGCTGGAAGCCGTGGGCGAGCTGGAGGACGGGCTGGATTATCTTATTGTGGATACCGGCGCGGGCATCAGCGACAATGTGCTCTATTTCAACCTGGCCGCCCAGGAACGACTGGTGGTGCTCACCCCCGAACCCACGTCGCTGACCGACGCCTACGCCCTGATCAAGATGCTCAAGCTGACCCACGGGGTGGAGCATTTCAAGGTCTGCGTCAACATGGCCCCGGCTCTCGGGACCGTCAGGGCTGTTCTGGCGCGCTTGTATCAGGCCTGCGACAGTCTTCCCGGCGGCGTTTCCCTGGATCTGGCGGGAGTGATTCCACAGGATGATGCTGTGCGGGAGGCCGCCGCGCGACAACTGCCTTTTTATGTCAGGGACCCCCGAAGTCCGGCGTCCAGAGCCGTGTTGCGTTTGGCGGAAAATATTCTGGCCTGGGACGTCCCGGAAAATCCGGACGGCAATATTAAGTTTTTCTGGAAGCCGTTGCTGTGTGGCGCGGGACGGCGAGGAGAGGAAAACCCGGCTCCTCGAATGCGCAAAGAAAACACAGGGGCACCGCCCTTGGGCACGGCTGACGTCCGGCGGATGTGGCCGAACGCCCGGAAAGCCTTTGAGAGCGGCTTTACGGCCTGGGAAGATTTTTCTCCGGCCGAGCGGGAGGTGGTGGCGCGGCATTACGCGCCCCGCATCCGTCCGTTGGCGTTGCGGCTCAAGGCCAGGCTACCATTTCATGTGGAACTGGATGAACTGTTGGGCGCTGGGGCGCTGGGGCTTGTGGAGGCTTTGTGCAACTTCCGTCCAGAACGGGGCGTGTGTTTTGAGCGATATGCGGAAAACCGCATCCGCGGGGCCATGCTGGACGAATTGCGCCGCCAGGACTGGCTCCCGCGTTCGCTACGGCGAGCCATGCGCAGGCTGGACGAGGCCAGACGCATGGTGGAGCGCGGGCGGGGCCGCCAGGCCACGGAAGAAGAGTTGCTGAGCATGACCGGGCTAGAGCCGCGCACGTTGCGCTACGCCATGGAGGCGCTTGAGGCCAGGCAGTTTTTTTCGCTGGATGCAATTCAGGACAGCTTGGCCGCCGACGGACCAGGAGGCGCGGATGAGCCCTGTCATACCGCTGTCATGCGGGAGCTCGCGGAACACATGGAACGCTTGCTTGCGCGCCTGACGCCCAGGGAAAAAATGGTGCTCTCGCTCTATTACACGGATGGGCTGACCATGCGCGAAGCAGCGGAAGTCATGAGCATCACCGAATGCCGCGTTTCACAGTTGCACGCGCAGGCTTTGGCCCGTCTGCGCACCTATTTGGGCAGCCTGTATGAAAATGCGACGCCCATTGCGGCGGGATAGCGGCCCGGACCGTCCGCAGACCGCCGCGCGCAAGCCCGCGTTGTTACACGCGGGCTTGCGCGCATTTTTGTCTCCACCATTTAAGAGAGATTACCTTTAAGAATTAATATTCTCAAAGTTGGTGCTGCCCACGCAACCGCCAGAGCAAATTTACTTTGAAAAAGTGAACTTGCTCTAAACGGCGTTTTGAACAGCGGCTTCCGTCTCTTTTTCCAGCCGGGCCTGTTCGTCCGCCCCGATGTTCAGGGCCCGGGCCAGGCCGTCCAGGTAGCTGCGCTCCATGAAATTGTCCACATTCACCACCGCGCGGGAAAGGCGGTAAAGATCGCGCCCTTCCTCGGGGTCGCGCACCCTGGCCGCCAGGGACGCCGGGTCGATGGGCCTGTTCATGAGCCCGTCCAGCAGCTCGGTCATGCTCTGATCGGGAAAGAGCGAGGCCGCCGTGTCCTGGATGCGGGATTTTTCCTCTTCGTCAATATGGCCGTCAGCCCGCGCCGCAAAGACCATGGCCTCCAGCAGAAGCAGGGCCGTGTTCTCGGCCGGAGGCAGGGCGCCCTGAGTCCGGGGCGCGGGGATTTCCGCCGCCGGAGCCGCGTCCGCGCCGCCGGCCTGGCCAGGCTGGGCCCATTTTTTGTAGAAGTTCCAGGCCAGCGCGCCCGCTGCGGCCGTGCCTCCGACCATAAGCGCGCCCTTGGCGAATTTTTTGGCGCTTTTGCCCGTGAACAGCGCGCCCAGCAGGCCGCCCAGAGCGGCCGAGCCCAGCAGGCCGCCGATGCCGCCCGGGCTGCCCGCGCCGACATTTTGCAACGTGTTTTTGAGCGTGTCGCCCACGTTTCCGAGTCCGGCTTTCAGGCCGCCGTTGCCGTTCAGTGCGTCAAGAATGTTTTTCATAAGGTCCTCGTAAGGGGATTTACCATAAGATATAGGCAGCGCGGTCGCTTTGACAAGCGGTCGCATGGTGCCGATCGGCAAAGGCCCGCCCGCGTGTGCGGGCGGGCCTTATATCTGTCGCGGCGTCGCGGGTTTATTCCGCGCTGACCGTGCCCACGGCCTGCAGGCGGATGTCCGAGGGAATTTCCGCCTGGGAAATCACGGGCACCGTGGGCAGGAAACGGGTGATCAACTGGGCCAGGTGCGGCCGGACTATGGGACTTGCCAGGATCACGGGCTGGCCGTCGGTATTCACGGCGTTCTCCACAGCGGAGTTGATGTTCTGCACCAGACGCTGGGCCGCCGCCGGATTGAGCGAAAGAAAGGTGGCCCCGTTGTCGGTCTGGCGGATGCCTTCCTGCACCATGCGTTCGGCGTTGCCGTTGAGGGTCAGCACGGGCAGCACGCCCTGGCTGTCCAGATAGGGCCGCACAATGGAGCGGGAGAGTTTTTCGCGCACGTATTCGGCCAGCATGTCCGGATTTTTGACGCCGCCGCCGAAGTCGCCCAAGGTCTCCACAATGGTCAGCATGTCGCGGATGCTGACGTTTTCCCGCACCAGCAGTTGCAGCACTTTCTGCACGCCGCCCAAGGAAATGGTGCCGGGCACCAGATCCTCCACGGCCTTGGGCGAATGCTTGGCCACGGTGTCCAGCAGGCCCTGGACGGCTTGGCGGTCCAGAAAGTCGGCCAGATGGCGCTTGAACACTTCCGTCAGATGGGTGGCAATGACCGTGGCCGGGTCCACCACCGTATACCCCGCCAGCATGGCCTCTTCGCGCTGGCTGTCCGGAATCCAGAGGGCGGGCAGGTTGAAAGCGGGCTCGCGGGTTTCGATGCCGTTGATCTTGGTGGTCACGTTGCCGGGGTCCATGGCCAGGAAGTGGTCCACCAGGATTTCCGCCGAAGCCACCTGATTGCCCTTGATCAACAGGGCGTACTGGCCGGGCTTCAGTTGCAGATTGTCGCGCAGGTGCAGGGAGGGGATGACCACGCCCATATCCAGAGCGAACTGCCGCCGGATGGAGCGGATGCGCGCCAGCAGGTTGCCGCTCTGTTCCTCGTCCACCAGGGGAATCAGGCCGTAGCCCACTTCCAGCTCCAGGGTGTCCAGGGGCAGTAGGGCCTGCACTTCCTCGGGGGTGTCCGCCGTGGCCGGGGACTTGCCGCCGCTCTTGCCCTTGGCTCCCTTCTTGTCGGCCTTGGCGTCCTCCTCTTCATCCTTGGCAGTCAGGCGCGCCACCATAAAGAGCAGGATGGAGAGCACCAGGAAAGGAATGGTGGGCAGGCCCGGCACCAGGGCGAAGACCAGCAGCACGCCGGAAACCATTTTCAGGGCCTGGCTGTTGAAGGTAAGCTGGGCCAGAAATTCCTCGCCCATCTTGGCTTCCGAGGCGGCGCGCGAAACCAGCAGGCCCGTGCCCGTGGAAACGATGATGGACGGGATGGTGGAAACCAGGCCGTCGCCGATGGTCAGCAGGGAGTAGGTGGTCAGGGCCGTGTTCCAGTCCATGTCTTTCTGGACCACGCCGATGATGATGCCGCCGATCAGGTTGACCATGGTGATCATCATGCCCGCGTTCACGTCGCCGGAAACGAATTTGCACGCGCCGTCCATGGCGCCGTAGAAGTCGGCCTCCTTGCGCAGGGCGTGGCGGCGGTCGTTGGCTTCTTCCTCGTCGATGAGCCCGGCGTTGAGGTCGGCCTCGATGGCCATCTGTTTGCCGGGCATGGCGTCCAGGGTGAAGCGCGCGGCCACTTCGGCGATGCGCGTGGTGCCCGCGGTGATGACGCTCTTGTTCAGGATGAACATGATCATGAAGATGACGCCGCCCACCACGTAGCTGCCGCCCACCACGAATTCGCCGAAGGAGCGGATCACGCTGCCCGCGGCTTCGGCGCCCATATCGCCGTTGAGCAGGATCAGGCGGGTGGAGGCCACGTTGAGGGCCAGGCGCAGCAGGGTAGTCACCAGCAGCAGGGAGGGAAAGATGGTGAACTCCAGGGGCGAGGTCATGAACATGGTGGTGACCAGCACCAGCAGCGAGATGGAAATGCTCACGCAGAGCATGATGTCCAGAAAAAAGGTGGGCAGCGGCACCAGCATGACGAACAGGATAACCACCACGCCCGCCGCCAGCCTAAGTTCCCCCTGCCTGGAGAAGCGGCTGTAATCAATTTGCGGAAGTCCGGTCGTCGCCATTTTTCTGACACCTCGTCATGTTCTGTGGGCGGGGAGCCCCGCAAATAAATTTAATTCTGCCGCATGGTTGGCTTGAGCTTCCAAATGCTGGCCAGCACAGTGGCCACGGCCTTGTACAGTTCTTCGGGGACCATGTCGCCCACTTCCACAGCCTTATACAAAGCGCGTGCCAAGGGCACGTTTTCGCGGATGGGCACGTTGTGCTCGCGGGCCACGGCCTTGATTTTTTCGGCCAGGTGATCCGCGCCCTTGGCAAGCACCACCGGGGCCGGGGCCTCCTGCGCGTTGTAGCGCAGGGCCACGGCGATATGGGTGGGGTTGGTCACCACCACGTCGGCCTTGGGCACGTCCTGCATCATGCGCTTCATGACCACTTCCATCATCTTGCGGCGCTGCTGCCCCTTGATGACCGGGTCGCCTTCGGCCTGCTTGCGCTCGTCCTTCACTTCGTCCTTGGTCATCTTCATGCCTTCCTTGTAGGCAAAGCGCGACTGCCAGACGTCAAAAGCCGCGATGGCCAGGATGGGCAGCAGGGCATAGTAGGCCAGCTTGAGGCCCATCTGGAGCATGTAGGCGGCCACGCCTTCGGGCGTGGCGTAGTACATGGGCAGGAAGTTCTGGTATTCCTGATAAATGAGATAGCCGGGAATCAGGGCAAGGATGATGGAAAACAGCAGGCTTTTAATGGTGCGTAGGGCTGTCTGGGGCGAAAACATCATCTGTTTCAGACCCTTGATGATGTTGAAGCGCTGCCACTTGAACTTGAAAACTTTGGTGGTCCAGAGCTTGCCCACCTGGAGGCGCTGGGCCAGAAAAGCCAGAAAACCCAGAAAAAGCAGGATCGGCAGGATGATCTTGCACAGCTCCACTGTCAAATCGATGCTCAGGGTGTAGACGTTCTGGGGATTGGGATCGAATTCCCAGGCGTGGCCCAGAAAGCGCCGGAACAGCGTCTTGATCTCCTCGGTCATGGGGCCGAGCCAGAGATGGAGGGCGATGAGGCCGCCCGTAAGGCTCACGGCTTTGCCCAGCTCCTGGGATTTGGGAACATTGCCCTCCTGGCGCTGTTTGTTTCTGCGTTTCGGAGTGGCTTCTTCCGTTCTGCTGGGGTCTTGCTGCTTGCCGAACATATGACGTTCCCGCTGTTGCGTTTTTGGCGATCAGCGGGAAGATAGCAAGAAGCATGCCCCGGCCGGAGACGGTCTGATCATTGCCTGGCGGGCGGGTTGCGACTATTCTGCACGGGAGCGGCACCAATAGCCGAGGGGGCTGGACCATGCCAAGGAGCACGGCGGGCGAAGGGGGCACAGACAAGGGCTTTCACTGCATTCTGATCGCGCCGTATCCGGAAATGGGCGCGGTATTCACGCCCATTGCCCGGCGCATGGGCTGCCGCCTGCGCGTGGTCGTGGGACAGGAGGACGCGGCTGTGGCCGTGGCGCGGGCCACGCCGCCCGACGACTGCGACGTCTTTCTGAGCCGCAGCATCAATGTTGCCTTTTTGAAGCGGCATACGGCCGTGCCCGTGGTAGCCATTGAAATGACGGCCATGGATCTCTTGCGCCTGCTGTTGCCCGATGTTGGAAAGGTTCGGCGGGTGGCCTGGTTCCGTTACGCCGGGCCCCTGCGGGATGTGGATTGCGTGGCCGGGGTTCTGGGCATGGAGATTCGCGAGTGCCTTTTCCGTTCCCGCGCGGAGGCGCGCGATATGGCCGCAGAGCTTGAACCGGGTTCCGTGGACTTGGTGGTGGGCGGCACCTATGTGCGGGATTTTGTGGCTCCCCTGGGCTTTCCCACCCGCCAGTTCAGAGTTGACGAAGAAACCGCCGCGCGCTGTCTGCGCGAGGCCGCCGCCATCGCGGAAGCCCGGCGGCTCGAGCGGCGGCGCGCGGCGCGCATCCACGCCGTCTTCAATGCCGTGAGCGAGGGCCTGCTGGTGCTGGACGAAAAGGGCGCGGTAAGTCATGTGAACACCTCCGCCGCCCGACTGCTCAAGAGAACGCCCGAAGACCTGCTGGATAAGGACATCCGCGCGGCCGTTCCCGGCGGCTTTCTGAGCGGCGAAGGGCTGCCGGACAGGGCCGAGCGGGGGCGGGTCCGGGACATCGGCGGCGTGACCCTGGTCGTCAACCGGGTGCCCGTGGCGGTTCAGGGCAAAAGCGCGGGCCTGGTCTTTTCCTTTTCCGACGCCGGAAGCATCCGGCGGGCGGAAGGCCGTCTGCGCAGCAGCCTCAAGGCGTGCGGTTTTACCGCGCGTTACACCTTTGATGATATCGAAGCCCGCTCGCCCGTCATGCGGCAAGTAAAGGAACTGGCGGCGCTCTATGCCTCCACGGACGCCAATCTGCTGATCTGCGGCGAATCGGGCACGGGCAAGGAAATTTTCGCCCAGAGCATTCACGCGGGCAGCCGTCGCGCGGAAAGCCCCTTTGTGGCGGTCAACTGCGCGGCCATTCCCGAAGGTCTGCTGGAAAGCGAGCTGTTCGGCTATGAGGAGGGCGCGTTCACGGGCGCGCGCCGCCAAGGCAAAGCCGGGATGTTTGAACTGGCCCATACCGGCACGCTTTTTCTGGACGAGGTGGGTGATCTGCCGCTGTTGTTGCAGGGGCGCCTGTTGCGCGTTCTGCAGGAGAGGGAGATCGTCCGGGTGGGGGGCACCCAGGTCATCCCCCTGGACGTGCGGGTGATCTGCGCCACCAACCGGGATCTGGAGGATCTTGTCCGGCGCAGGCTCTTTCGCACGGATCTGTACTACCGTCTCAATGTGCTCAATCTGACCCTGCCTCCGTTGCGGGAACGGCCCGAAGACATTGTGGCCATGGCTGTTTCCCGGTTGCGCAAAGATCTGCGGCCGACGCCTCCGGCGGATGTGCTGGAGCGGGCCCTGGGCCCGCTGCTGACGCGCCGGGCTTGGCCCGGCAATTTGCGCGAGCTGTTCAGCGTGCTGGAGCGCCTAGCGCTGATCGCCAACCATACGGGTGCGGCAGGCGGACGGGATTGGGCGCAGCTTTTGGCGTGCGTCTGGCAGGGCCAGGAGCCTGCTTTGGAGAACCCGCCGGACGAAGCCTGCGCCGCTGACCTGCGGACGCAGATGCGGACTCTGGAACGGAAGATCATTGAAACGGCTCTGGCCGCGACGGGCCAGGATCTGGGCGCGGCGGCGCGCCGCCTGGGCATCAGCCGGATGACGCTCTGGCGCAAGCTGCAGCCTTGAAGCGCGGGCCTGCCGCGCCGCAGACTGTAGCACTTTTGTTACATATTTGCATAAGAACTGTTACAAAAATCGCCGTAAGAACTGTCCTGAACAGCCTTGGTCCCGCCCGCGGCCCGCTGCTGCGCCTTTTTTCACGAACGGCGCATTCCTGGCATGGATCTTGATGAAACTGCTTCAACCTCAACGCTGGAGTAGTTATGAGAAAACTCATCCTTGCCGTCTGTCTCGCGCTCGGCGTCTGCCTGTCGGGCCTTGCGTCCGAGGCCCGCGCCGACTACCCCCAAGACCGGCCCCTGAACATCATCGTGCCCTTCGGTCCCGGCGGCGCGGTGGACATCGCCAGCCGCATCCTGGCGGAGTATTTCCAGAAAGAATTCAAGATCACCATCAATGTGATCAACAAACCCGGCGGTGCGCAGGCCATCGGCCTCAACGACATGCTGCGCGCCCGGCCCGACGGCTATACGCTGTGTTTTCCCGCATTCGGCGGGCTGTGCACCACGCCCAAGCTGACCAATGTGGGCTTTACGGAAAAAGACTTCAAGCCCGTGGCCCAGATCACGGTCATGGAGCTGACTTTTTCCGTCAACAAGGCCTCGGGCCTGAAAGATTTTCCGGCCTTTATCGAGGCCGCGCAAAAGAATCCCGCCGATATAGTCTACGGCAGCACCGGGGCCATCACCACCCAGCGCCTCTACCTGACCAAGCTTCTGCAACGCTTCCACAACGGCCTGAAAGTCCGGCACGCGGCCTACGGCAGCGGACATGAGGTCTCCACGGCCCTGCTCGGCAAACACATCACGGCCGGATTCCAGGTGCCCACCAATGTGCTGCCCTATGTGGAATCGGGCGACTTCGCCACCATTGCCGTCACCCGGAAGACCCGTCATCCGTCGCTGCCGGACACGCCGACCTTCCGCGAGATTTACGCCGACAGGCTGAGTCCGGAAGACGAGCAATGGATCGATATGGGTTCGTGGCACGGCCTGGTGGCCTCCGGAAAGGTGCCGGACGAACGCATCGCCGCTTTGCAGCCCTTGTTGCAAAAGGCCCTGGCCGATCCCGACGTCATCGCCAGGTTCAAGAAGATCGGCCTGTCCGTGGACTATCTGCCGCCCAAGGAATTCGGCGAGGTCATCGCGGCCGGTTCCGCCCTGGTGGACGACGTGCTGGCCGGGCGCAAATCGCTGGACTGATCCTTCGCGCCGGGCGCGCCCCGCGCGAAGAACGGGACGCGGCAAGGAAGACCCGCGTCCCGCCGTTCCCGCCCAGGTATGCCGCCGGATACGGGAGGCCCCATGAAAAACAAAACGGATTTTTTCATCGCCCTGGCTCTTCTGGTGATCTGCGCCGTGGCCTGGCAACAGATCCGCCTTTTGCCGGAATCCGCGTCGGCCGAGTTTTTCAGACCGGCCTCCTTTCCCACGGGCGTCACCGTACTGCTGGCTGTTCTGGCCTGCATCCTGCTGGTCCGCAGTTTTCTGGTCCGGGGCCGGGCCTCGTGGCCGGAGCGCCCGGTGCTGCTGAAAGTGCTGCTGATGATTTTGCTGGTGCTCGGCTATGTGGCGGGCTTTGTCGGGCTTGGCGAATACGCCTATGACGCGCTCTGGCCGGGCGGCACGGGCTTCTGTTCCGCCACCCTGGTTTTTCTGGTGCTGGCCCAGGTGCTCACAGGCTATCGCAGCCCCTGGCGCATCCTGCTGATCGCGGGCCTGATGACCGCTTTTCTGTACCTGGTCTTCGCCCTTTTGTTTAACGTCCCGCTTCCCTGAGGCTGAGCCTATGGATACTTTCCTTTCGGCACTGGCCGCGGCGTGCGGCTTTGAGGCGCTGCTGGCGAATCTTCTGGGCGTGGCGCTGGGCATCGTGTTCGGAGCCCTGCCGGGGCTCACGGCCGTCATGGGCGTGGCCCTGCTCATCCCCCTGACCTTCGGGCTGCCCCCGGTGGTGGCCTTTTCCTCCCTGCTCGGTATGTACTGCGGGGCCATTTACGCCGGTTCCATCACGGCCATTCTGGTCAGCACGCCGGGCACAGCGGCGGCCGCGGCCACCATGCTTGAAGGCCCACGGCTGACCGCCAGGGGGGAATCGCTGCGCGCCCTGGAAATGACCACCGTGGCTTCCTTTATCGGCGGCGTGTTTTCCTGCTTCATCCTGGCCGGGGTGGCCCCGCAGCTCGCGCGCTTCGCCCTGAATTTCAGCGCGCCGGAGTATTTCGCCCTGGGCATTTTCGGCCTGACCATCGTGGCGACCCTGTCCGAGGGCGCGCTGCTCAAGGGCTGCATCGCGGCCTGCCTCGGCCTGCTCATCGCCATGGTGGGCATGGATCCGCTCACCGGCAATCTGCGCCTGACCTTTGATTCCGCCAACCTGATCAACGGCGTGTCGCTGATCCCGGCTCTGGTGGGCTTGTACGCGCTTTCGCAGGTTTTTCTCACCTGCGAGGACGTCTTTCGCGGCAAGCGTCTTTCGGCTGTGAACATTTCCAGAAAGGGCATCTCCCTTGCGGAAATCTGGGCCAACAGAAGCGCGCTGTTGCGCGGCTCGCTGATCGGCACCTTTATCGGCATTGTGCCCGCCACGGGCTCGGGAACGGCCTCGTTCGCGGCCTACAGTGAGGCCAAGCGCAATTCCAGGCATCCGGAAGCCTTCGGCAACGGGGCCATAGAGGGGCTCGCGGCCACGGAGTCGGCCAACAACGCCGTGACCGGCGGGGCGCTCATTCCCCTACTGACCCTGGGCATTCCCGGCGACGTGGTCACCGCCGTCATTCTGGGCGCGCTGATGATCCAGGGCATGACGCCCGGTCCGCTGCTTTTTCAGGAGCAGGGTGCCCTGGTCTACAGCATCTTCATTTCCCTGCTCCTGGCCAATGTCTTCATGCTGGTTCTGGGCATGGCTTCGGTACGGGTGTTTTCAAAAATCGTGAGCATCCCCGGCGGCATCCTCATGCCGCTGGTCACCACGCTCTGTGTGGTGGGCGGCTACGCCCTGAATAATTCCAATTTCGATCTGGGGGTGATGGCGGTCTTCGGCATCCTGGGCTGGATCATGACCAAGGCTTCCATTCCGCTGGCCCCGCTGCTGCTGGCCATGATCCTCTCAGGCATCATTGAAACCAATTTTCGCCGCGCCCTGAGTATTTCCGACAATGACTACACGGTCTTTCTCACCCGGCCGGTGTGCGCCGTTTTTCTGTGCATCAGCCTGTTCATCCTGTTCAATCTGCTGCGCAAGGAATGGAAAAAAGCCGCGGCCCGGAGCTGAGGCCGCCACTACCCTAAAAAAACAGAAGGACGCGCTATGCCTGCCGCCACCCATATCTATCATAACGGAACCATCCTGACCATGGACTCGCGCGCTTCCACGGCCTCCTGCCTGGCCGTGCGCGGCGACAGAATCGCGGCGGTGGGCGGACCGGATGACGTGGCTCCCCTGCGCGGCCCGGACACGCGGCTCGTGGACCTCAAGGGACGGACCATGCTGCCCGGCTTTTACGACTGCCACAGCCATTATATGCGCGCGGGCATGTATAACGCCCTGTATCTGGACGCCTTTGCCGCGCCCATCGGCAGTCTGAAGACCCTGGCGGAACTGGCCGGGCGCATCAGGGCCGGAGCCGTGGAAACGCCCAAGGGCGAATGGCTGCTCTGCGCGGGGTACGATGATACGGGCCTGGCTGAAAAGCGCCACTTCAGCCTGGCGGAGCTGGACGCCCTTGTGCCGGAGCATCCGTTGTTTCTGCGGCACATTTCCGGGCATTCGGCCTTGTGCAACAGTCTGGCCCTGGCCGCGGCGGGCATCGGCCCGGACACGCCGGACCCGGCGGGCGGGCTGTTCCGGCGGGGGCCGGACCGGGCCCTGACCGGCCTTGTGGAGGAGCCCGCGGCCATGGACAGGGTGCTGGAGGCGGCTCCGGCCATGACCGGCGAACTGTGGCTGATTTCAGCCCGCCGGGCCTGCGAGGACTACTTGGCCAAGGGCGTGACCACAGCCCATGACGGCGGCGTGACCACGGCCATGTGGCACAATTATTTCAAGGCGCATGCGGCGGGCATCATCAGAAACCGGGTACAGCTTCTGCCCAAGCACGGCCTGTTCGACTTCAGTCTGGCCCCGCGCGACCCGGCGCCGGGCGGTTGGCTGACCGGTGACGGCAAACTCAGCCTGGGCGCGGTCAAGCTCTTTCAGGACGGCAGCATCCAGGGCTACACGGGCTATCTAAGCAATCCCTACCATAAGCTTCTCGACGCCGGGCTTCCCGGCCAGTGGCGCGGCTATGCCATCCATACGCGCGCGGCCCTGGCGGAGCTGATCACGGGCTACCACAAAAAGGGCTGGCAGGTCGCCGTGCATGCCAACGGCGACGCGGCCATCGACGACGTGCTGGAGGCCTATGAGCAGGCCCAGAAAGCCCTGCCCGACGTGAACAGGCGTCATATCATCATTCACTGCCAGACCGCGCGCGAGGACCAGTTGGACCGCATCAGGCGGCTGGGCGTGGTGCCCTCCTTCTTTGTGGTGCATACCTATTACTGGGGGGACAGGCATCACGAGATTTTTCTCGGCCCGGACAGGGCCGGGCGCATCAACCCCCTGCGCAGCGCCCTTGAACGGCGGATTCCCTTTACCAATCACAACGACTCCGCCGTGACGCCCATGGACCCGCTGCTTTCGGTCTGGTCGGCCGTCAACCGGCGCACCGCTTCGGGCCGCGTGCTGGGAGAAGAGCAAACAATTCCGGTTCTGGAGGCCCTGCGCAGCGTGACCACCTGGGGGGCTTGGCAGTTTCACGAGGAGCGGATCAAGGGCAGCCTTGAGCCTGGCAAGCTGGCGGATATGACCATTCTGGCCGAAAACCCGCTGGCCGTGGCCCCCCGGCGTCTGCGCGACATCAGCGTCGTCGGCGTGCTGGTGGGCAATGAGCTCGTGTTCGGGGAATGCTGAAACGGCGCGCGGCGAGCTCGCAACACGGCTGCGGCACGGGGGAGAAGCGTGTTTTACGGATGGAAGATCAGCCTGCTTTCCATGGGCGGCAACTTTATGCTGCAGGGCAGCGTGCTTTACTGCATGAACGCCTTCATGGAACCCTTGTGCGAGGTCCACGGCTGGACACGGGCGGGACTCAATCTCAGTATGGGCTTTGCCGCGCTTATGGGGCAACTGGCCATGCCTCTGGCCGCCGCGGTTTCCGCCCGCTGCTCCCTGCGGCGGCTCATGGCCCTGGGGGCGCTGGCGGGCGGCGCTGCCACGGCGGTCATGGGCCTTACCGGGAACATCCTGCTCTATACCCTGCTGTTCACCATCGCCTGGGTCTGCACCCAGTTCTGCGGCGGGGTGGTGGGCAACGCCCTTATGAACAACTGGTTTCATCATTACCGGGGCCGGGCCTTCGGCCTGGCCAACGCGGGGACGTCCCTTTCCGGTGTGGCGCTGCCGTTTCTGAGCCTGGTGCTGATCCGGCATTTTGACGCGGGCACGGCCTATCTGGTTCTGGGCCTGCTGACCTGCGCTCTGGCTCCCCTGGCTTGGTTTCTGGTGCGCGACACGCCCCGGGTCATGCATCTGTATCCCGACGGCAGGCGGCGCGAGCCCCGGCGTCCCAGGCGGCCTCCCGCAGAGGTTTCGTTTTCCGGCATGCTGCACGAGCCGCGAGCATGGTTCCTAGGCCTGGCCTTCGGCATGGCCCTTATGGCCGGTTCGTCGATTATGAGCCAGATGAAGCCGCGTTTCGCGGATCTGGGGCTGGAGGCGTACACGGCCATGCTGCTGGCCTGCGCCGCGGCGCTGTTTGCGGCCCTGGCCAAATACGCCTGGGGCTGGGTCTGCGACCGGTTCACCCCGCTTTTCGCCGCGCGTCTGGTCATGCTATGCAGTGCGGCGAGCCTGGGCCTCTGCTTTCTGCCGCCCGGCATCTGGAGCATGACGGCTTTCAGCCTGAGCTTCGGCGGCTGCATCGGCGGCCTGTGGACCATTCTGCCCGCCGTGGTTTCCTACTTTTTCGGCAACGGCAATTTTCTGCCGTCCTACAAGTTTATTTCCATCTTCATCATTCTGCGCAGCGCGGGATTTCCCGTCATGGGACTTTCCCATGACCTCACCGGCAGCTACGCCGCCTCGGACGTCATTTTCGGCGTGAGCCTGCTGGCCTCGCTGGGCCTGACGCTGCTGCTGCGCGAAAGCGAGGCCGTGGAAAGCGCCGCGCGCAGGCATGCGGCGGCAACGCCGAAAAGGATCAGATAAAGGAGAGACGGTCCCGGCCGTCTTTTTTGGAGCGGTACAGGGCCTCGTCCGCGCGCGAGACCAGACTGTCCATATCGTCCGTCTCCTTAATGCGAGTGACGCCGATGCTCAGGGAGACGCCCCATTTTCTGAGTTCCGGGTGCTCGCGCATGGCGGCCAGCAGCCGCTCCAGCAGGGCGCGGCTTTCCTCCGCGTCGGCATGGAGCAGGCCGAAGAACTCATCGCCGCCCCAGCGCGCCACCATGCCGTCTTCGCCCGCATTTTCGCGGGCCAGCCGGGCCGCCAGCACCAGCACGCGGTCACCGGCCAGGTGCCCGTGCCGGTCGTTGATCTGCTTGAAGAAATCCACATCGAACAGAAAGGCGTGGCAGGTCCGCTTCCAGTCGCGGGCGGCCTCCACCTCCCGGCTGATGATGTCGCCCAGCGCGCCCCGGTTGGGCAGGGAGGTCAGTTTGTCCGTGACCGCGAGTTTTTCCAGCATCTTGCCGTGGCGGTTCATGAGATAGGAAATGAGCAGCAGAACGGCGGCGATCACCAGCAGGGCCGTGACCGCGCTCTGGATCAGCTGCACTCTGAAGGCGCTCCGGAGCGGGGAGGTGTCCTTTTCCACAATCAGGTACCAGCCTAGGGTGTCCACATAACGGGACAGCATGCAGATGTTCCGGGAGCCCAAGCCGGACCAGCGCCCCTCGGTTTCATCCTTGTGCCCGAGCAGTTTGTCCTTAAGTTCGGACAGCGGCGGTGTGGCGAAGAGATTGCGGTTTTCAATCAGCGCGCTGTCCGAGGCAACCTGGATCACGCCCACGTCGTTGACCAGAAAGGCCTTGAGCGCGAAACGCCGTTCATAGGAAGTCAGGATGTCCTGGAGGCGGTGCATCTTCATACCCACGCCCAGGACGCCCAGCAGCTTGCCGTTGTCGTCGTCGACGCGGCAGTTGACGAAGACCGTGAGCGCATTGTGGTCCGCTTCGTCCCGGTCCACGTCCAGGCCGTAGAGGCGGCCGCTTTTCAAAAAGTCGTAGTACCAGGTGTCGCGGGCGTTGCGCGGGGAGATGGTTTTGCCGGATTTGCCTTCATAGTGAAAATAGGTCCGGCTGGCTTCGGAAACAACAAAGACGGAATTGTATTTGAATTTTTTTTGCAGTCCCGCCAGGTAATTCTGTAATTGCCGAATATGGGCGGCGTCGCCGGGGCGCTTTTGCTCCTCCTCAAGCCAGGCCCGCAGGAAACTGTCGTTGGCCATGGACAGGGAGACGGCCACGGGCATGCTCAAGGCCTTGTCGATTTCATGGTAGATGGTCAGGGAACCGAGTTCCGAGATACTGCGGATGTTGTGGTCGAAAACCTGCTTGTAGGCGCGGTGGCTTTCCAGCGTGACGCAGGCGAAACCCAGGATGATGATGCAGCAGACAATGAGTTTGATGTGGCGCAGAATATATTTCATGAGATCCCAGCAACGGAGCTCGCCGCGCGGGCTGCGAACCGCCGTGCGAAAGGCATTTTTGCGGTTCGGCCGAAGCGGAACCGGATACGCTGTTCTGCCACGAAGCGTGTGACGGCGCAAGGCGGCGGGGAAGAAGGCTTTTCCGCGCGGCGGTCAGGGGCAAGGCCCGCTCAATCCGCTTCGCCGCAATGGAAATACGGGCGGCGCTGAACCTTTGCGCGCTCTCGCATATCTCTTTGTTTTCGTTCCTCCCTGCCGTAGACTGCTCATTACCCGAAGGTTTTTTTCAGACGTTGCAAAAACAGCTCGGCGGGTTTTGAAAACAGTTGGTAGCGTTTCCATACAAAATTCACCTCAACGGTCAGGGCCGGATCAAACGGCCTGAAGCAGAGGTTGCTGTTTCCCGTCGTATTCACGAGCCTGTCAATGCCCAGGGCGTAGCCGATGCCTTTTTCAACCATGATCGTTGCATTAAAAAGCAGATTATACGTGGCGACAATATGCAGCTTTTTCACGTCGCGTCTGATCCATTTTGAGAGTCTGTCATCGACAAGCCGCTGGCTTGCGGGAATGAGCGGCAACTCCCACAAGTCTTCGGGGCGTACGGATTTCTGTTCCGCCAGCGGGCTGTCCCTGCGCATCAGCACGCCCCAGGTATCCGTTGCCGGAAGCAGCAGGGATTCATAGCGGCTTGTATTGGCCGGTTCAATTAACAGGCCGAAGTCAAGCAAGCCCTTGTCAATCCGCTCCGTCACGGCATCGGCGTCGCCGCTGAAGATATGAACGCATATTCGGGGGTATTTTTGCTGCAGTGTCTTTATGACCTCGGCGAGACATCCCATGACATGGGTTTCACCGCCGCCGATATAGATATCCCCGCTGACGCCTTCCGGCGGAGCCTGGAATTCGGCTTCGGTTTTCCGCACAAGCTCCAGAATTTCCTCCGCGCGTTTGCGCAGGCGCATGCCTTCATCCGTCAGGGTGATCCTGCGGCTGCCGCGGATGAACAGCGCCGTGCCGAGCTCATCTTCCAGTTCGCTGAGCTGCCTGGAGAGCGTGGGCTGCGTCAGATGCAGATATTTTGCCGCTCCGGTGACGCTTTCCTCTTTGGCAAGCGCCAGAAAATACCGCAATACTTTTATATCCATGGTAATTTTTTCTCCATCCGCGAAAGCAGCCATAATTTAAAGTATGCTTTTAAAGCATTAATTATGATAAAATATAAGTATTTTACATGTATTATGTTGCTGCTTATTTTCCTTTTGCCGGTGCGGGACGGCTTTGTCTGTTCCACCGGGGGAACGCGTCATGTTCTTAACTATAAAACGCAATATAGGGAGAAAACAACATGCAATACGCGCAGCTTGGACGTTCCGGCCTGAAGGTCAGCCGCCTTTGTCTCGGAACCATGAATTTCGGTTTTGTGACGGACGAAGCCGTGGCTTTCAGAATCATGGACGAGGCCGTGGCATCCGGCATCAATTTTTTTGACACCGCCAACGTCTATGGCGGCCCGCAACGCCCCGATATGGAAAAAGGCTTCGGCATCTCCGAAGAAATTATCGGGCGCTGGCTTGAGAAAAGCGGTCGGCGCGACCGGATCGTGCTGGCCACCAAGGTCTATCAGCCCATGGATCTGGGGCCCAACGACCGGCGTTTGTCCGCCTGCCACATCAGAAAGGCCTGCGAAGACAGCCTGCGAAGACTGAAGACCGATCACATCGACCTGTACCAGATGCACCATATCGACAGGCTGACTCCGTGGGAAGAGATCTGGCAGGCCATGGAGCTTCTGGTCCGGCAGGGCAAGGTCCTGTATATCGGCAGCAGCAACTTCGCCGGATGGGACATCGCCACGGCCCAGGCCGAGGCCCGCTCGCGCCGTTTCATGGGCCTGGTCGCCGAGCAGAGCCTGTACAATCTCGCGGTGCGCAATGTGGAACTGGAAGTGATTCCGGCGTGCCGTTATTACGGTCTGGGCCTGCTTCCGTGGAGCCCGCTGGGCGGCGGGCTGCTGGGCGGAGTCCTGCGGGGGGTGAGGGACGGCCGCCGCGCGGCTCCGGAAATGCGGCAGGCCGTTGAGCGCTGCCGTCCCCGGCTTGAGAAGTACGAAGCCCTGTGCGACGATTTGGGCGAACGCCCGGCCGACGTCGCTCTGGCCTGGCTGCTCCATAACCCGGTTGTGGCCGCGCCGATTGTCGGCCCGCGCACTCTGGAGCAACTGACGTCCGCCCTTTGTTCGCTGGATGTCGCGCTTGACGCCGACACGCTTCGCGCGCTCGACGAAATCTGGCCCGGCCCGGGCGGAGAAGCGCCGCAGGCCTATGCCTGGTAGACAATGTTTGAAAGGCTCCGGTCCCTCTTGCGGGGGCCGGGGCCTTTCAAACATTGCCTGTCTGTTGCCCGCCTTCGGAACAATTTCAAAGCCCATCTCGTCTAGTGTCAAGAGCCCCTAGGCCGCGCCGTCCCGCCACCACCACTGAGCGCGGCGGCAGAGCAGGTCGATGTCTCCGGCCGCGGCCAGATTGAGCATCTGGCGGTACCGGCGCACGGCCTCGTGGCTGTGAGGATTGGCCTCGAACAGACCGGCGAAGAGCTGCGCGTCCTCGGTGAGCATCTTGCGCGCCGCGTTCCGGCGGCGGCGGAAGGACGGGGTGAGAAAGGGCAGCAGGTCATCCTGCCCGGCCAGCAGGGCGAAATAGGCCAGATTGGTGATGAAGTTCATGTTCTGGATGCGGGCCATGGCCTGGTCGTGCTTTTCCGCCGTGGTCTGGAAGGTTCGGCAGCCCAGGGCCGTGAAAAAGCCCTCGGTCAGGGCCAGATCTTTATCCGTGGCGTTGCGGCCGGGAATCACGGCCACGGGCTGATCCGCATCCGGCTCGGGTTGGGGGCCGAAAAGGGGATGGGTGCCCACCACCGGGCCGGGCCAGAGCCGCTCCATCTGGCGCAGGGGGTGTTCCTTGACCGAGGTAATGTCGGCCAGCACTGTATTTGACGGCAGATGTGGGCGGACGCGCAACAGCACGTCCTCGAACACGGCGGCGGGCACGCAGATCAGGGCCAGGTCCGCCCCGGCGCAGGCCGGGGCCAGAATCTCCGGCGTCAGGGGCTGATCCGCGCCCGCCACAGTCAGTCCGGCGGCCCGGGACCTGGCGCAGAGCATGGCCCCCATGCGTCCGGTCGCCCCGATGATGACGGTTTTGGCGGGGGTAGCCGCGCCGGGGAGGTTTTTGCTCGGGCTCATTGCAGTCGGCTCCAGACGTCCCAGAACTGCGGGAAGGACTTGCGCACCACTGTGGGGTCGTCCAGGCGCTCGCGCACGCGCAGGCCGGGATCGCGCAGGCCCAGCAGGGCCAGGGACATGGCCATGCGGTGGTCGTTATGCGCGGAAAGCGTCGCGCCTTCGGGCAGACGCGGCGCGGCGGGCCTGTTGCGGAGGCGTCCGCCCATGCCCCCCGTTCCCCCTGTCCCGCTGACCAGCATGCCGTCCGAAAGTTCGTCCACGGTCACGCCCGTCTTGGCCAGTTCCGTGGCCGGGGCGTTGATGCGGTCCGACTCCTTGATCCGCAGATGGGCCACGTTGCTGATGCGCGTGGAACCCTTGGCAAAGGCGGCCAGCACGGCCACCGTGGGCACCAGGTCCGGGCAGGAGCCCATGTCCAGGGCCACGCCGTGCAGTTCGGAGGGGTACACCGTGACCGCGTCGGGCTCCACCTCCAGACGCGCGCCCATTTTCTGAAGGATGCTCAGCATGGCGCGGTCGCCCTGCAGAGAGTCGGCACGCAGGCCCCGCACACGCACGGCCCTGCGGCCCAGGGCCCCCGCGGCCAGAAAATAGGACGCGCCGGACCAGTCGCCCTCCACCGTATAGTCGCCGGGCCGGTATGCGCCGGGCCGCATAGTGACGCGCAGGCAGCCGGGGCGGGCCTCGGCCAGATCGCGCCAGTCTCCTTCCGGCAGGGTCTGCCAGGGGGCGGCCTCGTTCTTGCGCGTTTCCACGCTGAAGCTGATGCCGAAATCCGTCAGACATTGCAGGGTCAGGCCCACATAGGGCCAGGACACGGCTTTGCGCCCGGCCAGCTCCACGCTGAGCGGCGTGGCGCAGAACGGCGCGGCCAGCAGCAGGCCGGAAAAATACTGGCTGGACATATCCATGCCCAGGTGGATTATGCCGTCGGCCAGGGCGGGGTTCAGCCCGTGGGCCTGAAGCAGCAGGGGCGGGCAGCCGGGTTTGCCCTCAAAGGCCACGCCCGCGCCCAGCCGGGTCAGGGCGTCGGTGAGGTCGCCGATGGGGCGCTCGTGCATGCGTTTTGAACCGTGGACGCGGAACAGACCTTCACCGGCGGCCAGTACGGCCGTGAGCAGGCGGCAGGTGGTGCCGGATTCGCGCACGTCGCAATCCAGGGGGCGCCCCCGGCCGCCGCGCGGCGCGCCGCCCAGTCCCTGAACCCGCCAGCCGCCGCTGTTGTTTCCCGCCCCGTTGCCGGAGGCGTCGAGCGCTTCCATGCGTGCGCCCGCGCCGCAAAGAATAGCTCTGGTGCATTCCAGGTCCGCGCTTTCCAAGGTGTGGCGCACCGTGGATTCGCCCCCGGCCAGGGCCGCGCCGATGAGGTAGCGGTGGGACAGGGATTTGGAGGCCGGGGCCGTGACCGTAACGACTGAAGTCTGATCTGTGTTTTGAAGCATGGTCTTACATACCTTGTTCGTCGGAAGCGTCGTCCCCGCTGAGACTCATGCGGTCCAGCTGCGGGCCGGTGGGATAGCTGCCCAGGATGCGGAAGCTGGTGCAGGCGTTGCGCAGCCGCTCCAGCAGGGCGGCGTGGCGCGGGTCTTCCAGATCGCTCTCCACATCAGCGAAAAAGACGTATTTCCAGCACTGGCCGCGCAGGGGGCGGGATTCCAGCTTGCGCATGTTGATGTCATTTCCGGCCAGCAGGTCCAGCACCGTGGAAAGGGAACCGGCCTTGTCCGGCAGGGTGAAGAGCAGGGAGGTTTTGTCCGCGCCGGTGTGGCCGGGCATGGGCCGGGGCGCCATGCCGCTCTGGCCGGGCTGGGCCGATTTGGGGCCGATGATCACAAAACGCGTCCAGTTGCCGGGCTCGTCCTCAATGCGCCGGGCCAGCACGCCCAGACCGAGCATGTCGGCCAGTTTGCCGTGGCCTATGGCCGCCGCGTCCGGCTGGCCCGCCGCGCGCTGTGCCGCCGCGGCCGTGGATTCCACCGGGATCAGGGCTGCGCCCGGCAGATGCGCGCGCAGCCAGCCGCCGCACTGGGCCAGGGGCTGCGGGTGGGAATAGACCGTGCGCACGGCGGCCAGGGCCGGGGCGTTGCTCAGCAGGCAGTGCGAAATGCGCGAAAAAAGCTCGGCCTGAATGAAAACCTCGTGCTTGAGGAAAAGGTCAAAACTCACGCCCACCGTGCCCTGGAGGGAATTTTCCAGGGGCACCACGCCCAGTTCGCACTGGCCGGAGCTGACCTCCTCGAAAATCTGGGTAATGTCTCCGCAGGGGTGAAAGCTGGCCGCGTGGCCCAGATATTCCACGCCCGCGAAATAGGAAAAGGTGCCTTCCGGCCCCAGATAGGCCACGTTCTGCGGGCGTTGCAGGGCGCGCGAGGAAGAGAAGATCTCCCGCCAGATGGCCCGCAGATGTTCCTCCGGCAGGGGGCCGGGATTTTTGGCCGCCAGGCCGTCGAGCACTTCGCGCTCGCGCAACGGCTTGAAGATTATGCCCGGCTCCGTGGCCTTGATCCGGCCCACTTCCAGGCTCAGGTCCGCGCGGCGGTTGAAAAGCCGGAGCAGCTCCAGATCCACGCTGTCGATTTCCTTGCGGATGGCGGCCAGGCGTTGCGCGTCCTCCATTCCGTTTTCCGTATCCCGGCCCTGGGGCCAATGTGCCTTGGCGTCGTCCATGCCCCTAGACCTCCCGGATTTCTTCGCGCACGCGCATGCCGAAATGACGGCCCGCCTCGTCGATGCGGCAGAGCACCGTATCGCCGGGCTTGAGGCCTACCACGCTCAGCGGCGTGCCGTCCGGGCCCGTGAGCCGGATGGTTTCCGCGTTCTGGAGGAAGATGGCGCCGGTTTTGGTGCCGCCCTCGCATTCCACCCGGGCTTCGATCAGGAGCATGGGCCGCACCTCAATCTTGACCCGGCCCAGGGTCGCCCCGCTGGTTTCGCCGTCCGCGCCCACGATGAGCACTTCCTGCCCGGCGCGCAGTTCGCCCAGATAGGTGGTCTTGTCGTGGGGCAGGCGCGTGTAGGCGTGCACGGCTCCTGCATTGACCCGGAAAGGCCGTGCGGCCACGTATTCGTTGTGCTCGGTTTCGGCGTGCACCAGAAAGGTGAAGGCGCTGGAATTGCCCACCAGCATGCCCTGGCCCCGGCGCAGCAGGGAGAGGGTGTCCGCGCAGACCCGGTGTCCCAGGCCCACGGGCTCCACGCGGGTAATCACGCCGGGCAGCAGATGCTCGCGGCCCTGGGAGAGCTTGCACTGGGCCACGATGGCCTTGAGCTCGCCGAGAGCTTCGGGCCGCACCACGATGCCGTCCACGCCGCGCTCCAGGATACCCGCGGCCAGGCGGGCCTCGTCCAGGCTCCCGGCTTCAGCCAGCACCGCGTCGCTCTGGGCCAGCAGATTCTCGACCGGAATGACCTCCCAGCCGCGCGCCAGCACCACGCGTTCGCCGTTTTTGAGGCGGGCCAGCACGGCCTCCTCGTCAGCCTTGACCGTGAGCGCCGCCACGGCCACGTCCTCGTCGGCCCAGACCGGGCAGCGCGACAGCGCCGCCACACGCTCCACATGGTCGCGCGGCACGATGACGCCGTCCACGCCGGATTCCAGAGCCAGGGTGACCTGCCCTTTGTCAAAGGGCGCGCAACGGAAATAGATGCGGGACATGGAGCCTACTCTCCCACGACCTTGAGGGCCTGATCCACGTCGGCGTCCTCGTGCACGATGGAGCGCAGGGCCTTGACCAGATTCACGCGGTTGGGATGCTGGAAGACGTTGCGGCCCACGGAAATGCCCGCGCCGCCCGCCTTGAGGGAATCATGGACCATTTCCAGAATCTGGCGGGTGGATTCCATGCGTTCGCCGCCCGCGATGACCACGGGCACGCAGCAGGCCGAAACCACGTCGGAGAAGCTCTCGATGTCGCCGGTGTAGGGCACCTTGACGATGTCCGCGCCCAGCTCCACGCCCACGCGGGCGCAGTGGGCCACCACTTCGGGATCGTAGCTGTTCTTCACCTGCGGGCCGCGCGCGTAAACCATGGCCAGCAGGGGCATGTGCCAGTTGTCGCAGGCTTCGGCCACCCGGCCCAGGTCGGTGAGCATCAGGCGCTCGTTGGGGTCGCCCAGGTTGATGTGCACGGAGACGCAATCCGCGCCGTGCTTGATGCCTTCTTCCACGGTGCCCACCAGGGTTTTGGTGTTGCCGCAGGGCGAGAGGGCCGTGGAGGCGGAAAGATGGACGATGAGGCCCACGTCCTTGCCCGCGTTGCGGTGGGAGCAGCGCACCAGGCCCTTGTGCATGAGCACCGCGTCCGCGCCGCCCATGGCCATGTCGTTGACGGCCTCGCGCATGTCGATCAGGCCCTCCACCGCGCCGAGGGTGACGCCGTGGTCCATGGGCACGATGATGGTGCGGCCGTTCTCACGATTGATGATGCGCTCCAGACGGACTTTTTTGCCGAGGTACATGGGAAACTCCTTTCTTGTTGTGTGTCAGCATGTTTTTGCGGACAGCCCGCCTGCGGCCGAAAACAAAAAAGGGCCGCAGGTGGTATGCCTGCGGCCCTTTGAACTTGCGGACAATGAACGTCAGCGAAGTTCCCGACCACAGGCTTCGGTAAAGTACGCAAAAAAATACCAGCTGAAGCCGGCGGCGTACGAGGAAGCGGTGGCGGGAACAAATCGGGACATGACGTAAAACTCCGTGTTGAAATGTGAGTAGCCCCGGGCCCGGCGGATGTCAATAAAAAATTGCGGGATATTTTTCACGGGAGGTTGTTTGTGGATGCTGAACCTGGCCGCGAAGGCCCTGGCTCCGTTGTGCCGGGGAAAGCTCCGGCCACCTTCCCGGTCAGGCCGTATTTTTTGAAGGCCCGGCCCGAGAGGCTGAACGTGATGGGAACGTCTGGACGCAGGTCCAGGAGGCTGACGCCGCTGAAAATCTCCTGGGCCGGGTTGAGCGTTCCACCGCAGAAACATCGACGCGTCCCGTGCCCTTGGGGGCGAAACGCGTGAATTCCGGCGTGCGCTTCCCCTTTACTGTCATATCAGCGGGAGAGAGCGGCGGTTTTTACTCCAGAACGTTGGGAACCTTGTGGTGGAGCCGGGTCGAAGAGGCATCGCAGGGGATGCGAATTTTTTCCGCGCGGCTGTGGGCAGGGAAAAACGGTGCGGTAGAAAAATCTTGTTGACAGCTATTGGGAATTTTGTCACAGCTGAATTGCACAAAATGTCAACATTTAACATATGACAAAAAATAACGCGCCGGGCTTCCGCATCCGGCCAAACACGCCAAGGAGTTGCCATGAATCTCGCCCGTTTCCCCCGCCGCGGCTATGTGCGGGAAGCCACGCCGCTGGAATTTCTGCCCGCCTTCAGCAAGGCGCTGGGCAACAAGGCCAATATCTGGATCAAACGGGACGACCTGTTGCCCGGCGCGGGCGGCGGCAACAAGACCCGCAAGCTGGATTTCTCCATTGCCGATGCCCTGGCCCAGGGCGCGGACACCATCATCACCTGCGGGGCCGTGCAGTCCAACCACTGCCGCCTGACCCTCTCCTGGGCGGTTAAGGAAGGCCTGGACTGCCATCTGGTCCTGGAGGAGCGCGTGCCCGGCAGTTATAAGCCCGAGGCGTCGGGCAACAATTTTCTCTATCAGCTCATGGGCGTGAAGAGCATCACCGTGGTGCCCGGCGGCAGCCCCATGCCGGTGGAAATGGAAAAACTGGCCGCCAAATTGCGCGCCGAGGGCCGCAAGCCCTACATCGTGCCCGGCGGGGCCTCCAATCCTGTGGGCGCGCTGGGCTACGTGCAGTGCGCCCAGGAGCTCATGCAGCAGATGTTCGAGCGGGGCCTCAACTTCGATCACATCATCGTGCCCAGCGGCAGCGCGGGCACGCATGCGGGCTTTCTGCTGGGCCTGTTGGGCTGCCACATGAACATTCCGGTCACGGGCATCGGCGTGAACCGCAAAAAGCCCGCGCAGGAAGAGGCGGTGTACAAGCTCATGCAAGACACGGCCGCATACATGGGCGTGAGCATGGACATCCCGCGCGATGCCGTGGTGGCCTATGACGATTATGTGGGGCCGGGCTACTCCCTGCCCACCGACGCCATGGTGGAGGCGGTCAAGCTCCTGGCGCGCACCGAAAGCATCCTGCTGGACCCGGTTTATTCGGGCAAGGCCATGTCCGGCCTGATGGACCTGGTGCGCAAAGATCATTTTAAAAAGGGCGCGAACCTGCTTTTCCTGCATACCGGCGGTTCCCCGGCGCTCTTCGCCTACCTGGATTCCTTCCGCAAGGATACGTAAACGGCCCGCCGCGCGCCCGCGCGTTCTGACTGAGCCGGGCGCGCGGCTCTTTCCCGTCAGTTTCCCGGCTCAGCCGGGACAAGCACAAGGAAAAGGACCATGCAGGAAAAAACACTGCGGATGTACGGCGGCATGCTGGGCGGCCTGGTGCCTCTGACCATTCTTGTCATTGGCCTGGTCTGGCTCTCCGTGGCCGGGCGCGGCGGCACCAAGCCCTTCTGGGCCTGCGCCTGGCTGGCCCTGGCCGTGGGTCTGTTTTTCGCCCGCGACAAAGCGGAATACTGCAAGGCCGCCATGCGCGGCATCGGCGACAAGACGGGCATCGTCATCGTTACGGCCTGGCTGTTCGCCGGGGTTTTCGGCAAACTCATGGCCGCCGGGGGCCTGGTCAACGGTCTGCTCTGGCTGGGCATGACCACCGGGGCGCAGGGCGCAATCTTCACCCTGCTGGTCTTCCTGGCGGCCATGCTTTTCGCGCTGGGCACGGGCACCAGCACGGGCACCTGCATCGCCCTGACGCCCGTGCTGTACCCGGCGGGCTACTTTCTGGGGGCGGACCCGGCCATGCTCGGCCTGGCTATCCTGTCCGGCGCGGCCTTCGGGGACAATCTGGCCCCGGTGTCGGACACGACCATTGTTTCCGCGTATACCCAGGGCGCGAGCATGCGCGAGGTGGTGCGCAGCCGTTTTCCGCTGGCCATGAGCGCGGCCGTCATCTCGGGCATCGTCTTTCTGATGTTCGGCGGCGGCGGAGAGGTGCGCGTGCTGCCCGAAATCAAAGCCACGCTGAATCCGTCGGGCGTGTTCATGCTGCTGGCCCTGGTGGTGGTCGTGGTTGCGGCTCTGCGCGGCAGGCATATCATTGAAGCCCTGATTTACGGCAACGTGACCGCGGCCGTTGTGGGCATTTGCGCGGGCACGCTCAAGCCCGGCGATATTTTCGGCATCCCGGCCAAGGCCGGGGGCTCCACGGGCATCATCCAGTCCGGCATCGACGGCGTGGTGGGGGCCATTATCTTCGCCATCCTGATTCTGGCCGTGACCCAGATTCTTGTGGAATGCGGCATCATGGGCAAGATTCTGGAGTTCGCCCAGAAAAGCGTGGTGGCCACCGTGCGCCAGGCCGAACTCTTCATCGTGGGGGTGACCATTCTGGCGTCCATTCCCATTTCGGCCAATGCACCGGCGGAACTTCTGGTGGGCCCCAGCCTGGTGCGTCCCATGGGCGAAAAATTCCGCCTGGCGGCGGCGCGGCGCGCCAACCTCATGGATTGCGCGGTGTGCACTGTCTTCTTCATCCTGCCCTGGCATATTGCCGTGGCAGCCTGGTACGGCGCTCTCTACAGTGCGGCCGAGAGTTACGGCATCGCGGCGCCGCCCATCAGCGCTGCCCTGTACAATCCCTACTCCTGGGCGTTGCTGGCGGTGCTGCTCTTCTCGGTCCTGACCGGTTGGAACCGCCGTTTCGCCGAGTCCGGCGAAAACGGGGAGGCGGCCTAGCAATGCAAACCACCCTGCCCCGGACAGGCCCGATCAGCGGCTGTCCGGGGCAGGGTGATCGCTCCCGCGGGCACGGGAGGGAAAAGGTTCGCCCGCGTCCGGAAATGTTGACATTACGCCGGCGTAAGTCTACCTCATGGGACAAAAACATGAGGAGCCCCCCTTGCCTCAGGTCAAGACGTACAGCGCCCAGGCCATCGCCTATATCAAGCAGCGCCTGCTGGACGGCACCCTTTCGCCCGGCGATCCCATCCGTGAAACTGAGATCGCCGAACACCTCGGCATCAGCCGGGGGCCGGTGCGCGAAGCCCTGCAAAGCCTGCTGCAACAGGGCCTGGTCACGGGTCTGCCGCAGAAGGCCAAGTTCATTCGGCATCTTACGGCGCGGGAGATTGAAGACAGCTATTGCCTGGGCGGCACTCTGGAAGGGGCTTGCATTGTCCAGTCCCTGGAGCGCTGGGATGACAAGGCCCTGGGCGGGGTGGAAGAAATTCTGGCCGAAATGGGGCGTCAGAGCCGCGCCGCCGCCGGTCTGGCCGCGCTGAGCCAGATTGACGAAGCCTTCCACGACGCCCTGCTGGCCCCTTGCCGCAATCGTCTGATGGCGGGCATCGCGCGCAATTCCTGCGCGCACATCTCCAAATTCCTCTACTACAAGTGCTGGGACACGCTTTTTTCACCGCGTGAATTCTATCAGCGGCACGAAGTCATTTACGACGCCGTGCGCGGGCGCGATCCCCGGCATATCCAGCGGACCCTGCTGGAGCATTATGCGGAATCGGGCCGCCGCCTGGCCCTGGTCTGCGGCCGCCGCGAGGACTGAGTCTCCCGGGCGTTCAGCTTCTGACGGCCAGCAACCGGAGCCGCCGGTAATCGGCGACCCACTGCTCCCCGTCCCAGAGGCGCGGCCTCAGGGCGCATTCCACCTCGCGGAAGATTGTCATTTGTTCCACTTGTTCAAAACCGGCCAGATCCCCGGCGAAAAACTGTTCCAGCCAGTGGGCCAAGCCGTTTTCCCCGCCGGACAGGGGCGTGGGGCGGTCGTAGTCCTCAATCTGCCGGGCCTGAAAGCCCGCTGTTTCCAGTTTTCGGCGGTATGCCGCCGGGGTGGGGAAATAGAAGGGCTCGGACCGGGTCCGGCCGCGAGCCGCCAGCGCCGAGGCAAAGGCCGAGCATACGGCCGCCACGTTGCCCTGGGCGCCGAATTCGCAGACCAGCAGGCCGCCCGGCTTCAGAACCGCATGCAGGGCGCGCAGCAGCGCGTCCTGATCCTGAATCCAGTGAAAAACCGCGTTGGAAAAGACCAGGTCGAAACGGGCCGTCCAGCCCTGGACGGCCAGACCGGCCGCGTCCAGAACATGGTATTCCGGACCGGGGTACTTTTCGCGCGCCGCCCGGATCATGGCGGCGGACTGGTCCACGCCGATCACCTGCCCGGCTTTCCGGGCCAGGGCGGCGGTCAGCTCGCCGGTGCCGCAGCCGAAATCCAGAATACACTGGCTGGCGTCTTCCGGGACGCAGGCCAGCAGATTTTTGCCGTATTCGGCCACAAAACCATGGCTTTTCCGGTAAAGCGCGGCGTTCCAGTCCATTTTTTCAGCGCGATCAGGATTTGGCGACGGGGTGGGCCGGTTCCGGGGCCGGAAGGACGGGCTGGATCGCGGCTTTGGGGCGCAGCTTGCGGGTCTGCAGACGCTGCTGCACAAAGTCGGCGGCTTTGACGCCCTCGGGTACGGCGCAAAGTGGAAATTCCGCCCGGCCCAGGTTGCGGTGCCCGCCAGCGGTGCCCACGTCGTAAAAACAGGCGTCGGCCAGACGGCCGATGTCCCGCCCGCCGTCGCCGCGAAAGATCACGATCACGGTTTTGTCCACAATGCCGCTGACAGCGATCCACTTCAGGCCGTGCACGCGGGTAAAGAAGTCGGCAATGGCCACCAGCAGGTCCGCGCTCTTGATTTCGCCGAGCGTGGCGTGGGCTCCGCCGCCCCGGCAGTCGGTGAGCGAGCGGAAGGCGCGCGAAAAGAGCGGCAGCCAGGCGCGCAGATATTCGCTGCGGGCGATCCGGCGCAGCAAGTTGTTGTCCGCATGCTGGGAGAGCCACTGGTAGGCGCGCAAATCTTCCTCGCCGCCGGAACGCTCAAAGGCCGCCGTGTCCGTACGGATGCCGTAGAGCAGGGCTGTTGCCAGCAGCGGGCCTGGGCGCATGCGCAGAGCCTGGAGAAGGCGGGTCATCATGGTGCTGGTGGCGCCGATGCCGGGCCGGATGTCGCAAAAGGCCGTGGGCGTGGTGCAGTCCGTGAGATCCGTCAGGGGATGGTGGTCGATGATCAGGTCGTAGGAAATGCCCGCGAAGGCCTGATTGTGCCGGGGCTGGGAGTCCACCATGCCGAAACGGGTGTACTGCCCCGCCTTTTCCGGCTGCCAGGGTTTGGCCGGGATGCGCAGATAACGGATCATGGCCAGATTGTCCGGCCGGGTCACCTCGTTGATGCGCATGATGTCCACGCTGTGCACCTTGTGCAGCATGAGCCGCTTGAGCGCCACGGCCGAAGCCAGGGCGTCCGGATCGGCATTGATCATGATGCACCAGCGGTCGTCCTTGTCCAGATTTTGCCGCCATTGCTTGAAACTGGCGATGTGTTCGGCGTTGACCGGCATGGCCCTCCCCTTGGCCTCCTGGAACAGTTCAGGCATGAAAAGTGTCAACTGCTCCAGGGCAGATTACCTTTGGCACGCTATACGTTTCAAAGGGGTCATTCCGGCAAAAAACGCGGTTATCGCCGGAATCCACGCCGCGTTGCTCTCGATGCCTGTACGCCCTTTGGGCTACAGGCACGGCCCTACGGGCCGCCCGTCGGCCCGGTCGCCGCGGCGGGGGATAGAGCCATTCAAAAGTGAAATCGCGCTATCACGTCAACACGAAAAAGCCCCGGAAGGCATGCCTTCCGGGGCTTTCTGTTATCTCTATGAGTACGGCCGTTACTGATTCAGATCCACCAGCACGGGGTTTTCTTCCAGTTCTTCCAGGAACTTGTCGGGGCGTTCCTTCTGGTCCGGCACCTCGATGTCGCCGTTCACGTATTCGCGGTAGCCCGTACCCGCCGGGATCAGGCGGCCCACGATGACGTTTTCCTTGAGGCCGCGCAGATAGTCCATCTTGCCCTTGAGCGAGGCTTCGGTGAGCACCTTGGTGGTTTCCTGGAAGGAAGCCGCCGAGATGAAGGATGAGGTAGTCAGCGAGGCCTGGGTGATGCCCAGCACCAGCGGTTCCGCCGTGGCCGGAACGCGGCCCTCGGCTATGGTCCTCTGGTTTTCGGCCTTGAACTCGCTCTTGTCCACCTGCTCGCCCACCAGGAAGCTGGTGCCGCCTGAGTCGAGGATGGTCACCTTCTTGAGCATCTGGCGCACAATCACTTCGATGTGCTTGTCGTCGATGCCCACGCCCTGGAAGCGGTAGACTTCCTGGATTTCGTCCACCAGATAGCGGGCCAGGTATTTCTCGCCTCGGGTGCGCAGGATATCGTGCAGTTCCGGATAGCCTTCGGTGAGGGGATCGCCCGCTTCCACGAAGTCGCCGTCCGCAGCCGTGATGTGCTTGCCCTTGGGCACAAGGTATTCCTTGGCCTCGCCGATTTCCGGCGTGACCACCAGCTTGCGCTTGCCCTTGGACTCGCCCGCGTAGGTGACGGTGCCCGCGATTTCGGAAACCACGGCCATGTCCTTGGGCTTGCGCACTTCAAAGAGCTCGGCCACGCGCGGGAGGCCGCCCACGATATCCTTGGTCTTGGAGGTTTCGCGGGGCTTGCGGGCGATGATGTCGCCAGCCTGGATGTTCTCGCCGTCCTTGACCATGATGATGGAGCCCACGGGCAGGCTGTAGATGGCCGCAGCCGCGCCGTGCACGCGCTTCTTCACATTGCCGTTGTCGTCGCAGATGGAGATGGAGGGCCGGAAGTTGGTGGTGCGGTACTCCATGATGGTCAGTGAGGCCTGACGGGTGACGTCGTCCACCTTTTCCTGCACGGTCTTGCCGTCGATGATGTCCGTGAAGCGGATCACGCCGTCTTCTTCGGACACAAAGGGTTCGTTGAAGGGGTCCCATTCGGCCAGCACGACGCCCTTGGTCACTTCCTGGCCGTCATGGACCATCAGGCGCGCGCCGTTGGGAAGAATGTATTTCTCCCGTTCGCGGCCCTGCGGGTCAACGATGGTCAGCTGGCCGCTCTTGCCCAGCACCAGTTGCGCGCCGTCACGGTTGGTCACGGCCCGTACGCGGTTCAGGATCACCCGGCCCGCGTTCTGGGCTTCGAACTTGTTCTTTTCAATGGTGCTCGAAGCCGTGCCGCCGATGTGGAAGGTGCGCATGGTCAACTGGGTGCCCGGCTCGCCGATGGACTGGGCAGCGATGATGCCCACGGTTTCGCCGGTATTGACCAGATGGCCGCGGGCCAGGTCGCGCCCGTAGCACAGGGCGCAGATGCCGCGTTCCGACTGGCAGGTCAGGGGCGAGCGTACCATGACCGAGGAGATGCCCTTGTCGTTGATCAGCTTGGCTTCACTTTCCGTGATCAGGGTGTTTTCGGGCAGCAGGATTTTTTCCGGCTCGTCCGGGTCATGCACGGGGTAGAGCAGCACACGGCCTATGATGCGTTCGGCCAGCGGGGTCTTGATGTCGCCGCCTTCCTTGATGTGGGTCAGCTCAATGCCGTCCACCGTGCCGCAGTCGTGCTCGGAAACGATCACGTCCTGGACCACGTCCACCAGGCGGCGGGTCAGGTAACCGGAGTTGGCCGTCTTCAGGGCCGTGTCCGCCAGGCCCTTGCGCGCGCCGTGGGTGGAGGTGAAGTACTGCAACACCGAGAGCCCTTCGCGGAAGGACGAGGTGATGGGCGTTTCGATGATTTCGCCCGACGGTTTGGCCATCAGGCCGCGCATGCCCGCGAGCTGGCGCATCTGGTCCTGGTTGCCGCGCGCGCCGGAGTTGGACATCATGAAGATGGGGTTGAAGCTCTGGTTTTTCTCCTGCTTGCCCGTCTTCTCGTCCGTGAGCACGTCGTAGGAGATCTCCTTGATCATTTCCGTGGAAACGTCCTGCGTGGCCTTGGTCCAGACGTCCACCACCTTGTTGTACTTTTCCGTACGGGTGATGATGCCGTCGCGGTACTGGCGTTCGATATCGTCCACCTCGGCCTGGGATTTGGCCAGGATGTTCTTCTTGCTTTCGGGAATGGTCAGGTCCTTCACGCCGATGGTCACACCGGCGCGGGTGGCGAACTCATACCCCATGTCCTTGAGCTTGTCGCAGAGGATGACCGTGGACTTGATGCCGCAGGTGCGGTAGGCCGCGCCCACCAGCTTGGCGATGGCCTTCTTGGTCAGCACCGTGTTGACGTGCTCGAAGGAGAGCTCCGGCGGCAGAATGTCGCTGACCAGCACGCGGCCCGGCGTGGTCTGCACAAGATCCTCGCCTTCCTTCATGCGCACCTTGACCCGGGCGTGCAGGGAGACCTGGCCCGCGTCGTAGGCGGCTTCCACTTCCCAGGGCGCGCAGAAGGTCATGCCCTCGCCCTTTTCAAAGCTGCGTTCCACGGTCATGTAGTAGAGACCCAGCACGATGTCCTGCGAGGGCACAATGACCGGGCCGCCGTTGGCCGGGGAAAGAATGTTGTTGGTGCTCATCATCAGCACGCGGCATTCGATCTGGGCCTCCACGGACAGCGGAATATGCACGGCCATTTGGTCGCCGTCGAAGTCCGCGTTGTAGGCGGAGCAGACCAGGGGGTGCAGACGGATGGCCTTGCCTTCCACCAGCAGGGGCTCAAATGCCTGGATGCCCAGGCGGTGCAGGGTCGGGGCAGATCGGAAGAGCACACGTCTGAACTCCAGTCACCCGT
>OMGI01000414.1_pt1 | contig 34113 bp, 39 predicted proteins | sample 1645801 | NCBI WGS metagenome assembly OMGI01 (sample SAMN05578584, study PRJEB25193) | human gut metagenome | biome: Human Microbiome; feature: human-associated habitat; material: feces | host: Homo sapiens | place: USA:Birmingham
TGAATATTTTGATTAATGCCATAAGTATATGGAATACCGTCTATCTGGAAAAGGCTGTAGAATACCAAAAGAAACATAAAGGTATAGATGAAAATTTATTGAAGCATATATCTCCCTTAAATTGGACACACATAAATTTTCTGGGAGAATATTCATTCCAGTCAAATATGGCTTTGGGTATAAATGAATATAGACCTTTAAAAGTCTAATTTTATATACATAAATTAACTTTTTAAGATTGTTTAGAAGCCTTAGAGATTTAATTTATGTATATTTCTGTGAAAATACAGTCTTAGAGTAACATTTGTAGTAAATGTTGGTGATACCCCTATTACGAAAATGACAAAAGCAGACTTAGTACAAGAGATTTCAAAACAGACCGGAATAGACCGGAACGAAGTTTTAATGATAGTGGAAGCATTCATGGAAACAGTGAAAGGTTCCCTGTCAAACGGAAAGAATGTATATCTCCGAGGATTCGGTAGTTTCATCATCAAACGTAAAGCTGAAAAAACAGGACGAAATATCGGACAGAACACAACTCTGGTTATCCCTGCTCATAATGTCCCGGCTTTCAAGCCATCTAAAGAGTTTTCAAAAAAGCTATGTTAAAGTCCTATCGCAAAGAACAACGTAAACAATTATTTTCTAATTTTATGGCAGTTAACTAAAATCAAATGGCTTATGAAAAACATTTTGCTAATCAGTTCTTTCTGTATGCTTTGTATAGGCTTTAGTTCTTGTTCAAATGAAAACGATGAATTTGTACAAGACAATAAAGAAATGAATACGAGGTCTGTTAAAGCTATACATACCTTTCCTAATGTCTCAAGAATTAAAACAGACCCTGATGTCGTAAAAAAGATGAATGAAGCATGGGAAGAAATGAAAAACTATGCTGCTAAAGGGAAAAGAAGAGAATATGGCTTTTATATCTATTATGATGAATCCTCAGATAAAATTCATTGTGGAAAGATGCAAATGGGAGACAATATACCCAACTGCGAAGGCACTCATGCATCTATAGAACTAAAGCCTGATTATCCTGCTCTTGAATTTCAAAATACAGTTTGCGCTCATTTCCATTGTCATACAACATTGCAATACTGTCCATCTTATGTATCAAGAGAAACAGGGCCTTCAATAGGTGATATTAATTTTGCCAATAGTCAGCAGTTGCCTGGTATTTTATACGATTATGAAGATGCAAAAATATATGGCGGTGATAGCAAAGATAAAAAATATAAAATGCAGACGTTTGGTGAATATGCCCAACGTCCTGATAGAATCTATTAAAAAAGGAGGTTTGTTTATGAGAGCATTATATCTTTTAATTTGTACAATGTTTTGTATAAATGCAATGGCACAACAAGCTAATTTCGAAGCTTTAAACAGCAGTGAAAAAGAAAAACACTTAATATCATTATCAAACGATATTATCAAACTTTTAGGTCCGGGATACTATAGAGAAGTCACTCCTACTATTACAGAAGAAAAGTTTGAAAGTAGTGATAAACGATCAGAAATCAGCCGAAATATTGGACGCACATATTATGAAGTAACATATGGTTATGATAATAGCAAAGAATCATTAGATTTTCCATTTTCAGCAAAAGTAAGCATTTGGAAAGATACTGGTGAGCCATTTGAGGTTATCTTTGGAAACGGTTATGGACGAAATTTCTTTTTCATTACATATGATGAAGTCTTAAAACGAAAAGTCATAATGGAACCTGTACCATATCAGCAAATCAAAAGTCAAAAAACAAAGATTATCAATGAGACACCCATAAAATAGCAAAAATCATCTTTGTACATCGGGCCACTTCTCAAAAGTTTTAGGATTATCATCCGCAAACCGTCGATAGACTTTCTCACGTCTCCAGATTGAATCACATTCAGTTTGGAGACGTTCTTCTTTTTATTTTCGGGGAAATTGTTTATCTTCGCCGCTGAGGTAACCTGCTTACAGGTTGATAGCGCACTATCAACTTTGAACGCCTTCGGCTAAAGTTGGTGCGCTCTCCGAGGGGGCAAGGGGCAAGCCCCCTGCCGACCCCATGCCGCCCGCAACCCAATCCGTACGACCATGGCGAAGACATCCATCCACATCAAGGCCTGCGACACCGCAGGATCCGAGCTGCACAACAAGCGCGAGCGGCAGCTCTCCTACATCCGTCAGGACCTGACGCATCTCAACGAATCATACAGCTATACCGGGCAAAGCCTGGCCGCAGAGCTGAAGCGCATCCAGCAGGACGTGAAGAAGCACACCGGACGAAAGCTCCAGAAGAACGCCATCCCGCTCAAGGAAGGGGTGGCGGTCATCAGCGACACCACCACCCTGTCAGACCTGAAGGAGTTCTGCACCCGGTGCCAAAAGGAGTTCGGGCTGGTGCCGCTGCAGATCCACGTCCACCGGGACGAGGGACACACGGCAGCCAGACAATGGAAGCCCAACCTCCATGCCCACATCGTCTGGAGAATGTACAACGAGCAAGGCCGGAATGTCAGGCTCTCCAACGTGGACTGCGCCCGGATGCAGACCATCCTGGCCGAATGCCTGGGCATGGAACGGGGGCAGGCGAGCAGCCGGAAGCATGTCGATGCACTCCAGTACAAGATAGAGGCCAAAACCTCACAAATCGAACAACTGACGGAGGAAGTGGCGGAACTCAGCACGACCAAAGCAGCCAAAGAAGCCACGATAGACACCTTCAAGACCGTAGGTGCGCACGTCGTCGATGCAATCACGGGCAAGACCAAGCGGAAAGAAGAGGGTTTAAAGGGTGAAATCTTACGTTTAAAGGACGAACTGGCCAAAAAGGAAGCAGAGATAACCAGAATAAAGAAAGAGGCTCAGGAAGCCTTAAATTCGGTCAGAAGCCGATACGAAAGCAAAGTGTACGGCCTCCAGCAGGATAAGCAACGGGCGGAACGGTGGGAGAAAGCGGCTGAAGCCAATGCCGAACGCTGGAGAAACAGGTTCTTTTCCCTCTGGCCGGATGCAGCAGCTGCCATCGAGGCGATTGTCAAGCGGTGCACCACAATGATACGTACCTTCACAACCGCACACATCGCCTCCATCGAGAAGGCCTTGCGCAATGCCCGGTCGATGGATGAGCGGAAAAAATACGCCAGTGACCTCTGGAACATGGCCAAAGACGAGATGCCGGGCACCACTCCAAAGGCATGGATACAGGAGGGAAAGAAAGACCTGGACCTGCTGGTCGAGTACGGCCCGGAACAGTACCAAAAGCAGGAACGCAGCCGGACGCAGAACCGGGGGATGCACCTGTAACGGCACAATACAGTTTCTGAAGATTTCGGCAGCTCGACTGCCGAAAGGCGTTTTGTGGCTACAAAACCACACCTTGCATGTGGTTTTTCATCGCAAGGCAGAGGGGTTACTATCAAACAAGTTAACCAGCAAACCAAGCAACAAGTCAACAAACCAACTTTATCACTACGGAACAAAGAGAAGTCTCACTTGCTGTTTTGTGTGTCCAGCAAGTGAGACTTCCGTATCAAAATATATGGTTCACTTTCGAAAAAACAAAGAAGCCGTTTGGGGACATAGACGGCTTCTTCTTAAATGAATCAAGCCAATTCCAAAACATCCAACAGCTTGATGTTGAGTTTTTGCTCCAGTTCTGCGATACTTTTAAAAGAAAAATTGACTTTCCCGGATAAAATCTTACTAATATACTGTGGAGATACCCCTAAACGCTCTGCCAGTCCGTTTCTGTTTAAACCATTGGATTCCATATACTCCACTAAAGACAAGGCGATGTTACGTGACCATTCCAACCAAGCCTCGTTTTCCTTTCTCCATTTCGCATTTTCCTCAAAATGAGAGGGAGAAATACTTTCATGTTTTTTTAAAAAGTCAATAGCTCTACTCATATTCAATCCTCCTTGTTTAAATCAACGAAACTATCTTTGTCAAAAACTCCATTAGCCTTAAGAAAAGCTTTGCATCTATTCAGTTTGTCCAATTCCATAGCTGTATGCTCCTTATCCTGCATCAAATGTGTGAGCTTTATAGCCCCACCCGTAACCACATAAACATTGGCTTCAAGACGGATGGCATATATCCGTAACCAGCTTGCGTGCTTATCCCTGTTCCAATTACGAGCTTTTCTTCTTGTCAATTCCACACATCTTGCATCTGTGACATCAAGAGGCATAAACAAACCGTCCAGATTTTCAGTATAAGGAAACTCCAAGATAAGTTCTTCCAGCTCATCCGCATCCTCAAATGTGTCCCGTATGGCTTCCGAAACTTTTTCTATATGGAAATACTTCCTTAGGTCTTCGATGTTGTCTTTGAAAAAATCCAATAGATAATCCGCATTGTTCCATTTTTCAAACAATGAAGTAAGCTCATCAAACTCCTTGTCCGGCTCCTTTACAGCCCACAAATGGTCATAACCTCCAATAACTCTTACAAACTTCATAAATACTACTCTTTTCATGGGCAAAGATACCAAAGGAAACCAATATAAACCTATAAGTTTAGTTATTTAACAATCAATGCTATTTAAAAGCGCAATAAGCGCCCATTTAAATGCCACATATTTGCATATCAGAACGTATTAACACATATTTTAACACGCAGAAAAAATGTCCCATCCATTTTTAACCTCAAACCTTTCCTTCCTTTCTTTTTCTCCATGGCTTTTGTGTTTTTCCGAAAGTACGAATCGTGAATTTTAGGCTCTAACAACCCTAAAATTCTGTAACCTTGTCTTAGGTTATTATCTTGTATTAACCTTGTACGAAAAAAAACAGATTCATAAGTTCTTATATATCATCATGTTAAATAGGCATAAAAACATGATATAGCAACAAATAGTACGTCATACAGCAACAAATAGTACGTCAAAAAAAATTAGATATAGCAACAAATAGTACGTATATAGCAATTAAATCAATGCATTAATTGCTATATCTATTTTTTATATTAGGGGTTACTTGCACATTTCACCCAAATATATCACCTTTATAATTTATTGATATATAATATTTTAAGAAGAAATCTACAGCTGTTTATAACTGAATTTTGTATTTTTAGTCCTTGTATTATATTCATTTCAAACAAAAACAGCGACAAATCCATAGAAATTCTGCACATTTCACCCAAATATATCACCTCGGTAGATAACCTAATGATTCATATATTCTCTTCAACTTTTAATTTTCTATATTCATTTACTCCAAGTGACAGGCTGGAATCAAAATCATAGTGTCCCAGGAATGTTATGTGTTCATAATTTTGTGGTGATATATGTTTAAGCAGACTTTTATCGATTTCCTTGTCATTTGCTTCAATATACTCAACACTCCTTTGTAAATAGACGGCATTCCATAAACAAATTACATCCATGATTAGTGAAAGAGCGGAAGCCCTTACCTGTTGTCTGTCACGATTTTTTGTGGTAAATTTCCCCTCTTGACCAAATTGAACGGCCTTGGCAAGACTATTATTTGCTTCACCTTTGTTCAACCCTATTTGTATCTTTCGTCTCAGTTCTTTTGATGTAAAGTATCGTAAAAGAAATAAAGTTTTTTCTATCCGTCCCATTTCAACTATGGCACGTCGGAGATGACTTGATTTATTGCATAGTTTTCTCATCACCAGTTCTCCGGAAACATGCCCTTTCTTTATCGAATAGGCGATTCTAAGAATTTCATCATAATAATCTTTTATCCAGTCAGTCTGAATTTTTTTGAAAGCGACACCTTCAATATTTTTCCTCAGGATGTTATCTTTAAAAATAAAAAGATTCCTGCTCGATACATTTTTCATACGGGGTGCGTAAGCAAAACCCAAAAGATGAGCAAGTCCAAATAAAGGATCACTATACCCTCCAGTATCAGTATAATGTTCAATAACAGGTTCCCCGACCATTAGTTCGTGCGCCAATACACCATCAATGACATGCTGAAACTCACTATTAGTACGGATTACTTTTGTAAAGAATACATAATACTTGTCACACACAAATCTGTATATGGTACAGCCCTTGTCAATTCCATGTCTCGGATTTGGTTCTGCATTGAATGAAGATACCATGCTGCGTATCCCTCTTCCATCACTCGATGATGTGTTTCCTTCTCCCCAATATTCCGAGACCCACAAACTTCTCAGAAGCCTGACAACTTCCCCTTGCGCCTTGACCAGGTTATCATCATCCAAACAATTTTGTGAAATTGAATACAGTTGGTCATACGAATATTTGCCCATTGCCTGTGACATCTTAACCAGTCCGACATTCGTTCCCAGTGCCATTAATGCTGCAAGCACTTTTTCCTTTTCTGCCTCTTTCAAAGTTTGGTTCTTCAGATTCCGGTGTATGAAATATTTGGTGAATCCAACCCATTTATCCACTTCAAGCAAGATTTCTTCCAGTCTTGCTTCGGGAATCATGCCCTTAAAAATTCTTTTGCTCAATTCCATTGCATTTTCCGGTGTTGCCGTTCCAAGAGGAGAAAGATGCAGGCTTCCTTTATCTATCCATAGATCATCAAGCAAATCAATATTGTCTGACAGATAATCTAAAAGCTCGGTCATTCTCTTTTTTCTGTCGGACAGATACTCATCAAAAGTCTCAAACCCGTTTAAGACATCAAAAACATCAGTCGAATACTTATAAGTTTCCTTATCAATCAGATCTTGTTCAAATGCCAGATATTTTTCACTTCCTTCCACAGTTACAAGATTGTTCCTTATGGCATGTCTCAAACTTGAAAGAGTGGCCATTTCATAATACCTTTTATCAATACATCCATCCTTTTGTACCAGTTTAATCCATTTATTTTCAATATGGTTTAACGGAGCATCGTCAGGTAATTTAAGGTTGTCTGAAAGATTCATCTTCCTTAAACAATCAACAGCTTTTACAAGAGGAGTCATTTCCTCCGATTCAGATGTCACTTTTAAGATTTTAAGCAAACGTGGAGAATATTTCCTGATTTGGCTGTAATGGCTGTTTAGTAATTCAAGGCTGTCACTATCAGAACAGTTAAGCTCATATCCCCTTTTTATGATGAGATCTAACGCTTCGAGAGAAGAAAAGTTTCTCTTTTTCAGTTCTGTTCTTAAATTTTTCTTGTGACGTAAGGAAAAAGAAACGGCTTCGGCAATAGACAATAAATCCGATTGATTCTTAAATATTTCTTTACTATTTTGGAGGATTGTCTTTTCATTCCTCTTTTCACTCTTTCTCAACAGATTATGCAATATGGCATCATTGGATTCGACAACAAAATCCAGAAGCATTTTTCTGGTTTCATGAATATATATTACTATACCCGGGTAGATTTTTTCTTGCGAACTACGCTCTATGGAATATAAACGCCTGTGAACAATGCGTCTTGCTATGGATTTTCTTTTATTGTGGGATATTGAAGACAAATCCATATCCAGATTCAAGGAATCAATATATTCTATTCTGTCCGCAATTTCACAGAAGGATTCGGGAGTTATTTTTCCCGGCACATTTCTCAGTTGATGCAAATTATATGATTTAGGTGCAGTGCCTTTACATAAAATAGCTTTTTTGATATTTGAACACTGTTCTGATGTCAGCATGGAATATATAAGACGGTTCAAATCGGCTTCTTTCCGATTGCATATATCTTGAACCCATTTTTCAATGGTACTTATTTTGGGCAATACAATTCTTTCTACTTTTAATGCGGAAATAATTTCCCTGATAATGAACTCTCTGTTTTCAACAACATCAGCATTTGTCGAAATGATTTTCATTGCCATCTCTTCATCTTTTTCATCCATCTGCCTATATCCATAGGCAAGACAAATATCATGAAAGTGTTTTATGATGGTATTAGGACGTTTATATCTCTCTTTGAAATTCCATGAGCGAGGAAGAGAGGCATTTATCTGTTTTGCAATAAAATTCAAAACCTTTGAAGGTATTCCGGACTTGAGCGTATAGTTCCATCCAAGATATCTGAGGTGAAATAATTGAACTGCATATCCAATTCTATTGCATAAATCCTTGTGCCCGTTTGTGATGTTCCTAATGTCGTCTTCATCAAAGGCACAGTAAGTCAAAAGATCGTCATCGGAAATATTATACGGAATTGTTGTAATTTCCCTGCGCTGTTCAGAGGTCAATATTATTTGGGCCATGCAATAGCTTCTTATAGTGTTTTTCTATTTTTGATATAAGAATAAAGTGTGGCTCTACTTATTCCTGTTGTTCGCAAGATGTTATCAACAGAGCAAGCCCTTGAGTCATATAAATCAAGGGCAAGTTTAACCGTTTTTGGATCGATCTTCGGTCTTCCCCCTTTTCTTCCTCTTGCTCTTGCGGCAGATATTCCTTCAAGAGTTCGTTCACGGATGATGTCTCTTTCAAACTGGCTTACCCCCGAAAATACGGAAAATAATAACCTTCCATGAGGGGTCGTTGTATCCAACCAAGGCTCCTTTAATGATTTAATATCTGCTCCTATTTCATTTATACGCTCAACAAGTTCAAACAAATCCTTTACCGACCTGCTTAATCTGGTAAGTTCACATACAATTATTGTATCGCCCTCACGAAGTGAGTCCATCATGCGAGTCAGTTCCGGGCGTTCTTTCTTTGTCCCCGTCATTTTCTCTTGATAAATGCGGTAGCAGCCCGCTTGTTTGAGCTGGTCTAATTGCCTGTCAAGGTTCTGATCATTTTTTGAAACACGTGCATACCCAAATATCATAATTGCAAAGTACAAAAATATGAAATAATGACATTTATCGTATTTTGATAAATATACCGTTTATTGGACAAATATAAACTATTTTTTGATGAAAGACAATAAAGTTCCAGTAAAATCTGAAAAACCATCGTTTTTCAGATTAACACAAGGCGATATATTTGAGTGAAATGTGCAAGTAACCCCTCAATTACGTGTGTTCTGCCGGAGCGGAGCGCATTACGGAGTTCCTGAACGGCAGCCACCAGAGCCGGGCATTGGCAAAGGGGTTTCTCGATGCTGCCGACAGTCCCAAGACACAGGCTTCCTATTTGAGTTCGCTTACCCGTAATCTGGGTATATTGGCGAACAACAAGGAGATAAGCTATGTCCTGACGGGCAATGACTTTGAGTATAATTTGCTTGACCCTGCCAATCCGAAACTTATATCCGTTGCCAATTCGTTTCAGATTGAGAGCCTTATCTCTCCCATCATATCGCTTATGCTTTCCATCAGTTCACGGCGTTTCACGATGGCGAATAAAATACCTTTTGTCTATGTTCTTGATGAAGCGACCACCTTCAGGATTGCCGATTTCGAGAAAATGCCGTCAGTTCTCCGTGAATACCTGTGCGCCTTCCTTGTGCTTACGCAATCTTCGGCGAAGATTGAGAAGCTGTACGGCAAGTATGACCGCAGCAGTCTGGAGGCGAATTTCGGCAATGTGTTTTTCGGGCGTACCAAAGACGTGGAAGCCCTGAAAAACTATCCGCTGGTGTTCGGCAAACAGGAGAAGAAGAAGGTTTCCCGCACCACCGGGAGCGGGCGGGGTGGTTCGAACCGCAGCCGTACCGTTTCCATGCAGAAAGAGGAAGTGTACGAAAGCAGTTTCTTCACTTCCCTGAAGCCCGGCGAGTTCGTGGGCAGTGCGGCACATTCCAATATGCCGAATTTCCACTTGCGTTTCAAAATGTATAACCAGACGGAAGAACCCTTACCCGTTGTCCGGGCAGTCCTTCCGTCTGATATTGACGAGAATTATAACAGGATAATCAAGGACTTGCAGAAGGTGGTCTGATTTATCTGTTTTTATGTAATAATTCTATTACATTGATAAGTAGATTGATTCCTTTAAATAGATTGTATAACATAGTAAAATAATCACATGATTCATAGTTATTATACGCTTCAATAATGTGGAATCCTAATTCAGGCAATAAATGGAATATTTTTTTCATTGTGTCGTGTTTTTTGTCTATAAATACTTTAATTGCCTTTAGCGAGGTTTTGTGTTCCTTCTCTAAAGGAATACAAAAGAGCAATTTATTTGTCATATTATGAAGGACAAAAATTATAGGTGTGGAATGTGGGGAAAACAGTTGGGTAGAAGTGTGGATATTTGGGCATGAATCCACACTTCTGCTTTTTGTATAGTTTCCTTTTAATATGTTGTATATTAGTTTATTAAGTAAAATATGTTTTAATAAAGTTTCTTTGGAGCAGTTTTTGTAGAGTATATTTCTATAAGTACACTTTCGGTTTTTGATTTTTCATGGCTGGCGGGGTATTTTATGTGCGAGTAAGAATAGCCTGAATACTAATCTATAAAATAAAATCCTTATGAACACAGTTCTGACCGTAATCCTGCAAATCAGCGGTGGTTTGAAAACCGAAGTAAATTCTTTCCTTAGTGAGTATGCCGTTCCTGTGATTGCCATGCTTCTGATAGTCGGCGTGGGTATCGGGGTAGTGATGAACTACGACAAGATTATTGACCGCGACGGGCAGGGCACACGCAAGGAGGGTATCGTCAATCTTCTTTGGGTGGTCGGCTATATCATTATCGGGCTGGCTATCATTGCCGCAGTCATAGCCCTTGTGAACAGTAAACTGAAAATGTCCCTGTGATGGATTTCCCGGTGCGTAAGGGGCTGGAAACCCCTTTGAAAGTACACGGCATGAGTACGAAGTTCTTTCTCGTTTATTGTATCATCTTGGCTGTGCTGGTTCTTTTTTCTGTCGGCTTTCTGACAAACGCCATGAGCGGAGAAGGCTCTTTCCTGGCGTTTATCGTCGCACTGGTGGTCTGTGCGCTGCTCTCCGTATTCTTGCGGGTGCTGTTTATCAACCTTTCGATGGTGCGCAAATTCAGAAAATTCAGAAGACAGGTATTCGTCATATCCAATAAGGATCTGCTGCACAGCCTTTAAATCAAAGGCTTATGAAAATTACGGCTTCGCAGGCTTATTGTATCCTCGATACGGTAGGCTCTGCCATTCTTACCAAATCCGGCGACGTGTCCGTTGCCTATCTGATGGAGCTTCCCGAAGCCTATTCGCTTGACACATCCGACTTGGAACAGAGGCATAACGAGTTTTTCCGGGCGTTCCGCTATGTGCGTGACGGCTTCATTCACAAGCAGGACGTTTTCTTGCGGCGCAAGTTCAAGTCCGACTATGTGATTGAGGGCGACAGTTATATACAGTTAGCCGAAAGACGGTATTTCGAGGGCAGGGAATACCTGCATCATTTCTGCATACTGTCCTTCACGCTTTCCTCGCTGGCAAGTCTGGAAAAAGCGTATCAGGCAAACCCGGTGGCGTACCGTGAGAAGATGGCGAAGGCTGACCGAGACAGGCTTTCCGCATTTCTGGAGGCGGTCGATAGTGCGGTTTCCATCATTCGGAACATCAGGGGCACACAGATAAGGCCGCTGAATGTGTCCGAACTGAAACAGCATCTTTTCCGTTATGTGAACGGTTTCCATGACGACGAGGGTATAAGAGACATCCAGTGTGCCGATATGATACGTATCGGACAGAAGCGGGGCGTGTTCTTCTCCGTATGCGACGAAAGGTATCTGCCTGACCGTATGAAAACATACGTTACGGATACCACCTTGCAAGAAGCCAACAGCAGCCTGTATATGTCCATGCTCGAAAGGCTGGGCGTACACCTGCCATGCTCGCACGTGGTCAATCAGATATGGAAGTTTGCCGGAAACAGTTATCGTGAGGAACTGGCGGAGCGCGTGAAGCTGTTCGGGCGGTACAGGGAGTTTGACAAATCCATTAAAAGCCGCTATGAGGGGCTTTCCGCATACGAGCAGGAGATTATCGACGAAGAAAACGTGCTGTGTAAGACGCATTTCAACATTCTTTTGCTCGAAGATGAAGATGCGGTTCTTGACCGTTGCGTCGAACAGGTGAAGACGGCTTTCACCAATGCCGGGTTTAAATATTATGTGCCTTCCTATGAAGGGCTGTATAATATTTTCATTGGCTCCGTAATCGGGCGTGAGAACTGCCTCGATACGGATTATCTGTTTCTTTCCGACCTTCATTCCTCCCTGTGCATGAGCATCAACTATTCCACGTTCAAGAATGACATGGAGGGCATTCTCTTTAATGAACGCCTGTTCCAGACACCCATCCGCAAGGATATTTGGGATGCGGCCAAAAAGCGCATACCGGCACGCAACATGATTGTGGCGGCAAGTACGGGAGGCGGCAAGTCGGTGGTATCGCTCAATATCATACAGCAGTGCATCGAACAGAAATACAAGCTGATTGTGGTCGAGTTCGGCAAGAGCTTCTACCAGCTTACGCAGCTTTACGGCGACAAGTCGCTGCATATTGATTATGACGGCACGTCGCCGCTGGGCATAAATCCTTTCTATACGGCTGGAGCCAAACCGGATAACGAGAAAATAAAGACACTCGTAAACCTTGTGCTGAAGTTCTGGCGCACCAAAAGTATTATGGAAGACACAAAACAGGTCGTTTCCCTGACGAAGATTGTCCGGCAGTATTACGAGGATAGGGCAGACGGCCATTCCTTCCCCGACTTTTACGGATATGTCCGTCAGCAGGGGAGGGGCTTGTATGACAAGCTGAACATCCTTCCTGAGTATTTCGACATCGACAGCTTTCTCCATGTATGCTCCGAGTTCATGCCCGGCGGGTTCTATGAGAATGTGTGCCGCCATTCTCCGCTGGAGAATGAGTTGCACAACCGTGATTTTATCGTGTTCGAGCTGACGAAGATAAAGAAAGACCCTTTCCTTATCTCCGTGATTATGACGATTCTCTTTGATACGATTGAGAACAAGATTCTTTCCGACAGGTCGGTACGGGGTATGCTCATTTTTGACGAATACGCCGAAAGCCAGTCCATCAGGGACACGTTTTCAGGTGCTGATATTCATTCCACCGTCGCTTTCTGTTACCAGAAGCTCCGTAAGGAGAACGGGGCGGTCGGCACGATTGTGCAGTCGATGGCGCAGCTTCCCGACAATGAATATACCAAAGGTATCATTGCCAATACGCAACTGCTCTATGTGCTTCCGGCCAATGAGATTGTGTACGACCAGACCGTCGAGGCGTTCCATATCAAGAACAGGAGCCATATCAACCTGATGAAGTCCATCCGCAACGACTTTTCGGGCATACGCCCGTACTCCGAGATATTCCTCCGTTTCATGGATAACTACGCTACGGTGGTGCGGCTGGAACTCTCGCCCGAAAAGCTGCTGGCGTTCCAGACCGACGGCGAGAAATGGAACAGGTTACAGGAGATTTACAGAGAAACCGGAAGCCTTGAAACGGCTATCGAACAGTATAAACAATTAAAACAGAATGATTATGAAACGGATTTTGCTATGTAGTTTGATGGTGGTGTGCCTGTGTGTGAATCGTGTGTCTGCCCAGTGGGTGGTGTCCGACCCGACACTCACGCAGCTTTCGCAGATGACGTGGGCCAAAGAGCTTAAACAGGCCTATGAACAGTTCGAGGTGCTGGATAAGTCCCGCAATATCCTGACCGAAAGTCTGGACTTGTATAGGCAGGTAAGCGGGGTTATCAAAAACTCCAGGATGGTGCTGAACGTGCTGAAATTGCAGGGCGAAATGTTGAAGCTCTCGGCCACCGAGTGCTCCCGTTCCGATGTCTATACGCCTGAAGGCTATGCTGCCTATACCAAGGTGCTCAACGAGATAATGGACGAAAGCATTACCTCATTTGACCTGTTGCGTACCGTCATATCTCCTGATATGAAGATGACGGACGGTGAGCGGCTGAAGATTATTATCGACCTCGACAAGAAACTCCGTGAGCAGCAGGACAGGCTGCTCGACGAGCGGTCAAGGTTCAATACCGTTAATGATGCGATCAAGCGGATTGCCGCACTTAAATCCAATTAGCTATGGAAGTGATAGATAACGTGATACAGGCTTACGAGGCTGTTAAGATGAATGATGTGAGCAAGGGCGTTATCGCCTTGTGTTCGTTCATCGCTATTATTATTGTCATCCAGAAGTTTGTTACCGCTTGGCGGGAGGCTTTCAGCGAGGGCGAAAAGCCTGCCGACATGAAGCAGTTCTTCAGGCTGTTCTATATCTACATTTACGTGTTCGGCATTATCATGGCCGCCCCGTTTGCCTTTACGATTGTCGAAACGGCACTGGGTGGCATACAGGACGAACTGATAGAACGGTATCAGAGTGACGTGGATTTGAGCATAGACGAGGCGATTATGACCTTTACAAGAGATTACATCGAAGATGTGCAGAGACGGCACAACTGGGTCGGGCAGCAGATTCAGGAGGTAGTCATGCTTCCTGTCAATATCAGTGTCTATACCGTGCTGCTGTATGCCACGAAGTACATCTTCTTCTTTTTTGCTGCGGCAAGGTACTTGTACCTTATCCTGCTGGAGATTGTTACGCCCATTGCGATAATCCTTTATTTGGATGATAAGACAAGGCATTATACCCATGCCTATTTGAAGAACCTTTTCGTATGCTACATGATGATTCCGGCGTTCCTGATAGCCAATGCGCTGGGTGGCATCATTTCCGAGAATGTCATGCATATGTGCGGACAGAACAAATACACCATGCTGGGGCTGTTGTTCGCCTTCATCTTTAAGCTGTTCCTGTTCGCCAAGAGCGTGAAATACTGTCGTGAACTCTTTTAATACCTGTGAGCCATGAACAAAGACGATATTCTGAAAGATTTTGATACGCTGGCTGAAGCCAAGCGAAAGGGGGCGGTAAACCTTAAACTGTGTCTGGGGTTTGCCCTGATTGTGGTCGTGCTGGTGCTGGCATGGGGGTTGACCGTCAATTTTTCCGCACTGGATAAGGTGGTTGTGGTCGAGCGTTCCGGCGAATACCTGAAAACCCACGCCGAAGATTCCGAAGCACTGTTTCTGGCACTGGTCAAGAACACGTGCGCCGAGGCGACACGCTATGCTAACAGTTTTGACCGAATCAGCCTGAAACGCAATCAGGCGCACGCCGCTTTCTATGTGAACAAGAACGACCTGAACGCCGTGTTCTCGAAATACTATAATGACAAGGCGTATTTTGACGCGGCGCAGAACGGGGCACTCTATAAGTGCGAGATTGACAGTGTGCAGCATATTTCCGGTGCCAATGAGCCGTACCGGGTTGAGTTCACTTCCATTCTGACCGTTTACGGCGTGTCCGGCCAGCAGCTCCGCTTCCTGATCCGCACGCGCGGAGAACTGGTAAGGACAACGCCCCAGTTCCCCGAAAACGTAACGGGTTTTTTCTTCAACCAGTTCTTGCAGCAGATTGTGCGCATCGAGCAGGACACACCTAAAGAATGAGCCTATGGATAAGACGACGAAGACGAAAATCATTCTTTTTGCCTCATTAGGTATATTCGTGCTGGGGGTACTGGCGGTTGTGCTGGCTTTGGGTGGTTCTGATGATAAAGAAGAATTGCAGAGTGCGGACACGTCGCTCCGTGCGCAACAGCAGAGCGACTTCACGCTTGATGACATGATGCAGTCCCAGACAGGCAAACCTGAATACGAGAACTTCACAGACGAGGTGTACCGTGAACGTGCGCAGGGCATTTACACCGAAGACCCCGAAGTGCTTGCACTTCAGCAGCAGCTAAGGGAGAACCGTAAGGCTGACAGTCTGCCGGTAGCGAAGCCGAAGCCGCGCAGCGTGAAGAAGAAGCCCGTGCAACCCAAAAAGCAGGAGCCTGAAAAGCCGAAGCCTGAAAGCCGCTTCTTTTCCGGCGACAAGGAGAAGAATATGGGCAATACCATCGAGGCGATGGTTTCAGGCGACCAGAAGATAACTTCCGGCAGCGTGATAAAACTGGTTACGCTTCAGGAGATGCAGACACCCGGCGGGCTGGTGCTGGGCAAGGGCACGGCACTTTTCGGGCTTGTCAGGCTCGAAAAGGACAGGATAAACATCAGCATTGAATCCGTCAGGGTGGGCAACAGCATCTACGAGCTTAAAAAGACCGTCTATGATCAGGACGGCTTGCCCGGTATCTATGTGCCGCTGAACATCAAGGCAGAAGCGGGCAAGGAGGCTGCCGACGAGGTGGTGGGCGACCTGAATACGGGCATTTATGGGGCGGACGTGCTGAGTACGGGCGTTAATGCCGTGACTAACGCTGCAAAAAGCGTGTTCCGCAAGAAAAACAACCAGATAGTCGTAACGGTCAAGTCTAATTATAAACTGTATTTAAAATGAAAGCACTTTATTTGAGTATATGGGTACTGTTGGCCGCAGTGTCGGCAACAGCACAGATTCGTCCGGTCGAGAGCCTGCCTATATCCGTGAATTATTCCAAGACGATACACCTTGTCTTTCCTTCAGCGGTGAAGTACAGTCAGGCAGTTACCGACTTTGTGGCGGTGGATAACCCGGAGAACGTGCCTAACATTCTCCGTATCAAGGCCAACAGCAGGAGCTTCAGCAAGCAGACCACCGTCAGCGTGGCGACTGAAGGAGGTTTCTTCTATTCGTTCAACGTGTCGTATGCTGACACTCTGGAGCATACGAACTATTTCCTGCCCGATATGAGAAGCATAAATCCCGATACGGTGTTTATCAATGAGGTTTCCCAAACTCACCTCATTGCTCCCGATAAGGTGATTTACATTGATTATGGCGATACCTGCATCAACGTGAGCAAGGCGGAGAATACAGAGAACATCATCCGCATGATAGCCCGAAGCGGTGATGTGCAGCGGTTCCCCAAGCAGACCAATGTGTCGTTTGCCACCGAAGGAGGCGGTTTCTTTACCTTTGACGTGGACTATCGGGAGAAGCCCGAAGCATTTGTCTATGAGGTGGGAGAGAAAAAGCCGGATAGACAGGCGAATGTCATTCTTACCGACAACATTATTCCCGCTGGCGAACGAGACGACGTGATGAGCCGGGTGTATAATGCCCCAAGAGGCATATTCAACAAGGGCATTGTCCGAAATAAAATAGTGTTCTCGCTCAACAACCTGCATATTTACGATAATCTGTTGCTCTTTACGTTTGAGATTGAGAACAGGAGCCGTCTGCCTTACGACATAGACTATATCCGGTATTATATCGTTGACCGGAAGACGGCGAAGCTCACCGCATCGCAGGAGGTCGATCAGAAGGCTTTGTTTTCCGAAAATTACACGCCGCGCGTAGAGGGCAACGGCAAGATGAAGTATGTGATTGCCTTTGACAAGTTTACCATTCCCGACGACAAGTTCTTCCGTATCGAGATAAACGAGGCAAACGGTGGCCGTCATGTTCTTTTCGACCTGGAGAACGACGACATTGTGAATGTTACGGAGCTTTAGCCTGTGTGCGCTTTTCCTGCTTTGTCTGACAGCGACGGCACAGGACAAGCGCACGCTGATGGTCGAGGTGTTGCAGACGGCACGTGATTTCGGACAGGTCGCCCCGGTCTGGCATATTATCAGCCGACAGGAGGATATTTTCAGGTTCGTACCGTCTGTTGCACCGCTTATAGAGAAGTACCGCATATCCGACAGGTTCGGATATCGGGTACACCCCATAAGCGGCAGACGTGCCTTTCATGCCGGGCTGGATATGGCCGCCGAATATGCTGCAACGGTTCATGCCACAGCAAGCGGCACGGTTACCTTTTCCGGCAATGTGTCGGGTTATGGCAAAACGGTGGTTGTTACCCACCGCTTCGGCTTCCAGACACGCTACGCACACCTGACCCTTATTTACAGGCATAAGGGCGATGCGGTAGAGAAAGGCGAGATTATAGGTTTCGTGGGTAGTACCGGACAGAGTACGGGCAACCACCTGCATTATGAGGTGATCAAGAATAATAGAATGATAAACCCTATAAATTTTATATATGATGGAACTCACGAATGAACTGAAGGTCGAGCGCATCAGGTTGCAACTGACCGCCAAAAGCGTGGCTGAAACGATGGGCATCAGCCGCCAGCAGCTTTCCAATATCGAGCAGTCCGACAACCTGCCCGTGATGGTTCGGTATATCGCTTTCCTGAGAAGCAGGGGCGTAGATTTGAATGATTTGTTTGATAGAATAACCAAATTTTAAACTTTAAGCCTATGAGAAGTCTTATTTCCGCTTTGTTGCTTGTGCTGGCTTTTTCAGCCTGTGATAACGAACTTAAACTGATTAGCCGTGATTTTTCCGTTTCATTAAAAAGCATAGACGGAGGGGCGGCAGCGGTGGGCAAGCCTGTGAACTGCACGTTCACGGTCTCAGGTCTTGACGCTGCGGGTGATGACCAGCTTTTGACGATGTTTGACATAGAAGGAGGCAATGGCGTGATTATCGTTGATGGCAGCGAATACACACCCGGTGAATCCTTTGAGTATGATTACAGGGCAAACGGCAAACTGGCGTTTGATTTCGTGCCGACGACGGCAGGGGCCATGAGCCTGAAGATGTCCGTTGCCAGCGAACTGGTTACACGGGCTGACAGTGTGAGCCTGGAGGTTTCCACTCCTGACATGATTGTGGAGCTTCAGAACGTGCCTTATACGGTGAAGCTCTCCGAAAGTGCGGAGTTCAACCTCATGCTTGCCACAGACCAGTACGGTGTGAAGGCTTCGGCACGTTTCGTCAAGGGCAGGGGGCAAGTGTTCATTTCCGGCTATGACGCGACACGCAACGAGGGGGTGGCACTTGAACACAACAATCTGGTGGTGTTCATGCCGGAGAGTACGGGCGAAACGCTGATAGAGTTTACCGTTTCAAGCCGTTACGGGCTGCCCGTGAGAAAACAGATTACCATACAAGTAAATCCATGATATTATGAAGAAGTTGTTTTTTATAGGCTGCCTGTTGTGCCTGACTGCCGTTTGCAGGGCACAGTATATCGGCAGCGGTTATCTGAACATGAAGTTAGGTTATGTGGTGGACGAAAGTCAGGTACAGGGTACGCTGGGCTATGGCAAAGTCTTTAAGACTTTCAAGGTGGGGGCGAACCTGAACTACCGCAGCCTGAACCGTGAGCAGGTGCGGGCGAACACCGTAACCATCGGCCCGGAGTTCGCTTACTGGCTCCTGAAGGGGCGCAAGTTCTCTTTGGCGGGGGTGGCTTCCGGCACGATTGGCTACCAGAGGGCAAAGGCAAAGAGCGAACTGGTGTACTTGGAGCGGAGCCGGGCGTTTGTCTATGGCTACGAGGTAGGTGTCAGACCTGAATTGCTGCTCAGTCCGAAGGTCGCACTGTTCGCTGAATACCGTTTTGAAATGCTGTTTAATTCCATACTTCGCAACAATAACCATATCGGTTTGGGTTGCGTGGTTTATTTATAAACTTAAAATTTAGTCTTATGAAGAAATTATTTTATCGGTTGGCGGTATGCTTGGGCATGGTTCTTGGTTTTTGGGCGTGTAGCGACGACGACAAGCCGGGAGGCGGCGAGGGTGCGATGTATCAGGTTACGGTGCAGCAGTCGGGCGAATACCAGAGTTATATCAAGTCGGTGGTCGTGGTGGCAAACGGCACGACGCTTGTCAATGAGAATACCGGGGAGAAGTTCAAGGGTACGGCTGTTCTTGGCGATGAAGAACTGGCTGCACCTTCCGTTACGCTTTCCACTGAAGGCGGTGCGGTTGAGTTTGCCGTTTCCGGCGGCGTGGTCGATGGCGACGACGGGGCAGTGAACGAGCCGATGCAGTGGGTGGTGGTCGTGCGAAAGGACGGCAAAGAGATAGACCGCAGGACGCTGACCTTCGAGGATGGCAAGGAGATTTCGGCGGATGATTTGAAACTGTACTATAAATAATATACTAAAACACCTCTCTTAATTATAATATGAAAGAGAGGTGTTTTTGTTAGAGGTCTTTTATTATTTGCATTGGAAGATTGGTATATTCTGCAATTTTTTCTAAAGGCACATTGTCTTTTTTCATTTTTAATGCAATTTTGATAGTAGAATATCCATAAGAAGGAGCTTGGAATAATATATCTGAAAGATATTTGATTGCTTTTATAATTCTTTCCCTATCTTGTTCATTGCTAAAATTGATTCCGCTAAATTCGGACAATTCACAATGAAGAATCATATAGTAAATTCCTCCTACAATCAAGGCTGATATGGCAACAATATCTATTTCAGTTTCGGCAAATGCATCTGCAAATTTCTTGCATAATGGAAGCGTGTGTAATTCTCTTAATTTCGCAGTTCGAACACTGCTTTCATTTTTTATTGCAATTTCCCATCTTAATAGTTCTTGCATAATCTTATTATCCCACAAAGAATAGAAAAGATTGCATAATACATTTTCATATTGAATGTTGATATTATTATTTAGGCTGGACTCTTTGATGATATCACTGAACCAATAATCGAATATCTTTACATATTCACTAATAAAAGCATCAAGGTCTTTATATCGCTTATAAAATTGTACTGGTTCTATTCCAGCTTTTTGCATTATTCCAGTTGCTGTGAGATTATTGAATCCACCTTCTTTTATTAAAATGGTTGCTGCATTAAGAATGGATTCTTCTATATCTTTACTACTCCTTCTTTTTCTTCTTTGTTCCATTTTTTATTTAATAGGTATAATCTTGTTTATTTCTTCCAGTGCATCAACAAGAGAATCAAGATGATCTTTCTTATGAGTAGAAAGTATGCTTATTCTCAATCTTGCTTCCTTGGTTCGCACAGCAGGATATACAATTGCGATGGTAAATATACCTCTTTCTTGTAGCATTTTCGCAATTTGATAAACTTTTTTATTATCCCTTACCATTATAGGAAAAATGGGACTGACTGATTTACCTATATCGAAACCTCTTTCCGTCAGTTCCTTTCTGAGATAATTGGTGTTATCCCATAACTTTTGTCTGATTTCAGGTTTTGTCTTAATTAATTCCAGTGCTTTCAATACGGAGGCTGTTACTTGTGGGGTAGGAGCGGCAGAGAAAACATTACTGTCTGCATAAAAACGGAGATATTGTATGAGCTTCTTTGAAGCTGCGACAAATCCACCTACACATCCAAAAGATTTACTGAATGTACCAGTAATAATATCAACTTGTCCTAAGCTGTTAAAATGTTCAACCGTTCCTTTTCCATTTTCTCCCATTACTCCTATGCCGTGTGCATCATCTACCATTAACATAGCATCATGCGTCTTACATAAGGCAATGATTTCTGGCAACATTGAAATATCACCGTCTTGTGAATATACTCCGTCAATTATGACTAACTTTGTTTGATACTTGTCTTTTACATCTTTGAGTACCATTTCAAGATACTCTAAATCATTGTGTCCTATTCGTTTGATATTGGTTTCGTGTAATCCGGCTAATGTACTTGTATGTATGAACGGATCTGTAAGTGCTATGTCGTTTTTTCCTAATAATGCTCTTAATACTCCGGCATTTGCACCAAACCCAGATGAGAATAATAATGCATCTTCCTGCCCTACGAAATCTGCAATTTCTTTTTCCAGTTGTTTATGAATATCCAAATACCCTCCAATTACTTGTGCGGCACAGGCTCCTGTTCCATATTTTTTTAATGCTTCAATTCCGGCATTTATAGTTTCTTCTCTTTGTGACATACCTAAATAGTCATTGGCAATGAAACTTATGATAGGTTTATTGTACCCTTCAATATTCATAGTTGCTCCAATACCTGTGTGCGATGCAATCCAATAGCTTTTGCATCCAAAGTCGTTAAGCTGGTTAATGTACATTTGAAAGTCTTCAGCTCTTTCAATAGCATTTTTCTCATAGGATAGTTCAAAGTCTTTCAGTGAGTAAATTTTCTTTTCCATAATTTATATAATATACATTGTATCGCAAAGATAATATTTATATGTTAAAAACAGGTTTTGAATATAAATATTATCTTTTTAGTTTGATATATACAATACATATTGTATATTTGCATTGTACTAGTACTTTAATAGCTCCAGATAGTTTTATTGGAGCAGTGTATAAATTAACTTTAAATAAAAAACTTATGAAAGCTAGATTGTTTATGTTTAGTCTTTTAGCAACAGTTGCTATGACTAGTGTATTTGCCAATGAAAGTAATAATGAAGTAAGTCCTTCTAAAGAGACTCAACAGCAAAAAGTTGATCAAAAAGTGAATCCAAAATCGTATAATTACATTATGTTTGATAATAAAACCGGAGAAGGTAATAGTGTAAGGCAGGTAAATTATGATACTATGGATATGACTTTTGCAGTTGCTGCTCAGAAGGCTGTTAGAGAATTACAGTTGCCGAGACAATATACTGATTATGTTTGGAAAAATGAACAAGGTAAAGTATTGGATTTTAATGGGCAGTGTACAGCGCAAGGTGTTCACAATGCTTCAACAGTTACGATAACTAGATAAAATGTGAATGTCTCAAGCAATAAAGTTAGGGAGTAGCGGAATATCTGCTCCCTAATTTTATATATTGCATATCAATAAACCTTGAAACCTTTATTGTAGGTTTGAATATATAACTATCTGTTTTATATTTGAATGTTCGAATACGATTATGCCTAAGTAGTTTTAGTTATTTAAATGAGAATCATAACTTTTCTTATATTAGTTAATATCATATTATTACCTATTAAAGCTCAAATAGAAGAACGGGTAGTAGAAGGGTATATAATGTCATTAAATGATTCAGACATTAAAAAGCCTGTGTTAAACGCTACTGTATCAATATTCGAATTACCTGATTCTGTTTTTATAAAAGGTGGTATAACAGATGAATCGGGTAGATTTGTGATAAGATATGAAGTGGATAAATTTGCTAAAACTTTTCTGAAAATATCTCATATTGGGTTGTCTGAGAAAATACATATTTTATCAAACCTTAAACAAGAAAATGTTACTATATCCCTGCCAAAGGAAAGTATAATATTGGATGAAGTATGTGTTGTTGCTGCTAAACCACAAATTATTCAAAAAAGAGATACTACAATTGTAAATACAGAAGCTTTTAAAATTCCTTTGAACTCATATTTAGATGGATTTCTAAGTAGAATACCTGGTATGGTGTATGATAAGCAAACTGGTATTTTGACATATAATGATAGGCAAATACAAGCTATTAGATTAAATGGAAAACCTTTTTTTGATGGAGATATGCAAGCTGCCTTACAACGGTTGCCTACATTTTATATAGATAAAATTAATATATATCAATCTCATAATAATAACGGATCAGAGAACTTATTTGTATTAGATTTAAAAACAAAGGCAATATTTAATGGAGTGTATCTAAATTCAATAGAAGGTGGGTATGGAAGTAATGATAAGCAATGTATGAAAATACAGACAAATTATTTTCAAGAAGATGGAACTAATTTATCATTCTATGGAGAAAGAAGTAATAAAGATTTATATGATAAATATGATGGAAATATGTCTCATAAAGTTGGAATTAATGGTTATAAGCAAGTAAATGAACAATTTACTATTGCAGGGAGTATCAATTATAATCATATAAAAAACGGAGCATATTCTGATAAATATGAAGAACAATATTTAAGTCCTAATAACTTCTATTCGTTTACGCGTAATACAAATATTAACAGAAATAGTAATCTGACTTATAGAATGTTTATAGATTGGAAACTAAATAATAATACAAATTTCTTAATTGATGTAGGGTACGATTATTCAAAGAATAATTCATCGAATGATAATCAAACATTAATGCTCAATAGATATTCGGAATTATTGAAATATGACTGGGATGGTATATCTGATTCTGTTAAGATTAATAAAAATGATTTTAATATGAAAAATGAAAATACAAACCATATTTATCAATTAACAGGAAAATGGATGCAAAGGGTAACAGATAAAGTACATTCTGAGTTAATTATAGATTATAGTAATGTCATTACCAAAGGTAATGATATATCAAAATCTTCTATATCCTATTATAATATTGATTCACTATATAATAGTACACAATATTCTCTGACACCTAACCGTAGCTTTGATATTACAACATCTCTAAGTCTATCATATGAAATAAAAAAAAATATATTACTTCAACCCTACTATACTATAAGTCATTGGAAAGAAAATAGAACTCGTAATGTATTTAGTTTAGATAATAAAGAAAACAATTATAATTACATTGATAGTTTAAGTAGTAACACTAGAAGTAATTCTACTACACATAATATAGGGCTGAAGTTTAAGTATAAATCAAAACGTTGGAATGTTGAATCTAACTTTCAATATTCACCATTGCGTAGAATGATTGATCAGTTTTATTGTGATTATAGGACGGATTCAGTTATATCATCTTATGATATAAAATACGATTTAACATCATCATGGTCAAAAAATAATATTTATCTTTTGCTTTATTGTAAAGGTTATACAAGCCAGCCAGAATTAGGAATGATGTTATCTGTAAAGAATACGAGTAATCCTTTAAATGTTTATAGAGGTAATCCTTTTCTTAAAAGGACATTTCTACATTCTTTAGGTGGAAGCATATCTGGTTTATTAGGCTTCTCGTCATATCTTAATTTTGAAATTAAGTCTAATGATATAACAGAGCGTATTTTATATAATTCGGAAACAGGATATAAAGAAATAACCCCTACTAATATAAATGGAAATTGGAATCTTAAATCAGGAATATCTTGGAATAAAACATTTAAACTTTTTACTTTATCTGTCAATAATAGTATATATTACAATAACAAGGTGTTATCAATTTGTGAAATACCTTCTAACATAGCTACTAATAGTATTACTAATGATTTAGGTCTAAATGTTAGAGGGAAAATAAGCTATAAGCCTATTTGGGGTAATTTGGACTTATATGGAGAGCATTCTTTTTATAGGTCTGTTAATTCTTTGGAACAGTATAAAATGTCAATCATGAACTATAAAATTGGTTTAAATGGTGTGATTGATATTTTAAAAAATCTTCAGTTAGATAGTAATTATTATTATTTACATCGCTATGGAGATAACGTAGATGCATCTTTAAAGTCAGAGATGTTATGGGATATAAATGTTATATATAAGCCATTGGAAAAACAAAACTTAATTCTTACTTTTTCTTGGATAGATATTCTGAGTCAAAGAAAAAATGTTGTGTTAAGTTCTACTGCTGATAAATTTTATGAATATAAAACTAATCAAATCCCGACATTTATTTTATTATCATTGAAATATGATTTTGAATTAGGTCGGAAGAATAAAAAATAATTATAATAACATTAACAGATACAACTATTGTACTTTGAAATTGAATTATATTGTAATATAGAGTTACAGAATAGCACCTTATAATTTATTTTATTCGACATAATTCTATTATTTGCTTGAAATACGGGTATTAAAAACTTCCAGACGTATTTAAGCCTGGAAGTTAATTCTTATTTCTCATTTTTCCCCAGATACTCTAAAGCCGCTTCCTGTATGGCTTCTTTCAATGTGATACCTTTACGGATTGCCAGTGTTTTCAGACGTGTGTGAATACTTTGGTTTATCACAAAGTTACAATGTACCGCCTTTTCCTTTTTAGGCTGTTCCGGTTCCTGAATGTGGGTAGTCGGCTGTATAAGGCTGTCAAGACCGCCTTTTATCCCGGCGGCCATACTGCTTTTCAAATCTTTCTTATTTGCCATTGTCTTGTTCCTTTTTTCCGTTAGTAACTTGTTCCTCCTTGAATAGGTCATAGATCAGCAGAGGACTTTGATAATATAGTCCGCTTTTCGTGTCGAGCAGCTTTGAATAGGTCTCCGAATTATACACCATATCCAAAGCCTCTTTCATTCCTATATGGTAATCACGCATCACATAGTCCGTCAGTTCGGTGGTGATGCACTCTATCATGAATTGTTCATCGTCTGTCATAGCTTCTTCAATAATTTGATTGCCCGTTCCGTTCCGAAATAATACTGGGTAGTCAGTCTTACGAACTGCAAGTTCTTCACTAAGGTAGGCAGGTCGATATACTGCTTCATATACCGGAACAATTGTACTCCCACCTTATCATCAGCGATAGCCCCTATCACAATGTCATAGTCATGTATCTTTGTCCGGATTTCCCGGTTTCGGTTGGCTAAGATGAATCTTGCCCATTCTTCGGTATAGCCTTCAAATCTCTTTACATTCAGTCCGTTGTCTGACAGGTGGCTTTCGTCAAACTCGTACACGTTTAAGGTCGGTGTGCCGCCTGACTGTATTACTTTCTGTTCCGCCATTTTCATGGCTTGTTCCTTGTCCTCTGTCAGATAAAAGCCCTGTCCGAAATCCTTGTTGGGGCGTGTCTTTGTCAGGTCTATTTCCTTTATATCCTGATTTGAACCGTGATAGAGTATCATGCCAACTGCCCTCCCTGTCTTTGGCAGTAGTCAGTCAGATCATCTACTGCATCTTCGATGGAGAACAGATGTTCCACATCATACCCTTTGTCAATGAAGTCTATCCCTTTCCAGCGTTTGAGATAGTTGAACGCTTGCGGCAGGGTGAGCCTGTGCTTCTTGGCAAACTCCGAGATGCAAATCACGGTGTATTCTATCTTATCCTTGATGTTAGTTTCCATGAGTTTTAAGTATTTCTCTTGTCAGTAACTCGTTGCATACACTCTCATAATCTTCTGCTCCGGCTGACTTGGGCGCATAGTGAAAAATATCCTGTCCCTGTGTCGGAGCTTCGGCAAGTGTAATGGTGTTGCGTATGTGGGTGCTGAATACCTTTCCCTGAAAGGTTTCCTGCACCAGTTCCGACACGCTCTTGTTCAGGTTCTTTCTTCCGTCATACTGGGTTATCAATACTCCGGCAATTTTCAGATCAGCGTTAAGACGCTGCTGTACCTTGCTTACGACCTGCATCAGCTTGGCCATACCTCGCATGGCGAGATATTGCGCCTGTACCGGGATGATAAGCAAATCCGAAGCCGTCAGCGCATTTAACGTAAGCAATGACAATGAAGGGGGGCAGTCTATCAGGATATAGTCGTACTGTTCCTTGCTCTCCTTGATAAGGTGCGCAAGGATAAGCTCACGCCCTGCCTCGTTAATCAGTTCCGTTTCGACCGCCGACAAGTCCAGACACGAAGGCACTACGTCCATGCCGTCCTTGTGCTGGTATATCGGCAGCGGATATTCGCCTTTCATCGCTCCGTAAATTGTCTGTGGCAGTTCGGCTGACAAGCCCATTGATTCGGTCAGGTTTGCCTGCCCGTCAAGGTCTATCAGCAGCACCTTGTAGCCTTTCTGCTGCAATGCTCCCCCCAAGTTGATGGTGGTCGTGGTCTTGCCCACACCGCCCTTGTGGTTCAGAATACATAAAACGGTTGCTTTATTCATAAATCCTTGTATTTTAATTTTCTGATGTTTCTTTCTGCAAATATAACGATAAAGACTAAAAGTAGTATGTACTAATGTACTAATTTTAGTATATGCTACAAGCCATTGTTTCTTATTGCGCCTGTATGATGTCTGACGGATATAGAATCCGTGCAGCGTCTTCGTTGTATGGTTTGTTCTTCAAGAACAGAACAATATGTACATCTTGCTCCTTTTTGATAAAGGGCAGGTGTTTTATCTTTGCTTCAAGTGAATTTGCCAGTCTTTGCGCATCTTCCTTGTTAGTCCATTTACATTCTCCTATGAGGATGTGTTTCTTATCCAGTGATTCTGCCACCACATCAAGTTCTGCCATTTCGCCGTCCTTGTTCTCGTCTGTGAAGATTTTTCCCCACCACCGTGAAGCCATATTGTATGCGATACCGTCAATGAGATTGCCGCTTACATATTGGCGGCACAGGTGTTCCCAACAGTCGCCCACATACCCGGAGAATTGCGCCTTTATGATGGATAAGACGGTTTCCGTGCGTCCAAGTTCCAAAATGGACTTATAGGGTGCGACAAACCTGTAATTGAACTCCAGAAGGCTGTCGTTGATGCGGTATATTCCTTTCTTGCTCTTTTTCTCGTTCTCGCCGAATGGCACTTCCCGGCGTATATATCCCAGCTCCCTCAGTTTGCCTAAAGGTTCTGTTATCTGGGTGGCTTCCTTGCCTACCCGTCCGGCTATCTCGGAGAGGCGGTTTGCTCCGTTTCCGATAATTGAAAGCAGGGTGGATGCCTGTACGGTATCACGCATATCATCCCTTAACAGGCGTATCGGTTCATCCGCTAAAAAGCCCTTGTTATCCAACAGCAGTTTATTGATTGCCGTTTCATTGTCCTTATAGTCGGCTCTCAGTTCCCAATATCGGGGTATTCCACCCCATACGGCATATTCTTCTATCGCCTGCCGTGCATCGCATCCGAGTGCCTGACCGATGTATTGCACGGGTATGGGCGTAAGCCGTATGATTTCATCAGCCAGTCCATATAGGGGTTCTTTCCTGTCAAGTATGTAACCCTGCATCAGTTGTTGTGAAGAACCGCAGATGATAAGGTTGAATTTCAGGCATTTTTCATTGAGCAGCTTTTGTATGACGGACGGCAGGGAGGGGCAGCTTTTTACAAGATACGGAAATTCATCAAGGCATACGGTACTGTTTTCCGCTGCCTGACGGTTCAAGGCACGCAAGAGCGTTTCCCAGTCAGGGTATGTTACCTTGTCGAAGTCCTCTATGCCTACCAATGTGGCTGTCTTGGCGAACAGCATACGCTGGTTTGCCTCATTGGTCTGGTCGCTTAAAAAATAGATGTCTTTCCGCTTCCAATCCATGATTTCCCTGATAAGTTTCGACTTGCCTATTCTTCTGCGTCCGTAAATGACGATGAACTGCGGATTTTCTCTTTGCAAGGCGTTATTGACCCTTTCAAGATAGTCTTTTCTGTCGATGAAGTCTTTAAATTCCATGTCGCTTTAAATATATCTTTCACAAAGATAATCTTTCTAAAAGATAATTCAAAGAAATATGGTTTTATTTTTCACTAAAAGTAGTATATACTAATCTACTAATTTTAGTAAATTGTTTTGTGTGCCGTTTTCGGGGCGGTCTGTTCCCCTGCTGAAGACAGCTTGCTGTGGCTCGATTTGGCAAAACCGCTGTCGCCTGTTTTGCCAAATCGGGGTATTAGGCTCCCCCTTGACAGGGGTGTCGCCAACATTCCGTACAAAAGTAACTCTAAGCCAAGTTTGGGTTGCTGCCCTGTACTGAATCCTGAAGTATGCCGATTGGCTCTTTCGGTAGTCTAAAATAAACTATAATTTAATTTGGATTTCATAAAAACGGCTTATTCATTGATAAATAAGCCGTTTTTCTTGCTTTTTAAGTCCAAAACACTTAACTTTGAAAAGTTAAGTTTAATTTGGACTTATGGGAGAAAAAATAGGATATGCCAGAGTTAGCACTAAGGAGCAGAACCTCGTTTCTCAGGAGGATGCGCTCAATAAGGCGGGATGTATCCGCATCTTTACGGACAAGATTTCCGGCAAGGAGTTCAACCGCGAGGGGCTGACCGCCTGCATGGATTATTTGCGCTCCGGCGATACGCTTGTCATTTTCCGACTTGACCGTCTTGGACGCTCCGTTAAGGAAATGCTCGACCTTTGCGCCCAGTTGGAGAACCGCCATATCAAACTTGTTTCCCTTCAGGACAATCTCGACACTTCTACCGCTGTCGGCAGGTTTACCATGCAGATACTCGCATCGCTGGCAGAGTATAACCGCAGCCTTATACTGGAAGGGTGCAGAGCCGGAATCGAGGCTGCAAAGAAAAGGGGGGTCAGGTTCGGCAGACAAGAGGGGGTAAAAATGAAGAAGCCGAAGAAGGAGGCTGCCATCCGGCTTTACAAGGCAGGTTCTTCCATACCCCAGATAATGGAGATAACAGGTATAAGGTCTAAGCAGACCATATACAATTATCTGAAAGAAGAACAGATACAACCCGATAGAAGATGAATTATAAAAAATAAGACTATGTGTAAAGATTCTATTTTTACTGAAGAACAGCTTGTGCTGATTAGAGATACTTTTGGCGATTTGTGTCAGGCACACATAGAAAAAGGCTTATTTGATTATGCCGAAGAAGAACTGAAGGTCATTAACACAGTCCAAAGGCAACTGGACTGCGAGGAATATATCAGTCTTGAACAGTTCCGTAATAATAGTAGCGGTACTTGGACTTACATCAGCGTGGAAGATACAGACGGAGAAGATGCAAAGAATGTAGGTTCTCAGGAAGATTGACGGTATAATCTTCTACTGTCATATAAACAAAATATTTATAAAGGTATTATGAAACAATCTGACTACATCGAATGGGATAACCTGAAGAATATCCCGTTCTTCCTCTGTCAAGTGGTCGAGGACGAGGAAAACCAAGATTTGGATATTTACTATCTGGGCAAGCGTGTCTTGCACGACTACGACCATGTGGGGCACTATTTGCGGACTGCCGTTATCCTGTTCCGAAAGGTAAAGAACCGCACAGCCGACTGGGTAAACCTGCACAACCTCTGGACGCTGCGCAACTGTGTGCGTGAGAATTACAATCACGGCATAGGGGTGGACGACCTTATTTTCGGCGAAAACTTCGACGGCGAAAACCTCGATACGCTTACGCCATTGACAAAGCAACGCTTTGACCTTGTTATCAAGCGGATTAAAGAGATTGACGAATACGCCACCATTTAAAAGCAGGGTGTTTGCCGGACAAGTCAGGCAGACACCCCGTTTTTTTATCGGGTTCTGACCACTTCCATTTCGATACCCATTTCCTTTATCTGTGCCTGTATCTCCGGGCTGTTCAGCACCTTTTCCGCATCCTCCCTTGAAGCAAACGTGCGAATCGGACAAGGGGCTTTCTCCACCTTGTCGCCCAGTACGGCATGGGTTATGTCCTCGCTGCCTTTTGCCCCCTTGTTTACAATGCTGTAAAACTGTATGGAAGTCGTCAAGGGGATGTCCTTCTCCAGTCCGTTTTGCCTTTTGTGCGGTTCGCTCACAGCCTTTATAAATTCTTTGGCTGGCTTGAAAGCCGGAATGTTGTGTGCCGGGACTATCAGTGTCGTGTTCCGGCTGATGTTGCGTGCGGTTTTCTCTGCCCTGTGCTTCAGGATGAAGCTGCCGAAGCCTCTCAGATATACGGGTTCTTCCCTCTCCAAAGAGTTCTTCACTTCTGCCATCAGGCTTTCCACGATTGCCATCACGTCCTTTCTGTCGATACCTGTCTTTAGCGCGATGATGTTTGCCAGTTCTGCTTTTGTCATTTTCCTGTTTGTTTTCTGGTTTAAGAGAGTGATGCAAAGATACTAAATCATAAGCTCTTATCTGTTTGTTTCCCCTGTTTTTTTCTTTTGGGCGTTCCCCTTTCGGGTCGGGCTTTCCGCTGCAAGTCCTCGCTTCGCTGCGGGCTATCCGCTGCAATCCCTAACGCATGACCCCTACCCTGCGGGCAGGGAGAGCGGTATGGGTATTTTCCCTTAACTGATTGAAACATTGGCAAAGGTAGGCGGGGCTGAAAACAAACCAGTAAAAAATGCCAAATCTCCACCCTGCGGGTAGTATTTACCATTTTTTCAGGTTTGCTATTCATCCTTTCCGCTTTCTGAGAAATTCCAATGTTCTCAATCAGTCAAGGGAAAAAAATTGGTTGGGGCGACAGGCGATGTTAGCGAGTATTAACCTTAACAACGAAAAGCGTATGGCAGCAACAAGAGTAAACCCGAAGTACAAGAAGCAGTGGCAGAAGCTGATGTTTTCCTTTTTTGACTATCTGCCCATGAAGTACGAAGCCAGTCCGAGAGAATGGCAGGTGCGCAAACTTATCTGGGATTTCAAGGACGGCAAACGCAGTCTGCAAGTGGCGGAACTCGTAGCCCGAAAAATCCGAGAAACTTTCGGCAGCATGACCGAGAAAATCGTGTTCTGCTGTATTCCTGCTTCGAGCAGCGAAAAGAACGTGAAGCGGTACAAGGAGTTTTCCGATGAAGTGTGCCGACTGGCTGGCACGGTAAACGCTTTCGACCATATCAGCGTGGAGGGTGAACGGCTGGCGGTACATGAGTACAAAGGCGCAAAGAGCGTGAAAGGCGTGCAGGTTATCAGCTTCGAGGAAGCGTTTTTCAAGGGTGCGCAAGTATTGGTTTTTGACGACGTGGTTACACGGGGTTTCTCTTATGCACGTTTCGCGTGCGCTTTGGAGGCTTTCGGAGCTTCTGTTTTGGGAGGTTTTTTCTTAGGTCGGACACTTTTAAAATAAGCAGGTATGAAAACGCAGTTTGAAGTTAACGAGGATTTCCGAGTAATGGAAAATCAGGAGCTTGTGTATATGCTCACAAAGAAGAACGATTTCAGCCAAATGGCAGCGCAAGACCTTTTTGGCTACCCTAACGCATCATCCTTTTCTGATGTGGTTTCACAAATGACACCTGCAAAACGCAGGCTGGCGATGGCAGCCGTAGAACTTTACAAGCGGCTAAGGGAGGAAAGCACCGAACAGAAGCCCGTCCGGTGCAGCGAGGATGTTTATAAACTCATGTTTCCTTGTGTGGGCGACATTGCCACAGAGGAATGTTGGGCGGTATTCCTTAATTCAGCGTCAAGGGTCATTAAAAAAGTACGGATTTCGTGCGGCGGTTTCGCTTCCACGCTGGTGGACGTAAGGGTAATTCTTCGGGAAGCCATTCTAAGCCGTGCGGCAAGTTTTGTTCTTTGCCACAACCACCCCAGCGGCAGCGAGAAGCCTAGCCATGACGATGACAGGCTGACACAGGCAGTCGCAACGGCAGGCAAGGCGGTAAATATCCGACTGCTCGACCATGTGATTATTGCAGGACAGCATTTTTACAGCTATGGCGATGAAGGCAGAATTTAGACCGTTCTTTCGGGGGAGATAGCCAGTTTCCCCCGAAAGGGTTTTTCCCTTTTGCTGCTGTTTTCATACCTTTTCAGTACGGGCAAGGCGGGATGGCGCAGGGTGTTCTTTTTGGCAGACACCCCAAAAAGAACCAAAAAACGCTTTTCAAAGCGGTAAGGCAGAGCCTTGTCCTTTTATTTGCGTTCACGCAGAGGGCGGCACTCCCACCCACCCGATTAATAGGTAAGGCGATTTCCTGTGTACACCAGCGGACAAGCCGCAGGTAAACACCGGAAAGGAACGAAGCGGAGAGGAAACCCGCTTGAAGGCAGCCGCAAGCGGCTGCCTGACCGAATTTTTCCACTCCGCTCTTTTTCGTTCCGCTCGCCTCATTTCGTATCCCGTGCCGCCTACAATTAGTGTTTACTAAGATTAGTAAATACTAATTGTAGTATTTTAGTATTGTTTGCCTGAAGTGTTTCTTTCCTGGTTCATGTGTTTTGTGTTGTGATTGTTCGTCTTTTGGGCGTTCCCCTTCAGGTCGGGCTTTCCGCTGCAAGTCCTCGCTTTGCTGCGGGCTTTACCCTGCAATCCCTAACGCGTCCTTTCCCTCCCTCCCCCGTCAAGGTATGTTCCGTTTTGTGCTGAAATCCTTGCGGCCACAGGTGGCTGCGTGATTACGGCACAAAGGGAACATCCGGGCTGCCCCCGTTCCATGTGCCTTTGGCATATTCCACAGACGCCCCCCTTATCTTCCACCCGTCTGCCCCTCTCCCCCTTCCCGGCTGCGCTGGCAAAAGGAAAAGGGGCTTAAATTATATATCGTTATGAAGTGGCAGCAAGGATAAACTTCTTCAGGAAATCTACCTTGAAGAAGAAAAAAGTCCACCGGAATAGTTAAATGTTAGATTTTGAGAACAATGGATTATTATTTCTTGTAATTTTACGGTTGTTAATTTAAAACTAAAAGTCACTAGTGGGCACTTTAAATTAAACATCGTTCTTTGAAATCTTTGATAATCGCATAGTTAAATATCTTTTTGGAGCGTGACGATTTGAATTGAAAAGTTGTTTTAGCTTTGTCCAAAAGCTAAAAACAATGAACCAAGGCAAATATATCTTCGCTCAACTTACAGATTTTCTTCCCCGTCGTGTCTTTGACCGTTTGGTAGAGAAGTATTCCGGGAATAAGAAAATCAGAACATTCACCTGTTGGAATCAGATGCTGTGCATGATTTTCGGACAACTGACCGCCCGAGATAGTATGCGTGAGCTTATGCTCAGCCTTGAGGCACACAAGAGCAAGTACTATCACTTGGGATTCGGTGCAACAGTTAGCCGTACCAATCTGGGGAAA
>OMGI01000436.1_pt1 | contig 33264 bp, 30 predicted proteins | sample 1645801 | NCBI WGS metagenome assembly OMGI01 (sample SAMN05578584, study PRJEB25193) | human gut metagenome | biome: Human Microbiome; feature: human-associated habitat; material: feces | host: Homo sapiens | place: USA:Birmingham
CACCGAGATCTACACTCTTTCCCTACACGACGCTCTTCCGATCTAAGTGCTGCTGCTTCTTCCTCATCCGTTCCAATCGACTCCAGTACTGGAAGCAGTTCACGAAAAACAAATGGAAATGTTACAAATACAGTCGCCAGAATGATTCCCGGAACAGCAAATACAATCTGGATATTTGCTTTTTGCAGATACGGGTAAAGAATGCTCTGTTTTCCAAATACAAGAAGATAGATCAGACCTGCAATGATTGGCGAAACCGTGACTGGTACATCGATCAGAGTCGTCAGAAATTTTTTCCCTTTAAACTGAAATCGCGTCACTGCCCAGGCTGCACATAAGCCCAAAACAGTGTTACATAATACCGCAATGACTGTTGCTTTTAACGTCAGCATCAGTGCAGCGATCGTAAAAGAATCTGTCACCGCTTCCACATAAACCTGCCATCCTTTTTTCAATGCCTCCGTTACAACTACAAACAAAGGAAGCACCAGCATAACAAAAAGAAAGAGAATGCTGATTCCGATCAGCAGATATTTGACCAGCTTTGATTCTTTTTTCTTACCCATCACGCATTGCCTCCTCTCAGTCTTTTTGAATTGCGTGCCTGCATCAGATTCATCAGAAACAGAATCAGGAATGAAGCCACTAGCATAACCAGTGCAATGGATGTGGCACTTTTATAATCAAATTCCTGTAATTCAGACATAATGATCAATGGTGTGATCTCTGTTTCATACGGTCTGTTTCCTGCGATAAATACTACGCTTCCATATTCTCCCAGGCATCGTCCAAATGCAAGTCCGGTTCCAGTCAAAAGCGGCGGTAAAAGTTCCGGAAGCATCACTCTTCGAAAAATATAGGCTGGCTTTGCGCCCATAACTCTTGCCGCTTCTTCATAAGAACCATCCAGTTTCTCAAGAACCGGCTGAACAGCTCTTGCTACAAAAGGAATCCCCACAAAGATCAGTGCAAATGTAATTCCAAGCTTTGTATAGGCAATCTTAATTCCAAACTTTGCAAAAAAGCTTCCGATCAGTCCCTGATCCGAAGTAAGGGAAGTCAGAGAAATGCCTGCTACTGCTGTTGGAAGCGCAAATGGAAGCTCAATCATTCCATCCATGATCCTTTTTCCCGGAAATTCATAACGTACCAGCACCCATGCCAGGATCAGCCCCATCACTGCATTTACAAAAGAAGCTCCAAGAGCCGTAATAAAACTCACATAAAAGCTGGATAAAATTCTTTTACGGGTTATAACCTCAATAAATTCATTAAACCCAAGTTGGGAAGAATAGATTACAAGTGACGCCAGCGGAATCAGAACAACAATGCTCAGCATAGTGATTGTCACACCCATCGTCAGTCCAAATCCCGGTATCACTCTTTTTTTGCTTTTTTTCATAATATCCACTCCTCATCTTCTAGTTTCCATAGATTCTGTCAAAAACTCCTCCATCTGCAAAATGTTTCCGCTGCACTTCCTGCCAGCCGCCAAAATCATCAATCGTCTTCAGTTCCATATTCAGATCAAAAACATCACTGTATTCCTCCAAAATTTCCTGATTGACCGGACGATAATAATTCTCAGCTGCAATTCTCTGTGCGTCATCAGAATACAGATAATTCAGATATTCCCTGGAAACTTCTTCTGTACCACGATTCTCTGCGACCTCATCCACAACAGCTACCGACGGTTGAGCCAGAACACTGATACTCGGAGCAATGATCTCAAATTCATCCGGATCATCTTTTACAGAAAGAAATGCTTCATTTTCCCAGGCAATCAGCACATCTCCCTGCCCGTTTTCTACAAAAGAGGTCGTAGCACTTCTTGCTCCGGAATCCAGTACCAGAACATTCTGGTATAATTTCTTTATAAATGCTTCCATCTTCTCTTCATCATTATTATATATTTTCTGAGCATAAGCCCAGGCTGCCAGATAATTCCATCGTGCACCACCGGATGTCTTCGGGTTTGGAGTGATCACATCGACATCGTCTCGGATGAGGTCATCCCAGTCCTGGATATTCTTTGGATTTCCTTTCCGTACCAGAAATACGATCGTAGATGTGTACGGAGCACTGTCATCAGGAAGTTCTTCCTTCCATCCACTCTGAATCATGCCGGCATTTTCGATTGCATCAATATCATAATCAAGTGCAAGTGTCACTACATCTGCCTGCAGGCCGTTGATCACTTCCAGTGCCTGTTTGCCGGAGCCTCCATGTGACTGGATCACATCAACATCCTGTCCTGTTTTTTCTTTCCAGTGTTCCTTAAAAATCTCATTATAGGACTCGTAAAGTTCTCTTGTCGGATCATAAGAAACATTGATGATATGTATGTTTGAACCTGCACCGGCATCGTAAGAACAGACGCCGCCAAATGCAGCTATTCCAAGTACTGATACCAGGCAGATGTTTCTGAATTTCTTTTTTATCATTTATTCCACTCCCGTTGGATGATTATTTCGTTAACATATGTGATTGGTATGTTTTACGTTAATGGCATTATATACCAATAAACATAGTTTTTAAATATGTTTATAAGAAAACGTTTGCACAGGCATATTTTTATGTAATAGGAACTCCTATTACATAAAAAAGCAGCTGCCATCATTTATGATAACAGCTGCAATCCTGCCGGAAGCTATTTCACATCATCGTAAGTATCAAGGAAATTATGTCTCACACCATCCTGTTTATACCCAATGACTGTATTCAGATTTACATTCTCAACACTTCGGAAAATATTATACTCAATTACCGGATCTTTCTGAGCGAGTTCGTGAATCAATTCCTTGATCTCTGCACGCTTGGAACCTTTTTCCGTACCACCACAGGAAGCACAATGCTCCGTAAAACGACACGCACACTGAATAAAATGAAGGTCATTATAGTTCGCCCAGTGAATGATATCCGCCTCACGGATCAGATACAGCGGGCGAATCAGTTCCATTCCCTCAAAGTTTGTACTGTGAAGCTTCGGCATCATCGTCTGTACCTGCGCACCGTAAAGCATTCCCATCAGGATCGTTTCAATAACATCGTCATAATGATGCCCTAACGCAATCTTATTGCAGCCAAGTTCCTTTGCTTTGCTGTATAGATAACCTCTTCTCATACGAGCACAGAGATAACACGGTGACTGTTCCTCAGATGCTACAATATTAAAGATATCCGACTCAAATACTGTGATCGGAACATTCAGGATCTGTGCATTATCTTTGATCGTCTGATAGTTGATCTCATTGTATCCCGGATTCATTACAAGAAAGACAACTTCAAAATTCTTTTTTCCATGACGGGAAAGCTCCTGAAACAACTTTGCCATCAACATGGAATCTTTTCCACCAGAAATGCAGACTGCAATTTTATCACCATCCTGCACCAGTTCATATTCTCTGATTGCCTTCGTAAACCGTCTCCAGATAGGTTTGCGGAATTTCTTGATAATGCTTCGTTCAATGTCCTTTGTACGCTGTTCCGCTGCATTGTGATCAGCCATCATTTTGCTGAGCTTCATCTTAAGCCATGCACGATAGCCATTTTTGATGCTGTAGATTTCATATCCCTGTTCTGTCAGCTCTTCTGCGATTTCTTCACTCTTCTGACCGGTATAACAAAGCAGGTAAACCGGACAGTCTTTACGTATTTCATCCATATGCGCTGCCAATTCCTCCCAGTAAATATTGACCGCACCAGGATAAGTCTCCTTCTCAAAATCCGAGGCATCACGGATATCTATGATCTGCTTTTCTCTTGTATCTTCCTGTAACTCTTCAATTGTTCTAATACACATATCAATCTTCCTTATACTTTTCTTATATACAGTAATCACTCCAGAAGCTCTCCGAAACATGAGAGCAGCTGTTTCTTACCAGCAGTTTCCCGGATAATTCCATTCGGACTACTCCCGAATGGCCGCCTTTCATTCTGTCCAGAAGCAGATACAGGGCAAATCGTCCCATTTCTTCTTTTGGAAGACCAACTGTCGTCAACATTGGTTTGGTAAATTGCGCTTCTTCAATATCGTCACTGGCTATAATGGATGGAGTAAAATACAGATTTCTGCACTTTCTGAGATATTTCAGTATACCCACAGCCGTGATATCATTTGCGCAGTAAATGCCAGTCGGGCAGTCCTCAGATTTCAAAAGCTTCTCCATTGCCTCATAGCCTTCTCTCTCTGTCTGATCTGTTTCTACTACATACTCCGGTATGACATCCAGGTTATTTTTCTTCAACGTATCCAGATAACCAACATAACGATCTTCATTTCTGCAGCCGCCTACATATCCGATGTTTCTATGACCAAGCGAGATCAAATGTTCAACTGCCATCTGTGCAATTTTCTTTCCATCGCACAAAACCTCATCAACTTCATAATTTGTAGAATTTCGATTAACAGATACAACACTTCTGTATTTCTGATTCAGTTTCTTCAAAGCAAGCGGATTACAGCGTCCAATGATGATCAGTCCGTCTTTATTTTCTTCTGTCTCAGTATACATTCGCTGAATGATCTGGTCAAGATTTTCTCTTCTGCATTTTCGATCATCAGAAAAAAGCGGCATATACCAGACTTTTGATAAAATACAGTTATGTTCATGTATCTCACTTTCTACAACCCTGAGCAATTCTGTAAAAAAAGGATCTGTTCTGGATTCATCTGTACGTGTCATAAGGACATTGATATACCAGATTTTGCTTTCTTTTGCCTGTGTTCCCTTTTTCAGGTTACGTGCCGCCTCATTTGGAACATAATTCATTTCCATGGCAATTGACCAGACTTTTTCTCTGAGGCCAGGCACTGAACATTTGTAATCCGGCCGGTTCAGGATACGTGATACGGTTGATATAGATACTCCTGCTTTTTCTGCGATCTTTTTGATTGACATATGTATTTCCTCTCTCTGCCTTCCTTCGACAGATCTCAGTAAAAAAAGAACCGGAAGTCAGGACAGCCCTGTGTCTCTAACCCCCGGTAATATTCAGATATAGTACATTTCCTGTTTATCATAGTGATCGGAATAATATCCGCTCATTTGTGCCAAAGTTAAATTTGACAGAATCTGATCGAGTTCCTGGTTGACGGAATCCACCACCAGTTTCTGAATCGTGTCAGAGATTCCTTTATAACTGTTTTCCGCCAGAACATCCTCATCTTCAAGGTGGTAACTGCCTTCCAGTGCTTCCACCACAGATGCAACCGTAATCTCGTCAGCAGCTTTTGCCAGATTATATCCTCCCTGGGAGCCTTTGACACTTTTTACTATGCCTGTTCTGCGGAACGAGGCAAATATGTGTTCCAGAAACTGGAGAGAAATGTCATTTCTCTCAGCAATGGTTTTCAGGGCTACCGGTGTGGTGGACGGCTGAGCAGCCAGATCCACCAACGCAGTGAGACCATATCTGGTTTTTTTACAGAATTTCAATTACTGGATTGCTTTGAAAGCTTCGTCCAGATCCTGAATGATATCATCGATGTTTTCTGTTCCGATGGAAAGACGGATTGTGTTCGGTTTGATACCCTGATCCAGAAGCTCTTCTTCTGTGCACTGGCTGTGTGTGGTGGTTGCAGGATGGATAACCAGTGATTTAACATCTGCTACGTTTGCAAGGAGTGAAAACAGTTCCAGATTATCGATGAAGTCTTTGGCTGTCTGTGCATCTCCCTTGATTTCGAATGTGAAGATAGATCCACCACCATTCGGGAAGTATTTTGCATACAGTGCCTTCTGGCTTTCATCATCTGTTACAGACGGATGATGAACTTTTTCTACCTGCGGATGATTATTCAGATACTGAACAACTTTCAGTGCATTCTCAACATGACGTTCTACACGGAGAGATAGTGTTTCAAGTCCCTGCAGGAAGATGAATGAGCTTACTGGAGAAATAGTTGCTCCTGTATCACGAAGAAGGATTGCACGGATCTTTGTAACAAATGCAGCCGGTCCGCATGCTTTCGTAAAGCTGATTCCATGATAACTCGGGTTTGGCTCTGTCAGAGACGGGAACTTACCGGAAGCTTCCCAGTCAAATTTACCACCTTCAACGATGACACCACCGATTGTTGTTCCATGTCCACCGATGAATTTTGTTGCAGAATGAACAACGATATCAGCACCGTATTCGATCGGTCTTACAAGGTATGGTGTTGCAAATGTATTATCTACAACAAGCGGAATCTGATGTCTGTGTGCGATCTCAGCGCATGCCTCAACGTCAACAACGTCAGAGTTCGGATTTCCAAGAGTCTCGATGTAAAGTGCTTTGGTGTTGTCCTGGATTGCATTCTCTACCTCTTCAAGATTGAAGATATCAACAAATGTTGTTGTGATTCCGTATGCCGGAAGTGTATGCTCCAGAAGGTTTGTTGTTCCACCGTAGATATTCTTTGCTGCTACGATATGATCTCCATTTTGAGCAAGGTTTTCGATTGTATATGTAATTGCTGCTGCACCGGAAGCTACTGCAAGCGCAGCTGTACCACCTTCAAGAGCTGCAATTCTTTTTTCAAAAACATCTTCTGTCGGGTTTGTCAGACGACCATAGATGTTACCTGCATCTGCCAGTCCGAAACGAGCTGCTGCATGATCGCAGTTACGGAATACATAAGAAGAAGTCTGGTAGATTGGAACGGCTCTTGCGTCAGTAACCGGATCCGGCTGTTCCTGTCCTACGTGAAGCTGAAGTGTTTCAAATTTGAATTTTCTGTTTTCTCTTGTGATTTTTTCACCCATGAATCTGATCCTCTTTTCTGTTTTTTTGATTTTTGTGGGGGAAGGAAGATTTCTCTTTCTTCCGGTAGTCTATTGTATATGAAATTATGAAATTTCTTACTCTGTAAATAACGCTGTTGAGTAATATCTGTCACCAGTATCCGGAAGAAGTGCTACGATTGTTTTTCCTTTGTTTTCCGGACGTTTAGCAAGTTCAATTGCTGCGTAGAGAGCGGCTCCTGAGGAAATGCCTACGAGAACGCCTTCTTTCTTGGCAAGAAGTTTTGCTGTTGTGAAGCATACTTCATTGTCGATTGGCATGATCTCGTCATAAATCTGTGTGTTCAGGACTTCCGGAACGAATCCTGCTCCGATACCCTGAATCTTATGCGGGCCGCCTTTTCCTTCGGAAAGTACCGGAGATGTTGCAGGTTCTACAGCCACGACTTTGATATCCGGATTCTGTTCTTTCAGATATTCACCGGTTCCTGTAAGTGTTCCGCCTGTACCAACACCAGCTACAAAGATATCAACTTTTCCATCTGTATCCTTCCAAATCTCAGGACCTGTAGTAGCTTTATGTGCAGCCGGGTTTGCCGGATTTACAAACTGTCCCGGGATGTAGCTGTTTGGAATTTCTTTTGCAAGTTCATCTGCTTTGGCGATTGCACCTTTCATTCCTTTTGCACCTTCTGTCAGAACCAGTTCAGCACCATAAGCTTTCAGGATGTTTCTACGTTCAATACTCATAGTCTCTGGCATGGTAAGAATGATTCTGTAGCCTTTGGCTGCCGCGATAGAAGCAAGACCAATACCTGTATTTCCAGATGTAGGCTCAATGATTACAGCTCCTTCTTTCAGAAGTCCCCTGGCTTCTGCATCTTCGATCATTGCTTTTGCAATTCTGTCTTTTACACTTCCTGCCGGATTGAAATATTCCAGTTTCACAAGTATTGTAGCTTCCAGATCAAGTTCCTTCTCTACATTTGTGACTTCTACAAGTGGAGTGTTTCCGATCAGTCCAAGTGTTCCTTTATAAATGTTTGCCATGGTGTTTACCGCCTTTCTTTTTACTTATTTATTCGTGTCTGTTTTTCATTAACATACCTCTTTGATATGTTTAGTATGTTATTCCTTTTTACCCGAAATGTCAATAGGTTTTTGGAAAAAATTTGAACTTTTTTTCGCGGTATTGTATAATTCATTTATACGCGAAAAATAAATACTTAGGAGAATACTTTTTATGAATCAGCAGACAGATAAAGCGATTCTGGTCGTGAGCTTCGGAACCAGCTATGAAGCATCCCGAAAAGTCACTATAGAGAAGATTGAACAGGACATTAGAAACGCTTTTCAGGATCATCGGATCTATCATGCATGGACCAGTAAATTTATCATCTCAATTCTGAAAAAAAGAGATAACTATACGGTTCCGACTGTAAAGGAAGCTCTTGAACAAATGATCACAGACGGGATCCGGGAGGTGGTTGTTCAGCCGACCCATATCCTGGACGGTATCGAGAATAATATTATGAAAGAAGAAGTTCTTTCTTATAAAGAATCTTTTGACAAAATCGCATTTGGAACTCCTCTTCTTGCAGATTCGAAAGATGAATCACAGGCAATCAACGCAGTAACAACAGAATTTTCTGATCTGAAAGAAACAGAAGCTCTTGTATTCATGGGACATGGAACAACCCATCAGGTAAACACCGTGTATGCAGGACTTGATCAGAAATTCAAAGAGTCCGCCCACGCCAATATTTTTATCGGAACCGTCGAAGCTGATCCAGCCATCCATGATCTGGTAAAAGAAGTAACATCTTTCCAGCCATCCAAAATCTATGTAACACCTTTTATGATCGTAGCAGGCAATCATGCACACAATGATATGGCTGGTGATTCTCCCGATTCCTGGGTATGTCAGTTTGAAAATGCCGGATTTGAAGTCTGTCCGATCATCAAAGGACTGGGTGAATATCCTGGAATACGCAGGATGTATGTGGAGCATGCACAAAAAGCCATTGATTCCATGAAATAATATAGCTATGCAGTAATGTCCTATAAAGCAAAAAGGTCTGTACCCATCGGGAATATTTACAGTTTTTCTCTGCCTGTTTACGCAGCATGGAACTGTATCATTCTCAAAGGTCCAGACCTTTTTCCATATTCATTTATAATGTACGCTTCTCTTTTATTCAGTTCTCCTGACTCTTTTTACATATCTGAATTCCCATAAGTAAAAGCACCGGGAATACGATTGCCGCAAGAATTCCCATTCTCAGATTATTCCCCACACTGCTGGATACAAAACCTGCAAGTGTCGGACCACCGGAGCAGCCAAGGTCTCCTGCAAGAGCAAGCAATGCAAACATTGCCGTACCTCCACCTCTGATGGATGCCGATGCAATGCTGAATGTTCCCGGCCACATAATTCCAACAGAAAATCCACAGACTGCACAGGTCATCATCAGCATAACGACCCAGAATATCTTCATGGAGCAGAGTTCTTTAATAGAAAGTCCTTTCTCTCCTTCTTCATGCAGGGAATAGATCGGGGAAGTCAGAAATACGATTCCATTAAGTACCGGAATGACCGCCCAGATGCGTGCAAGGATTTTCCAGTTTTCTATTCCAAAAGTGCTGAAGAAAATCGTAGAGATCAGTACCACTCCCACATGTCCCCAACATTAAACGGTCTTGTTTTAAATCTAAATGCAATTGTAAACTTTTATATTTTTTTAGTTGACATTATCTTTTCTTTCTTTTAAAATTGTAAACCATAAAGATTTTGGAGGTTTACAAATGTCAAAGACGAAAACTTTAATCTACTGCAGTCTTTTTACTGCGCTGATTGCGGCGGGGGCTTTTATCAAGATCCCGGTGCCGGTGGTTCCTTTTACTTTGCAGTATCTGTTTACAATGCTTGCAGGGCTGCTGCTTGGTTCTAAACGTGGAACAATCTCTGTCGTTGCCTACATGCTTCTGGGGCTTGCAGGGCTTCCGATCTTCTCTGAGGGCGGCGGTCTCTGGTATGTCTTTAAGCCGAGTTTTGGCTATATCATTGGATTCTGCCTCGGAACTTACGTGACAGGACGTATCGCAGAACATCTGAAGAAAAAGACGATCTTCCGCTACCTGCTCGCAAACCTGGCTGGACTTATGATCGTCTATGCCTGCGGCATGATCTACTACTATGTGATCTGCAATTATGTGATCGACACACCAATCGGAATCTGGCCACTCATCCTCTACTGCTTCCTTCTTGCAGTACCTGGTGACATCGCTTTAAGCATCCTTGGGGCCATCATTGCCAGACGTGTTCGTCCGATCGTGATCCAGTACCTTTCTGATTCCAATACACCTTTATTACATACGGAGGAGACAGCAAAATGAACCCACTTACTTTAGCCCAGGAAATTATTGACGGACGCAGGATCACAAGAGAGGATGATCTTTCCTTCTTTCTCACCTGCGATCTGGATGAATTATGCGAAGGTGCAGACCGCATTCGAGAAGCCTGTATCGGAGACAAAGTAGACCTCTGCTCAATCATCAACGGACGCAGCGGCAGATGTCCGGAAGACTGTAAATACTGTGCACAGTCCGCACACCACCACACTTCCTGCGAAGTTTACAATTTTCTTCCGGAGGAAAAGATCCTTGAAGCCTGTAAGATGAATGAGTCCGAAGGTGTCGACCGTTTTTCCATCGTCACCGCCGGAAAAGCTCTGACAGGAAAAGAATTCGACCAGGCAATCCATGCTTACGAGACCATGCACAGAGAATGCAAGATTGACCTCTGCGCTTCCATGGGATTTATTTCTGCCGAACAACTTCACCGTCTTCACGAGGCAGGTGTGACCAGCTACCACCACAACATCGAAACCTCCCGTAGAAATTTCCCGAATATCTGTACCACACACACCTACGACATGAAGATCGAGACCCTCAAAAAAGTCAAAGCCGAAGGCATGTGTGCCTGCTCCGGCGGTATCATCGGCATGGGTGAGACCTGGGAAGACCGTCTGGATATGGCGATCAGCCTTGCTGAACTTGGCATCGATTCCATCCCGATCAATGCTCTGATGCCGATCCCAGGAACACCTCTGGAACATCTACCGGAACTTTCTGAGCCGGATATCCTGCGTACGATCGCCTTCTTCCGCTATATCAACCCGGAAGCAAACATCCGTCTCGCTGCCGGACGCGCACTTCTCACCAACGACGGAGAAACTGCTTTCAAAGCCGGAGCTTCCGCTTCCATCACCGGAAACATGCTGACCACCGTTGCATGTGCGACGATCCGAAGCGACCGCAAGATGCTCGCTGACATGGGACGTGACGTAACTCCTGAATACTGGAAGGAAGTGTAAAATAAAAATGAGCAAAGCAATTTTTCTCACCGGAACCGGAACAGATATCGGCAAAACCTTTATTGCCGGACTAATCGTAAAAAAACTTGCACAGGCAGGCAAAAATCCAGCTTACTACAAAGCAGCCATGAGCGGAAATGACCGCCGGTCAGACGAAAGCCTAATCCCGGGCGATGCACTTTTTGTGCGACAGATGTCCGGTATCTCACAGCCGCTTGACGAAATGTGCCCTTATGTATATGAAAATGCCTGGTCACCACACCTTGCATCCCGCGTGGAAGGAAATCCTGTTGATCTCGCTGTTGTCCGCGAAGGTTTTGCGAAAGTCGCTGAGAACTATGACTACATCACCATGGAAGGAAGCGGCGGAATCCTCTGCCCTCTCTGTTTTGACGAGCATAAGATCCAGCTTGAAGATGTGATCCGGGAATTTAATCTTTCCAGTATCCTTATCGCCGATGCCGGTCTTGGCACGATCAACAGTGTTGTCCTGACTTTCGAATATATGAAGGCACACAACCTTCCGCTTAAGGGCATCATTTTTAATCATTACCATCCGGGGAACATCATGGAAGAAGATAATATTTTTATGTGTGAACATATGACAGGGCTTCCTGTGCTTGCGAAGGTACAGGACAATGCCACAGAACTTGAAACAGATGCAGATGTGCTGAGTGCACTTTATGACGAGGTGAAGATCAGATGATATGGTATCCTTATGAACAGATGAAAACAATGAAAGAACCTTACAGGATTCTGGATGCAGAAGGCGTGCATCTCTACACCAAAGACCAGAAGCTGATCGATTCAATTTCTTCCTGGTGGTGCATGATCCACGGCTACAAACATCCGGAGCTGACCGCCGCCATCAAAGAACAGGCTGACCGTTTCTGCCATGTAATGCTCGGCGGTCTCACCCATGAACCGGTAGAAAAACTTTCTGATAAGCTTCAGGAATTTCTTCCGGGTGACCTGGACTACTGCTTCTTTTCTGACTCGGGAAGTGTCGCAGTAGAAGTCTCTCTTAAGATGGCACTCCAGTACAACACCAATCAGGGAAGGAAACGCCCTCTGGTGCTGGCTCTGGAACATGCCTACCACGGAGACACTTTCAAGGCAATGGAAGTCGGAGATGACGAAGATTATCATTTCGCTTTTGACAAAAAAGAAGGCGTCGTTCATATCCCGACAGAGATCCCGGCGCTTGAGGATGCATTTGAACTGTATCATGACCGGCTGAACTGCTTTATCGTAGAGCCGCTGCTCCAGGGCGCCGGCGGCATGCGGATGTATGATATTTCTTTCCTGAAACGTGCCAGAGAACTGTGCAATCAATATGATGTGCTTCTGATTTTTGATGAGGTTGCAACAGGATTCGGACGTACCGGAAACCGCTTTGTAGCCGACCTTGTCCTTCCGGACATCCTGGTTCTCGGAAAAGCCCTGACCGGCGGTTATATCGGACATGCTGTCACCGTTGCAAACCACAAAGTCTTTGACGCTTTTTATAGTGACGATGACCGCCTTGCCCTGATGCACGGTCCGACCTTTATGGGAAATCCACTTGCCTGTGCCGTTGCACTTAAGGGAATCGAGATCTTTGAACGTGACGATTATATGAGCAAGATCCGGCATATCGAACAGATTTCCCGTCAGGAAATGGAAAATTTCTCTGACCCGCGCATCAAAGAAGTCCGTATCATGGGCGGCTGTACCTGCGTCGAAGTCCATGATCCAAAGACCCTGGAAGGTTTCCAGCAGTTTGCCTATGAACGCGGGGTCTTCTGCAGACCTTTCTTAAACTATATGTATTCCATGGTTCCTTATGTGATCTCCGACGAGGAACTCATTCAGATTTTTGACGTAATGAAGGACTGGTTTCACTGAAACCAGCCCTTCTTCTCTTCAATTCTATTCAACATATCTAACAGCGATTTCTTTTATTAACAAAATAATTCAGGATTCCCCCACCAACAATGATCACAACGGCGACTGCCACGACTCTCTTGGCTGCTTCCTGTGGAAGCTGGCTCTTTGAACCAATAGAATCCGAATAAAAGGTCAGCGTATAGTCAATCTCATGAGGTGCTCCCATTGCTGTTGTATCTGCGATCACCGGCATTCCTTCATCCATACTGAGCACCGGAATCTCAAAAACAGAATTCATACCTTCTTCATTGGTCGGAAGATATTTCTCTCCGTCTACGATCATATAATCATAATTTGAACTGCTCCACTGGATCTGTGCGTAAGCCTGACCATCCTTCACAGTCAGAATTGTCGGCGATGTCACACTTGCCTTTCCGCTTCCGCCCTCAAGATCCACCTGAATGGAATATTCTCCATCCTCTTTGTCAATATCCATGCCTGCCGCCTGACAGATGCAGGAAAAAGCTCCAATGCCGATAAATACAGCAGCAATCAGACTTGAAAGTTTTCTTTTCATTTCTCTACTCCATTTTTTTCTTTTTAAACATTGCCAAATTTTATCTATAGAAACTATGATAACACAGCAAATCCTACATTGCAAACACTATACAATTCTAGTATAATAAAAAAGATATGTCTGTGAATGAGACTTCACAGCATAATGTAAATTTAAGATCATTTCAAAAATGAATTCAGGAGGTTTTATCAATGAAAGGTACATTATATGGAGTCGGCGTCGGACCTGGGGATCCAGAATTAATGACATTAAAGGCAGTTCGCATGATCCGTGAAAATGAGATCATCGCTGTACCTGGTGCAGACGTTAAAGAAACCGTTGCCTATAAAATTGCAGTACAGGCAGTTCCGGAGCTGGAAGAAAAAGAACTTCTTCCAATCTACATGCCGATGACACATGATGCAAAGGAACTTGAAGAAAATCATGCAAAAGGCGCAAAAGCTCTGGAAGCCTGTCTTGATCAGGGAAAAAATGTTGTTTTCCTGACTCTTGGAGATCCATGTGTATATTCTACTTTTTCCTATCTGCAGCATCGCGTAGAGGCAGACGGATATCACACAGAGCTGGTAAGCGGAATCACTTCTTTCTGTGCTGCAGCTGCACGACTGAACATTTCTCTGTCTGAATGGAACGAACAGCTTCATATCGTTCCTGCTGTCCATCGTCTTGACAGTGAACTGACAGAATCCGGAAACTACATTCTGATGAAATCAGGAAAGAAAATGAATCAGGTAAAGGAAATTCTCGCCAAAAGCGGCCGTGATGTCCTCATGGTTGAAAACTGTGGCATGCCAGAGGAACATATCTATCATGGAGTTGAGGAAATTCCGGATGATGCCGGCTACTATTCTCTGATCATTGCGAAGGAGCACAAATGATCGAAACAAAGAATCTGACAAAAACATTTGATAATTTTACTGCTGTGGATTCTCTGGATCTCAAAATTGAGACCGGAGAATTCTTCGGTCTTCTTGGACCGAATGGTGCCGGAAAGACTACGACGATCAGTCTTCTTTCTACGCTTCTTCTTCCGACTAAAGGAGAAATCCTGATCGATGGACAGAAGCTGACACGAAACCGACCGGATCTCAAGCGTAAGATCAGTGTAATCACACAGGAGTACTCCATGCGCCAGGACATGAATATGGACGAGATCATGGAATATCAGGGACGTCTTTATTTCATGCCACGCAAAGAAATCAAACGTCGTACAGAAGAACTTCTGGAGTTCTGTGATCTGATCAAGTTTCGTAAACGAACAGTCCGTAAGCTTTCCGGCGGCATGAAGCGGAAACTGATGGTATGTCGGGCCCTCCTGACAGATCCTGAGATCCTGCTTCTGGATGAACCGACCGCCGGTATGGATGCGCTTTCCCGTCGTCAGATGTGGAATCTGCTCCGCAAATTAAACGGCAAAAACCTGACCATTCTTCTGACTACTCATTATATGGAGGAAGCTCAGAATCTCTGCAGCCGTGTAGCTCTGATGGACCACGGTAAACTGGAGGAAGTCAATACTCCGGCCGGACTGATCGACAGTCTTGGAAATTACACCGTTGATGAATTTGCCGGAGACGAAACTCACAGTCATTATTTTCCCAGTCGTGAAGAAGCAATTGCCTATCTCTCCGGTCTTTCCGGACAGGCTTCTCTACGCGAAACAACGCTGGAAGATGTGTTTGTTGAACGTGCCGGACGACATCTGATGCCGTCATAAGGGAGGATCTAGTTATGGGAATTATTACAATTTTATGGGAAAAATGGGTCGAATTTCGAAGAGATTTCTACAAAATCACGCTGGCGGCAATGATTGCCCCACTGATGTATCTGGTCGTATTTGGAATGGGAATCCAGACAATCTCACATGGAGAACCTTATCTGAACTTTCTGATCCCGGGTGTTGTTTCACTGACGACAATGAATGGAAGCTTTAATGCCATTGCACAGAATCTGAATGTGCAGCGACTTTATGAGAAGGCTTTCGATCAGGTACTGATCTCTCCTACACCGTTATGGCAGTTTATTGCCGGTCAGATCATCGGCGGAAGCCTTCGTGGTTTTTATGCAGGTGGCGTTATTCTGGTTCTGACAATGCCGATCGACACCGGACTGATCTTTAACGGCTGGTCTTTCCTTGTCATGTTCCTGAATGGAGCTGTTTTTTCTGCAATCGGTGTTGTCGTTTCATTCCTTGCCAAAAACCATGCAGATGTACCGCGTTTTTCGAACTACATCATCATGCCAATGGCATATCTGTGCAATACATTTTTCTCTACAGAAAAGCTTCCTGGTTTTCTTGGAAAATTTATCTCTGCACTGCCGCTTTCCCAGACAAGTCATATGATCCGAAGCATCTCTGCAGGAGAGGGATTTGCAATGTCGGGAATTGCGATACTTATGACATATCTGATCGTGTTTACAGCGATTGCATCATGGTTTATCTATAAGAAAAAGAATCTTTAAAAGATAACTGGGAATTCACACAGTAAATATTCCGAAGAAAGGACAGTTTCTGCGCCAAAGCTGTCCTTTCTCTGAACTTACTGCTGAAATTACCATCTTTTAGGTAGATAGCAAAAATAACACTTGTCTGAGCCATCGGCGAGTTAGCAATTTTTGCGAATGCTTTTTGCAGGCAGGTTATATCTTAGTACTTCCGGACTCCGAAGCCTTGTGACTGAACAGATCAGGAAGCTTTTCGTGAATTATATAAATGTAATTCTAAAGTTCTAATTTTCAGCAGTTAATTCAGAAAGATATCTTTCAAAACAAATTCCTTCATTCCGGTCGGTGCCTTCAACTACCGCATCATGAATCCCCTTCGCCAGAAACTTCACGGCCCTGTGCACAGAATCCACCGTGTCGATTCCTTTCACCATACCGGCACTCAAAACCGATGCAAACAGATCACCTGTACCGGAATAACTGCCACCCTCTTTTGCTGCAGTCACCCAGGTCGTATTGCCATCCTGACAGATCAGGTTTCCTATCTCCTGATGATTCTCCCTCGCAGGAAGATCAATTCCTGTAATAACCACTTCCGTATCAAACTCTTTTGAAAGTTCCTTCCCTGTACTTTCTGTGAATTTCAGCAATCTCTCCTCATCCATAAGTGATAGCTCCTTCCACAATACATGTGCACGCTGTGCGCCATATAATAACAATAGCGCTTCTGTCAGATTTGGTGTTATCACCGTCGCTCTTCTGACCAGAAAACGCATTTTTTCACAGAGTGCCTCCGTATAAATCGGGTACTCTTCTCCATTATCCCCCATAACAGGATCTATAAGTATCTTTGTGTCTTCTTTTGCAAACTGTTCAATAAATTCAACTGCTTTATCGGCCTGACGTGCGTCTGCCAAAAATCCTGTATAGATTCCATCCGGATAAAAATCCATCTTCTTCCACTCTTCCATAATCGCATCCATACGATCCGTATAATCATCACAATAATAAGAAGGGAAACCCGTCTGCGCACTTAATACCGCTGTCGGAAGCGGACATGCCTGGATTCCCATAACGGAAATCACCGGGATTGCTGCAGTAAGAGAACATTTTCCCATTCCTGATAAATCATTTAATACCGCGATCTTTTTCAATCTGTTATCTCCTCGTCTTGCATTTTCTCATTATCTGATTTAGAATAGCATCTAAGTGTATTTATAAAAATAACCACTTTTATTCATTTTTCAGAGGACAGTTTATGAGTTTATCTTTTCATTCCAATAAAGAATGCCTGTATCTTCAGGTATATGAACATTACAAAAATCTGATCATGGAACGGCGAATTCCTGCCGGAAGCCGCATGCCATCTCTTCGCAAATGTTCTGCAGAACTGAAGCTCAGCCGTACAACTATTGAAAATGCCTATCTGCAATTGGCCGCAGACGGCTACATTGTTGCCCGTGCACAAAGCGGCTATTATGTAACTAATATTGCAGAGCAAAAGCCAGTCTCCACTACCTCCTGGCATGCGAATCTGCCTTCAATACAATATGACTTTGCTTCCAACGGTGTCGATCATGAAAGTTTCCGTTTTGACCTCTGGCAGCGTTATATCAAAAGCGCACTTCGTCAGAGTGACCGTCTTCTCTCCTATGGAGAACCCCAGGGTGAAGCCGATCTTCGTCAGGTACTTGCTGACTACATCCGTCAGCGAAGAAACGTCAACTGTTCTGCTGACGATATTGTGATCGGGGCCGGAGTTCAGAGCATTCTGAATCTTCTTTGTCCTCTGATCCATGACCGAAAAACCGTTTCTTTTCCAAACGCTTCTTTTGTGCAGGGAAGTACTATTTTTTCTGATTATGGTTTTGAAGTTCAATACCGCAACAAAGACTGTGACGTAATCTATGTTTCTCCTGCACATATGACGAAATGGGGAGAGATCATGCCCGTCAGCCGTCGTATGGAGCTGGTACATTACGCTGCAGCGAAAGGCAGTCTGATCATCGAAGACGATTTTGAGAATGAATTCGTTTATTTTCAACGTCCAACACCTTCCCTCTTTAATCTTGCCGGAGGACATGGCGTTGTCTATATTGGTTCTTTTTCCCGTCTGCTGCTTCCATCGATTCGCTTAAGCTTCATGGTCTTGCCGCCTTCTCTTTCCAGAAAATATGCAGCTGTTGCAGAACGCTACAGCCAGACTGCTTCCAAAGCCGAACAGATTGCACTCTGTCAGTTTATCCGTGACGGTCATCTGACTTCACAGACAAAAAAATTAAAAAAGCTGTATGCTCAGAAGCTGAAGGCTCTTGAAAACGAGGTGCGAAATACATTCGGCAGAAACTGCACGATCCAGACCGGTGCCGCAGGAACAAGTCTGGCATTGACCATTCCTTATGCCAGAACAGGTCTTGAGCTAAAAAAAGAAGCCCGCATGCATGGAATGTCTCTTCTGATTCTTGAAGAAAATGCAGCTACGATCACCATTCTGCTCTCCTGTTCTTCCATTACGACAGACGATTTTGTCCCTGCCTGTCAGCTTCTGTCCCGACTTCTTAATAAATAATCACAAAACACCTGTCCGGCATTTCATCATCCAGGCAGGTGTCAGTATTTAATCTCTTCGATTATCGATCATATAAAGCAATGCGTTACAGATACAGGCTGCAATATTACTTCCGCCTTTACGTCCTCTCGCAACTATATAAGGTGCTCCCGAATCCATGATCAGTTCTTTCGATTGTACAACATTCACAAATCCAACCGGAACTCCAATGATCAGTTCCGGATTCAGCTTTCCATCTTCGATCAGTTCATAGAGTCTCACCAGTGCAGTCGGCGCGTTTCCGATTGCAAAGATCAATTTTTTATCGAGAGTAGCAGCTTTGTCCATGCTTGCTGTCGCCCTTGTGGTTCCATTCTCTTTTGCAATCTTTGCCACATCCTCATCGGACATGAAACAATAGACTTCTCCACCATAACGGGCCAGTGCACGTTTATTGATTCCCGCCTTTGCCATCTGCGTATCCGTAACAATGCAGGCGCCCTCTTTGATTGCTTTCATTGCACGCTCTACTACATCCGGCGAAAAACAGAGGTTATCCGCATAATCAAAATCTGCGCTTGTATGAATACAACGTTTGACAATAAGTTCTGTTCCGGGAAGCAGCTGTTTATCACCAAGTTCCTCTGTAATAATCTCAAAACTTCTTTTTTCAATCTCCATTGGTTTTACATTTTCAAGCTCTACTTTCATTTCTCTGCTTCTCCTTCTGCTTCACTTTCTTCCAGAATATCCTCCACACCTTGCTCAAGGATCTCATAGATTTTCTTCATATCCAGATGTTTCCGAAGTTCCGATGCCAGGATATCATACTGTGTTTCTTTGAATGCAGCAAAATCCACGCCTTCCATCTCTGACACATCAATACCTTTTCTTATGCCTACTGCACGAACAAGACCAAGTGCAACCTCTTCTTTATCAAAAATGCCATGAACATAAGTTCCGCATACATTGTGATAAAATGTTCCTTCTGTCTTCTCTGTCCCTGTCACAGTATCACATGTAGAAGTACTTGCTACAGCCCCATTTTTCCAGGTACTCTCACCCATATGAATCTCATATCCTGTAAATTCTACGTTTTTAAGAGGTGCAAACTCTTCATCCAGCTCCAGGAATTTTCCGCAGACCTGCGTACGTGTCTTATGTTCTGCAAACACGGTATCTACCGGAAGAAGACCAATTCCACGCATCGTACCGCCTGCTTCCACACCATGTGGATCACTTAAATTTTCTCCCAGCATCTGATAGCCGCCACAGATACCAAAGATCAGTGTACCGGATGCCGCTGCCTTAAGGATCAGTGCTTCCATGCCACTTTCACGCAGCCATTTCAGATCATCCATTGTATTCTTGGTTCCCGGAAGAAAGATCACATCCGGCTGCTTCAAATCTGACGGATGCTGTACATAACGCAGCGAAACCCCCGGAATACTTTCAAACGGATTAAAGTCTGTAAAGTTGGAAATACGTGGTACACGAATAACCGCCATATCGATCACTCCAACTTCCTGATGACGGTCAAAGCGTTCTGTCAGACTGTCTTCATCTTCTACCTGAATGTTCATATATGGTGCAACACCAACGACCGGAATCTTACATTTCTCTTCCAGCATTGCCACACCCGGATCCAGAATTGATTTGTCACCTCGGAATTTATTGATGATCAGACCCTTGATCATTTTTCTCTCATCTTCTTCCAGAAGTTCCACCGTTCCATACAGCTGTGCAAACACACCGCCACGATCGATATCACCGGCAAGAAGCACCGGCGCTTTCGCCATCTTTGCCATTCCCATATTAACAATATCTTCGCTCTTCAGATTGATTTCCGCCGGGCTTCCAGCCCCCTCAATCACAATGATATCATTTTCTTCTGCCAGCTTATGAAATGCCTTCATAATGTCAGGCACCAGTTTTTTCTTATATTTAAAATAGTCTCTGGCACTCATGGTACCAAGAACTTCCCCATTTACAATGACCTGAGAGCCAATATCATTTGTCGGTTTCAGAAGAATCGGATTCATCAGGACCGATGGTTCTATACCTGCCGCTTCTGCCTGCATAACCTGTGCTCTGCCCATTTCAAGGCCTTCACTGGTTATAAAAGAGTTCAGTGCCATATTCTGCGATTTGAATGGTGCCACACGGTATCCATCCTGATGAAATATCCTGCAAAGTCCGGCAGCAAGAAGACTCTTTCCTGCATTGGACATGGTTCCCTGTATCATGATCGTCTTTGCCATATCTGTTCCCTTTCGTATCAGACTTATGCCTGTTCCTCTTCTTTCAGTACCTCTGCATGTGCCACTGCCGCTTTTGTGGTGCCATCCCGCATTGCACGGATCAATTCCTGATTTTCCTCATGTGTTCGGACGGCCACACGGTAATATCCTTTTCGCAAACCAGAGTAATTGCTGCAGTCACGGATCAGGACCCCCTGTTCCACACATATTTCAAATAAATTTTCCGGTCCATGGAAGAAAATATAATTCGCTTCTGACGGAAAGACTTCCATGCCAAGACGCTGCAGTTCTTCTTTGAGATATTTTGCTTCCCGGAATACCATCTGTCGCCCCTCTTCCACATATGCAGTTTCTTTCAGCGCAGCAATACCTGCCGCCTGTGCCATAACAGAAATGTTCCATGGCTGTGTCACCTGCGTCATCGCATCAAGAAGTTCCGTATTCTCAGTAATACCATATCCCAGTCGGATTCCCGCCATCGCGTAACGCTTGGTAAATGCCTTCAAAAGAAACAGATTGTGATATCTGGATAACTGTGCTTTCAGTGTGTATCTGCCCGGTTCCTCCATAAAATCAAGAAAACATTCATCTACGACCAAAAGGATATCCATTTCTCTGCACACACGTAAAACCCGGAAAAGGAATTCTCTATCTATCGAGATTCCCGTTGGATTATTCGGATTGCAGAGAAATACCATATCAAGGTCTCTGTGCAGCCAGTTGATAAAACTGTCCTGCAGACTGAATCCCTCTTCTTCTCTGAGAAGTACATGTTCTACCTCACAGCCACAGCTCGTAAGCGCCTGCTCATATTCTGCAAAAGTAGGAACCGGAATCAGTGCTTTCTTCGGTTTTACTGCCTGACACAGAGAAAATACCAGTTCCGCCGCTCCATTTCCACAGATCACAGATTCGGATGCCACACCTTCATATTCGGCAATTGCTTTTTTCAAAGGTGCATATCCGACCTGCGGATAATCTTTCATATATTCAAGACTGTCACGTACCGCCTGCTTTACACTTTCCGGCGTTCCCAGTGGATTACAGTTTGCCGAAAAATCCAGACAGTTCTTATAAGTATAGATATTACCGCCATGTACGTGCTTCGTCATTCTTTTTCTCCTTTTTGTGTCACGTTACAGAAACACAACGCGGAACAAAACACAGATGATCACACCCAGAATCGCCGTTGCATACATCAGGCGGTTCGCATAACGAATATCTTCTGTCTCTATTTCCCGAATCGCGTCTCCAATTGTAGGTTTCTCATATAATTTTCCAAAATAATATGCATTTCCCGCAAGCTGTACATCCAGTGCACCAGCCATTACAGCTTCTGTCTGTGCCGAATTCGGACTCGCATGATTTCTGCTGTCCCTTTTGAAAATACGGGATGCGTTTCTGCTGTCAAGTCCGATCACAAAAGCTCCGGCAACCATCAGCCAGCCGGAAATTCTGGATGGAAGATAATTGGCTGCATCATCCAGTTTCGCCGCACATCTTCCAAAATACAGATATTTATCATTTTTATACCCGAGCATGGAATCCATGGTATTGATTCCCTTATACAAAAACATTAAAGGTACACCACCGATTGCCATATAGATCATCGGTGCGATCACACCATCAGAAGTATTTTCTGCCACAGTCTCCACCGCTGCTTTGGTCACACCCTCTTCCGTCAGCTCCGCCGTATCACGTCCCACGATCATAGAAACCGCATGACGTGCATCCTCAATTGTTCCCTTTTTGAGTGCATCATAAACCTTCATGCTCTCATCACGCAATGATCTGGTAGCAAGCAGCTGATAGCACCAAAAGGTTTCCAAAAGCACACCTAAGGCCGGAAGATGAATATACAGAGAATACAAAACAAATGCCGGAACCAGTAATGTAATGACACAGATCAGTATTACTTCAACCAGTCCTCCAGCCAGTTCACCTTTTTCTGTTTTGGGAAATACTTTTCTGATTCCCTTCTCAAAACTGGAGATCAGCTTCCCGATCAGGCACACCGGATGGTACAACCATCTGGGATCTCCAAATATCAAATCTAAGATAAACCCTGCTGCCAGGGCAATTGTATGGTATGTATATATCAACTCTGTCACTCTCCCCGTCTGCTGTGGTATTTCATGCATTCTTTAAGAAAAGCCTCTGCAACTTTTGGATTTCCATAATAATAAAGATGTGGAAATCCAGCCAGCATAGTTTCTGTGCCATGAATACACTCCCAGTTTCTCATACTTTCCGGTTTTGCTGCATGAAATGCTTTCCCGCAGTTTTCAGAATCAAAATAATGAAATTCATGAGCAGGGATCTCTCCTAATGTCTCACATCCCAAAACTGAATGATTCTGTATTAATGTCACATAGCCAAAGCGATTCAGACGTGGTGTACGATATGCCCTGCCCGGAAGCACGCCTGCCATGTGGTAAAATTTTTTATCCATTGCTTCCATTTCTTCATGAAGATACATAAAGCCTCCGCATTCTGCCATACATGGCATACCACCGCTAAGTGCTTTTTGTATTTCTTCTCTCATAGATGTATTTTTTTCCAGTTCTTTTCCATTTAATTCCGGATAACCTCCATATAAAAGCAATCCATCCAGTCCAGCCGGTAATTTCTTATCTCTGATCGGAGAAAAGTGTACAAGCTCTGCCCCCATCTTTCGCAAAAGCCGGAAATTATCTTCATAGAAAAAGCAAAATGCTTCATCGTCCGCCACACCAATCCGAAGGGGATGTTTCAGACAGAAATCTATCCGAGGTTCTTTCGCAGATAATTCTCGTGCACTTTCTGCAAGCTGCAGGATTGCATCAATATCCAGAGTTTTTTCCAGAACCTCAGCCAGTCGGTGAAGGTTTTCTTTTAACTCAGGGATCTCATCCGGAAGCACTAACCCCAGATGTCGGCTCTCGATCACACAATCATCCATTTTGGGAACATATCCAAGAACTTTTATATTCAGTTCTTTCTCCAGAAGTTCTTTCATTCTTGGATAGAGCATTGGTGACATCTGATTAAAGATCACACCCTGTATATGACTGTCCTTCCTGTATTCCATAAAGCCTTTCACATATGCTGCAAGAGAAACACTCATACCTCTGCTGTTTACGATCAGAATCACAGGCGTATCTGTAACAGACGCCAAATCGTAAGCACTTGCTTTCGTTGTTGTCCCTGCAACGCCGTCATAAAATCCCATTACTCCTTCCATAACAGAAATATCACAGTCCACCGCATTTTCACAGAAGAGATATTTTGTAGTTTCACTGTCTGTAAAAAAGGTATCCAGATTTCTTGATTTTGCGCCTATGACACGACTATGGAACATCGGATCAATATAGTCCGGCCCACATTTAAAAGATGCTGTTTTCAGACCACGATTCACCAGTGCCTGCAAAAGTCCACATGTGATCAGCGTTTTTCCGCTTCCACTGGCTCCTGCTGCCAGGAGAATTCTTGCCGCTTTCATACAAAATTCTCCTTTTTATGCGCCTGTATGGTAATAATATAAATAGGATTTTCTCCCATCATCATATGATATCTACCGATTTCTTTGGATCTGGACACACCAAGCTGCACAACTTCACTCTCCCACTTCCACTCGCTGCGTTCTGTCTGCATTTCCTTTATGCAGGACAAAGTTTCTCCGACCGTTTCAAGTGTAATACAATTTATGACCATACGAACCTGTGGATTTTTTTCAAGAAGAAGTTCCACAATTTCTTTCATATTTCCGGAAGATCCACCAATAAAAGCATGGGTAGGAGCCGGAAGTTCTTCCATTGCTTCAGGGGCCGTTCCTGCTATGATCCTCATATGATCTAACACAAATTTCTTTTTATTTTCCTCGAGAAGCACAAGTGCATCCTCTTTTTTCTCAATGGAATATACGCTTCCCTGACTTGCACGAAGTCCCATCTCCACAGATACAGAACCAGTTCCGGCCCCGATATCATAGCAGACCGAATCCTCTTTAAGACATAACTTTGCCAGCGAAACTGTTCGTACCTCTGTCTTGGTCATCGGTGCTTTTCCACGGGTAAATGCATCATCTGGAAGTCCATGTGTGGTCAATGCTGTTTTTGCATCCGGATTCCAGGCACAGATCACACTCAAGGCATCTCCTCTGTAATCTGTAAGTTCCCTCGCCTGTTTTACAAATATTTTCTCATCCTCATAAGACAGATTCTCCCCGACATAAAGCTGCACTTCACCCATTCCATAATCCGTCAGTTTCTGTGCAAGATGTGCGGTTCCATCTGAAGTGCCAAGAATTGCAAAAACCTTCTGATTTGTTCGAATCAGGGATACCAGATTGCATACTCTTCCATGTGCACTGACAATCTTTGCATCATCCCATGAAAGACCAATTTTTGACATAAAATAAACAACAGAGGATATACCGCAGATGATTTCGGCATTTCCGTCCAAAGCTTTCAAAAGTCCTTTTGCCCCACTGTAAAAACCGACATCACCGGATAGTGCGATCACAACTTTTTCATATTCCGGATGTTTCTTAATATACTCTGCAATCTCAGCACTTCTGTATTCATAAAAGACATCCTGTCCCGGAAGTGCCACTGCATCCGCCATCCTTCTGGCGCCTATGATCAGATCCGCCTGTTCCACTGCCTCATTGCCCTGAATCGTCAATGTTTCCTTGTTTCCCATTCCAATTCCCAGGAGAACTACATGTGGTGTCGGCTGGAATCCAAATTTCTCTGGCAGCATACGTTTGCATTCTTTTACAGAAATTCCCTTTTCCTGCACCGGACGGCCAATGATCACAGGAATTGCGCCACATTCTGTGGCAGCCTGAATCTTTTCTTCAAATCCGCCTGCTTTTCCGGAATCTTTTGTTACCAGATATCTGCAGTCATACTGACGCAGCATGGCAGCATTCAATTCTTTCGAAAAAGGGCCCTGCATGGCAATCAGATTTTTGCCCTCGAATCCCAGCATGCGACAGGTTTCGATCACATTCTGAATGGAAAGGACTCTTGCAAACATTCTTTCCTGATAACCCGGAATTTCTGTATAAGCAGAAAGTTCCTTACTGCCCGTCGTAAGCAGAACATTTCCCGATACATGTTTCAGATAATCTACTGCTGCCTCTGTATTTTCTACATAAACTGCATCTTTGTGAACGCCTCCTTCACGAAGGACTCTCACATAAGAAACTGCTGTGTTTTCACAGGCCTCACGGATATTTACTGTCACTTCTGCCGCATATGGATGTGTTGCATCCAAAACCAGTTCCGGTCTTTCTGCTGCAAAAAGCTCCTGCATCTGTTCTTTGTCAAGACGTTCTGCACGAATCGATAAAAATTCATTTTCTTCAAGAGATCTGGATCCATATTCCGTCGCGACACAGGCAAGTACAGATACTTTATTTTCACTCAGAAACCGGCTGATTTCATAGCCTTCTGTAGTACCAGCAAAAACAATTGCTTTATACATTCCGATATCCTCTTGGAGTTACCATTTTGCCATTTATTTCTTTTGTCTGGGAATTTCCGATAAATACTGTGGTGAACATATCAACCTGTCTATCTCGAAGTTCTTTCAATGTCATAACCTGATATTCTTCCCCTTCTCTTCCGATATTGCATACTGTTCCGCAAACTGTTTCCGGAGATTTGTACTGCATCATCAGATCGCAGGCTTTCTGTAAATAATCATGGCGTTTTTTACTGGAGGGGTTATAGAGACAGATTACAAAATCCGCCTGAGATGCACCAAGAAGTCTTGCTTCAATCTTTTCCCATGGAGTCAGAAGATCACTTAAGCTGATCAGGCAGAAATCATGGATCAGCGGTGCACCAAGGACTGCCGCTCCGCCAAGTGCGGCTGTTACTCCCGGAACGATCTCCAGTTCTACTTCCGGATATTTTTCTCCTACTTCATACATCAGTCCGGCCATACCATAGACTCCGGCATCACCGCTGCAGATCATGGAAACCCTTTTGCCTTTCATAGCCTCTTCAAAAGCCAGCACACATCTGTCCACTTCTTTTTTCATTGGTGTGGTCAGATATTCTTTATCTGGAAATGTATCTTTGACAAGATCCACATATACCGTATATCCAATGATCGTATCACTGTCTTTCAAAGCATTCATTGCAATACCGGTCATCTGATCACAGCCTCCCGGTCCGATTCCAACTACATATATTTTATTCAAAATGAACCTCCCAGTTCCGGAGTGCAAGCGCGGTTGTCACGCCATTTCTCCCTGTCTTATTTTTGATCAGGCGGCCCTGCTCCGCACCCAGGACTGCACTTCGTTCACAGACATTATTCACGCCTGTGATCTTTTTTACAAATTCGGAAGGGGTAAATTCCCCCTCTGCATGACTCAGCTCTTCTTCCTCAAATGTGATAAACGGGATTCTCCAGTCTTCTGCAAGTTTTTGAAGCCCCACTTCGTCTTTTTTGATGGAAATGCTTGTCAGCTTCTCTACTGCCTGGCTGTATATATCCGCGTCCGCCAGACAGACACTAGCTTCTTTTTCAATTACATCTGCTTCTTTATTCCTGCGGCAGCCCATTCCCAGTGTCACCACCCTGGGAATGATCTGCACCGTGGATGTAAACGGCTTACAGGTTGGATGAATGGTTACTGCAATTCCAATCTCCGGTTTATCCTGCGTGTCTTCCGAAGACTCTTCCAGGCCTTCCGGCAACTTTCCTGTCCATGGAAATTCACTGTAAAATCCGACAGGTTCTCCCGCAAGCAAGGCTGCCGAAACCTCCTTTGCCGCTTTCATATTCTGAATTCCACAGCAATTCTTTTTTGCAAAGACATCCACTGCAAAGCGATGATGAAGATCTGTCGCTGTCGTTACGACTGGAACTGCACCCAGAAGCTCCGCAACTTCCAGAGTCAGTTCATTCGCACCGCCAAGATGTCCTGATAACAGAGATATCACAAACTTTCCACATTCATCGATCACCAGTACCGCCGGATCAGACTTCTTACTTGCTACGTAAGGTGCAATGCTGCGCACCGCGATTCCACAGGCTCCGACAAAAATAATCGCATCATCTGTCTCAAAATGGCGGCCTGCCCAGATTCCTGTACTTTCCGCAATCGAATCATCGAGATATTTACTTTTCTTATAAATTTCTGCCGTATAACCTTTGCCCTGAAGGTCTTTTTGCAAGTCTTCCGCAGTCATATATCCTGTAAGACTGAAACAAATGATTGAAATACGCATTATTTAATTCTCCATTTAGATTGGATTATTTACTGCGCGTTCTCACTCTGTTGCTTCACGGAATTCGGTAGTGAATCCCGGATCATACAGTTTTGAGCGATCATAGTGAGCTGCTTTTACAGAATCCCCGATGATCATCAGTGCAGTCTTTGTGATATTGTTTTCTGCAGCAGTCTGTGCAAGCGTGCCTACTGTGCAGACAAATTTCTTCTCATCCGGCCAGGTTGCCTTGTATACAATTGCCGCCGGCGTATCAGCTGTATATCCGCCTTCGATCAGTCTGCGGCTGAGTTCTTCCAGCATACCGGTGCTTAAGAAAACGACCATCGTTGCCTGATGAGCTGCAAATGACTGAATGCTTTCTTTGGATGGAACCGGTGTACGGCCTTCCATTCTTGTGATGATCACACTCTGTGAGATATCCGGCAGAGTATATTCCAGATTCAGGGCACTTGCCGCACCGCAGAACGCACTGACACCAGGACAATAGTCATACATAATGCCCTTCTCATCCAGAATATCCATCTGCTCACGGATTGCACCGTAAATACAAGGATCACCTGTATGAAGACGCACAGTCATCTTCCCTTCTGCTTCTGCTCTCTCCATAACGGAGATGACTTCTTCCAGTGTCATCTTCGCACTGTTATGAATCGTACAAACATCCTTGCTGTATTCCAGCAGCTGCGGATTTACCAGCGAACCTGCATAGATGATCACATCTGCCTCCTCCAGATACTGTTTACCTCTGACTGTGATAAGATCCGGTGATCCCGGTCCTGCTCCAACAAAATGTACCATGTTTTTATTCTCCTTTTTTATATATAATTGTTTAATTTGTCATTTACTCTCAGCTGAATTTATTTTACGGATCAGTTCTTCTGCATGCTCTGTCTGGCCAAGATATCCAAATTCATTGGAAAAGATCACTGCACCCAGAAGGATCTGCTGATAAGAACGATGATCCAGATAAAACTGGATATGTCGGGTCACATCCTCCATCGCTTTCTGTAAAATATGATAACGATCAAGCACATGCAGGGCCTCATCCGTCGTGTTGCATGCCAGAATCTCTCTAGCACATTCCAGATCTGCTCCGGAGCGTATTGCTGCCGCACACAGAACCTCCATACGTCCGTCTGCGCTGTGTGAATGTGTATTCATGATTCCGGCAGCAACTTTGACAAATTTGCCAATATGCGAAATAAAAAGAATCCCCTTTACTCCCATGTTCACTGCCATATCAATGGTTTCACCTACATAATTACTGCACTTGATGTTTTTTTCAAAAGGAAGATCCATATGCTCCCGAAGGTAATCTGCCCCATAATTTCCCGGAGTCACGATCAGATACTGTTCCCCCTGTGAAAAATGCTGTTTCATTTCTACCTGAATACTCTGAATCAAGGCTTTCTCACTCATAGGTTCTACGATACCGGACGTTCCAAGAATAGAGATGCCACCCTGGATCCCCAGACGGGGATTAAAAGTCTTTTTCGCGATCTGTGCACCTTCTGGAACAGAAATCGTTACTTTTAGGCCACCCTCATAGTGGTATCGATCTGCTGCATCCTCCACTGCTTTCAGGATCATGGCCTTTGGCACAGGATTGATTGCTGCTTCTCCCACTTTCTGTGAAAGTCCCGGACGCGTCACTCTTCCGACACCTTTCCCTCCATCAACCGTAATCTCAGAGGATTTCGGACATTTTTCCACTCTGGCATAGACCAGAATTCCATTCGTCGTATCCGGATCATCCCCCGCATCTTTACGTACTGCGCAGATCACTGTATCTTTTTCCATACAGACGTCATGCAATTCCAGATGTAGAAGAATTCCCTTTGGTGTCATAAGATCTGTCTCGTTCTGTTTCTGACCTCCGAGAAGCATTTCCGTGGCACCTTTTGCAGCTCCCGCCGCACAGGATCCGGTCGTATAGCCGAAATGAAGTTTCTTTTGATTTTTAATTACATAATAATCTTCCAGTCCTGTTTTATGTGCCATAACTTCCTCCTTCACATATGCCATTTTATTATATTATTTTGCCAAAAAAATGTCAATGAAACACCTTTTAATTAATCTTACATTCCTCATTTATCCGGAATACCTTTTAAAATATTTCTGCACAAAAAAACCAGCCCACTTTCGGACTGGTCTTTTGCATTTTATGTATCTTTTGCATTTTATGTATCTTTTTAATAAATAATGATCGGATATCCGCCGTCAATCGTATTATAGATCAGTGCTGCCTGATCTGTCGGAAGGTTGATACAACCATGACTTCCGGCGCCACTTTTATATCGGTTTCCTCCGAAAGAAGACTGCCAGGATGCATCATGAAGCCCCTGCCCATATACAAATGGCATCCAGTAATTTACTTTTACGTTGTATCCATATTCCTGACTGCTCAGGTTATATGGACTTGCCTTGTAGGCAATCGGCCATGCTCCTCTGTATGTCTCCCTGCCGGCTTTTGGTGCTCCACTGACGATATCTGTTTCTGTCACAAGTGCTCCATCTTTGTACAGCCACAGATGCTGGTTATCCAGACTTACTTCTATATAGCTTCCGTTCAGATCATCTGCACCGTTACGCTGCATGCCACTGATGCTGTATACCGGATCTCGTGTAACTGCAGTACCACTCGCAAGATCTGTCAGCAACTGCTGCACTTCTCCATCCTGATCGATCTGAAATCCATATTCATTATCGGATACCGTGACATCATTTCCATAGGATGTGTGGAATGTACGTGGAACATAGATGGTATTATACTTCGCTGCAAGATTCTGTACATAAGACTTCACTGCTTCCTGATCAATATTCAGGCTGTCATCTGTAATCTGCAGCCATGTCTCGATTGTTCCTGCATCAATTACTTCCGTCGTACTTCCCAATGTATATGTAACTGTAGTACTGCGATATTTATTCAACTGATCATTCAGTCCTGTAACTTTATTCTGCATTTCATCAGAAACCGTTACAGAAGGCTGCTGATAAACATTTGTATCCAATGTGATCTGAATATCCCCACCAAGAAGCTTCAGCCGAAAATTATCATCCAGCATCTGATCTACATAGCTTTGAAGTCTGGTCTCATCAATTTTATTTCCCTGCACATCATTGACCAGAACAAACTGCCTCTGCTGTTCGTCATACTGAACCGCTGCATCCACGGATGCCGTACGCTCTTTACCTCCAAAATTAGAAGACGCAAGAGCTTTCTTTTCCTGTTCTTCATTCTTCTGGATCTGATATGCGATCTTGTAATCTTCCTGCGTGGCAAAGATCTTTCTGTTTGCTTCCCGCGTTGTCTGCAATTCTGTAAGCTCACTTTTAAGTGCTGACTCATCCAGATCATATCCAAGTTCACTCACCGTTGTCTGATAGACATCCGAGCCACCTTCTTTGAATTGTACCTTACGGCTGCGAAAAGCATCCAGAAGCTTCTGTTCTGCCTTATCTGCCGTCAGCGTGGAAACATCCATCCCGTAAATAGATATTTTTCTTCCAAGTGTATTGGTATCTGCAATATGTATGTAAGTAAAAAGCCCCGCCGTAAGAACAACCACACCTCCGATACATGCGCCCAATATGATTTTCTTTGCTTTTCTGCTGAGCTTAAATTTGTCTGCCATAATCTCTTTCCTCTTATCTGCTGTATTGTCAATTTATGCACATATTCTGATTCTTATTATATTACAGAGAAAAATGGACTTCTGTAATCTGAGATTTCTGTTTATCTCTGGAAATAAATTATTTTGCCTTTTGATAACCAGAACTCTTCTCATAAGGTGTTGTATAGATTTTCAGGAATTTATCATATTCTTTGTTACTGTAAAAATATCTTCTGTTATGACGGCTGATATCAAGGCAGTCAAAACCCTTTCTTTTGAGCAGTCTGTATGTCTTTTCATATGCACTTCCTGTCATTGTATTTAACTGCCACAGTGAAAAATTAAGTGCCCAATTAACAAATGCCCTTTCTAAGGTATCGTATAAACCTCTGTCTTTTAGCTCCTTTTGCATAGCCAAAAGCGCAATATAGAAACAATCCCATGATTTCTCTCTTGTACGCGACAGAGATGTTCTGACATTAACTCTCTGATGGATCAAGACCTCATCTACTGTAGAAATTCTGGAAGCACAGGCAAGCGCAATAAAAACAAAGAGCATATCATTTGTTGTTCGAAGATTCTGATACTTGATTCCCAATCTCCTGACATACTCCCTCTGGTATAATTTATCCCATGGCCAGCCATTAAACATTCTAAAAATATTATTTCTTACATTTTCATCAGTTGCTGCAAACGGCTCTTTTTCCGGAAAATACTGCTTCCGAAATGCCCATGTGCATTTTTTGTATACTTTCTCTGTATGATCATAGAGGTCTGCATTAAACACACATACTTCTGCCTCTGTTTCTTCCGCTCTGTCATATGCGGCTTTCAGCATATTTTTCTCAAAGAAATCATCTGCATCCAGAAAAGCCAGGTATTTTCCTCTTGCAACATCCATTCCATTATTTCTGGCTGCTCCTGCTCCCTGATTTTCCTGATGAATGACTCTGATCCTGGCATCTGCTTTTTCGAATTCTTTCAGAATTACCAGTGATCCATCTGTTGACCCATCATCCACACAGATAATTTCAATCTCTCTCAGAGTCTGCTTCAGCAGGCTGTTTAATCCGTCTTTTAAGAATTCTGCCGCATTGTATACCGGAATTATCACCGAAACCGCAGGTATATCATTACTCATATCTATTCCCCTTTGATTAATGCAACATTTTTTTCAGCTTTCGCGGAGCAAAGGTAATCGCTCTTCCAATTTTTAAAGATGAAGAATTTTCCATGTCATCTATTTTTTTCTGAAGTTTTTTCACCTTGTTTTCGCTCTTTTTCAATGCCTTCGCCAGTTCTGCTTCGCTTCCAAACCTGAGCAGTTCTTTTCGAAATGTTTCATCAAAAAAGCCATCCATATCATCTACTAATCGATTGATATCTGTCCATTCTTTTTCCGTAAAATATTTTTCGTCAAAAAGTCCCTTATTCTTCGCCTCTGAAAGTTCTTTATGCATCCTCTCCAAAAAAGCATATTTGAATTCCATTGTAAGTCTGAACAGATTCCACCGATAAGATATATATTTCAAAGATACAGCCGGTTTCTCCAGTTTTTCTTTTAGCTCCGGTCGTTTTTCAAGAAATTCTTCAATAGATTTAAATTCATCA
>OMGI01000454.1_pt1 | contig 32279 bp, 25 predicted proteins | sample 1645801 | NCBI WGS metagenome assembly OMGI01 (sample SAMN05578584, study PRJEB25193) | human gut metagenome | biome: Human Microbiome; feature: human-associated habitat; material: feces | host: Homo sapiens | place: USA:Birmingham
TCATCAGCTCCGGCAGGTTAAAGAACTTGGCAAACCGCGTCCGCGCCCGGTAGCCCGTCCCCTCGGGAGCCAGCTCGATGGCGGTGGTGGTTTCCCCAAAGGCGGAGGCCCAGCAATCGAAGTGGGTCAGGCTGTTGCGCTTGAGCATATCGTGCTGCAAATACCGCATCATGGTATACAATTCCGTCATGGAATTTGAGATGGGCGTACCCGTGGCAAAGGTAACGCCCTTGCCGTGGGTGATTTCGTCGATGTACCGGCATTTTAAGAGCATATCCGAGGACTTCTGGGCGTCGGTGGTGGAAAGCCCCGCCACATTCCGCATTTTTGTGTAAAGGAACAAATTCTTAAAACTGTGCGCCTCGTCCACATAGAGCCGGTCTACGCCGAGCTGCTCAAAGGTCACAACGTCGTCCTTGCGGGCGGCGTCGTGCAGCTTTTGCAGTTTGGCCTCCAGATTCTTCTTCGTGCGCTCCAGCTCCTTGATGGTAAAGCGCTCGGCGCGGCTGGCCTTGAGTTCCGAGATGCCGTCCTCGATCTCCCAGATCTGCTCCTGCAAGAGCCGTTCCTGCCGCTCTCTGGACACGGGAATACGCTCAAATTGGCTGTGGCCGATGATAACGGCGTCATAGTCGCCGGTGGCGATCCTCGCGCAGAACTTCTTGCGGTTTCGTGTCTCAAAGTCCTTTTTGGTGGCGACAAGGATATTGGCGGAGGGATAGAGCCGCAGGAACTCCGACGCCCACTGCTCCGTCAGGTGGTTCGGTACGGCAAAGAGGGATTTCTGGCACAGGCCGAGGCGCTTTCCCTCCATGGCGGCGGCGATCATCTCGAAGGTCTTGCCCGCGCCCACCTCATGGGCAAGGAGCGTATTGCCGCCGTAGAGGTCGTGGGCGATGGCGTTTCGCTGATGCTCCCGCAGGGTGATCTCAGGATTCATGCCCGGAAAGATCAGGTGTCTGCCGTCATATTCCCGGGGACGGGTGGAATTGAAGCGCTCATTGTAGAGCTGCACCAGCTCCCGCCGCCTGTCGGGGTCGCGCCAGATCCAGTCACGGAACGCCTCCTTGATGGCCTGCTGCTTCTGCTGGGCGAGGGTGGTTTCCTTACTGTTGAGGACACGTTTTTCCTTTCCGTCCGCATCCCTGACGGTGTCGTAGATGCGCACATCCCGCAGGTTCAGCGTATCTTCAAGGATTTTGTAGGCGTTGGCGCAGTCGGTGCCGTAGGTCATGCGGGCGTTGATGTCGTTGTAGGGAATGCTGTTCTTGCCGGAGATGTTCCACTCCGCCGTGAACTCCGAGTAGTTGACCTCCAAGGAGCGGCGGGCGTACAGAGGCGGCTCCAGCAGCTCGAACATGAACTGCTGAATGTACTTCTTGTCGATCCACGTTGCGCCGAGACGCACCTCGATCTCCGAAGCGTCAAGGTCTTTCGGCTGTGCGGCGCGCAATGCCTCCACGTTGGGCAGATAGCCGGGACTGTCAACGGCGGCGTTCTCCGCCTCCCGCAGCTTTTTCCGCACGTTGCCGGAGAGGTATTCATCTGCCGTCTGCCAGTCGCCGTAAACAGGGTCGAGGAAAATGACGCCGTTCAGCTCGTCGATGAGGTCGTCCTCGCTTTTCCCGGTGAGCTGGGACATATACCCCATATCCACGTGGGCTTTTTCCCCGATGGACAGGGCGAGGGCTTCTGCGGCGGTGTCCACGCTGGTGACGGACTGCCGCTGCCGGATGGTGCGCTTGGTGAACATATCCGCCTTGCCCTTGAGCTTGGTCTTGTCCTCATCGTCCAGCATCTCAAGGGAGCAGAGCAGGTAATACGAGCTGTCGTCTGCAAAGGCGAGGGCGTTGCCCCGGCTGTTGATGAGGCCGTATTTCTCGGTGAAGCGGTCATAGAGGCGGTTGAGCTTCTGCTGTTCGGCGCGGATGGAAACATCGTCGGATTCCCACATCTGGAGGTCGATGAGGCGGTGAACGCAGTCCCGCAGCTCTGCCATGCCCTTCACGCGCTCCTTTGCGGTGGCGTTCAGGTTGGGCTTGACCATGACGGAGTTCTCACGGTAGTACACCTCGCCGTCCACCACGGCATAGCTGTAATTCTTCACGTTGGGGTCTGCCGGAATGGTATCCTGTATGGCTTCATTCTCACCGAGATCCGGCAGCTCGGCGGCTCTGTATTCGCCGCCAATGCTCTGTACCGCAGCATGGAGCTGCGCTGCAAGGTCCGCGCCCTCGATGGGTGCAACGGTAAAGTCTTGCCTGCCGTACTGGGTGCTTTCCGAGGTCTGCCGCCCCAGCACCATCTCCGGGTTGTCAATGAAATACCGGTTGATGGCAAATCCGTCCTCATTTTCACCGAGATGCACCCAGTCAGGTTCAATGTCGATGGGTCTGTCACGCTTTTGCAGGAAGATGATGTCGGACACTACCTCCGTACCGGCGTTGGCCTTGAACGCATTGTTGGGCAGGCGGATCGCACCCAGCAGCTCCGCCCGCTGCGCGATGTACTTACGGACTTCGGGAGATTGTTTGTCCATCGTATAGCGGGAGGTCACAAAGACGATCACGCCGCCCGGACGCACCTGATCCAGCGTCTTGGCAAAAAAGTAGTCATGGATGGAAAAACCGAGCTTGTTGTAAGCCCGGTCGTTGACCTGATACTGGCCAAAGGGCACGTTGCCGATGGCGAGGTCGAAGAAGTCTCTGCGGTCGGTGGTTTCAAAGCCCGCCACGGTAATATCCGCCTTGGGGTAGAGCTGTTTTGCAATCCTGCCGGTAATGCTGTCCAGCTCCACGCCGTATAGCCGACTGTTCTGCATTTCCTGCGGGAGAAGCCCGAAAAAGTTCCCCACGCCCATGGCAGGCTCCAAAATGTTTCCGGTCTGGAATCCCATATTGCCGACCGCCTCATAGATCGCCTTGATAACCGTGGGGCTGGTGTAGTGGGCGTTGAGGGTGGAAGCTCTGGCAGCGGCGTACTCCTCTGGGGAAAGTGTGGCGTACAGCTCCGCAAATTCGCCTTTCCAGTTATCCTTGCTTTCATCAAAGGCATCCGCAAGCCCGCCCCAGCCCACATAGCGGGAGAGAACTTCCTGCTGTTCAGGCGTGGCCTGTGCGCCCTCAAATTCCAGCTCCTTCAGGAGATTGATTGCCGCCATATTCGCCCGGAACTTGGCCTTTGCGCCGCCGATGCCTAAATTGTCATCCGTGATACGGAAGTTTTCCGCAGGCGGCTTTTGCGGTGCAGGCGGCTCCGGCTCGGTGGTGCGGATAGTCTGGATTTCAATGTCATAGGGAAGCTGGCTTTTCTCGCCAGGGTAGAACGCTACGGTTTCCGTGGTAAACTGCGGCTGCTCCGGTTCAGTCGCCTCCGATGCTGGCTGTTCAGGATGAGAAATATCTGGTTCAGGCTGTGCCTGTGTCCGGCCCTGCGCCTGCGCTTCCTCCAGAAAAGCGGCGCGCAGCACGGGAGCGGCGTCCGGCCACAACAATCCGAGGGTGTGTACGCCCTTTTCCCCATGCACCTGCGCCTGAAAGCCGCTTCTTGAGGTGATGAAATCCGCTTCGCTGCCGTCCTCCAGCGTCATGGTGTCCGCGTCCGACGCGGCGAAAACGTTGGAAAGATACGCACCGATGGTGGCGTTGCCCTCGCCCTGCCGGAACAGCTCCCGCACCTCGTCCCGGATGTTAGGCGTGAGGATGCCGTTCATCAGGAGGTCGCGGAGGTCGTCGTTTCTGTTCCGTGCGGGAAGGAAATCTGTTATGGCGGCGTTTCTCTCATCCCGGCGCAGCAGCTGCTCAAAGTTCTCGCGGCTTTCGGCGCGGAATACGGGATAGCGGAGCGCAGGGCCACGAAGCTGCACGTTGAGTGCGCCGACCTCCGTGATCTCAAAGGGTGTGTTCTCCAGATAGACGGTATCGCCCACGGCATACGGCGCACGGAAAATCATATTTTCCTGTTCGTTTTCGGCAGTGACCTCCTTGACAGGTTGCGTCTGCTCCGCAGCGAAGAAATAGCCGGTGTCGAGGTAACGCTCAAAAACGGTGCGGTCTACGCTGACCGTTTCCTGCTCCGGGACGCTTGGCAGAGTGTACCAAACATTATCTTCGTCTACCCGCTCGACCACCATCAGAGTATCCCGCTGTTCGGCTGCGGTGGAGGAAAAGCCGTCGCCCACGCGATAGGCATTCCCCAGCGGCGTTGTGAAAACCGGCGCGTCCGGCTCCATACCGCGGCTGCGCTGAATACTGGAGAGGTAGTCAATGGCATTAGATTGCTCCGCGAAGCGAAGCACCTGCCCACCCTCCTCATAGAAGCGGTCAAGAGCCGAGTCCCAGATGCCGGTAATGCCGCCCTCGTTGGGGTGCAGACGGATGGAAAAACGGTCCGGTGAGTCCATGTGCGCCGCCTGCGCTTCCTGCGCCGCGATCCGCTCCACATCCGCCATAACCTGCCGGATGAAGGGGCTGTTGCGGTTTGCCTCCGCGTCCACAATGCGCCCGCCCACAATACCGCGTTCAGCAAGCGCTTCCCGGATGGCGATGGGGTCAATATTGTCAAAGTTGTCCTGTTCCTGCTCGGTGTAGAAGTTATCGGATTGAATGAGCTGCGCAATGCGCCGCTGCACCTTCGCCCATGACAGCGTGACCGGCTCGGAATTTCCCACGGAGATTTGCAGCGGCTTGGAGCTATCGCCTACGCCGTATTCCGCTGCCAGCCATGCGGCGGTGTCCCGGTCGCGGGCGTGAGCCTTCATATAGCGGACAACTGCGTGCTTGCTTTCAATCCTGCCGTTCCACTGCTGCAAGGCCGCGTCAATATCCGCCTGCGTCACCTTGTAGGGAGAGGGCGTGACCGTGGTTGCCATCGTGGGGTACAGCTCGTCCAAAAGCTCCTGATGCAGCCGGTTGTGGAACGCGGGCATATCAAAATAGAGCTGTGTGAGCTGCAAATCGCCGGATTCCATGACGATGCGCCGGATGGCGGCAGCGCCCTCCAGATAGGCGTTCTCCCGGTCAGAGTTGTGGCAGGCGTTGAGGAAAGCGTCGTCCGCAGCAAGCGCATTGCCTACGGTCAGCTTATACCCCTCAAACAGCTCTGCCACCGTGGGCTGTGGCTGCTCTGCGGCAGGATCGCGGAACACCCTCGTGCCGTCTGCGCCAAACTCGGCTTCGTATGCGTCAATGGCGGCTTCTGCTTCATGGTCGATAGAGCGCAGCGTGTAAATGTGACGCTCACCTCTAAAGTCTGGCGCTTCAGCAATCGTCACATCATACTTATCGCGCAATTTCTCTACATACATCTCTAAATTGTGCGCCGGAACGCCGCACATAGCAACACGGCCAGCGCCGGGTATCGCCCTTGTGGTAAGGTTGAGGTCAAGCAGCTCCGCCGCCTGCTTCGTGTCCTCGCCGTACATCTCAAAGAAATCGCCCACCTGAAACAGCACGATGTCGTCCGGGTGAGCTTCCTTGATGGCATTGTAGTCGGTCTGCACCGTGCGCTCCGCTTCCTTTTCCCGCTGAAGCTGGGCGTATCGCTCCTTTTCCCGCGGGGAGAGAAAACGGTCCTTCTGAATGAGGGCGTCAATCCTTGCGACCACCTTCGTCCAGCTCAGCTCCACATTGGCACAGCCTGCCTTTTTCAGCGTAATGCCTTTTGCACTATGATCTTCATAGCTGCCGCTTGCTCCGGATACAGCATGGGTATGACCTCCGGTGCCATACTCATTTTTGAGGAAAGCTGCCTTTTCCTTGCCGGTATGGTCGGCGGTGAAGTATTCGTAGATTCTGCCCTTGCCGCCCTCGACACCGCTGCCGCGATCCAGCGCGTGGTCGATCTCGTCCTCCGTGATGAAGCGCCCCGTCTCCGGCACTGCGGCCATTTCGGAGGAATACGCCCTGCGGGGCAAGGACAGGTCCCGCAGGCTCTGCCAAATCTGATTGAGCTTGTGATAGTGGAATCGCAGCAGGCTTCTGTCCTGTTCATGGGCGGCGTAAAACTGTGCGAACTCGCCGGAGAGCGTGTCGCGGAAATCTGTGTTTGTCAGTTGCTCCGCCAGCCGCGCCGTTTCATCAGGGAAGCCGCCGCCCCGCAGAGCATCCATGCAGGAGAGATAGCCCTGTTCCCGTGCCTCGTCGCTCAGATCGTGTTTCAGATACCAGAGGGCTTGGGCAAGCAGCATCCGCTCATGCTGTCCTGCCTCGGCAAGCTCCACGTTGGAGGCATACGCGCCGCTGTCCATAAGCTCAGAAATGCGCACGGCGGCGTCCTGCCATGCGATCACATGCGCGGTGCGCACATACTCCGCGCTTCTGCCGGGGGCGATGTGGATGCCGTCTACGGCGTACCACGCGGAAAGCTCACCCCCCGGCGTCTTAAAGCCGTTGCCGCCGTGGAAGGTGCTTTGCAGCAGCGCGGCAACATCCTCCACAGACTTCTGCTTCTGGAACGCGACGGCAATGACCATGCGGGTATCGTCCGCATTGCCGCCCAGCCGCAGCACATGGTCAAGCTGCGCCTGAGAAACGGAAAAAGCGAAGGGCGTATGCGCAACGCTCTCCGCTTCTTCGATAGATGTAATCTGTTCCGCTTCGGTGGGGAAAAAGGATAGCTGACCGCCCCGTGCGGGGTGTTCTGTTATGCGTAGATCAGCTCCGCGAGAATCACTTCCTCCGCCTGCGCCTTGCAGGTGTTCATCAAGCCCACCCATTTCATTGGGTCGCGGGCTTTCAGAGCTTCCGTCGCTCCGGCCTCCGCCGCCAGCTCCGGCATCATCTGCTCCAGACGGCTCTGCGCCGCCTGCTCGATCTCCAGCAGGTGCGGGAACAGGGTCTCCTCCAAGATCATCTGGTTCCAGAGGATGGGGCGATGCTCCTTCAGGTACTTCTGGCGCATCCGCCCGTACTTGCCGAGGGGCTGCTCCGGCACTTCGATCTTCAGGTCGGGAATCCGGTAATCCCCGTTCCGGGTATAAGTCAGGTTGTTCTCCATGTGCTGCCGTCCTTTCTGCGCTGTGTTCGCGCTCGTAGTTTCGTATCGTGACTTCAATCTGCCGCAAAACCTGTTCGCTGATCTGGCTGACCGCCGTGCCGAGGGCTGCCACCGTGCGCGGGGTGTTGAAATCAAAGATGCTGAAAAAGTCCTCGTGTTCAAAGTGCTCCTCCGGCTGCATCCCGCAGCGGGACATGAGGGAGTAGGTGATGCTGACCGCTGCGGCGTTTTTGAACGCCACCTCGATGTTGTAATCATCATACTCCTCCAGATAGGAATCCGCAACGATGCCGAGGATGTCGCGGGAATGGTCGCGCCAGTATTCCGCAGCAAGCTGGGAAGCGACATTCTCGAACTGCTCCGCAAGGCCGTTTTTGCCGGAAACGCCGTAATTACGCTCCAGCATGGCGCTCACGCTATCGGTATGCTCATCTCGCAGCTCCCATAGGTTGACGCGGCGGGCGTTTTCCTTGCCGCCGGTGTCGGAAACGTCAAAGACGTATTTAAGCCGGGGCTTGTAGCCGGAAGCGTCAATGAGGGCGATGCCCGTGCTGCCGCGCCGGACATAGCGCCCCATCTTCTCGTTCCAGAAGTCGTACTCCGCGCAGGCGGTGGCCTCCGGACGCTGCATATAGATCATGAGCTGCTCGTTGTAGGGGTATTTATACAGCCTTGCGGCGGTGGTCAGGAACGCCGTCCACGCTAAATGGCTGCCGGTGATCTGCCGCGCGGTGCGCTCAGCCTGCTCCGCGTAGGCTTGCAGTTTGTTGGGCATAAGCAAAATCCTCCTCTCATGGTTTTCTGGTGAAGCCGTTTCTTTTCGCCGCCTCGCTCGCCGTCTGCTTCCGCTTCTCACTGTACGGTGCGGTCAGGCGGAAGGACAAGCGCCCCTTGCGGATGGTGAACTCCATGCCGCCTGTGTCGGGGTCTGCGTCCAGTCGGCGGCACTCTGTCGGGTGCTGCGCTGCATAGGCGGCAAGGCGGTTCTTGAGGTCAGTATTGTGGGTGCGGATATGGATAAGGGGTTCTTTCTCGTCAAAGGTGATCTCCGTGATTTTCTGCGCTTTTGTCAGTCCTGTTCTCATAAATGGCCTTTCTGCGCCTCCTGCGCGAAGCAGGCGCGATTTTGGGGTATTTTTTCCGGCTCATGACTTGGGAAAAACGGCGATTTTCAAACTGAAAAGCGCCGGATGATACATTCCTCATCCGGCGCGCTCCCAGCGGCGAATCTGCGATTTTTCCGGCTCTTGACCGTAAAACAGTCAGCTTTGCTCAGAGGTCAAAATCCGGCGTCAGGTCAATGGCAGCGTATTCCACATCGGTAATGCCGCGCAGCTTTGCGAGGGCGCTGTCCGTCAGCTCCCGCAGCTCGGCCTCCTCCGCATCCAGATACCCCCGCATTTCTGTGAGGGCCGCGATCAGGCCCTCGCGGGTGCCGTCTGCGTTGTAGATGCTCATGAGGTTGATTTCTTCATGGGTAAATGGGTTGTTTTTCATATCAAAGCTCTCTTTCCGCGCTCCGTTTGGGCGCTGTTTTGTTTTTCGTCTGCTCCGGCGTCTTTTCCCTGAGCTTTTCCAGAACGGAGGGCTTCTTCTGCTCACGGTGGGAGGCCGCAGCCAGCTCCGTCAGGGAAATGGAAAAGCCCGCCTTGACCTGCGCCTCCAGATCGGCCACGGTGGGCTGCTTGGGGCCGTTGTTGATGATGCCGTCGATCATGCCGTAGTCGTCCTCCATGGTCATCTCCGCATTTTTGAGGTAGTTCTCCGGCTTCAGGAAGTTCGGCAGCTCCCGGAAGCCGATGCTGTCAACGTAATGACAGGATACTACGCCGTTTTGCTTCAAGGCAACGATGTCGCTGACCGACAGGCTGTGTCCCTTGAAATCCGCAGGATGATCCACGTTGAACCGCTGATAAATCATATCCAGATTGGTTCTGGCATTCCCATAATCCATAAACCCGCCGGTGTAGATCGCGTCGTAGCCGCCGCGCTCCGGCGTGACGCCCTTGCTCTGCAAGTAGTCATAGTTCATGAAGCGGTAAGCGTCCAGCTCGCTGCCGCGCCGGATCTGGTAAATGAGGAAAGCGTCCTGCGGGTTTTCCAGAAACAGCTTCTCCGTGTCCGCCTGTTCGCTCAACGTCACAACGCCGCGCACCGCGTCCCATTCCTCGCGCTCCACGCCGAACACGCCGGTGTGGGAGGAAATGTCCTCGGCGTCCAGCGCCATGGCCTCGGTGCTGTCGGCATAGAGCAGGAACACGGGAACGTCCTGCATGAACAGCTCCATGGCGCGCTCCCTGGTCAGCGGCAGCATGGCATTGCCGTCCGTGTAGCCGTACTGATACATTTCCGAAAAGCCAATGCCGGTATCCGGCAAGGGATAGCCCTGCTCCAGCTCCGGCAGGGGCGGCAGCTCATTTGCTTCCTGCAAAGCCTGAATCATTTCGGAATCGACAGGGCGGAGAGGTACGGCATCCCCGATTTCATGGAGCTTGCATATCTCCATCGCCACTGCGGAAAGAGAAGCGTCCGGTGCGTCAAGCTGCCCGCCGTCCAGCGCTTTCTTTGTTCCTGCGTCATAGATGGTGTAGTCGATGCCCTCCTCCGTGCGCTGCACATGGATATATTTGCTGTCGTCTGCCAGATACAGCTTTTCCGTTTCGACCTCCGGCTGCGGTTCCTCCTTTGCCCGCCATTCCTGACGGAACAGGCCGTTGAAGCGTTCCAGAAGCCCATGGGAGCCATCGTCGATGCCGATCTCGTCTGCCAGCTTGACAAAATCCTCCAGCTCCTTCCGCAGCTCTGCGCCCTCACCGGCAAGCAGCCTGTCCGCCACCGCCTCCGCCGCAGGTCTGTCCGCGCTGTCGGGAACATTCAGATCCCTGCGCAGGAACGCCGCGTAGTCGGCGGCAAAGGTCAGCGCGTCGGCGCGCGAGGGCGGGATGGTGACAAGCTCGTATTCCGTGTCCTTGGGAAGCTCGATGCCGCGCTCCTTGCAAACCTCCGCGAAATGCTTTTCCACGTCGGTGATGATGCCGTTTGCGGTCTTGCTGATGGTATCCAGACTGGCACGGAACTCCGGCAGCTCGGCGTTTTTTGACCACGTTGCCACATAGCCGAAGCTGTTCGCGCCGGTTTCAATGCCGAAGTAGGCACAGACCATGAAGGAGATGCTTTCAGCCTCCACCTCCTCGGTATTGCGGCTCTTATGCTTACGCTCCTCTGTCTGCTGCAAGCCGTAGTTGTGGAGCTTGGCATGGGCAATCTCATGGACGGCGGCGGATACCGTCTGCACCTCGCTCATACCCTCCCGCAGCGCAACACGCTGGGTCTTGGGGCTGAAATAGCCGTCCATATCCGCGGACAGCGGCTTGACCTCCACCGGCACGGGCGAGGAACGGCGCAGCGCCTCCATGAACGCCTCATAATTCTCCACGCTGCCGGTCAGGTTGGCGACGGGACTGGCTACGCGCTCCGGCAGGGGCTTTCCGTCCGTCTGGGCGTAGTCGAATACCTTGACCGGGCGGAACATGGGGATTTCGATTTCCTTTTCTTCGGTGACGATTTTGCCGTCCGCGTCCAGAATGGGCAGTTTTGTGTCCGGGTCGAGCTTTTCCTGCTCGATTTTCTTCTTATACGGCGTGGGCGCGATGATGGTGATGCCTTTCTCGCCCCGCAGCACATGGCGGGAGAACTTGTCCCGCCAGCGGTTGTAGCCCGCCACAAAGGTGGCGTCCGGGCGCTGCAAGTGGATGAGCGCCTGATTGTTGAGGGAATAGTTGTGAAACCGGCTCATGGTTCGCAGGTAATTGCGGTACTTTTCCATATCGCCGGATTCAAAGATGTCGCGGATGCCCGCCTCGATGCGGTCGGTGATCTCCTTGAGCTGTTCTCTGTTTTTACCGGGTTTCTCTGGCATAGGTTCCTCCTTCCGTCAGGTCGATTTGCAGGAGCTGAAGCCCCCGCGTGAGGTATTCCTGCAAATCCGTCTTTCCGCAGAGATAGCGGATGTCGCCTGCCTTGTCCTGCTCACGCAGCGTCCACAGGTCCGCCGCCCACCGGACAAATACCGCGTCCGGCGCGTTGAAGGGCTTTTTGCGGCAAAGATAGAGGCTGTGCCTCCCCAGCACCATGATCGTGCAGACTGTATTGACCACATCGAGAGAACATTCGTTGAGTACGGCAATCCTCCGTTCATAGGAGGCCGCTTCCAGCAGCTCGCGCAGCGCAGGCTTGGCATTTTCAATCAATGCCGGATAATCCGCTCTTGTCGGATACGGAGATTTTCGTGTCATAGGCACTTCCTTTCATTTCATGGGGTAAATGCCCCTAAAATGGCAGCGCCCGCGCAGGGGTAGGCTTTCCTGTGCGGGCGCTCGGTTCTTATTCATTTTCGGAGGATATACTCCTTGAGGGCGGCGTATATCCGGCGTTTTTGGCGCGCTCGCTGGCGGCCCTGCGCCGCTCGTCGCTGAACGGCTCCCGGACGCTGACGCAGCTTTTCGGCACGGCGTAGCTGACCGCTCCTACATGGACAGCTTTATCCGGGTATACCTTGTCCGGGTATTTCTCCCCAAGGCGCTTGAGCTTGCGCTTCAGCTTGGGGTCGTGGGTGTAGATGCTGGCGGTGGATTCTTCCTCGTTGTAGAGGATGATACTTTCCTGCTCCAGCTTGGAGAGCTTCATGTCCTCGCCCCCTTATCGAACTCCAGACGGAAGCGGACGCTCTCGCCGGTATCCTCCAGCACCACCGCCGCGTCATAGGTGCCGCCGGTCTTTTCGGAGTAGAGGCCGGTGAGCTTCACCCGCCCGTCTGCAAGCAGCGCAGCGGCGATCTTCTTTGTCAGGGCAACGTGCTTTGCGGCAAAGAACTTGTTGTCCCGCCACAGCCCGAAGCGGCAGTCGTTTCGCTCACAGAAGAAGCCCTTTTTGCTCTCGCTGACCTCGCCGCCGCAGCGGGGGCATTTGCCGATGATCTCCCGGCCGGAGGGAAACAGCACCTCCGCGCCGGAGATGACCTGATAGGTTTTCACCAGCTCCGTGAGCATCTCCGCAATGCCGGTCATGAACTCGTCCGGGGAAAGCTCGCCGCGCTCCACCTGCTGCAAGCGGTATTCCCATTCGGCGGTGAGAAGCGGGGACTGGAGCTGCTCCGGCAGCACGGTGATGAGGGAAACACCGGTATGGGCAGGCACAAGGCTGACGGACTTCTTCGCCCGCTTTCGCTCCACAAAGCCCGTGGCTACCAGCTTTTCAATGATGGCGGCGCGGGTGGCGGGCGTTCCCAGCCCCTTTCGTTCCGCTTCTTCCGGCATATCTTCCTTTCCGGCAGTCTCCATGGCGGAGAGCAGCGTATCCTCGGTGAAGTGTCTGGGCGGCGTGGTCTTACCCTCCTTTACGGCGGCTTCGGCACACTCCAACACCTGCCCCTCCGACAGCTCCGGCAGGGCGGCGTCCTGCTTTTCCTGCGTGAGATACTGCTTCCAGCCGGGTGTGAGGGTGGTTCTGCCCTTGACGGTGAACACAGCGCCGCCGCACTCCAGCATAACGGCGGTTTCCGCATAGCGGTGGGCGTCGCTGACCGCTCGGAGAAGCTGCATCGCCACAAGGCGCAAAAGCTCGCGCTCGCCCAGCGGCAGGACGGAGGTATCCGCCTTGCCTGCGCTGGCGGTGGGAAGAACGGCGTGGTGGTCGCTGACCTTGCGACTGTCGCAGACCTGTCTTGCGTTCACGCCCTCCGGCGCGGTGGTTTCGCAGATGGTGGCAGCAACGGTCACAAGCTCCGGCACGGCGGGTTCCGGATCGTCGGTGAGGAAGCGGCTGTCCGTGCGGGGATAGGTGCAGAGCTTCTTTTCATAGAGCGCCTGCAAGTAGTCGAGGGTCTGCTGTGCGGTGTAGCCGAGGCTGCGGTTGGCTTCCCGCTGGAGGGTTGTCAGGTCGTAGAGCCGGGGCGCATTCTCCGTTTTCTCCGTGCGCTGCACCGCCTTGACCGTGACCGGCTGACCGGCACAGGCGGCAGCAAGGGCGTCTGCCTCCGCTTTCTCTTTGAACTTCTCGGACACGGCGGCAAAATCGCCGCAGCGAAGGTTCACTGCGTAAAAGGCTTCCGGGCGGAATGCCCCGATCTCCGCCTCCCGCTGGACGATGAGCGCCAGCGTGGGCGTCATGACGCGCCCCACGTTCAGAGTGCGGTGATAGAGGACGGAAAACAGGCGCGTGGCGTTGATGCCCACCAGCCAGTCCGCGCGGGCGCGGCAGAGGGCGGACTGATGCAGTCCGTCGTAATCCCGTCCCGGACGAAGGTCCGCAAAGCCCTTTCGGATGGCTTCATCCTCCATGGAGGAGATCCACAGCCGCTTCATGGTTTTCGTGCAGCCCGCCATGTAGTAGACGGTGCGGAAGATAAGCTCGCCCTCGCGCCCTGCGTCGCAGGCGTTGATGACCTCGCTCACGTCCTCCCGGCGCATGAGGTCGCGCAGCAGCTCGAACTGTTTGGACTTGTCCGCTTTCAGCGTGAAGCGCCAGTTTGCGGGCAGGATGGGCAGATCGTCGTAGCGCCACTTGGCGTACTTTTCATCGTACACATCCGCGCCCGCCAGCTCCGCCAGATGGCCGAAGCACCAGCTCACAAGGTAGCCGTTTCCTGAAAAATAGCCGTCGTTGCGCTTGCTTGCGCCCAGCACGGCGGCGATGGACTGGGCAACGGAGGGCTTTTCCGCGATCACTAATTTATGCTGTGTCATATTCATTTTTCTCCTTTTTCTGCATAGCAAAAAGCAGCCCCGAAGGACTGCTTTTCTCGGTATATTGATTTTTTGTGGCTCAGGCTTGTTCTTCCAGACAGCGCCTGCGGTATGCTTCGGCGGCCTCGGCAAAGACTGCGCACTCCGCATCGGTGGGTTCCCGCATACCGTTCAGCAAGCGGCTCTGCTCATACATCTCCACAGAGGAGGTCAGCCTGTCCAGCAGTGCCTCCGGCGTGGGGCAGGATTCCACGGATTCCCAATCCCTGCACATGGCGTCCCACGTCAGAAAAGCGTAACCGTGCCGGGTCTGTACCACCTCCACTCCGGTATCTGCGGCAAGATAGTCAGCGAAAACCGACAGAATCCGTTCATAGCTCAGCATCGTATCACATCCTCGCTGTGTTATTTCATGGATCCATTGTAGCATCGGCGGTGCGGCAGGGCAAGGTTCCGGGTTTAGAGTTCCTGCTCATTTTTCTGTAATTTTTCCCGCAGATCGGTGTCACGGTAGCAGGGGCGGAGGCAGACGGTGCCGTAGCGGGAACAGCCGCAGCAGAAATGCCCCTCCGGTGCAGGGGTGCGCGGCGTTTCCTCCTTTCCCGGATAGGGGCGCTGCATCATCAGCCGCTCCAGCGGGTTTTTGGTGAACAGGGTCATGCATCCGCGTCCTCCGTTTCCTCTGGATCGTCCGCATCGTCCTCGTTTTCATATTCTTCGTCCTCATCATCGCCGTAATCGTAATCGTCCAAGTCCACAGGTCCCTTTGTGTCGGGCTTCTTCTTGCGGAGCTTGAACCAGTACAGTGCGCCGCCGCCCGCCATCAGGAGCAACAGTACGATGACGATCAGACCGCTGCCGGACTTCTTTTCGCCACCGTCCTTGTCGGGGCTGTCAGCCGTATCCGGCGTCGGGTCGGGCTCCGGCGTCTTTTCCGCGGCCTTTTCCTTTCCCATGCACTCCGTCATGTTGTTCTTGCAGACTGCGCAGGCGGTGTTGACCGCACCTGCCTCGCACTTGTCCTTGCAGGAGCAGACGGGGGCGGAATCCTCGTCGATGAGTGCAAGCAGGTCGCTCTCGTCCACAAGGTTGAGGAAGTAGGTTTCATACCGTTCGCCGTCCTCGTCCAGCGGCTTATCATAGTCGATCACCAGATAGAGCGTATGACCGTTGCGGGTTTCCACCGCGATGAACTGCTTGTTGGTGTGCTTGTCATAGAGCAGGTCGCGGGTGACGGCGCTGCCGTTTTGGGAAAAGCCCGTGCCGTTTTCAATGGCGACAGGTTCGGACGTAGCAGCGGTTTCCTGCGACTTTGCAGTTTGTGAGGTTTGGGTAGAAGCAGGCGTCTGGGATACTGTGGGCTTTGTCGTAGTAGCGCCGGATGTTTGCCCGCCGCTGGCACTGCTGCCGTTGCTGCCGGTATTGCTGCTGCCGGTATTGCCGGAGGGCTGCTTCCTGCAATCGCAGTCTGCGGGACAATGGGTGCTGTGCTGCTCCGGCGTGGGACTGGGTGCAGGCGTTTCCTTTTCATAGAAGGGGTTGGCAATCACCACATAGCCCGTTCGGTTGCCTGCGTTGTCCACGCCCATGATGTAGAAGTGGGAATCGCGGGTGTTTTTGTCAATGCGGACGCTGAACTCGCCGTTTTGCAGCGTGGTATAAAGCTCATCGTTCACATAGACGCCCGCCATGCCGGAGAGTGCGTCGGCGGCCTCCACACGCAGCAGCGTACCGCTGACGCCTGCGCGAAGGACCGGCGCTTCAAGGTCTATGCAGCGCAGCTCCAGCGTCAGCGTATGCTCCGTGCCGTAGGGGTCGTTGACAAAGAAAAACACGATACCGTTGTCCGGCACCGTGTAGCGGGCGAGGCCGTCGTGGGCAAGCTGCTCCGTCAGGTCTGTCCTTTCGGCGGTTTCCCGCAGCGCTGCCTCTACCCTCTGCCAGCCCACATTATTTTTATCTCTGATGCGGATCGTGACCGTCACCGGCGCGTTGTGCCAGCCTGCCGGAATATCCGCGTCCAGCGCGTATTCCGCCTCCGGCTGCGGCGTTTCCGTCGTTTCAGGCGGCGCGGGAGCCGGTTCCTGTGCGTCCGGCTCTTGCTCTGCCGGAGGAGACCCCGGCGTTTCTTCGGGCGTGACGGGAAGCTCGGCCTCCATGATCTCCGGCGCGTCGCCTGCCGGGGCGTCCTCCATATCCGTCGCCATGGCCATGCCGGACATGGTGAGGAACATCAGGGCAAGGCAAAGGACGGCGGCAACTCCGCGCATCAGCCGGTTGTTATTCTTCTTCATGCACATAGTTTGTATCCTCCTTGGTATTGGGTGTGATAAAGGGCGCGCCGCCCCTTTTGAGCTGTGTGAGGAACTGCGCCAGCTCCTCCATGCTCATGCCGGTGGCGCGGGCAAGGCCGATGATGTCGGTATTCTCCAGCTCGACGATGCTCTCGTCAAGTTCCCGGTTGCGGGACTGGAGGGCGGCGATCTTCGCATCGTTTTTCGCCCGTTCAGCCTTGAGCTTTATAATCTTAGGGTTCATTTTTGGCTCCTTTCAGTGAGATCAGGGCGCAGGTACGCGCCCGTATGCAAGGAAATGGGATTGCCAGTAGCTTGAATTGAGGCTTGTGTACTGGATGGGGTCGCCGCAGTGGAGCATCATATTATTGCCCACATAGATGCCCACATGGGATGCGCCGGTGGTGTCATAGGTGCCTTGGAAGAACACCAGATCACCCGGTCGGACGTTGGCGGCGGACACCCGCGTACAGAGCTGGCGCAGCCCCTCCGCACCCAGCCTGCCGAAACTCCAGCCCACGCCGCAGTTGTTGTAGACGTAGCTGACAAAGCCGGAGCAGTCAAAGGAGGTGGCGGGCGTGCTACCGCCCCAGACGTAGGGGTAGCCGAGATACTTCTCCGCCTCCTTGATGATGGCGGCAAACTGTTCGTCCTCCATCGCCTCCGGGGGTATCTCGTATTTTTCATAGCCGGCGGTGTAGTATTTTCCGATGTACTCCGAGCTGCCGAAGAGGTCCGGGCGGTTGCCCAGAGTAGCCATATACATGGCGTAAAGGGAGAGCTGATCCTGCGACATGATATAGACCGGCACATGGGAGAGGTTGAAGTTTTCCAGCTTTATGGTGCAGATGTAGTAGGTGTACGGCACCTGCACGTCGTACTCATAGCTTTGCAGGTTTCCGTCCGCGTCGGTGTAGTAGCCGGTTCTGGTCTCCGTGCGGTATCTGGTTTCCGTCTCCACGGTCTCCGTAAGGATGTACTGCTTTTCAAACAGCATATCCAGAATCCAGCCGACCTCGAAAAGCGTCCACTCCTTGCCTTTCAGGGCGGTGATGGCGGAGATCAGCACATAGGGGTCATGTTCGATGTCGTCCAGCTCGAAGTGGTACTCGTCGTAGTCGTGGGTGCTTTCGTAATTGTCCAGATAGTCCCGCAGCTCGTCCTCCATGGCGCGGTAGGCGGCCTCTGCCGCCAGCATATCCGCGTCCTCGCTTGGGTAGGTGGACACGTTGACACCGGTGGCTCCGCCCTGAATCAGCATAGAGCAGGAGGACACGGTGCAGAGGATGAGGACGATCATCGCCGCGATGCCGCCCACAATGAGGAAGCCCTTTTTGTGGCGGGCGATGAACTCGCCGGTTTTCTTGGTGTTCTCTGCGGCTTTTCGCGCCGCCTTTGCCGTAGCTTCGGAGGCTTTGACCGTATTTCCAGCGCTCTTTCCGGCTTTGGCGGCGGCGTACTCCCGCTTGATGGCCTGCTTCTGCTGCCAGCGGGAGTAGGGGTTGCTGGAAAACTGCGGGTCATGGTACTGTGCCGTTTTGTCCAGCGCACGGAGGTTGGCGCGGTCTGCCTTGACCTCGGCGCGCTCTGCGCGGCGGTAGGGCTTCTCCTTATGGGAGCGGTGGGCGTGCTGTGCAAGTCGCACGGCGCGCTCCGCCGCCTGCTCCACGCCGTGTGCGCTCTCCACACCCACATTGTCCTGCTCATACTCCCGAATCTCCCTGTGGGCGGTGGACAGCGCCGCCGCACCGGGTGCGTCCCGCAGGGCGTGGGTGAGCTTGGAGGGCGGTCGCTTCTTATCCACCTCATCAAAGGAAAGGCGCGTCGTGACCGTGCCGGTTTTCGGGTCAACGACGCGCTGCTTTTTCTTTACGGTTTTCTTCGGTATCTTCGCCTCGGCCTTTTCCAGCTTCTTCATACGCTTGTCCGCTTTTCGGATGATCTTATTCAGTTCCGGCGCTGCCATCTCCTCGTCGGTAAACAGCAGCCGGGGCGAGCGTTTGCTCATGGGGCTTCACCTCCAATCCGTTTCTCTGCCAGCTTGCAGTATTCGGGATTCAGTTCGATGCCGATGTAATGCCGTCCGAGCTGCTTTGCCACCGCCGCCGTAGTGCCGGAGCCGAGGAAAGGGTCCAGCACCACGCCTCCGGGCGGGCAGCCTGCCAGCAGGCAGGTTTCCGCCAGCTTTGGCGGGAAAGCGGCGAAATGCCCACCTCTGTACGGCACGGTATTGATCTGCCAGACGTCGCGCTTGTTACGAAGCTGCGGGATGTCCTCATCGGCGTACCCGTTCGGGCGGTGGTCGTTGAGATGTTGGTGCTTCTGACCGGGAATATCCGCGGAATACTTGTTGCCTGCACCAAATCCGCGCTTCATCCGCGCAGGAGTGGAGGGCGCAACCGGCTCCGCGATAGCGGCGGCATCGTAATAGTAGCGGCGGGACTTGGACAGCAGGAAGATATGCTCATAGCAGCGGCTTGGCCTGTCCTTGGTGCTTTCCGGCATGGGGTTCGCTTTCATCCAGATGACGTCTGAGCGCAGATACCAGCCGTCTGCGCGCAGCGCGAACGCCAGCATCCACGGGATGCCGATCATGTCCTTTGCCTTGCAGCCCTCCACCTTGCCGTTGAGGGCGACTGCCTGACCGGTTCTGCCGTTGGGGTACTTGGGGTCGAGGCTTTCTCCCTGATTGCCCTTTCCGGCATAGGTGTCCGCGATATTGAGCCAGAGTGTGCCGTCCGGCGTGAAAACGCGCCTGACCTCCCGGAAAATGGAAGTCAGGCGCTCCACATACAGCGCAGGCGTTTCCTCCCGCCCGATCTGCCCGTCCACGCCGTAATCCCGCAGTGCGTAGTACGGCGGCGAGGTTACGCAGCAGTTCACGGAGCTGTCCGGCAGGGTTTCCAGCACGGTCAGGGCGTCGCCGCAGTAAATGCGGTCAGTCTCCATAGCTGCGCAGTTCCTTGTCCAACAGCTCAAGCAGGTGATCGCTGGCGCTGATCAGGACGGCGGCGAGTTTTGACAAACAGTCGCTCACAGACAGCAAGGCGTAGAGGGATGAGATTGTGGCATCTGTGTCGGCTTCGGAATCCTCATCATACTCGAATACATCGTTTTCCTCATCCATATCCGCATCCGCGTCCTTTTTTGCCGCATATTCGCGCTCCATGCGCTCGGCATACTCGCAGCAGCGTTCGCCGGGGCAGCAGGGATTATCCGCAGGAACGTAACCGGCGTATTCCGGCTCGATCAGGTCGTTTTCGATGAGGTCGGACAGGTCCGCAAGGTCACGGGACTTGAGGTAATTGAGCGCCCTGCCCCAAGAACTGAACATCTCCTCGCAGCGCTCGTCAAAGTCGAGGGTGGATCTGCGTACAAGGTCCAGATAGCCGTCCTTCTCGGCTCCGTTTTTGATGTAGTGCATGAGGATGGTCGCCATCCACAGCAGCTCCAGCTTTTCCTCGATGTGGCGCAGATAGTCCTCGCCGTGGATCAGGTACAGATTTTCTTTTTTCATGGTGTTACGCTCCTTATTCGTTTAATCAATCAGTTGGAAGCGCCTCGCCGCAGCGGAGCAGCTCCCGGAACAGGCTCTTGCCTATGGGGGTGATGAGGGTGTACGCGCCGCTGTGACCGTTGCGGACATAATCCCTCACGCGGAACAGCCTGCGGTTGCGGGGGATGGCGTAGGGCATGAGGTTCCCCGCAGGGCTGCGGTAGAGAAAGCCGGTCTGCTGGAGAAAGCGGGCAAACCAGCGCTCCGGCACATTCAGCTCCTTTGCCGTGGTGCGGAGGTTGGTGCAGCCGTCCGCGTCCATAAAGGCGTCGTAGTAATCCGCCTTGGGCAGCAGCGTTTGGCGCTCCGCCCTGTGCCGCAGGTTCTCCGCATGGGCGGCGTAGAGGCTTTTCATCAGCGCGTCCAGTAGCTCAGGGTGCTCGGCGAACAGCTTGAGCTTCTCGTCGGTGATATACACGCCGTGCTTGCGGATGGCCGGAATGACCTCATGGGTGATCCAGCGCTTGAACGCCTTTGCCTCCGGCTTGCGGGAGGTGATCACCAGCGAATACAGTCCGGGTTCGTTGATGATTGCCATGCGCTGTTTCCCGCCAAGGGTATCAATAGTACTGATACCCTTTTCATCATCATCCAGACGCTCAACCGTCATGCTCGGATTCCCCAGTTCCAGCGCTTTGCACACATCCGCCGCTACGAACCACGGCTCGCCGTTGAGGTTCAGCGTTCGCACCTTTCCAAAGGCGTCGTTTTCAAAAATCATCAGTTTGTTTTCCATCGTGCAATTCCTTTCTTGTTTTGTTATGCAGTCTGCTCCTGTGGCTTGGTGGTGAGCAGGTCGTAAAGCTCCCCGCGGGGGAAGCGGTCTACAAAGGGAAGAATGACGTTGCCATAAAAAAGCAGCCCTTCGCCTTCACCGCTGTGGGTGACATACGAGAGCTGGTGCGGGGAGATATTGAGCTGTTTTGCGAGAATCTGCCGGTCGCCGCTGGCCTGATTGAGCATGAGGATGAAATCGCTGTTCTCAAAGATGTTCTCCACCTCGCGGGAGGAGAGCAGGTCTTTGACATTCTGCGTGATGCCGGTCGGAATGCCTCCCCACTTGCGGAAGCGCTTCCAGATTTCCACCGTGTAGGCGGCGGTCTGCTCCTCGCGCAGCAAAAGGTGCATTTCGTCAATGTAGTAGCGGGTGGATTTGTGGGCTTCCCGGTTGACGGTCACTCGATTCCACACGGCGTCCTGCACGATGAGCATCCCAATCTTCTTGAGCTGCTTGCCAAGCTCCTTGATGTCGAAGCTGACAATGCGGTTTTCAATGTTGATGTTGGTGCGGTGGTTAAAAACATTGAGAGAGCCGGAAACGTAGATTTCCAAAGCCGTGGCGATGTACTGCGCCTCCTTTTCCTCCTGCCGCCGCAGCTCGTTATACAAGTCCTCCAGAATCGGCATATTCTCCGGCTTCGGGTCGCTGAGATAATCTCGGTAGACCATGCGCACACAGCGGTCGATGATGGTCTTTTCCACCGGCATGAGGCCATCCTTGCCGCCCACGATCAGCTCGCAAAGGGAGAGGATGAAGTCGGATTTCAGGCTTAGCGGGTTTTCATCGTCGCTGTAATTGAGATTCAAGTCCATGGGATTGATGTAATGCGGGCTTGTGGGGGAGATTTTGATGACCTGCCCGTGCAGACGCTCCACCAGCGGCCCGTATTCGGCTTCGGGGTCGCAGATGATGATGTCATCGTCGGTGACGAGGAACACGTTGGCGATCTCCCGCTTTGCGGCGAAGGATTTGCCGCTGCCGGGTGTGCCGAGAATCAGACCATTGGGGTTCTTGAGACGCTTGCGGTCTACCATGATGAGGTTGTTTGAGAGGGCATTCAGCCCGCAGTACAGCGCTTCCTTGCCGTCCTGAAACAGCTCCTGCGTGGTAAAGGGGATAAAAATAGCGACGCTTGATGTGGTCAGGCCCCGCTGTATCTCGATCTGGTTCAGTCCTAACGGCAGAGAGGACATCAGCCCCTCCTCCTGCCGGAAATCAAGGCGTGTGAGCTGGCAGTTGTATTTCTGGGCGATGGAAGCCGCCTGAAATACGTTGTTGTCAAGCTGCTGGCGGCTGCCTGCGGTGTTGACCACAATAAAGGTCAGCAGGAACATTCGCTCGTTGCGGCTTTGCAGGTCTTGCAGCAGCTTCTTCGCCTCCGTGCCGTAGGTGGCAAGGTCCGAGGGGATGATGTCCATGTCGTATCCGGCGCGGACGGCCTTTTTCTGCTCCTCAATGGTCATTTTCTGCAAATCCGTGATCTTCCGCTTGATGGTCTTGATGGCCTTGACCTGATCCACGGACTGAACGTGCATACTGACGATGAGGGAGCTTTCCATGTCGAGGAAGTCCGCCAGCATCCGGTCGTTCAGCTCCGGCGCTAAAATCTGCAAGAAGCTGGCGCAGCCGATGCGCCTGCCGACGCCGAAGGAGCGCCCGGTGCGGAACTCAAAGGAGCTGGGCGCGATAAAGTCCTTGACCGAAAGCCCGGAGGGTGCCAGCCAGTCCCACGAGAAGCGGAACGGCTCCTGCTCGTCCATGTGCAGCATCCCGTGCAGCAGCCGCAGCCGCTCCGTGCCGTTCATGGGCTCCGCCGCCACGCCGAGACGCTTGAAGTTGTTGAGGATGTCCGTTTCGATGCGCTCCAGCCTCGGCTTTGCGGCTTTCAGCCCGTCCGCCTCCACGCCGAAGGTCAGGTACTTGGTCTTGATAAGGCCGTTGTTGCCGCGGGCAAGCTGGTTCTGGAGCATCTGGGTGTATTCCAGACGGATGCTGTCAAAATCATCGCCCTGCGGCGAGATGGTGACGTACCTTGCGTAATTGTCCTTGTTGGCGGACATATTCACAAAGGAGAGCTGAAAGCGCACGGAGCTGTCAAAGTAGTTGAGGAAGTCGCACCAGCCGTCAAAGATAGCGGTCTTGTCCTCGTTCTGGTTGAGCTGATAGTTGATGTCCTGAAACTGGACGGTTTTCGTGTAGTAGCTGTCCGTCACGCGGCAGATGCCGTCGGGAAACATCCGCTGAAACGGGATGCTGTCCTGTGCGGACTTCTGTTTCTTATCCTGCCGCTTCGCTCTTGCGATGGCGGCCTCGATCTGCCTGCGTTCGGCGCGGGTGAGTTTTGTGCGGGTGGACAATGCAATACACCTCCCGGTCTAAATTGTCCTGCCGTTCCAGAACGGCGTAGAAATTATTGGTTGCGTAGGGGCGCTGCTTGGGGCGCAGGAAGCAAACCTGCACGATGTTGCGGACGATCTTTTCAAGTGGCTGTCCGTTCTTCTCATACATGGCCAGCAGGAAAAAGGGCAGCATGAGCAGGATCATGCAGATCGCCGCCGTGCTGACGCCGGTATGGGCTTTGAGCAGGAAGAACAGCGGAACGCCCAGCGCCGCACCAGCGCCGAAGCAGACGAGCTGGCGCTTCGTCAGGTTCAGCAGCACCTTGGTCTTGACCGCGTTCAGGTCTTTGGGTACGGGAACGTATGCCATATTGGTTTACCTCCGTCAATGACTGTTGAAAATTGACTTTGCGAGACTGCTGGTTTTGAACAGAGTGAAGCAGAGCAGCACCGTGTAGCCCATGCACAGCCAGATGGCCGTGGAAATATTGTCGTCTATGAGCATATTCTGCACCAGCACCGCATAGATGGCGATGCAGATGATGATGAGAAAGCCCTGAAACGCCAGCGCCAACAGGGAGCGGAGATAATTCTGCCCCATGCCGCCCCATTCCTTGCCCATCATGGTGGCCATGGGGATGGGCGCGATGCTGGTGACGAGGTATATCTCGATCATTCTGCCGTAGATAATGATAAAGATGCAGATGGTCAGCCCCCACATGGTGAAGCCCACCACGAAGGATTGCAGCCACAGCCCCAAAAGCGTCCACACGTTCATCTCCAGCAGCCGCGCCTCGAGGTCTACGATATGGTCGGCAAGGTTGATGGAGGTGTTGCCCACGATGATGCCGGAGGCGCTGTTTACCACGCTCTGCGCCGCCTCAAACACGCCCATGACGATGTTCCATGTGTTGGATACGATGAGCACGGCTGCCGCCGTCTTGAATACCCACTTAAAGAATACCCATGTGTCGATGTCGTGGAGGTTATTGCGGTCCGCGATAAGCTGTATCAGCTCCAGCGTCATGACGAAGGCGAGGATCACGCCGGCGATGGGCAGGATCAGGTTGTCCGAGAGGGAGCGTATCATGCTGTAAATATTGGCGTTCCACGCCTGCGGGGTGCTGCCGATGTGTCCCGCCGCCTCCGCGACCTTGGCGTTGACGTTATCAAAGAGGCCGGTGAGGTTGTCCATGATGCCCCCGACCAGCAGTTCCTTGAGCCATTCGGTGAATTTTTCCCATATCAAATCCAATGGGTCAGCCCTCCTTTCCCGCCCCTGCCCGCGTCATGCGGGCAGGGGCGAAGGGTTTTACATTGCGGCATGGACGGGATTAACCGAACAGCCCCTTGAGCAGTGGCACGAGGATCATACCGATGAGCGCCACACCGCCGCCCGCCATGAGCTGTTTCATCCCTTGCGATTTTGCGCCCGGATTATCATTTCCGTAGCCCTCCAGCAGGTTGATCACGCCCCAGATGCCAAGACCGGCTCCGAGGGCAATGACGAGGGTCTGCAACACATCGACTGCGCTATTGAAGAAATCCATAGTTTATGTGCCGGAATCGTTTCTTTATGGTTTTGTAGTGGAAACCGCAAAGCCGGAATGAGCTGGCCGCTGTGTGCGGCTGTCGATTCCGGCTTCTCCTTTCAAATTTTCGGTTGTGCTTTCCTCCGACTTTGCGTTTCGCTTGTATCTCTTGCATTGTCGGCGTCCTCCTTTACGGAATGTGTGTCTGATCTATATATAAAAATCCGCCCGTTCAGGCGGATTCTGAACCTGCTGCCGCGCCCGCGTCAAAGACCTCAAATTCCTCCTCCGGCTTCAGCTTGAGCTTTGTGGAGAGGAATTTCTCAATGTCAAAGGCGTTTTTCGGGTCCGCATCGGAGAGGTATCGGTAGTTGGGGTGTTTTGTGATGTCGTATTTGTCGGATAGAAACGGCCTGACGCCGCGCAGCTGCAAGATACACTTGCCGCCATTAAGAACGGCAAGCTCATCCTGACTCATCAGCTCCTTGCCGAGCTTCTGATAGTTCAGGCTGTGGGAAACCTCTCTGCCGCGGCTTTCGCCGGTGTTGAAGGTGTCAATGGTCTCCTTGCCCAACGCGGCGGACAGCTCCTTTAATGTGGTCGGCTCCTTGCCGCCGAGGAACACGGAGCTGTCGCAGTTGCCGATGATGGTGTCGCAGTTGTCCTTGTAGAGCGCCTTGAGCTGGCTCTGTGCCTGCAAGACAAGGCAGGCGGAGATCTCGCGGCTGCGGATGGTGGCCATCAGCTTCTCCAGCTTCGGGATCTGCCCGATGTTGGCGCACTCGTCGATGAGGCAGCGCACATGGACAGGCAGCCTGCCGCCGTACACGTCGTCCGCCTTGTCGCACAGGAGGTTGAATAGCTGGATGAGGTAGGAGACGCCGCGCCTTGCCGGATTTCTCCGATAGGTTTCGGCGCTCCCCCTCCCGAACCGGACGGACACCTCTCGGCGTATCCGGCTCTCCGTCTACAAAACTTAGGTTTGGATGCTGTTATAACAGCATGGGCATAGGGCAAGGGATTTTCGGCGGATGCGCAGCATGACGCGCTCCCACTCGGTTTCACCCTTTAGGTCTTTCAACTTTCGGACGTGGTGCATCACAATTTCTTTTGTCTCCGCACCACAAAGCTCACAAATGCCATTTTTCATTCGGCGGAGCAGACTGCGCTCCTTGGTGTATTTTCGGAAGTTTGGCATAATGTCTGAAAAATCCGGGGCCGCTTTTACATTCTGCTGAAATCCATCGTGGTAAAATTGGAGTTCCTTGTCGCCGCCCTTGGTGCTGTATTTCACAGAAAAGATACCGTCACGTACATATTTAGCCTTGATGTGCTTGTAGGTGGTACGGTATTTGCAGCCAAAGGTTTTGAACAGGCTTCCCCGCATGATTCTGTAAAAGCTGTTCAGAGCAGACACGTTTGCCGCCAGTCTGTAATAGTTGTAAAGCCCGCGGATTTCCGAATTGAATTTGCTTACAATTTGTGCGTCTGGCATATTGATGAGCTTTCCTCGGTAGGTCGGCTTCCATATCTCTTTTCCGTCAGGGCACTTTTTGATATACATCGCTCTGTATTCCAGCAGCTTATTGAACCACTTTTCATGGGGGAGATACAGCTTGACCTGTCCGTTCCAGTGACGTTTGAGATTTCCATTTTTATCACGGGAGTAATCTTGGCTTCTTGATACAGTCAGGTCGTAGCCGAGGAAGCGTACCAGCTCCGCAGAGTGGGTGATTTTCGTCTTTTCCTCCGATAGTGTCAGATTTAGCTCGTCATGAAGGAATGCACGTAATTTTCCTTTGATGATCTCCGCGTCAGCTTTTGGCCCTATAACCCCGATGATGAAATCATCCGCGTATCTTACGTACTGGATTTTCTTGAAGGTGGGGTCGATGGCTGGGAAACACGGGATGGAGAGCAGTTTTGCATAGAGTTCATTTACGCGGCCTTTTGCCCGCTGGACTTCGGCCTCGTCTCCTTGCTCCACTGCTGTTTTGCGCTTTTTCTCCCAATAGTGTGCCAACGCCAGAGTTTGCGAGTATTCTTTCTGCGGTTTGCGGTAGCTGTCCTGTCTGTCGTATTCCAATTTGAGCTTTTCTACGAATGTGTCCAGTTCGTTGAGATAGATATTTGCAAGGATTGGGCTGACCCCGGAGCCTTGGGGAGTGCCGCTGTAGGTGATGTTGTATTCCCAATTTTCCAGGTAACCTGCCCGGAGAAATTTCCAGAGCAGTTCGATGAAGCTCTCGTCGGTAATACGCCGTCTGACGATGCTGATGAGGACATGGTGGTCAATGTTGTCGAAACAGCCCTTGATGTCACCCTCTACGAACCATTTCACGCCTGTGAACGTCCGCTTTACTTCGGTCAGACACGTATGGCAGCTCCGATTGGGCCGGAACCCGTGAGAATGAACAGAAAATCCGGGTTCATAGATAGCCTCCAGCATGACCCTGACTACTTCCTGCACCAGTTTGTCATCCGTGGATGGAATACCCAGTGGCCGTTTTTTGCCACTGTTTTTCTTTGCAATATACTTCCGCTTGGCTGGTTGCGGCTGATAGCTGTGGTCTTTCAGCGATGCGATGATTCGATTGACCCTTGCCATACTCATGCCGTCCAGTGTGTTCCCGTCTGTTCCCGCCGTCATGCTTCCCTCTGAGGATGCGATTTTCTGATAGGCCAGCAGATACATTTCGGGATTGTAGAGATTGCGGTATAGCCGTTTGAATTGGTAGCTTTTGTCCTTTGCTTTGTCACCTAAGTTTTTCAATATAACTTCTGGACTTCTCATAGTGTCTCTCACACCTTTCCGCAGATTATATTGAGCAGTAGACTGTCTCACTTCGCCATGTGGACGGCTTTCCCGCCCTCGGACTACTATTGAGACTGTGTTACCTTGGCGGATATTCAGGGCCGCTTTTCTCATAGCGCCCATAGCCATAGCTGGCTTTCCGCTTTAGGCAATCCCCATTTGGCTTCAATGGAACATGAGCTGCCGTATTGTCGGATGGGATTTTTCGCCACTTTGCGCCGTTTCTCCCACGGCTGCCTGCTCCGAGTATCTCGCAACGCCCCTACACGCAAGTTTGTTGCCGGAGCACCGGCGGCTGAAACTCCTTTACGCCGGAGACGATGTTATATCTTGCTCGTGACTATCCTTTAAGCAGTTTAGCTTTCATCCTCATATACAGCTTTTCATCCTATTGTGCCTTGCTCACCGCATGGAGTTTGCGGCAGCGCACTCTCCGACATGCTACACTCCCTGTCAGGTTTCCCATTCCAGATAAGTCGGGGGATGATAGGTTGCTTTCAGTCTGTTTTGGGCCTCCTTATCCCATTGGATTTACTGATTGCGTTGATACTTTTACCTACTGTTTTCTCAAAACAGCATTCCAAAGAAACCGCGCCCGGATTTATTGCTTAACGCGCCCGGGCCTATGGGCGCACGTGTAGACCATGCTGGCAAGAAAGTTGAAGGTGTCGTCTGTGTCGGAAATGATGATGAACAGCGCCGTTTTCCGGTCGCCAAGCGTGTCCAGCTCCAGCTCGTCGTAGGAGGTGATCTCCCGAAGCTCCTGAATGTCGAAGGGGGCAAGGCGCGCGCCGCAGCTAATTAAAATACTTTTTGCTGTTTTGCCCGCCGCTAAGCGATATTTGGCATATTGGCGCACGGCGAAGTGATGCGGCTCCCGTTTTGCCAGTTCTTCAAACATCAGATCGACGGGATTTTTGAAGTCCTCGTCGTCCTCCCGCACCTCCATGGTGTTGATCATCTCGATGAGGGTGGCGAAGTTCTGCTCCTCCACCGGCGCTTCGTAGTAGATATACCCGATGAGCGCCGTGTAGAGCAGCGTCTCCGCCTTGCGCCAGAAGTCGTCGCCGGATTTCCCGTCCCCCTGCGTGTTGGCAATGAGGGTCGTGACCAGCTTCAGAATGTCCTTTTCCGAGTGGAGATACGCGAAGGGGTTATAATGGTGGGACTTCTTGAAGTTGATCGTGTTCAGTATCTTGATCTTATACTGGTTCCGCTGGAGTAATTTTCCGCATTCGACCACGATGCTGCCTTTGGGATCGGTGACAACATATGAGCTGTGAAGCTGCATGAGATTTGGCTTAATGAAAAACCGCGTCTTGCCGCTGCCGGAGCCGCCCACCACCAGTACGTTCTTGTTCCGCGCTGTTTTCGGGTCCTTGGGTCGGCTGTTCATGGTCAGCCGCTCCGTCTGGGTGAGAATGACGTTGTTGGCAAAGGTGGGGTCAGTGTAGGGCTTGATGTCCTCCGCGCTGCCCCATCTTGCGCTGCCGTACTCGATATTTTTCCGAAACTTCCGCGCGTTCTTCCCCTTGACGTAGACGGCAAGCCGGATGAGAAGGGCGGCGGCAATGCCCACGCACAGGTCGATGGGGCGAAAGCTGGGCAGCGCGGACCGGAACGCGGCGGCGAAGCCCTCCATGATGTGCAGCGCCTTTTGAGAGAAGTCCGCGCCGGGAGCCAGCCGCGCCGCCTGCCCCAGCTTGGTGGCAAAGAGCGCGATAAAGACATAGGGAAGATTGGGAAGCAGGAGCTTCTTTACGTTGATCTGTTTCATAGCTCCAGCCCCTTGTCCTTGTTCCGGGCTTTGTCCGGCGTAAGGGACAGCACCTTCGCCTTGAGCGCGCGGAGCTGCTCCAGCACCGAGGGTTTGTCCTGCGAGGCCCGCTTGACCTCTTTTGCCGTGTATTCCCGAAACGCCGCCGTCAGTGCGTCTGCGTCCCGTCCCTTGAAAAAGACCAGGTATTTCGGCGGGGACACGCTGCGGTCCTTCTTCACGGCGAAATCCACGCCGTATTTCCGTGCCACGCGCTCAAAGGATTTGATGTTGCTGTCGGTGATCTCGATGTTGGATACGCCCTGATTCTGCCCGATGAGCTGCTTCACCGTCTGCTTGCCGGTGGGCTTTTCCGGCGCGACACGGCTTTTTTGCAGCCGCTTTTCCTTGCGGCTTGCCAGATATTTCAGAATGGCGGCTTTCAGCAGCCGCCCGGTGAGCTTTGTCGCGCTGATGACCAGCGTGACCGCTCTGTTTTCCACTTCCTCTTGCAAGGGTCATCCCTCCTTTGTTCGTGATTGGATAAATGCCGGTGGAAGCCAGCGCTCATCTGCCGCGCAGCCCGTCGCCGTACATATCGTGGTTGACGAGGGCGGAATAGTAGCTCCCGATGGTGCTGGGCGCGTTGAACAGCGACGCCAGCAGGTATTTCTTGATGTTGCGGACGTAGGTGGTGTTCTGCTTCAGGCAGTCAAAGACGTACTCGATGTGGGAGGACGTGATGCGCAGCAGCTTCTCCTTCACCATCTCAGCCGGGTACTCGTCTCCTGCAATCACGATGGTTTTCTTGCGGGAGCAGAGGGTTTCCGCAATAAGCTCCACCACCTCGTCAAGCTGCTCCCTGTCCTGCCGCGGGTCCTGCACGAGAATGTCGTACTCGATATTATCTTTGACGATCTCTCGCGCTTCCTCGTATCCCATCCCGTCATATCCCGCGCCCTGCAAGGGGGTTGGGGGATAGATTGGATCAGGATTTGATGTATCCGTAATAGATTCATCAGGAATTTCTTTTTCTTTATTTCTTCTATCTTTATTTAATTGCGCAGGCTTTTCCGTATATGGCTCGTCCGTATCCGGGGTATCCAGATACGGGTTTTCCGTATCTGGTGAAGCCGTATCCGGCAGAGGCGTATGCGGCGATTCGTAGATGGTGTACTCGGTGTCGGTAATGCGCCCGCGGCTGTCCCTGAGCTGGCGGCGTACAAGGTAGCCGTGCGATTCCAGCTCCTTCAGCGCCGCGCCGATGGCGTCCACGCCCTCCTTGCAGATGGCGGCAAGCCCGCGGGTGGTGTAGTCCCACTCGTCGGTCAAAGAGAGCATCTTGGACAACAGACCGATGGCTTTCAGCGTCAGGGCGGTGTCCCGCAGGTGGTAATTGGACATGACCGTGTAATTGTGGTTCTTCTCCACGCGAAATACTGCCACGGTGTTCACCTCCCCTCAGAGGGAAAAAGCAGCCCCGCAGACGGAGCGTTTGCCCCTGCTTCGCGGCGGATGAGGCGGCGGAGGGTATATCCCCGCTGTCCGCGTCTTTCGGTAATTTTCAGGGCGTCCAGCCCGAAGCGGGCGATGAGCAGGGCGTTGATGAGCAGCCGGAACGCCTCGTCCGGGATGATCTGCGGCTCCGCAAGGTCGCCCTGCGTGACCTCCACCGTATGGCAGTAAAGGCTTTTCGCCGCCATGAGCAGCGTGTAGTCGTGGGGTGAGATGCCGCGCCTGCGGGCGTAGCGGAAGTCGATGCCGCCGCGGAAGAAGCAGTTGAAGGTCCTGTCCGCAAGCTCCTTGTTGGAGGTCAGCAGATACAGCGCGGCGAAGAACTCCGGCGTATCGCGCTCCTTGCGGCAGCCCAGCAGCAGCCGCAGGGTCTCCATGCGCTTCCTGTGGGCGTCATCCTGCCACATGGTGCCGGGAAAGCGCTCCGCCAGCCGCATGATTCTTGCAGTCAGGCGCGGACGGTACGGAAACAGCTCCGCGACGGCCTCCGCATAGCCCACCGTACCGGCTTCCATGCGCTCAGCAAGGCAGGGGCAGGACAGGGCGGTGCAGCCCAGCTTTTTGACATATTCCGTACAGAGGACGCAGGAAACGTCCTCCGGCTTATACTTGAACGTGTTGATATACATGGCTTTGCTCCTCTCTGGATATGACAAAACCGGGCAAAGAAAGCTCTCTGCCCGGTCGGTGTCGTGGTTGTCTGCGGTCGTATTCGATTATCTGGACTGGTCACGCTGGCGCTTGCGCAGCCATGCGTCCAGCAGCTTCAGGATGGTTTCCTCCATCTTCTGCGGCGTATAGGAGCGCGGGAAGTATTTGCGCAGCTTGTCCGCCGAGAGGACGACGTTATAGCCCTCCGGCTTTTTCTGCTCCATCATGATGTCCAGCATGGTGTCGTCGTTGAGCTTGCCGTCGCGGGAGAGCTTTTTCATACGCTGCGCCTGCGAAAGCGAGGGCGTAGCCTGTTCGCTGTCGATGGCGGTGAGTAGCATCTGCTGTTCCTCCGGCTTGAGGTAGGAGATTTCCACGGCGGGGGTCATGCCGATCTTCTTCTCGTCCACCATCTGCTGAAGCTCCGGGGTGAGTTCGGTCAGGCGGATGTAGCGTTGCACCTGCGATTTGCTTTCACCGGCTTCGTCCGCAACGATCTCGACGCTGCGCTTCCCATCAAAATTGTGCCCAACTTGGTCACAATTATCTTCGGGTAGATTTTCAGCCCCTTTCGCCGGTCTGCCAGCCTTGCGGCGGATAGCCTCCAGCTTCATTTTGTACGCCTGCGCCCGTTCAGAGGGCAGGATGTTTTCGCGCTGGATGTTGCTGTCCACCATGAGGATGGTAGCGGTGTCGTCGTCCATCCGCCGCACGATGCAGGGCATGGCGGAAAGCCCCGCCAGCTCGCTGCCGCGCCTGCGCCGGTGTCCGGCGATGATCTCATAGCCGCCGTCCTCACGGGGACGGACGATGGCGGGGACGAGAACGCCGTACTGCCGGATGCTCTCCGTCGTTTCCTGCATGGCTTCATCGTCCCGCACCTTGAAGGGGTGGTTGGGGAAGTCGTGCAGCTCCGACAGCGGGAGCAGCGTGATTTTATCCTCCTGCGCAGACGCAGCGGTCTTTGCCCTGCGCTTTGCTGTGCTTTTCGGTTCTTCCATATTCGTGTTCCTCCTCGTTGAAAGCGGCAGGAACGAAAAAAGGGAGAATGACCGCAGCTACCGCCATTCTCCCATGAAAACAACTATGCGATTGTGGTTTCTGCCCCTTGACCGTCTGAAAGAGAGCTATCTGATCGAGAGCCATCTCGCCGCAAACCCGCATGAATACTGGATTTTTGCTGTTTGCGCTTCACCTTCCCGAACGACGTATGCTCAACGAAATGTATGCCCGCGATACCTCTAAAAAGATTCGCGCTACATGGCAGAGCAAAGGCAAGTCCGGCGAGCATTTGACGACCA
>OMGI01000457.1_pt1 | contig 32139 bp, 26 predicted proteins | sample 1645801 | NCBI WGS metagenome assembly OMGI01 (sample SAMN05578584, study PRJEB25193) | human gut metagenome | biome: Human Microbiome; feature: human-associated habitat; material: feces | host: Homo sapiens | place: USA:Birmingham
GCGACCACCGAGATCTACACTCTTTCCCTACACGACGCTCTTCCGATCTACTGTACTGCATATATTATGAATGAAAAACCTCAAAATTACAAGATATTTTCCTTTTCCATACAAAAAATCCCCCAAAACCCTCGCACCTCGATGAGGTGCCCTGGATTTCAGGGGATTGAAATGTTCTGACTTAAATCAGATCAGAAATTATTTACCAGCTACCTGAGCTGCAACTTCTGCTGCGAAGTCATCCTGACGTTTTTCGATACCTTCGCCAGTTTCGAAACGAACGAAACCTTTGATTGCAATCTTAGCGCCGTTTGCTTTAGCAACTTCTTCTACGTATTTAGCAACAGTCTGTTTTCCATCTTCTGCTTTAACGTAAACCTGATCAAGAAGGCAGATCTCTTTGAGTTCTTTCTTGATACGTCCAGTGATCATACCCTGGATAACCTTCTCCGGTTTCTGGGATTCTTTCGGATCGTTCTGGATCTGAGCAAGAAGGATTTCTTTTTCATGCTCGATATATTCAGCACTTACTTCGCTGTCACTTGTGTACTGCGGTTTCAGAGCTGCAATCTGCATTGCTACGTTTCTAGCCATTTCTTTCACTGCATCGTTAACAACATCTGTTTCAACGTCTACAAGAACGCCGATTTTTCCACCCATATGTGTGTAAGAAGCAACGAATCCGTTTTCTTCTTTCACCTGAGCAAATCTTCTGATGTGCATGTTCTCACCGATAACTGCGATCTGCGCTGCAAGAGCTTCGTTTACAGTCTTGGTTGTATCAAGTGCCCATGGCTCTGCAAGGAAAGCATCGATGTCAGCTGCGGAAGTTGTAAGTGCCTGTGCTGCAACATCTGCAACATAGCTCTGGAATTTTTCATTCTTAGCAACGAAGTCTGTCTCAGAGTTAACTTCTACAACAACTGCGTTCTTCTCATCATCAGCAACAAGAGTCTTGCAAAGACCTTCTGCTGCAACACGGCTTGCTTTTTTCTGAGCTGTAGCAAGACCTTTTTCACGCAGGAATTCTACTGCTTTGTCCATATCGCCATCTGTAGCTGTAAGAGCTTTCTTACAATCCATCATTCCGGCACCGGTCATTTCTCTTAATTCTTTTACCTGAGCTGCTGTAATAGCCATTGTATTTTCCTCCTGGAATTATTAAATTAATTATTCCTCTGTAGCTTCTTCAACTTCTGCTTCTTCAGCTTCTGTTGTTCCCTGATTTGCTTCGATAACAGCGTCTGCCATTTTTGAAACGATCAGTTTTACGGCACGAATAGCATCATCGTTACCCGGGATTACATAATCCAGTTCTTCCGGATCACAGTTAGTATCGCAGATACCGATAAGCGGAATACCTAATGTATGAGCTTCCTGAACACAGATTCTTTCTTTCTTAGGGTCAACGATGAAGATTGCGTCTGGGAGACGTTTCATTTCTTTGATACCGCCAAGGTTTTTCTGCAGTTTAGCAAGTTCTTTTCTTAATTCAATAACTTCTTTCTTTGGAAGTACTTCGAAAGTTCCGTCAGCTTCCATAGCTTCGATCTGTTTCAGTCTTGCAATACGGCTCTGGATTGTCTTGAAGTTTGTAAGCATACCACCAAGCCATCTTTCGTTTACATAGAACTGTCCACAACGCTCTGCTTCTGCTTTGATAGCATCCTGAGCCTGTTTCTTAGTACCAACGAAAAGGATGTTTCCACCGTTAGCTACGATATCAGCTACTGCATTGTATGCATCATCAACCATGCCTACAGACTGCTGAAGGTCGATGATATAGATTCCGTTTCTTTCTGTGTAGATGTACGGAGCCATTTTAGGGTTCCATCTTCTTGTCTGATGTCCGAAATGAACACCTGCTTCCAAAAGCTGTTTCATTGAAATAACGCTCATGATTTGTTCTCCTTTTTGGTTAAATTCTTCCGTACAGATCATTTTCTATCCGGACCCAACCTCACACTGTAAGGGCACCATCCATCGGAATCTCTGTACGTGATTTTTATTTGTGCGGTTTTGCGCACATTGCAACTTCTAGAGTATAGCATAAGAAAACCCTCTGTGTAAAGAGGGTTTTGAGTTATTTTTGAGTTTTACGATGAAAGTTTCTCCGTGCGGTTCAGAAATACCACTGTGTTTTCTATTCAGTGCATGCGCTTATTTGCCGTCAGTCGCGCAAACTCGGCTTCGCCTCAGACAGTGCGCTTGATGACGGCGGCTTGCCTGCACTTCATGACGAAAGCCTCGTGAGTATTTCTATACCTGCACGGAGATGTTTTTCATCTGTAATTTCCTCAAAAGATATTTTATTTGTTGTATCGGTATCATGTTTTCAACTTTCTTAGTTCCTCATCTGTCAAGGAGCGATACTCCCCTTTTCTCAAATCGTCAGGCAAGGTGAGGGGACCCATGGCGGTTCTTTTGAGGTAAACGACGGGGGTTTCGACTGCGGCCATCATGCGTTTCACCTGGTGGAATTTTCCTTCATGGATTGTCAGATGCAGTTCTGTATAGACTTCCGGGAGATTTTCTCTGCGGACGCGCCCTGGTTCTGGTTCACCTGCACCTTCCCAGCTTCCGCCAACGATTTCTACCTTAGCCGGCATCGTCAGTTTTTTTTCGCCGATATCCACACCATTTTCCAGTTTCTCGATCTTTTCCACTGTAAGCTTTCCTTCCACGCGGACAAAATAGGTTTTATCCACATGTTTCCCCGGTGCAAGAAGTTCATGGGCTAACATCCCGTCATCTGTGATAAGGAGCAGGCCTTCTGTATCTTTATCAAGTCTTCCTACCGGAAACAGCCCTTTGCGGTCAGATGGAACATATTCCATAACTGTCCGGTCATTACGATCTTCTGTTGCACTGACGCAGCCGGCTGGTTTATTCAGAAGATAATAAACAAATTCCGATGCCGCACCGACTGTTTCACCTGAAAGTATAACGGTATCCTTCTCTGGATCAACCTTCAGTTCCGGTTTCTTCGCCGGAGCTCCGTTGACCTGAACCTGCCCTTTCTGTATGAATTTTTTCACTTCACTTCTGGTTCCTTTTCCTGCATCTGCAAGAAATTTATCCAGCCTCACTGCCTTCGCCATATCTACTCCTTATTCTGTCTCCGATGAACCTGAATCGCCGCTGCTTTCCAGATAGATTGAAGTTGGTTCATCTGCTCCACCTATGATCTCCTGTGATACCATATCTTCGCTGTCATCCGTATACACCGTTTCTTCTTTTGTTACCGGTGCATCCATCTGCATACTGCTCTGTGTGATTCCCAGCTCTGTAATTTTTTCTTTTACGAAATCAGGCAGTTTCTCTGTCTTCAGTCCATATGCGTTCACAGCATCGCCTTTATCCGTATACACAGATACATAAATATTCTGATAAATCTCGGAATCTTTGTCAACGTATCCATTATATCTTACAGTCAATGCCTCTTTCAGAGCTTTTATTTCTTCCGGCTTCTCATAAGTCACATCTTCCTGCTGACCATCCTCATCGTTAAAATAGTTCAGCATGATCTTTTTAATATCCAGATCTTCTACCGTCAGAGGATAACCTGTTTCCTTAAGAATTGCAAGAGTATTTTTAAATGAAGGATAAATACCGACTATCCAGTTCGCATACTGTACATTTGCATTGGTATTACCTGGTATCATATTATTCACATCCTGTTTACCAGGAAGCTGATAAGCAAAATCAATTTTTACCTCAGGTGTTTGCATAAAATCTTCTGCTGTTGCAGCATCGACATCCTTCTTCATCGCTTCAAGGAGCTGTTTCATTTTATCAGAATCATTCTGGAAGATGCTGTATCCATTTCCACTTGCATCATTTAATCCAATATTTTTCAGATATTTCTGATCAAGATTAAGAAAACCAAATTTCTGTTCTTTCAGATTTTCTTCTTCATATAATCCTTTTACAAGAGCGCTTAAATTCTCCGTCCCTATCCAGTATTTTCGGTAGATCTCTTTTCCAGATTTAAGTGTATATTTTATACTTGAATAATATGCATAATCTCCATCGATTTCCTCACTTTTTGGATTGCCGGCAACGATATCCTGAAGAGCTTTATAAGTCTGGTCACCTATACCATTTTTACCGGTAAATGCCATTGCAGGTTCTGCCCAGTTATTTGCATCTGTTATTTCATAGTCTCCATCTTTGGTCTTTTGAACATTCTCATAGTAGTCCTGATCAAAAGACAGCATGTTGAGATTCACGGATGCAATATCTTCCTGTTTTGGAATATAGCTGTTAAAATGCAGCAGGTCTTTCTGAAAAATAAGCGCACAAACTGCTACAAGTGCCCCTGCAATTACCAGCTGTAACTTTTTCGTAAAAAAGCCCTGGAAACTCATCTGATATATCGTTTCTGATAAACCATGTATTATGACTGTTCCAAGTATCATTCCGAAAATCCACCAGAGGATTCTGGCTTTTCCGGTAGTAAGAGAATAGAATATCCAGCCGACTGCAAGGCCGCCCGGAACCACGACCATAAATCTCACTACGATTGAAATCCACGAATAAACCATTGATTTTCCAGCCGATTCTGATGGTCTTTTCTTATATGCAATCCATGCCAGGACTCCAAATACAACACCAAGAACAATAACTGCTGCAAGTAATTTTCCTGCCTTTCCTTCCGCATAAGCACTGACCATATCAAGAATCAACGTTCCCGGAGATGCAGAGTGCAGAAGCGTATGAAATCCACCATACTGATATTCTGAGAAGAAGGTATGCCAAAATGACTGTCCATAGGCTACAAGGATCAGATTGAGTACAATACCATACAGGTACATTCCACCCAGACACAGAATACCCATCAGCATATTTCCCGTCACACTGATTATAAGCACAATGCTGAAATAGATCACCAGGTAGATGATAAGATGCAGGAAAAGCATCCTGACTGCCATCCCCATAATATTCAGGCTGAAAAATCCTCGCGCTGCTCCAATGCAGATCATCAGAAATTCTGTAACGATATATGGTATCAGATAATATACCAATCCTGAAAATATTCTTTCCAGAAACATTTCTGATCTTTTCATCGGAAGTCCATGATAATAGTCTGTTTTTTTGCCAGAATACAGGTAAATAAATCCATTCACACTGTTTATGAAAGCTGCTATTGATGCAATGATCAGGCCTGACAGTACAAAGCCATCCTTCCACAAATTGTTATACAAAATCTGACTTTGCAAAGCTGAATATTTCAGATCACTCCAGGAACTCAGCTTCACCATACCAGTCACCGGAAATGCCAGAAGAAATCCGAGTGCTATAAATGCCGGTATCCATATCTGACCTTTAGAAATCGTCTTTATATATTTAGAAGAAAATATTCTGGATTTCATAACCAGCCACCTCCGTTTCACTGATAAATATTTCTTCCAGAGTCAGCGGAAGCACTTCACTGAACAATGGATTCTTCTCCTGTATCTTTGCCATGATTTCTGACCGCGTACCTCTTGCTGTAAACAATACAAGCGATCCCTGATGATCGATCTTTAATATGTCAAGTTCTTTTTTCAATTCCTCTTCCTGTTTCCTGTCTGTCAAAACACACTGTACTTTATGAATATAGAATTTCATATCTTCCAGGTCTTTACTCAAAAGCATGCCTCCTTTATGCAAAAGTCCCACATGGTCACAGATGTCTTCCAATTCTCTCAAATTGTGTGAAGCCAGAACCGGAGTAAAATCTCTGCTCATGATTTCTGCTGCAAGCAGACTCTTAACCCCCTGACGTACTACCGGATCTAATCCGTCAAATGTTTCATCACAGAGAAGATATTTTGTCCCTGCACTGATTCCAAGAAGTACCATCAACTGTTTTTTCATACCCTTAGAAAAGCTGCCGACTTTTCTTCTTTCATCAAGCTGGAACTGATTCATCAGTTTTGCAAATCTCTGCTTCTCAAATTTCGGATAATGCAGCTGGTAGAACGCAGCCATATCCAACGCTGTATAGTTTGTCGGAAAATAGCAATCATCAGATATGTAGAAAACCTGTTCTTTTGCCTTTTCATTATCAAATACTGCCATATCATCAATCTTTATTTCACCCTCATCAGGTTTCAGAATTCCTGCAATCATACGAAGAAGTGTACTCTTCCCTGCACCGTTGCTTCCAACCAGACCGAAGACCTCTCTTTCCCCGATTTCCAGCGAAACCTTACTGACTGCCATAAGCGTCCCAAATGCTTTGCTGCATCCCCTTATCTCTATCATCTCTGTTCCTCCTCATACCCTTTCTGAACCAATGTCATCAGTTCTTCTTCTGTCATACCTGTGTTGATTCCACGTCTGACAAGTTCCAGAAATTCTTTTCGAAAATCTTCTTTGCTTTTTTCCTGAATCTGCTGCGTCTCTGCAACAAAATTCCCTTTGCCTTTTACCGGATAGATCAGTCCCTCCTGCTCCAGTGTCATATAAGCTCTCTGAATCGTATTCGGGTTGATAGATAATTCCATTGCCAGCTGCCGGACAGAAGGAAGTCTGCAACCGGCCAGCAATGCTCCCTGATAGATCAGCGTCCTGAACTTTTCAGTTATCTGTTCATATATCGGACGTCTGTCCTGATAATCTAGTATTATCATTGTCCCTCCTTTCTGCTGTAAATCATTTTTTCGCATGTGTATTCAGTGTATTAATTGTTTTAATACACTTATGATATCATATATTCCCCTTAAGAGCAATCTTTCTAATTATAAAATCTTTCTAAACCCCGAAATCTAATTACCATTATTTCTTTATACGCATCCTCGCGGAGCGTTTTTTACTTTATTGGAACATTACGGAGTAATTTCCTATAAAGTAAAAAAAAGCTCCCAGATTTTATTTCATCTGAAAGCTTTTCATTTGTATCATAATTTTTACTTTTCTCTGCTATATAACTCGTTTTGATCTTCCCTGTACTCTTTTTGTAAAATAAAAACAGCCCAAAATCATTACCATCAGTAAGATCAGGAATAATATCACGATTGCAGCCGGATTCCTGGCAATAATCCATGTATACAAATCTGGCGATATCAGTGACCAGATATTAGCCCCCATATGCAATAGCACACTGCTCCACAGACATCCACTGATATCCAGAATATATGCAAACACTATTCCAAGAAGGCTCGCATAAACAGCCTGTACCAGATTTCCATGATAGATTCCAAAAATCAGGCCAGAAATTACAGCAGCTGCTCCCATTCGCATATAATCCCGAAGTCTCAGATAGATCAGCCAGCGAAAAACGATTTCCTCTGCAAGCGGTGCTATGATTCCCATAGATAAGATCAGGAACCACATTTTTTTTCCTTCCATCAGCTGGTCCATAGATTCCTGATATTCCTGATAATTCAAAACCGACTGCAGTATTCCCACAAGCATATTGGCAAACTGAGAAAATGCCGCTCCCATTCCAAGCAACAGTAACATTTCCGGAATTTTCAACTGCCATGGTTTTTGCGAAGTTACAAGTCCGCCAATTTTTCTCGCTGCACGGTCTCTACTGTAAAACCACAGACAGGGAATCATAGCAAGTAATCCAGTCAGCCCTGTAAAAAGAATTGCATTTTGATAATAAGCATCCATTCCCCCGCCAGATTTCATGATCAGCCACAGACCTGCGTAGCCAACGATCTGTGAAATCAAAAAATGAATCCCACAGGGATATGCTACTCTCCAGATCTGTCTGACATGACTTTGTCTGCGTCGAGGGCTCAGACGAAAAAATCCAGGATCTCTTCAGCTGATGCCACGATCTGCAATGGCTGGGAGGCCGCAAGTTCTTCTTTTGTCCCATAGCCATAAGAAACAGCCACACAATCAAGTCCTGCCTTTCTGGCTCCAAGAACATCATGCTCTTTATCCCCCACCATGATCACCTGCTCGCGGTGATGATCCAATCCAAGGCGTTTCAAGGTTTCTTCAATCACCTCTGTCTTATTTGTTCTGGCTCCATTCATTTCACTGCCCACAATTTCGTCAAAATATTCCGTCAAATTAAAATAATCTAAAATCTGTTTCACATAATATTCCGGTTTGGAAGATGCAACTGCCAGAAGGTATTTCTTTCTCCTTAATTCCTGAAGCATCTTTTCCACCCCCGGGTATGGACGATTCTCAAATATTCCAGTTGTAGAATAACGCTCTCTGTAATATTCCACTGCTTTGCGCGCAGTTGCTTCATCCATATCTGCATACTTCATAAACTGCTCCATCAGCGGTGGTCCGATAAACACTTTCAGTTTTTCAAGATCCGACTCTGGTCTGCCAAGCTTTTCAAGCGCATACTGCACGCATTTTGTGATTCCCTCACCTGACTCTGTCAACGTTCCATCCAGATCAAATAAGATTGCTTTATACATAATTCCTCCGATTTTTTACAGATAATTTTTCTTTTGTATCAAAATAACTCGTCTAAAAAACATTATAGGTCAGTATAACATTCTTTTTCTCTCCCGTCCACGTAAAATCTGCCGGTATCATAGCTGCAATCTCCAGCAGATTTATGTCATTGACAAGGTCATGTACTCTAACTATTTCTCCCTCTGTATCCCAGTCTTTTTCCTGTCCGTTAACACGTACACTTACAATTTCTACCACTACATTCTTCTTGATTCGGATTTCTGCATATTCTCCCTTTCCCAATTCCTGTCTCAAAAATAAGAGTTTCATTTTTCGCAGACATTCTGCAGGCGGCAGACGGTACTCTTCCTTGTACTCTGTTACTGTTTCCACCTCTTCTTTCGGGACTTCTGTAAATACCGGTATTGAAGTTGCTGTTGGCGCAGGAACCGAAGTTGGAGTTGGAGTCACGGTCGGTATCCATGTCGGACTCGTTTCTGCGGGAATCGATACTACCGTACTCTCAGACTTGATGATTCTGTCTTCATCCATGATCGAACTACTTACATTTTCGTTCTCTCCTCTATACCTTTCCGTATATTCTGTTACAGAAGAACGGTTTTTTTCAGTTGTTGTGGAACTTTCCCGTGCATTCCAATTCTGTACAGGCACTTGTTCATACTCCTCATTATATGAGGATACCGTTCCTGAAGTATTTTGTTCTGATTCCTGTCCGTCATTTCGTGCTTCATCTACATAAGTATTACTGTCATTCTGTTCTGGTGTATTGCATACCGACTCATCCTCCCATTCTTCTCCGGTTCCTTCATATTCACCGGTCCCTGTTGAAACCTCAAACCCACCAAACTCAGCTGCATATGCAGCTGAACAACTTCCATACACTGCCATTATCAGTAAACTAAAAAGCACCTTCCAAAAAAGATTGTTTCGTCCTTCCAAGAATAATTCCTGCCTCCTTCTTCCATTCCTGCCATTCTTCAGCAAATGCATCTGCTATCTGCATTCTTTTTTCTTCTGCCCTATTTTTCCACTGTCTATATACTGCTCTGCTTTCCTGATACCTGCCCTGTCTGCACAAAAATAATCCATATTCCAGATAGCCCTTACTATACTCCGGCTCATATGTTAACAGTTGCCGATAGTAGATTTCTGCATGATCTGCTTTGTCTGCCAGCTGCCCGTTCCACGCAAGCAGTTCCAGAATTCGAATCTGATCCTGTGTCTTCTGATAAACTTTTTGCAAATTCTGCAGCTCTTTTTCTATGTGAACATATATTTTCTCTTTCCATATTGCAGAACCAGATTGATATTCCATAGTAAAATACCGCGCGGTCACCGGTGTCAGCATCTGCGACAGCTCTGGCAGTTTTTCCCTGTCTAATCCTGAACCCAGAACAGCCACAAACACCACCAAAGCTACCGCCAGCGGGAAAAGTACAGCTTTCAGCTGCAAATTCAGCGGATGAATTTTACATAATTCATTTCTTGCCTCCGCGGTACCCTGCCAGCGCTTCTCCGGCTCTGTACGGCAACATCTGAAAATAAATTTTCCCAAAGCAGGACATTTCAAAAAATATCGGAATTTCTTTTTGCCACAAAGCACTTCCATTGTTTTTCCAAGTGCATAAAAATCGCTGGCTGCACTTATCTTTCCTTGCAGCTGTTCAGGGGCAGCATATCCTCTTGTTCCCTTTGTTTCTTTATAAGAAGCACTATATGAAAAAACCACACTTCCAAAATCTACCAGATAAAGGCGTTTCTGATCTGTCATCATTATATTTGCCGGCTTCAGATCCCCATAAAAAACTGCCGGTTTCCTGGAATGAAAATATTCCAGTACCTGCAAGGTCACATCACCTATGCACAGTATCTCCTCTATGGAAAAAACATATCCTTCCTGCATATACTCTTCCAGAGATCTGCCATGTATATATTCCATGATGATGTAACAAAAGTTACCCCTCTCTGTGTAATCAATCATCTTTGGCAGATAGGGATGTTCAAGAAGTCTGAGCAGTCCGGCCTCTCTTCTGCTGCTGGCAGGCAGCTCTTTTACCGCACGAAAAATGCCAAGTTCCAGATCACGTGCCAGATACATGGAACCTTCACCGCCTCTGCCAATCTGCTCGACAATACAATAGCGGCCTTTCAGTATGATTCCTGTTAGATCGATATCGATCGCTCCTTTCGCTGATTTTTATAAATATCTGTATGGAAAAATGTTGGGAATTCCAACTTATAGAATTTTGAGATGAAATAAGTATATCATAAAAAGGAATGGAAAATAATAAATTTTTTCTAAAAAAATCTCACCTTCCAGATGGGAGGTGAGACTTTTATTCAATTACATACGATCCGGTGCTGAGAACCCAAGAAGGTCGATGCTTGTTTCAAGTATATCTTTTGTAAGACCGAGAAGTTTCAGGAAGGATTCTTTCTGTGCCTGGTTTTCTTCGCTGAGAATCTTAGTCTCATGGTAAAAACTGTTGAATGCATTGGATACTTCATAAATGTATGCACAGATCTTATGCGGTGCTTTTTCTTCGAAAGCATTCTCAATGGTACTTCCGAATTTTGTCAGCTCCAGCATAAGGTTCTTCTGGCTTGCATTGACAGCCGGAAGGATTTCTCCTGCTTCAAGATTTCCGCCTTCTTCTTTATAACGATTGAGAATGGATTTGATACGAACGATCGTATACAGGATATACGGACCTGTATTTCCTTCGAAGGAAGTGAAACGATCAATATCAAACACATAATCTTTGGTTGCCTGATTGGACAGGTCACCATATTTGATTGCAGAAAGTCCTACAATCTCCGCTGTTTCTTTTGCATCCTGATCTTTGACACTTCTGTTCTCGACAATCTTATGGAACATCTCTTCGTCAATATCTGCGATGAGATTTTCCAGACGCATAACACCGCCCTCTCTTGTTTTGAACGGTTTTCCGTCTTTTCCATTCATGGTACCAAATCCAAGGAAAGAAAGTTTCGTCTCCGGTTTTACAAGTCCGGTCTTTCTTGCACAGCGGAATACCTGAATGAAATGAAGTTCCTGACGCTTGTCTACTACATAAAGAATTTCATCCGGATCAAAGAGTTTGACACGCTCTACGATCGTTGCAAGATCTGTTGTAGTATACAGAGAAGCTCCGTCTGATTTCAACAACATACATGGTGGAATTTCTTTGGTATCAGATTCTTCTTTGACATCTACTACCAGTGCTCCCTGATCTTCATATGCAAATCCCTGGTCTTTCATTTTCTGAACCATATCCGAAATATACGGCTGTGCATCAGATTCCTTTTTCCACAGATCAAAGGAAACATTCAGGTTTGCATAGTTTCTCTTGAGGTCTGTAACAGAAACCTGCATGATGTGATTCCAGAGAGCCATATATCCAGGTTTACCCTGCTGAAGCTGATGTGTTGCTTCAAGAGCTTCATTACGGTATTCTTCGTCTTCTTTGGATTTACCACTTGCACATGGATAGATTTCCTCCAGTTCGCTGATGGTAAACGGTGCTTCCTTCGGATATTCTCCTTCGTAAGTATCGTCAAAATAAACCAGTTCCGGCTTGCGGTGTTTCAGTTCTGTAATGATCAGCCCCATCTGCAGTCCCCAGTCTCCAAGATGTACATCACCGATCACTTTGTGTCCGACAAAACGTCCGATACGTTTGATACTCTCCCCAATGATTGCAGAACGAAGATGACCTACATGAAGTGGTTTTGCAACATTCGGTCCGCCGTAGTCGATAATGATCGTCTTCGGTTTCTCAGCTGTTTTTACAGAATATTTCTCATCTGCTGCCATTTTCTTCAGGTAATCAGCAAGAAATTCTTCTTTAACCTGCAGATTGATAAATCCCGGCTTCACAACTTCTGCCATTGCAAAGATCTGACTGTCTTTCAGATGTTCAACTACATCATCTGCGATCATAAATGGTGCTTTCTTATATGCTTTGGCTCCTGCCATGGCTCCATTGCACTGAAATTCACATAAATCCGGTCTGTTGGAAACGGTAACTTTACCGTATTCCGGATTGTATCCGGCGTTTTCAAAAGCAGAAGCAAGTTCTTCTGCCATTAATTCCATAAGTTTTTTCATTTTTCTGACTCCTTATTTTATACAGTTACTTTCTTTGCGCATGCAACAGCAAGTGCTCCATGTCCGATATGGCATGCAACGCTTAAAGAAAGTGGATCCATATGGATATCTATTCCAGGAAATGCTGCCTGAACTTCTTTTTTGAATTCCTCGGCCTCTTCTTTGTTTCCTGCATAGGCCATCTGCAGACACATCTCACCGGATTCTACATATTTCTTAAAACGTGTATCCCAGTCTTCCTGCATTGCTTTCATCATAACTCTCTTTGCCTGCTTCTTACCTCGCACTTTTGCATATGCATCAAGCTTCTCTCCCTGGATCTGAAGAACAGGTTTCAGATTCAGAACTGTTCCGATCGCAGCTGCAGCCGGAGTGATTCTTCCACCTTTTTTCAGATATTTCAAAGTTTCCAGAGTAATATAGATACTTGACTCCATCTTCTCTTCTTCCAGTTTTTCTTTAATCTCTGCCGCATTCTTTCCTGCATCTCTTAATGCTATTGCATCAAGTACTGACTGACGCTGCGTAACTGAGATTCTCTGGTTATTAACAACCTGCACTCTGCCATCGTAATCTCTGGCAAGCATGGTAGCTGTATCACAGGACGCACTCAGTCCACTGGACATCGGAATATGTACAATCTCATCATACTCTTCCAGCAGATTATCCCATAAACCACACACTTCAGCCGGACTCGGCTGTGAAGTAGATATGGATTCATCATTTTTCAGACGTTCATAAAAATCTTCCTGTGAAAGAGTGATTCCTTCCAGATACATCACATCGTTAATATAAAAAGGCATAGGCAGAACAGAGATTCCCAGTTTTCTTCCTTCATCCTGCGTAATACCACTGTTACTGTCTGTTACAATTGCAATTTTTCTCATACTGCATCTCCTCATGTATTTTACTTCATATCTGAATCATTGCATATTGATTATAGTCTAACACATTTTTTTCTCCATCTCAATTAAAATATCAAAAATGCCCCTCATAACAGAAAAAGAGATTGGAGTCTGTCTCTGATCAACAAACTCCAACCTCTGTCATTCACTTCTAAGTGCATCAATCGGATTTAAATCGGCAGCCTTGACTGACGGAAGTAATCCAAAGATCACGCCAATCAATGTGGAAAAAAGAACGGAACCAATGATCGCCGGTATACTGATAGCTGTCGGAGCCCCCGACAGTTCCGATACCACTTTGGAAAGTGCAATTCCAACAATAACTCCGATCACTCCTCCAATGCTTGTCAGCATGGAGGCTTCTGTCAGAAACTGAAACAGAATCACTTTCTTTCGTGCACCGATTGCTTTTTTCAGACCAATTTCACTGGTTCGTTCAGTGACGGATACCAACATGATATTCATAACGCCGATACCTCCGACCAACAATGAAATACTTGCAATCCAAATCAGCTGTGTATTGGTGCTCTCACTGAGTTTCTGCAAGTTCTTGACCTGCTGCATTACATCATCCGCTTTATATTTGTACTTGGATGTATTGGTGTTGATTCCCTGATTCATAATATCCGCTGCTGCATTTCCGGCGGAACTCATATTATCCGTTGAATCTGCTCGGATCACGGCATTCTCAGGTTCATCAAACTTAAATGCCATGGGCCAGCATTTATTCGGAATCATGACTGTTCCCATGATCATCTGATAATATTGATTGTACTCATCAATGGTTTTGATATTTGGCTGATAATCATCATTCTGTTCTACCACACCAATAACGGTAAACGGTTCGGATCCAATCTCTATTGTTTTTCCAACAGGATCTTTTCCTGCAAAGAGATTATCTGCCGCATTGCTGTCTACCAGTACAACCTTTCGCATCTCGTCATAATCCTTCTGTATAAAACCACGGCCGGATCTTACCATATATCCACAGGTATCCAGATAATTCATATCAATTCCATAAATACTTCCACCCTGAAAACTGGTATTTTCATAATATACGCTGCTAGTATATGTACGGCTGTAAAAGAATGTCGCACTCTCCACATGATCCAGATTCATAACATCTTCTTTCTGCTGATCTGAGAGAAGCGGCGGTTCCGTACCATCGGTCATTCCATACTCCGGATCATAATCACTGTCACCATAATTCAGACTCACAGAAACTGTATTATTTCCCGCACCGATCAGGTCTTCTTTGATCTGTTCACTTGTTCCCTTGATCGTAGACACGATCGCAATGATCGATGCAATACCAATAATGATACCCAGCATAGTCAGAAAAGATCGCATTTTATGAGACCAGATTCCCTGAATGGATATCCTCATATTTTCAAGCATAAAATACCACCTTTCTAATATCCATAGATCTCACTGGAAGAAACTTCCTTGGTCTTTGCACCTTCTTTTACCGTGTCACCATACGGAAAAGCAATCTTATCATCTCTGGTGATTCCACCGGTTATCAGTACACTGTAGCCGCCATTTACATTACCACCTACGGTAAGCACCTGTTTCTTCAGCACTCCGTTGTCATCCTTGTATACATAACTGGCTCCATTTTCTGACCGTACAAATGCCCTGTCCAGAACAATTCCTTTGCTCTGTGTATTATTTGTCAGAGAAATCGTCAGCCAGTCTTCGTCCGATACTTTGACGGTTTTGTCCGGAATCGTTGCAATATATGTATAATAAGATACATTTGGATTTCCATTGCCGGAATAATTATCACCTGAAACCGGATACTCAGATACATCGATCACCTCTGCTTCAAAATCACCATTCTGACTTGAACAGTTCAGTATCGTACCTTCCTTAATCTGATCCAGCATCAGTTCACTGACTGTACCTTTTACGTAGTAACCTTCTTTGCTTTTGATCGTCATAAAAGAATTTCCATCAGATGCGCCAGTCACCGGATCGCCTACTTTTGCAACCGTTCCGTCCAGCTTGCTGTATATTACCTCTTTTTTTACTTTTTTCTCGAGTTTCTCAATATTCAGTTTACTTTCTCTGATGTCCAGTTTCAGGCTGTCAATCTTAGTCTGCTGAATCTTGATCGCCTCATCACGTGAGACAGATGCCGAACCACCATCATCTCCACCGCCGCCTCCGTCTCCGCCTCCATCAGCCGGTGGCTTCTCATAATGAGATGCCCCGTCCAGCGAAAACTCAACTTCAGAGTTATCGGTTACCATTTTTTCCAGCAGGCCTCCATCTACAAGATAATAGCCTGTGCAGGATTCTTTACGGTCCAGCAGATTTGTTATCGTATCATTTTGATGAAACTCCAGCTGATACCAATATCCTTCTCTGCCTGGTTCCTTCGTACCATCAGCCTGAAAAGCAGCCATTTTATTCAAAAAGGATCCCTTCGCAACTACATAGCCTTTCGCAGAACTGCAGAGGAATACATATGGATCCTCCTCTGTACCTGTTCCGGTATAGGGTTCTGTATTTTCATCCAGAACCTGATAAAACATCGGACTTCCATCCGTCAGATCATCTGTTCCAGTATCCGGTTCTGTGTCAACGATCTCGATTTCGTCTGTGAAATCTTCATCGGCATTATCATCCGGTATATTCGTCGGCTCCGGACTGATCGTTACTGTGGTATCATTTCCTGTCGTATCCGGCTCTTCAAACTCAACCTTCACATCTGTACTACTGTTGTCTGATGAATCTGCATTTCCATCTGAACTGTTCTCAGAGCCGCTCTCTGTTCCCTGTGTTTGTGCAGCTGCACTTTCGGAATCCTCAACAGCAGTCTCTTCTGTATTTGCAGATTCTATATCTGTCTTCTCCACAGCAGCCGCCAGAACCGGCTGGATAATTGCAGCCAGATAATTGCCCTTCACACTTCCACCCGTCGAAGCAGTTTCATTACTGTCATCCATCGCACTGCTTGTATCTGTATCATCCGATGTACTGCCGGAAGTATCCAGTGTCTCCCCATCACTTTCTTCTATCTTACCGCCGTTTTTCAGGCTGCTCAGCCTGTTAATCGCTTTATTCAGATCCTGTTCCTGCTGTTTTTGTTTCAGCTTGGCTATATTCAGTTCCATCTGAACAAGTGTCATATCAAAAGACATCAACTGATCCCCTTTTTTAACGGAATCCCCCTTTGATACATAGACCTCCTTAATGATCATATCTTTGTCTATGTTAACACTCTGCGTCGCACTGGTAACAATATTTCCATTAAGATTTGTATCATCCATGTAATACTGACCGGCCAGACTGTCAACGCTTACAACAGACACCGTTTTCTGATGAGACTTTTTATAATAGACTGCTCCGCCGGCAGATCCTCCTGCGACCAGAGCTGCGATCAGGATACCTATGATGATTTTTTTCTTCATGAACTACTTCACCTCTTTTTCCTTCAGCTCTCCATCGCGAATCATCACAACCCGCTTTGCATGTGCAGCAATGTCCGGATCATGAGTGATCATAAGGACTGTGACCCCCTCATCATTCAGCTTCTGGAAAAGCTCCATGACCTGAGCACCTGATTTACTGTCAAGTGCTCCTGTTGGTTCATCTGCCAGAAGGAGTTTGGGGTTATTTACGATTGCCCTGGCAATCGCAACTCGCTGCATCTGTCCACCGGAAAGCTGGTTCGGCTGAAAGTCTACACGATCAGCAAGTCCTACTCTTTCCAGTGCCTTCATTGCCCGCTCCCGTCTTTCTTTCTTCGGGACTTTGGCATAATTCAATGGAAGTTCTACGTTAGCAAGCGCAGACTGTCTTGGAAGAAGGTGGAAACTCTGAAATACAAATCCGATCTTATTAAGTCGGATATCTGACATATCATTTTCTGAACAGTTGAGAATGTCCTGTCCATCCAGAAAAAATTTCCCTTCTGTCGGCTTATCCAGGCATCCTATAATATTCATGAGTGTTGTTTTTCCTGATCCGGATGGTCCCATGATTGCCACATATTCTCCCTCTTCCATGGAAAAATTAACGTCCTTCAGAACCGGCACACTCATCTTTCCCTGCTGATAGTTCTTAAAGATTCCCTTTAATTCCAAAATCATTGTGCTTCCTCCGTATCCTCCTCTACCGGCATAAGATTATCATCCAGTATCTCACCTGAATCGGAACTTCCGTCTGTCATATTCATTGATTCATCCGATGAACTGTCATCCACAATGCTGTCATCAACTGCTTCCGGATCATCAACAACGGTTCCGTCATCGCTCATTTCATATTCACTGACACCCTCTGTATCAGCCGTATCCGGAAGAGGATCTTCACTGAAGCTGCTATCATCCAGCGGCTGCATATCTATGTTGCCTGTATCCATTGCATCTTCTATATTAGTCGTCGTAGACATTCCCTCCTCAAGTATATCAGACGGATATGCTATACAGTCATCCTTGGAAAGACCATCTGCAATCTCATATTCTCCAAGTTCTTCATCATGCTGTCCCAGAATCACACTACGTTTCTCCAGTTTGCCCTTCTTATCTGCTGCCCACACATACGGACTGTCTGTATCTGCATCAACAATATAAACCTCACTTAACCAGATTCCTGTCTTTTGACTTTCCTGTCCTTCATCCATCTCAATATAAACATGCTGGCCAAGCATCAGCCCGTCTGATGAATCGAGATTTACATAAAACGGATAAGTACTGGTACTCGTCTGAGAATCACTGCTGTCCGTCATTCCGTAAAAAGAATTGTTATTATTGCCGGAAGATGCACTGTCCTTATCAATCGTTCCCATGGTTCCCTTCCAGGTCTGACTGTCATCCACACGAGATCGAATGATTACCGGTTCGCCCTCAACAATGCTGTTTACATTTAATTCATTGACTGTACCTTTTATACGGTAAGCACCTGTACTCAGAATTGTAATAAATGCATTGCTGCCCCCGCTGCTGCTATCATCAGACTGAGAGGAATCTCCTGAATCTGTATCATCCACGCTGCTGTTATCCTCTGTTGTCAGCTTCGATGTATCGATTTTCTGGATAACACCATCAATTGAACTCCGGACTTCTGTATTGCCGGTCGCACTTTGGAGTTTGTCAATCTCAGCCTGCTTGCTTTTCTGACTGTATTCATTTTTCTTGAGATTCATTTTGTTTGTCTCAATCTCAATCGTATAAGAAAGCTGATTATCCTGACTTGCTTTTTTCTTTTCTTTTTCAAGCGTGGCAATCCGCTCGTTCAGACTGCTTGCCTCATTTTTCAGGCGGTCAAGGTCAAGCTGTGCTTCTTCCAGACTCTCCTGAATGCTACTCAGATCATATTCAAACAAAAGCTGCCCTTTCTTGACCTGATCACCGGTCTTAACCTGGACTTCTTTTACTGTCCGTCCACTCTCCAGTTCTACAGAAACAGTCTCCTGAGGCTCAACTACTCCTGCATAGCGGTTGGAAACTCCTGATGTCTGTCCGGTAAGGTCGCTTATTTTGGTTACATATACAGAATCTCCACTTGTCTCCTGCTGACCAAATACGCCCATTTTCCAACATACTCCTGCAGCAGCGCCGCCACCAATTATCAATATCCCGAGAAGGATTAAAATACGTTTTTTCATAAATCTGTGTTTCCTCCTATCAGACCAGACATTACTGACTTAATGATACACTATTCATGTGTTTACTTTGTAAAAATCACTTTTTAACTTATATATCATATCAGATTACACCTGAAAATGAAAGAGCTGTACAAAATCATCCCGGTTTTCACAATATTTTCATAAATGTCTTCCAAAACAGCATAAAATTACCATTTTTTGACTTTTCCATGCTTATCTGATAAAATATAAAGGATTATTTTTGAAAGGAAAGATACCTATGAAGATCGCAAAAGGTCTGATGCCATTTCTGCTGATTATCCTGGCTGTCATATGTTTGACCGGCTGTTCCCACGTGGATAAGACAGATGTACAGGCAGTTATCACAAATGAACTGGATCTACTGAAAAATCTGGACTCTGATACGACCCAGAAATATGTATCCTACAAAGAACTTTTTCCCGACGCTACCAAAGAGATCAAACTCTCAAATGAAGTAAAAGAAGTCTTTTCTCTCTTCTTCCAGAATTTTGATTACGAAATTCTGAGTGTAAACGTCGACAACGATAAAAAAGAAGCCACAGCTTCCCTGCGCTTATCCACAATAGATGCAGCCTCTCTTGCCAAAGATTACGGCGAAGCTTCTCTGAAAAATGCAATTCTCAAAGCGGCTGACAGCGAAGAACAGGCTACAGAAAAAAACACAGATTCCATGGAAGAACGTTATCTCCTGCTGGATCAACTCCTCAGCAATAACAATTATGCTACCGTAGAACGAGAATGTACTGTGGAACTTTGTAATAAGGGAAGTAATGATACCAAAGACGAATGGGAGATCATACGTTCACACTCCCTGGAGAACAATCTTGTCGGCGGTCTGATGACTTATCTGTCTGATAACAACCTCCTCTCACCTGAGGAAACCCTGACCGTCTATCTGAATACCCTTAAAACAATGAATACAGAACAAATGGGCAATTATCTTGGAATCGAAAGCCTGTTCAATACTTCCGATACAGACAAGAATTCTATTGCTACCGCACTGGTGGAGCTTTTTCACTCTACTTTTGATTTCAATATTTCCAGCTGTGACGAAGAAAGCTACAATGCTGTCATTCAGACTAAGATCACTACCTTTGACAGCAATGCGATCCTTACTGCCTATCAGAATGAACTGGATACTTATCTGAGTTCTGCCGATGCTGTAATTGATGGTTCTGTCAAACGTTATGAAAAATCCATGCAGCTGCTTCTGTCAAAAATCAAATCAAATACAGCGACTGTACAGACTGCTGCTGTTTTCCATCTTACCAATGATGGTGTTTCCTGGAAACTTCAGGACAGCAATGCTGCAATCGGAAATGCCATTTTCGGAACACTCAGCAGTACTCCGGTATCCGAAGAAGCAAACGATACCGCTGATTCCTCTGAACAAAACTAATTTTTATACTTCAAAACGGCCGTCCCACATCCGGGACAGCCGTTTTCTTTTATATCTGCAGCCTATTTGCTGCTCTTATTCTTCTGTTGTTTCTTCTTTAGCTGTTTCAAGCCCAAGTTCCTCAAGCTGCTGTTCGCTTACCACACTCGGTGATTCTGTCATCAGACAGGAGGCATCTTTTACTTTCGGGAATGCAATGACATCACGAATACTGTCAACTTTTGCCATCAGCATAACCAGACGGTCAAGTCCATATGCCAGTCCAGCGTGAGGCGGAACTCCATATTTGAATGCATTCAGAAGGAAACCAAACTGTTTGTAAGCTGCATCTTTCGTAAATCCAAGCATCTCAAACATTTTTTCCTGAATATCATTCTGATGGATTCGAACACTACCTCCACCGATCTCATTACCATTCAATACGATATCATAAGCTTTTGCACGGATTTTTCCAAGATCTCCACTCTCGATCAGTGGGATATCCTCTTCCATCAACATCGTAAATGGATGATGCATTGCTGTATAGCGGTTTTCTTCTTCACTCCACTCAAGAAGCGGGAACTCTGTTACCCATACGAAGCGATATTCGTTTTTGTCAAGAAGATCCATCTGTTTTGCAAGTTCTACACGAAGAGCACCAAGAACATCATATACAACTTTGTTCTTGTCTGCTGCAAAGAGAAGCAGATCTCCCGGTTTACCTTCCATCGCCCGAACCAGAGCATCCATCTCTTCCTCTGTCATGAATTTAGCAAAGGAAGATTTGCGTGTACCATCTTCTGCAATAGCGATGTAAGCAAGACCTTTTGCACCATAAGTCTTGGCGAAATCAACAAGCTTGTCAATCTTCTTACGAGGCATGCTTCCCTGGCCTTCTGCATTGATACCACGGACACTTCCACCAGCCTCCAGTGCATTCTTGAATACTACGAATCCGCAATCTTTCACTACTTCACTTACATCATGCAGTTCCATACCAAAACGCATATCCGGTTTGTCAGAACCGAAACGGTCCATAGCTTCCTGCCATGTAATTCTCTGAATTGGAAGCTTGACATCCACATCCAGAACTTCTTTAAACAGATAAGCAAGGAATCGCTCATTTACATCGATAACATCGTCTACGTCTACAAAGGAAAGCTCCATATCGATCTGTGTAAATTCCGGCTGACGGTCTGCACGAAGATCCTCATCACGGAAACAACGTGCGATCTGAATGTAACGGTCATATCCGGAGCACATCAGAAGCTGTTTGTACAGCTGCGGAGACTGTGGAAGGCCGTAGAAAGAACCTGGGTGAATTCTGGACGGAACAAGATAATCTCTCGCACCTTCCGGTGTACTCTTACCAAGCATTGGTGTCTCAACTTCCAGGAATCCTTCATCTGTGAAGAATTTACGGGTAAGCATCATTACTTTGCTCTTCATCATCAAATTTCTCTGAAGGTCCGGTCTTCTCAGGTCAAGGTAACGGTATTTCAGACGAATTTCATCTTTTGTCTTGCTATTCTCTTCGATCGGGAAAGGCGGAACCTCAGACTCTGCGAGAATTCTTAAAGATTCTGCACGGAGTTCCAGTGCACCTGTAGCAAGATTTTCATTTACAGCACCACCGCGATTCTCAACTGTACCGGTAACTGCGATTACAAACTCACTTCTCAGTTTGCCTGCTTTTTCAAAACCTTCCTGGTCAATGCTGCCATTTTCAAAGATCACCTGCATGATACCGGAACGGTCACGAAGATCAACAAAGACAAGACCTCCTTTGTTACGTGCCTTCTGCACCCATCCCATCAGGGTTACTTTGCTGCCGACCATATCCTTTGTTACTTCTGCACATCGGCATGTCCTGTGCAGACCTTTCATACTTTCAGCCATGATTTTTCTCCTTTTTGAAGCACTTATTTATTAAAGAATTCTACAAATTCTGTATATCCTTCCGCTGTCATCTGTTCCTTCTGGAATTTCTTATTTTTCTTCATGATAGAAATGTTGACCTGAACACCATTCTTACGTTCTTCTTCTGCCTGTTTCAGAATCGGAAGAAGTTTATCAGCCGGCATGTTCTTCTCGATCAGGTATGCTTTCTTAGCTGCATTTGTCGGGATTTCATACCCTCTCTCCAGAAGCAGCATAACGATTCTCTCAAATCCAATGGAAAATCCGCATGCAGATGTATTCTGTCCGGTGAATTTACCGATCATCTCATCATAACGTCCGCCGCCACCAACAGAACCGCCAAACTCATCCATTGCGATCTCAAAGATCGGACCTGTGTAGTAAGACATTCCACGAACCAGAGTCGGATCAAAGGAAATCTTAAAGTCTGCATTTTTCACAGAATCAACTGCTGTGATGATGGTCTCAAGATCTTCTGCTACTTTCGGATCCAGAACATCACTCAGTTTTTCTTTGCAGTAACGTACGCCTTCAATATCAGTTGTAATTTCTTTGAACATACCAAGATAGGTATCAATACTGTCTTTGCTGAAACCTTCTTTTTCCAGTTCTTCAGCTACACCTTCCAGACCAATCTTGTCCATCTTGTCCAGAATGATGAAAACTGTATCAAAGCTATCTTCCGGAAATCCACTGTACTGTGCCATAGCTTTCAGGATTTTTCGGTCATTGATACGGATCGTGAAATTATGGAAATCCAGTTTGCCAAGCAATGTCGTTGTTGCCATGACAAGTTCAATTTCTGCAAGATAAGTAGGCTCACCAAGAATATCAATATCACACTGCATAAACTGGCGGAAACGGCCTCTCTGCGGACGGTCCGCTCTCCAGACATTGCCCATCTGAAGTGCCTTAAACGGAGTCGGAAGCTGTCCTGCATTGTTGGAATAATATCTGGAAAGCGGTACAGTCAGATCATAACGAAGGCCTGAATCAACCAGATCAGCCTCACATTCTGCTGTATCCAGTTTCAGTTTTTCTCCTCGTTTCAGAATCTTGAAGATCAGTTTCTCATTCTCTCCACCCTGTTTGCTGCTGAGATTTTCGATATGCTCCACACATGGTGTCTCAATTGCAGAAAATCCAAATTTTCCATATGTTTCACGAATCATGTTCATCACATAATTACGAATTTCCATCTCTTTTGGTAAAATGTCTTTCATACCGGTAACCGGTTTCTTCTTTAACGCCATACTGTCCTCCTGTTATTTGTTATTGTGTACAACTCTCTGAAATGCAAGAAAAACTTCCATATCAAAATTTTTGATCTCATCGATCATAAGCTCTATCACTGTACTGACATCAAACGCTTTTCTGTAAGGTCTGTCTGAGCTCAGTGCCGCATAAACATCGCAGACACGCAAAATTCTGGCCCCAAGCGGAATGCTGTCCCCTCTGAGATTCGACGGATAGCCGCTGCCATCATAATTTTCATGATGATACAAAACACTCTGAAGTACCAGTTCTGAATACCCCTGATCCTTCAGTTCTTCATATCCCAGCGAAGAATGCATACGGACATACTTCAGTTCTTCTATCAGAAGGGGATCATTTTCCTGTCCGTTGATATAGTCGGTAAGCTTCAGCTTCCCAATATCATGGAGCATTCCGGCAATCGCCATCTGATAACAGAACTCCTCGTCCTGCCCCAGTTCGGCAGCTACAGCATACGCAAGATTACTGACAGCAATTCCATGATTCAGTTCCTCAGAAAGATCAAAATCCAGCAATCTGTCACCAGACTTGAATATTTCCGCCTGTCCCGGCTCTTTCTCTGCTGTCTGCAATACGTCCACCTCCTGCTGTCATAACCAGGTATTGATTCCTTTGCGTTTTCGTTCTATCATTTCATCAATACGGTCAATGTAATTTGTAACATCTTTGACATTTTCCACACGTTCAATACGTTTGCCCTGATCAAAGACAAGCTTGGAAGAACCGCCGGCCCCCAAAGCGATGATCGGCTGTTTTTCCTCCATAATTAGTATATTGTAAATCCCGGCTTTGTCAACCTTTGCATAGCCAACATTCTCAAAATTTCCCTTCATATTTTTCTGTCTGTACAGATAATAAGGACCCATTTCCATTTCGTAGGCTGTTTTCATGGTCATGTCCATGATCTCCTGGTTGTTCTCAAAAGTCATTTCCTGATATTTATCTTTAAAAATATTCAGTCGTGCCGCCCTCTTAACAGCAAGGGAATGTACGGTTATGCTGTCTGGTGCAAGTGCTTTCACTTCATTCAATGTGTTTTCTACCATTATCTTATCTTCTCCAGGCAGACCAACGATCAGATCCATATTGATGTTGTCAAAACCACACTCTCTTGCAAGCATAAATGCCTGCTTTGTTTCCTCTACTGTATGACGTCTTCCAATAATATCCAACGTTTCCTGATTCATCGTCTGTGGATTTACAGAAATCCTTGTAATCGGATAATTGCGGATCATCATCAGCTTTTCTCTGGTAATACTGTCCGGTCTTCCTGCTTCAATCGTAAATTCTGCAAGATTCTCGCAGCAAAAATTCTCCATCAGTGCATCCAGAAGGACTTTCAGCTGCTCCGGTTCCAGCGTTGTCGGTGTACCTCCTCCAATATAAACCGTATCCAGTTTTCTGCCTTTTGCTTTCATGATTGCAGCAACTTCTTTTATCTCTTTGCAAAGTGCTTCCAGATACTGGTTCACACGGTTCTTCCACTGTTTCAATGGATAGGAACTGAAAGAACAGTAAAGACATATACTCGGGCAGAACGGGATTCCCACATACAGACTGTAACCATTTTCATAATCAATATCTTTGAGAATCTCTCTTTCTCTGTTCGCTATTGTGATCGCAAGTGCTGTTTTCTGCGGACTCACCATATAGCGCTCTCTCATTTCCTGTGCCGCTTCCGTATTCTTCATACCAGATTCAATCAGTCCCATTGCAAGTTTCGCCGGCCGGATACCTGTCAGGTTTCCCCACGGAAGTGTTTTCCCCGTCAGCTTTACTAATAACTTGTACAGTGCAATCTTAACAATATCCTTACGCTCCTTACGAATCGCATGTGCACGTTCTTTTGCCTCACTGTCATCAGCATCCACACAAGAAATAAGGGCATCCGAAGACTGCCCTTCTATAAACTCTGCACTTGTCACGCCTTTATTCTCATGGTCCTCATACCGGATCACACAGGAATCGCCCTGCTTTTCAATCCGAAAATAAAGATCACAGCCCGCTTCCTCTTCTTCATAGAAAGAACAGATCTCACTTCCCGGATAAAACGCACGGATCAGTTCATATATATCGTGTTCAAACTCTCTGTCCTGAAACAGAATACCAATCTTATACAAATGGATTATACCTCTTTTCATAACCAATCGTTGTTGACGTATCATGTCCCGGATAAACTTCCGTATCATCCGGAAGTGCTTCCAGCAGTCTGTGCAGACTGTTTACAATTGCCGCGGTGCTTCCCTCCGGAAAATCAGTTCTTCCCACCGACCCACAGAAAACAGTATCTCCGCTGAACAAAACTCCTTCATCTTTCAAATAATAGCAACAGCTTCCTAACGTATGTCCGGGAGTCTCGATCATCTGAACCGAAAAACCTGCCAGTTCCACAACCTGAAGATCCGTAAGATAGACATCCGCCTTCAATGTATAGCTGCTCATGTGAAATGCTGTCAGATTGATTCTTGGATCCTGCAGCGTCTTTTCTTCTTTGGCACATGCATAAATTGGAATATTATATTTCTTTTTGATTTCTTCTGCTGCAAGAATATGGTCAAAATGACCATGTGTCAGAAGAATTGCAACCGGTCTGCCTTGCATTTCAAGAACCTTCTGTTCGATTCTGTCGGCATTATCGCCCGGATCAACGATCAGCATTTCTTCTGTTTCTTTATTTTTCAGGAAGTAACAGTTCGTAAACACACTTCCAACAATACATTTCTGTAAATCCAGTCTTTTCATACTATTATCCTCATCTAAATCAACCGGTTGTACGTTCTACGTCGATCACACTTTCTACCTGACGTATCTTGGCAACAAGTGATGAAAGCTCTTCTTTGCTTCCAATCTCAAAGCTGATTGAAATCGTCGCCTTTTCCTGCTTGCTTGTACGGCTGTTAATGCTTCTCATATCAATCTTTCTCTCTGTAAAGATTTTGGAAAGATCCACCAGAAGACCAGTACGGTTATTTGCATAGACCTGAATCTCAGCCATATATTTCTCAGAACCTTTATTGTCCGTTGGCTGCCATTCAGCTTCGATCAGACGGGAGCGATCCATTTCCGACATATTCAGCACATTCACACAATCTGTACGATGAATGGTAATTCCCCGTCCCCTTGTAACAAATCCAACGATTTCGTCTCCAGGGATCGGACTGCAGCACTTTGAAAAACGAACTGCAACATCATGGATACCTTTTACAACGATACCACCTTTGTTTTTGGTAACATGCAGTTTCTCCTGTGCTTCCCCAGTAGCCTCCAATACCTGCTCGTCTGTAAGATTCTTCTGATTTTCTTTATCATAAGCTTCCATCAGCTTATTGAAGACCTGTCCTTCTTTCAGACCACCATGGCCGATTGCAGCCAGTACAGAATCCCAGTCACGGAATCCATATTTACGCATAACGGATTCCAGGAACTGCGGTTTTGTATAGATTCCAAGTTTATATCCTTTGGACTTGGCATACTGTGTCAGCATGTCTTTGCCTTTCAGGATGTTATCTTCTTTCAGTTCTTTCTTGAACCACTGATTGATTTTATTCTTTGCCTGTGTGCTCTTGACAAGATTCAGCCAGTCACGGCTCGGTCCCTGTGAATTCTGTGAAGTAATGATCTCAATACGGTCCCCATTTTTGATCTGATACTCAATTGGAACCAGTTTACCATTGACACGCGCCCCAACCATACGGTTACCAACAGCACTGTGTACACTGTAGGCAAAATCAATCGGTGTAGATCCATTTGGCAGGTTCTTGACATCTCCCTGCGGTGTGAAACAATAAACACTGTCTGCAAAAAGATCTAAGTCATTCTTAAGAAGACTCATAAATTCTCTGTTGTCAGACATATCTTTCTGCCATTCCAGAATCTGACGCAGCCAGTTCAGTTTCTCTTCTTCTCTCTTATCAACAGGTACTTTACCATCGGATGATTCTTTGTATTTCCAGTGTGCAGCAATACCATATTCCGCAGTCTTGTGCATCTCAAATGTGCGGATCTGAATTTCAAATGGCTGTCCGTTCGGGCCGATCAGCGTCGTATGCAGAGACTGATACATATTTGGCTTCGGCATGGCAATATAGTCCTTGAACCTGCCCGGAATCGGTTTATACATCTCATGGATGACGCCAAGTGCCGCATAGCAGTCTTTGACAGTATCTACCAGGATACGTACTGCAAACAGATCATAAATCTGATCGATCGTCTTGTCCTGGTTGACCATCTTTTTATAGATACTGAAGAAATGTTTGATTCTTCCGTCAACCTGCGCTTTAATGGATGCCTCATCCATATGCTGCTTGACCTGTTTGACGATATTGTTTACAAACTCCTGTCGTTCACTTTTACGAAGAGCAACTTTATCCACCAGATCATAGTATACATCTGGTTTCAGATATTTCAGCGAAAGGTCATCCAGCTCTACTTTGATTTTGGAGATACCAAGTCTCATAGCGATCGGTGCATAAATATCCATCGTTTCACGGGCTTTTTCCTGCTGTTTCTCCGGTCTCATATACTGCAGGGTGCGCATATTATGCAGGCGGTCTGCAAGCTTGATCAGAATAACACGGATATCCTTTGCCATGGCAAGAAACATCTTTCGAAGGTTTTCTGCCTGAAGTTCTACTTTATCAGCTGAATAGCTTAACTGTCCCAGTTTGGTAACGCCATCCACCAGAAGTGCAACTTCTGCACTGAACTCCTTCTCTACTTCTTCTATTGTCATCCAGGTATCTTCAACTGCATCATGAAGAAGACCTGCAACGATCGTTTCTTTGTCCAGCTCAAGATCTGCAAGTATGATTGCCACACAAAGAGGATGTATGATATACGGCTCTCCTGATTTTCGCTTCTGATCTTTGTGGGCTTCCCTGGCCACTTCGTAGGCTTTCTGTATCATGGAAATATCCGTAGAAGGGTGATATTTCTTCACACTGGCTATCAGCTCCTCATACAAAACCTCCGGACTGGTAAAATCCTGCATGGTTTTGACCGCTGCATCTGCTTTTTTTACGGATTCAAGCTTTTCCTGTTCTGCCTTGTCCATTGTTTTTTCAAGCTGTACATTCTCTTTCTTATCTGCCATTATCTCCCACCTGCCTGCCGTTATTTATTACTGTTCACGCTGTTGCCGCCGCAGAATCATTTACCTTCGTATCTGATCACAGAAGCCACATCATAACCAGCGAGTCTTTCGCGTCCTTTTAATCCTGCAAGCTCCATAAGGAAAACAACTTTGACTACTTCACCGCCAAGTTCTTCTACCAGCTTAATTGCAGCTTCCACCGTACCACCGGTAGCGATCAGGTCATCAATGATTGCTACTTTCTGTCCTGGTTTGATAGAGTCTTTGTGCATCTCTATAGTTGCACTTCCATATTCCAGATCATAGCTTCTGGAAACAGTCTCACATGGAAGTTTGCCTTTTTTGCGAACCGGTACAAATGGTTTATGAAGATTATATGCAATCGGCACACCAAAGATAAAGCCTCTGGATTCAGTTCCTACGATCACATCTACATCCGTATCCTTGAGACAGTCCTGCATGGAATCAATTGCAAGCTGAAGTCCATCTGCATCCTGCAGAACACTTGTAATGTCTCTGAAAATAATACCCGGTTCCGGAAAATCCGGGATACTTCTTACGTAATCTTCTATTTTTTTCATTTTTGCGTACCTCGCTTTTCTTTACATATAAATCTGGTTTATAATTATATCACTTTTTTGTGACAGAATCAATGACTAACCCGTTTTGTCGGCTGTTCAGACCATTCTGTGTAAATTATGAAGTAATTTTCTGCAACATAAAAAAGCCACCTGCTCACAGGCAGGCAGCCTTTCTAATTCTTAATTGTTCTTTTATTAGCTCCAGATTGAAGAGTAAGCTTTCAGTATTACATCTGCTCTGGCAGTTGTTACTGTATTCAATGCTGACTGGATCGCCTTATATGTATTCGGGCGCTGGCTGCTCAGTGCAGCTCCATTCAGCATATAATCCTTCACAGATTCAGCAAAATATTCCGCAGCATTCTGTGTTGCATATGCTTTGTTATATCCTGTGAATTTCGCTTTTTCACTGTTATATACAGATGCGAATGCACTGCTCTGATCTACGTTGCCTGCAATAAATGCAAGGAAATGTCCAAGCTCATGATAAATTGTCTCATCTGCTTCCTGGATCGTGATGCTTCGTGATCTTGCATCAAAATGTCCTGCATAAGCGGCATTCGGATCAACCGTTACCGTAAATCCCATTCTTGCATACGCATTCAGTACTCTGCTGTCCATCTTCGGTGCAATAGAAGCAACATTGCTGATCGTATGCTTGGATGCCTTCTGACTGGAGGTCTTTGCTGAACCAGAGTTCTGAGTTCCGGAACTCTGGAATGAAACTTCCTGCGTCTGCGCATTCTGCTGTGAAGCTGCAACTGTTGTTGTAGTCTTGACTGTTGTTACTATTTTCTGTGTGACAACTTTCTGTTTGGATTTCTTTGTGTACTTCTCAGTCGTTGCTGTCTGTACAGTTGTCTGTGTCTTCACAGTCTTCTTACCACTCTTCCTGGTTTTGGTAGTTGTTTTTTTCTTTTTTGGAAGTTTTTTGGTGTATGACTTCTTCGATGCTTTTTTCAGTTTTACTTTCTTTCTCGTTGTCTTCGTTTTTCTTTTTGTCTTCGTTGTTACCTTTGGCTTTGATGCCAGCGGAGTATCATCACCGGTAATTGTTGTTTCGATCACCGGATCCGTATAACTGGAAAGTTCTGGTATGTCAGAAGACTGCATCACCATCGAAAAACTTCCTGCGGCAATCACCGCGGCTGCTGCAACACATCCTGCTGCAACTTTTTTCCTCGTAAGGAATTCTTTGATTTTCATTTTTCTTTTCATATTATCACACCTTTCAGATATCGACGTATGAAATACAATATTGTTCACAGCAATCCAGTCGCCGGAACATCAGAGTTATTCATATTTTAACACAAAAAAAAACCGTTTAATTAAATTAAACGGCCGCATATGTTAATTCGGATTCTCTCTTCTGTAGTCCATAATACGTCACTAAATCGGAATTTAATGCGGCAACCGGCTGCCTTAGTCTCACGACCTTAGACCCGTGGCTTTGCGTCCCTGCCTTTCAGCAGGTTTGCCTTTATGCTGTAAGTATAGTTTTTTTTCAGTGAATGTCAACATTTTTTCCTGTATATTTCACATTTCTGTAATAATTCAAAAAATCAAAAACCTCTTAAGGAATATTGCCTGTAAACATCTACTCTGCTATACTTAATTCAAAACAAACACAAGTAAATATTTCATATTATCAAGGAGCAGTCACATGAACCGATTCATTCGCTTACGACTCCTTGCCATGATATTGTGTCTGCCTTTTCTGTTAATATTTATTTCAGGCTGCGGATCTTCTTCGCAAAAGAAAGATGAACCCCCTGTCTATTCCCCGCTCCAGGTTCTTGTTCCTGAAGCCACCGGAAAAGAAACTCTTGGCTCATCGCCTATGATACTGGATGTATCCAATATCAGCCAGGGCTACTTTATTGCCCAGTCCGATTCTTCTGACCTGACATGCAGTTTGCAGATCATTTCTCCTTCTGGTGTACTTTATTCTTATTTTATTGCACCCGGAGAATCCGCAACCGTCACTTTTACAGAAGGTAGCGGTGATTACACAATTACCGGTTACCAACAGGTACAGGGTGACCAGTATGCAGCTCTTTACAGCGAAACAGTTACCGTACAGCTTGAAAATGATTTTCTGCCTTTTCTCTATCCAAATCAATATGTAAACTTTACACCGGACAGCAAAGCCAGCCAGCTTGCGCTCTCCCTGATCGATGAGGACACCGTTGATGTAGATGCATTGCAGCAGATTTACGATTATGTTGTGTCAAATCTGACTTATGATTATGAAAAAGCAGATACTGTGACCACCGGATATCTTCCCGATGTCGATGAAACCCTGAAAACAGGCACCGGCATCTGTTTTGATTATGCCGCGCTCACCACGGCCATGCTCCGAAGCTGTGATATTCCATGCAAACTTCAGATTGGTTATGCCGGAGATATCAAGCATGCCTGGATCGATGTATATATACGCTCCAAAGGCTGGGTCAATCAGGCAGTATCCTTTAAAGGAGATACCTGGACACTTATGGATCCTACCTTTGATTCTAACAGCGATGACAAAGAAGCTATTCAGGATTACATTGGAGACGAAAGCAATTACACTGTACAATTCACACGTTAATGGCAAAGGAGATTTTTTATGAAATACACATTAACAGCCCGGGAGCTCAGTAACTTTTTCGGACAGCTTGGAATGCTGATTCATTCAGGCATTTCTGTAACAGAAGGCTTGGCGATTCTTCAAGATGAAAGTCAGACGGATACAGACCGTGAAATCATCACCGCGCTGCTCACTTCCATGGAAGAAACCGGAAGTCTTACACAGGCAATGGAAACTTCAGATCGGAAGAGCGTCGTGTAGGGAAAGAGTGTAGATCTCGGTGGTCGC